>Ga0315284_10001374_pt1 | contig 34670 bp, 49 predicted proteins | sample YL17G09_16_MG_FD_203696 | JGI IMG/M metagenome (GOLD analysis project Ga0315284, IMG submission 203696) | Sediment microbial communities from Yellowstone Lake, YNP, Wyoming, USA - YL17G09_16 | ecosystem: Environmental > Aquatic > Freshwater > Lake > Sediment | place: USA: Wyoming | collected... | reverse complement strand
TACTTCATTAGGGGCTTACATATCTCCTAAATTAGTAGTCTCTTATTGCAAGGAAGAGAAGGTCCCAATAGAGAAGGTATATAGCACAGTTTTGTTATCTAAATATAAGTGGTCGATAGGAAAGGAACTCTAAAGGAGGATTGATTAAAAATGACTGTATTTGAGAAATCGTCAAACAAAGATGATTATGACGAACCTGAAAATCTTTCTCCAAAAACTAAGTGTGTCAAGGATGGTTACAAGATAACTAATTTCGCTCATCACCTTCTCAAAATTATGAAAGAATATCGTACTCTCCGAGAACATCGATTTAAACAATTCTTTAATTGTGATGCGAAAGATCAAAACTGTATTACTGTTGAATATGGTCCATATCAAAGGACACAAGCCATCTTTGCTAATAACAATTTTATTACTAAAGCAGTATTAGACGGAGATATCAAAGGAGAAGTAAAAGTAGAATACTACGAAGATGCCGATGAAATTTCCCCAATATATGAAACTGTGAGAACATCAAGAACCAAATATGAAATTTTCCTGACAATAGGATATCGTTTCCTAAAATACAAGGGGAAACCAATCGTACAAGAATTCTATTTTAGTGGCTCATGTAGATATCTTAAAGTTCATTTCAACAAGAATGATATCGGTATTGCTCAAGATTTTCTATCTAATGCTAGAATATACATGAAAGAAAATAACATCTTCAAAGGTGAGAAATTACAATTCTCTTATGGTGGTTATCTGGAGTTTCTTGAATACCCAAAAATGAATTGGGATAATGTAGTATTATCACCCAAGATAAGGGAAGAGTTTAATCTCAATCTTCTAACACCCCTTAAGAATGAGAAACGTTGTAAGAAATTAGGTGTCCCATGGAGAAGGGGACTCATGCTTGGTGGATTGGCTGGGACTGGAAAGACCCAAGTTTGTAGAATACTTTGTAATGAACTTAAAGACACAACCGTTATCTGGGCAACACCTAAAGCTGTACAGAATGAAGACGACATTGCAACATTGTTTACTGCTGCAAGATATTTCTCTCCAAGTTTGTTAGTTATAGAAGATATCGATTTCATAGGATCTAGTAGAGACTTTGGGCAAGATCCAAGTCTAGGAGAACTCTTAACTCAATTAGATGGTAATGACCCTAACAATGGGATCTTCGTGATAGCCACAACAAACAGACCAGAAATGTTAGATTCTGCTCTTGCTAATCGTCCAAGTAGATTCGATGTTCTCATAGAATTCAAACTTCCAGAACAAGAAGCCAGGAAAGAATTGATAAAATTGTTCAGTAAAGATATGATGATTTTAAGCGATTCAGAACTTGAAAGCTTAGGGCTCCTTATGAAGGATTTGACTGGAGCACAGATAAAGGAAACATTCGTTTATGCTCAGTTGAAAGCCATGGAATCAAACAAGACAATAAGTATAGATGATATTCGAAAACGGATACAAGATTACAAACCGAAGACTAATGCAGAGGCATATAGACAATGACAGTAAAGAGAAAGAGTCTCATACCTAAAGTAACCAAAGTAAAAGCAGATAAAATACAATCTGTGATGAAGAATATTGATCCTGTTCTTTATGTGGTGAAGAGAGAGAAACCAGAACCTCACTATGAAGTTCACTTTGATAAGAGAGTAGAATTCTGGACCCTTGATGGGAGATCTCTTGGTTCTTCCAAAGTATACAAGTACCCAGATAAGTCTAAGGGAAAATAGGAATGGATTATGATGGAAATAGGTAAACTTTTCAAGATGACATTCAAAACGAAATTGTGTCTGAAGATGTATTATTTCTTTGATCGTATTGGTAAGATAGGTCAATGGTTCATAACTCGTTGTGATTATGAGGAAGACAGTACTTCTTTGGTCCAATGGTGGGAATACCTAGACTGGTCTCGAATGAAAGAGTCTTTCTACCAACTACCTGTTTCTCTTCAGAAGAAGATTAAGAAGAAGGGATATTGGAGTAAGGGTAAAGGAAGATTTGAAAAGATGGAAGAGGAAACTTAAACATGATAATAGATTTGATAGGTCTGCTCGGGTGTTCTCTAGCAGTAACAGCATATATGTTACTCTTGATTAAGAAGTTTAGTTCTAACCAGAAAAGATTCTTAGGTATGAATCTCTTAGCTTCTACCCTCCTTACTGTAAATGGTATACTTAGTAATGCACCACTATTCTATCCGACATTGAATGTGATGTGGATGGTAGGAAGTGCAATCCAAATAATACGTAAACCAAAGAAGCTAAGTTTAGATGAGGCAGGATGGGCAATGGTGCAGGAATGATATCTATGGAAATTATCAAAATGTCGTGGAATGAGTTCGAAAAGGCTGCTTTGGATATTGCTAAACAGATAAAGAAATCTAATGCTAAGATTAGTAACATCTATGGTCAACCAAGAGGAGGATTAATTCTTGCAGTTAGACTTAGTCATTTACTTAAGAAACCTCTGATTGACAAGTCTTATTTTGCTGATGAAGATACTTTATGGGTAGACGATATTGTTGATTCGGGAAGTACTGCACATATTGCTATGAATCGTTGGATTACTGCTTCTTTGTATTGTAATCTTGAAGGTTCATATATACCTGATTTTTATTCTATTGTTAAACCTAAGGATTCTTGGATAGAATTCCCATGGGAAGTAAAGGAGTCTGACTGATGGAAAAGATCTTTTGTGACTTCTGTAATAACGAAATCAATGTGGGGGAAGCATGCAAAGTAGAGCTTAGTGATCCTAGAGTAAACGATAAGGAAGGATATATGGCTCACAGATCTTTTGATGCTTGTAGAAGTTGTTTTCTTAAACTTAGAAACTTCTTGGGGATTAAATCATGAGTGATCTTAAGATAGAAGAAAGTTACGTTATCAAATTCATAAAGGCTCTGGAAGGTTCAACGATCTTTATAGAACTTCTCGATAGATCTGGAAAAATCCTCTGTAAGAAGACCTTAAAGACAACCTTCTGGTCTGTCTTTCTGAAAGGTCCTATTTCTATGGAACCAGGACAACCTACTTTCATTTTCAAGGTAAGATGTATGAAAACTGTCACTTTAAATGCTTTTAGATATACTTACAAGAAAGGAGAGTTACAAATTTCTAATACTAAGTTGTGTGGTTCACTCGATCTTTCTCCTGGAGATACAGTGGAGTTAAATTTCAATTTCAATCTCAATTTCTTGGATGGTTAATAATGAAAGTATTAATTGGGACAATCTTCAATATCTAGGATGTGTAAGAATGAAGATAAAGATTGCAATTGTTGGGCCTGAGTTATCCAAATGGCCTCAGAACTTTGAAGGGGAAGTAAAGAAAGAGATCCTTTCAATCATTAGATCTAAATGCCCTGTCTATACGGATGGAACCAGGATTACAAAGGATAGATTCTGTTATGATGATATCATTCTTGTTTCGGGTCATTGCCCTAAAGGCGGAGTGGATTTATGGGCAGAAGAGATAGCTGATGAATTGGGTATAAAGAAAGAAATCTATCCAGCAGAAGTGAACCAATGGGGAGATGAAATAAGTCATCAAATCGAAATTGGTATTGGTTACAAGCCAGAAGCCCCTTCAAAAGTTAGACTGAAAGGTTACAAATCCAGAAACATCCAGATAGCAGAAGCATGTGACGTGTTATGTTGTATTGTTCCTCATACTTATCCGCCTAAAGGATTTGATATAACTAACTTAAGTTCTTTCACAATAAAAGATGCGAGAAGTTTTCACTGTATTCACTGTAAAAAGTTGGGTCATCCAACTAATGGTGGGTGTTTTACACTCAAACAGGCAAGGAAATTAAATAAGATAGTACAGTTAAGAATCATCCAATAGGTTATAACTGTGATTACATTCGTGTATTGATGTTTGGTGTTGAAATGAAGATTTGTCCTGTATGCGATGAAGAAATAGCTTCTTGGGAAACCCTATGTGCTACTTGTTGGGTAGAAGTTCAAGAGATGAAGAAACGTAAGAAGACAGATGAAGAAGTCGCTGAGAAACTTAGATGTAAAGCCAGATTATATCTAAAGGAATTGTTGGTAGAACACTGTAGAGTCTGTAAGGCAGCATCCAAAGACTTTGATGAAGATTCGTGTGTTAGGTGCAAGTATGCGGAAAAAGAAAGACTCATCTTCGCTTTCTTGGAATAAAGAATACAAGATAGAAGAAACTCGAAAGAGAAGTCTTCTGAAATCAATAACAGGACTTGTCTTCGAGATTCTTTTTGATACTCTCTTTCTGGGGCTTATTCTAAGTATTCTTGGAATACCACATTCTTTTGAGTATGCTGGTGGTTTTGCTATCATTGGAGAACTAGTATGTGTGGGTGGTCATTACTTTAATGATCGATGTTGGAATAGGATAGGTTGGGGTAGAAGTGTCCAAGAAGGTAAAGAAAAAGAAGCATAAGAAACGTACCACTTATGCTGAACGTAATCCTCTATTGTATGCTATACGAACCAGTGACAAGTATAAACAATGGAGAACCGAAGTTTGTAAAAGTGAAGGTGTTCCTCCTTCTAGAAAAGGGATTGAAGTTCATCATAAGAAACCATTAAGAGTAATTCTGAAAGAGAATAAGATCGTTACCTACAAACAAGCAATGGATAGTATCCCATTATGGGATATAAGTAATGGAGTCGTATTGAAGAAAGGAGAGCATATCATCATTACCTGGATAGAACGGCATAAGCACATAAGTATTGGGTTTGTTGGGTTGATTAAGAAATGGTTGGTAGACCATGAAGATCTTGCAGAGACTCTCGAATGACTTCCTTATTCAATCCTAATAAACGACATTAGCATCCTTGTAATTGAGGTCTACTTATGGTGGTGCACCACTGTGAGAAATGTCATAGTAGAAAGGTCAAGAAGCTTATCCAGGATATAGGCGGAGAAGAGAATACATTTTTGATCTGTGAAGATTGTAAGAGTGTAACAGTTATAATACCTTTAGAATCGATAGGAAGAAGAGGAAAGAAGAGATAATGTCGAAGAAGGACTGGTCAGATACTGAATGGGATAACTTTAACGTAAAAGAGAGAGATCTGTTTCTCGACATCATTCTGAGAATCAATATGTCTATAAGACAGGCGACAAGAAAGTTTGGTACGAAGAAGAACGTTCTCCCATCCAAGATAGTATTACCGAAAGAAGACATTCAAAGATTATTGGCTTATAGGCCTTTCAGAATTGTATGGGATAAGAAACCTATATATCGCAGACTCGTCAACGAATTCTGGACGGAGTCAACTGACGAATGGCCTACCCCTTACAAATGGATAAGGATAGAGACTTATCCCAATATTGGTGGGATAAGAGTGGAAGAAGGGAAGGAATTGAAAGTTGAAGTCTATGAGACTCCTAGAAGGAGAAGAACGAAAGTTGACTAATATGAAAGGTAAGAAGATCAATGCTTATCTATCTCATACCTTTGGACTTAGAGTCTACGTTAGAGATATCATAATGCCTACCATCCTGAGGATGGGAATCAATACTAAAAATCCTTTCTATAACCAGGAAGGACAGTGTCTTCGGGAGCACATTAAATTGGCCGATAAGATAGAAAATAAGGGTGTAGATCCTACTCAGGTGGCCACATGGTGGAAGACTCTTTCCAAATTGAATAAGTCTATAGTTACTGGCGATCTTCAAATGATAGATGAGTGTGATATTACTATTGCCAATATGGAAGATATATCCATAGGGACGACTTCTGAAATCTTTTATTCTGGTTGTGTAAGAGGGATTCCTGTTTTCTTACTAAGTAAAAGGAAAGAGATTAGAGAACATCCATGGATAATCTATGCATGTTCAAAAGGTAAGATAGTTGAGACCTTACCAGAGCTACTTAAAGCTTTAAAGGTCTATCTACATAAGAATAGTACGCTTGTCCCAGAAGAGCATTTAAAGGAGAATTAAAAAATGAGAAGACCCTTGAAAAATGATGGATGCGAAGAGTGGATTCCGATAGGCAATAAGAAACCAGAATCTTTTCTAGAAGACGAAATCAATAGATTCCTTCTTCATAACAGAGTAATAATTCTCCATGGCGAAATTAATGAAGAGAATTGTAACCTGGTAGCAAGGAAACTTCTATACTTACAACTAAAGAAAGTAAAAGATGTTAGAATAATCCTAAATTCTGTAGGCGGAGAAGTCTATCATGGCCTTTTGCTATATAATACTTTGGAAGAAATGAAGAAACAAGGAACGAAGGTTATTGTAGAAACGAGAGGACTTTGTGCATCTATGGCAGTAATAGTGCTTCAAGGTGGGGATGAAAGAATCGCTGCAAAGTATTCACGGTTTCTTCTACATGAAGTTTCTTCTTGGGCTTATGGTAAAGCTTCTGAAGTAAAAGAAGAGTCAGAAGAACTTGAGAAAGTAAATACTATGTTAAATGAGATCATCATCAAAAATAGTAAGATGACCTTGAAGGAACTTCAGAAAAGAACTAAGAAGAAGGATTGGTGGATCTCCGCTCCTGAGGCTCTAAAATATGGTATAATTGACAAGGTGATTTGAGAATGGGAATGGATGGTATAACTCTAGATCCAATGGAAGCTAAAGTATTTCCATTGAAGATTAACCCTCTAAAAGGAAAGAACTATGCCGAGATAGTCTTCATGGGGGACTTTCACTTAGGTAGTGGAAACTTCTCTCTAAGTCAATACATGCAATATGTGAAGTATGTTCTAGCGCATCCTGAGGTAAAAGTAGGTCTAATGGGAGACTTAATAGAGATGGGCTCACTAAGTCCATATGGCGCTTCGGAAGAGAAGGTTGGTTCAATACAACTCGTAGACATCGTTGAACTTCTTAGGCCTATAAAGGATAGAATCTTTATGCTCCTGGAAGGAAACCATGAAGAGAGATTCTGGAGAAGTGTTAAAGGAACTGATTCCATATCTAGATCCATTGCAGATGCTTTGAGAATAAAACCATTCCTACCAGGCCCAGAAAGAGGACAACTCTTTGTGGTAGAATCTGGAAAGTATAAGTATCCTGTGTATGCCATCCATGGTAGTACTGGATCAACCGTGCAGAGAGCCACACAACTAGGTAAGATCTATGCAAACATAAAGACCTCTCTAGTTGTTCACGGTCACATTCACCAGATCTTCAAAGATCATAGAACCTTCTATGAAGTAAATGAAGATGAAGGTAAGTATTTCCTAACAGTCCAAGAGCAACATTGGCTCACCACTGGATGCTTTGTAAAGAACTTAGGTTATGCAGAGAAGTCTTCAATGGGAGTAACAAAGATAGGTGCGCCTATAGTCAGATTCTATATCGATAAGCATGCCATAGAAGTGGTTGATGATCCTAGAGTAACTTATGGGATAGGGTCTTACAAGTTTAAACCTAAGGAGATAGGACTGGAAGATCTAAGTCTTATAAAGTATACAGAGAGACAAGGCTTTGGTGGGACCGAAGTAGTAGTGAGGAAATGGGAGGAAGAAGACTTTGCCGTTAGAAGAAGTAAGAATCCGAAGAGAACAGAGAGTAAACCTGAAGATAGCCAGTAAATACATCAGCATACCTCTCAAGTTCAGAAAAGAACTTGGAGTCTCCTTCTTCAAAATTTATTGGGATAAGAAAGAAGAAGAGATCGGTCTTCTACCCGTCAAGAAGAAGATGGAAGGAACCTACAAGTTGTGGGGAGAAAATATCACATGTATATCTTTTCTTAAGAATTATGCCATATACCCACAAGTGGCAGAAGCCCAATGGGATTCCAAGTTGGGTATGATAACTGCGAAATTGAAAGTGGCAAGATAGATGGAAGAGGTTCTAGTAGTTCTCACTGTTACGAATGTCGTTATGGGAATCCTTAATACATATTGGGCATTTAAGAGGACTTGTTACAATAGAGATACCTTGTCGGGGTCTCAACGTTATTGGGGTTCTTGGTCTAAAAGAAGTAAGGATGTATCTGAAAAGGTATTAAAGGAGATCCCCATCTCTCAGTTAAAGAAGGCATTGAAAGAAAGGGAGAAGAAGTAATGATTTTGACTGAATTAGAGAGAGAGAAATCTAAGGTATGGAATAGAACTTGCCCTACCTGTGAAGAACCCATGAAAAGGAAAGGTAGTTTCGGTAGGAACTATTACAAATGCCCCAAATGTAAGATAAAGACTAATGGGAATGGGAAGGTCATTTACAATCCTGCCTCTATGCCAGATGACTTGGTCATGAAGAAAGAGTTCATCACGAACTGGAGAAACATAATAGCACAGGAGAAATTCATCAAAGACCTAAAGCAAAATAAGTATAATACCAAAAGATACTACGAATGGGGCGGAATCGTATTAGACTTAGAGAAGTATGGAATGGATGGAAAGGAACTTCCTGGATTAAAAGAACAAGAGAAGAAGTCTAGAGAGGAGAAGGCGGAAAAGGAAAGGAAAGAGGAGAAAGAATTTGATGAACGGGCTATGTAATAATTGTGCATATTCAATCACGAATAATCCTAGTATGTGTATCGAATGTACTATCTGTTGTAGAAATTCTAGATACTTAGAGAAAACATTTCAGCCTACCGCATACCTGGGAATCCAATTGAAAGAGCCCATAGATATGTACATCTCGAAAGAGCATTATAATTTGATCCTAAAGAAGATGGAGCAGATGAATGCAGATAAAGTAATCATACGGTGGCCTTGGCCAAATATTGATGTGGATTTTACCCCTTGGCCTGTCTATACTTTTCTTAATGGTAATACCACTACTTACTCAGTCCAGGTAGATCCTTCTAATAAATTGGTTCTTTCTCAAGGGATAGATATAAAAATAGAAGATCCTAAGAAACGTAAATTGAGAGGAAAGTAAAATGTTAGAAGCAGTAATTTTAGCTGGTGGCAGAGGACTTCGCTTAAAAGGAAATACAGAAATTCCTAAGCCTTTCCTAATAATAAAGGAACCAGAAACCATTCTTGATTGCCAAGTTAAGTGGTTGGTTGGGCATGGATTTGAGCATATAATACTTGCAGTATCAAGACCTACTTTTAAGTACCTCAGACTTCATTATTCACACTATCTGAATGAGCCAAAGATAGACATATCTATAGAGGAAGAATTTGTAGGTACTGGTGGGGCACTTAGAAATGCTTTGGATTTAATAGAAAGTTCTAAGTTCTATCTCATGAATGTTGATGATGTTGCATATTATGATCCTAATCTTCTTTTTGCTGCTTCTAAGAATCTAAATTCTATTCTTGTACAGAAAGCTATCTTACCATTTGGAACAGTCAAGTTTGATAGCGAAATGAAAGTGAAGTCTTTTGAAGAGAAGCCTCAAGTCGATTTCTATGTTTCGTGTGGTCATTATGTATTGTCTAGAAAAGATTTATTTACTTTACTTCCATATGAAGGAGGATTAGAACAGAAGTATCTTCCTCAGATAGCAAAGCAAGGATCCCTTTACGTTCATGTTCTAAAAGATAAATGGATCACAATTAATGATTATAAACAATTGCTCGAAGCTAGAGCGCTTACAATGACTGAGGAATAAGCTTGTACATTCCATATATCGATGTAATTTCTAATCCTAAGTTGAAACTTGCAGTCAAAATATTTCTAAAAGAATATGGCTTCAAGCTGCATTACATGCCTTCTTCTTTCACAGGTAAATATCATCCTAAAGATGAGATGGGTGAAGAGGGACTTATCATACATACTAATAGGGTCTGTTGGTTCATAACTAGAATGAGTGAAGCTTATGGGTGGGATCAACCTACTCTGGATAAGATGCTTACCGCAGCACTCTTTCACGATAGTGGTAAAGTCTTACAGACAGAAGGAGAATCGGTTCTAGAATACAAAGGTAAGGAGAAGAAAAGGTATGTGAAGCTAACAAAAAAGATGACGGGTAGAGATACACATCCATACCTTTCTCTAAGACTGGCTCAGAAATATTTGGAAAAGGCTGGAGTAGATTCTCTCTTAACAAAAGAGATTACTTCCATGATATATTGCCATATGAGTCATTGGTATCCATGGTATCCTTTACCTTTCACTCACGAAGAAAAGATGTTAGCTCTTGCTGATTACTTGGCTTCTAGAAGAGAACTTAAAATAGGCAGTCTTGGGATAATAAATAGAATAAGGATGAAGTTAAATGGAATCTTCCAGTAATACGTTTCCTATGGGCCGTGGAAATACTCTTACCGTGAAATGGACTGTGAGTTTTCCCACTACGAATGCGGAAGCAATACAAGCTGGTACGATCTCTTCCTTTGCTGTTACTGCAACTACCCTAGGACCCATTTGGCCATATGTAACAATAAAATATTCAAAGGAGCAGATAGAAGAATTATTTCGTTCACTGGTAGGAGGGCATCCAGAGAAGTTTGGAATCAGAGAAAATAAAATAGTAATCTCCCAGAAAGATTGGGATAACTTGAAGAAAATGAGGGGCTCCCTTTGTTGGGATATTTATGGTAATATAGCTTCTCTTGGTGACAGGGAAATAGATGTCTATGAGACAGAGGATGAGTTTACTTGGAAAATGATGTTGTGAATAAGGGAACTATCGATGAAGCTTTCATAGCAAGGAGATTCAATCTAGAAAAGAAAGTAAAGGTCACAACCTCAAAGATTATTATTCATATGTCCGAATTATGTCATTTAATGGGTTGTAGTCTCTTGGTGTGGGATAGCTTTTCTACCTGTTATTTCTTATATGGTAGAACGTTGGATAGTTATATTGAAGAGGATGAACTGATTTGGAAGATGATGCTATAAATACTCCTATTGTAAGAATTTATTTGGAACAACATTTCTCTTTAAAGAGAAAGTTTGTTGTTTCGCCTTATAAAATAATAATTCACGAAAGTGAATTCCTTCAATTTTTGAATTCTGTGTATACAGGTCATACTCATGAAGGCAAATTTTACTTATTTGATAGACTCCTCCAAAGCTATAATACAGAGGAAGAATTGATATGGAAGATAATGCTGTAAAAGAACTTAGAGAAAACTTCAGGAAGAGTTTCAAGTTTGGTCACCCAGAGTTCTATTCTCTTATCCTGAAGATGTGTGAGATCCATGAAATTAAGAATAAATCATACGGAATAGGAAATCCGCTTGGTAACTTTCAGATGAGTGAAACCTTTGGTGTTCCGGCCTGGAAAGGATGTCTGGTAAGAATGTCTGATAAATGGAGTAGGATCTGTAATCTAACAATGAAGATGGATAATCCAGAATATGCAGATGCTATCAGTATGGAAGGAATAGAGGATACTCTCATTGACCTAGCCAACTATAGTTTACTTTGTTTGATTCTACTACAGGAAAGTAAAAAGAAATGATAAGACCTCCATTCGATCATTGCCATGAAGACTATTCTGAGCACTGGAAAGACTTTAACGTAAAGGGTAAGAAGGTATTAGACTTAGGATGTGATGCTGGTTCGACAGCATGGTATTTCTTGAATCATGGTGCTATTTCAGTTGTGGGAGTAGATATCAATAAGGAGTACATAGAAGAAGCAGAACTGTATCCCATCAAGAACTTTACTCCTATTTTAATGGGTATTGACTCAGCAGAACAGATAGAGAAGTTAATTGAGACCTATAAACCAGATGTGGTCAAGGTAGATATAGAACATGCTGAAAGTGCATTACTCGATTTGAAGAAAGAAGTTCTATGCCAAATTGAGGAATGGACTCTCGAAGTGCATTCCGATCGTCTTAACATTCTACTTCTGGATTTGTTTACGAAGGCCGGATATAAGATAATACTTTCTGACTATTTCCCCAGATGCGAGAATAAACATGGTCTATATGTATTCACTGCGAAGAAGGTTTAAAATGAACATGAAAAAGTTTGTAAAGGAATGTTTACATCCAAAGAATAGATTCTACATAATGGGTCATACTATCTTAATTCATCGTAAAGATCTAGATTATGGGAATGGGTGGGGATTGGTTAAATTATCTCTACTCGTAAAGTCCAATTGGGCTATTCGAGTTTATGATAATGATGTGGAATATGTGATGAAGAGACTTCAAGAAGATATTTCAGGAGTAAAGAACTAAATGGAACTTAAAGAATACATAAGGAAGTGTGGCAAGTCTGCCAATGAACATGGATGGTTTATCACATGGGAAACTTATCCTGAATATCTTTTAGCAACTATCGATGAACTTACAGACTCCTTTGAGTCAGGATGGAGAGATGATAACAAGGATAAAGCATATGAAGAGATCGGCGATTGCCTCGTTAGAATCTTCCATTTGGCCTATGATCTTAAGATCCCTATAGAAGACATTCTTAAAAGAGTAATGGAAGAGAATGAGAAGAGGCCTTATAAGCACAATCATGTAAATATTTGATTACCCAAGGAAGAATGATTAAGTTATGAAATTATCTGAAAACGCTAAGTACATCCTCGAACAGAGGTACCTTAGAAAGAATGAGAATAGAGAGATCGTGGAAACCCCTAAGCAATTATTTGCAAGGGTTGCTAAGACTATAGCCGATATAGAATTAAAGTATGGCAAGTCAGTAGAGCAAGTTAAGAAGTTAGAGAAGGAATTCTATAATGCAATGGTATCATTCAGATTCCTACCTAATTCGCCTACCCTCATGAATGCTGGAACAAACTTGGGTCAACTTTCTGCTTGTTTTGTCCTGCCCATTGATGATGATATAGACTCTATCTTTGGTGCTGTACACTCGACAGCTAAGATTCACAAGAGTGGAGGAGGAACTGGATTCTCTTTCTCTAGACTTAGACAGAGAGAAGATGTTGTTTCCAGTACTGGAGGTGTAGCTTCAGGGCCTATCTCTTTTATGACAGTCTTTGACTGTGCAACGGATGTCATTAAGCAGGGTGGAAAGAGAAGAGGTGCTAATATGGGAGTACTCCGAGTTGACCATCCTGACATCTTTGACTTTGTTGTATTGAAAGAGAAGGAAGGTAAACTTAGAAACTTCAATCTATCTGTTGGCCTAACTGAAAAGTTTATGCAAGCAGTGGAGAAGGATCAGAACTTTGATCTAATAAGTCCAAGGACAAAGAAGGTTCTTAAATCCATTAAGGCAAGAGCTCTATGGATTCTCATAACAACTATGTCATGGAAGAACGGAGAACCAGGGGTAATCTTTCTTGATAAGATAAATGCGACTAATCCCACACCTGCTCTAGGGCAAATAGAAGCCACTAATCCCTGCGGAGAAACCCCCTTGCTTCCTTATGAGTCTTGTAACTTAGGTTCAATAAATCTATCCAAGTTCGTGAAGGATGGAAAAGTTGAATGGGAGAAGTTATCCAAGATCGTCCACCTTGCAGTAAGATTTCTTGATAATGTAATAGGCGCCAATAAGTTCCCTCTGAAGGAAATAGAAAGAGCAACCTTACTTACTAGGAAAATAGGATTAGGAGTTATGGGTTGGGCTGATATGCTCTTAGAACTTAACATAAAATATGATACAGTCGAAGCAGAAGACCTGGCCAAATCAGTAATGAAATTCATTTCGGAACAAGCCATACTTATGTCTGAAAAGTTGGGAAAGGAGAAAGGTAACTTTCCTGCTAAGGATAAAAGCATCTACAAGGCAAAGGAATATATGAGGAATGCAACATTGACAACAATAGCACCCACAGGAACGATTAGTATTATAGCCAACTGTTCTTCTGGAATAGAACCTATCTTTGCAGTAGTCCAAAGGAGACATGTCAAAGAAACCCTTGGTAAAGATCTCATTGAGATTAACCCAGCTATCAAGAGATCCTTAGAACTTAAAGGATTGTGGAATTCGACAATGGAAGAAGCTTTAAGGAATACAGAATGTGTCAAGTGCTCTACCCTTCCGGATGAGATGAAGAAGTCTATCATCACTTCTGCTGAGATCAGTGCAGAGTGGCATGTAAGGATGCAAGCAGCATTCCAGACTTATACTCATAATGCTGTCTCTAAGACGATTAATCTTCCTTCTGAAGATACCGTGAACGAGATAGAACAGATCTACCTTCTAGCTTACAAGTTAGGTTGTAAGGGCATAACGGTATATCGTGATGGAAGCAGGAAGAATCAGTTATTGACTAAAGACACTGAAGGCCGGTGTCAGAAGTGTGGGGAAGAGGAATAAAGTGTATGAGTGAAGACCAAAAGAAAGAAGAAGTTCATGAAACAGATGGTTCTTGTTTTGGATACTTTGGAAAGTTTCATTTCTGCCCTACATGTAAGAATTCCTTATCATGTAAGAGTTTCTCCTATAATGTGGAGAAGGGTAAACATGAAAGGTATGTCAGTAAGTATAAAGGAAGAGGGAAACGCAAGAGAAGACCAACCTACTAGCAGAAGGTATATAAGACAGGATAGAATAGGATAATATGGATTGATGGAAGGATGGATAAGAAACTATTTGATGATTTAAAGAAGAATGTAGAACCCATCAAACAACTTGCGATGCATAACGATGCTGATGGTATTTCTTCTGCTGTTCTAATGTCTTTCATCTTCGATATCAAACAAGTATGGTGTCCTGATGACTTTGGTGTATGGTCTACCAAACCAACAAGGGATGCTGCTGGAGAAGTTTTAATGCCTCCTGATGCAGCAGTAGACATGATACCACAAGACCCCAATTGGATTGGTAAGATAGTGGTGGATCATCACCCAGGGCATCTACCAGAATTGGGAAGGAAATACCATCTAATACATGGAGACATTCCTACATCTGGTTTGGTATGGAGAGTCTTTAAGGAACAACTACCAAAGGAACAATGGTGGAAAGCTGCAGTAGGATTAGTAGGAGATGGACAACCCGAATTGATTCCAGGAGAACTCTTCTTGACAGAACCAAGTCTTCTTGATAAGTACATTACTGGATACAAGAAGTTTGGTTACTATAAACTTGAGATAAGAAAGATGCCAATGTATCTTAAGCTTTCTGCACCATTGAATGCTGCTGCTAAGATACCGGGTAAGTGGCAACTTGCTTACACTGCTCTTAGGAATGCACAGAAACCTATGGATATACTTGAAGATCCTTCACTTGATGCAGCAAAGCAGTTTGTAAAGCAAGAGAGTGATAGGGTATTGAAGGGTTCTCATGCAATAGAGATGAGCAATGGGATAAGACTTTGGAGTATTAAGACTCCATTGACTCTAGAAAGAACCCTTGCCTTCGAGAGTGAACAGATGGATATGACTACAACCATAGTACTAAATGAACATACAGGCAGAGGATCAGTAAGAGGTGCCCTTTCAGATATAGTCTGTGGGCATCTAAGAAAACATGGATTCAAAGCCTCAGGCCATCCTGGATTTGCTGGGATGAGGTTAGATGGCAAGACCTATGCAGACTTATGTAAAGCCCTGAGGGAATTGAGAATTGCCTAATAAGGGAGTAAATCGTTTAAGGTAATAACTTAAAAGGAGGAAATAAAAAAGTATGAAACAGAAAATAAGTAAGGCGGACGACTTCTTGACTATATGGGCAACCAAGTCTAAGAGGAGTCTGGAAGACATAACAAAGATATGGGAGCAGATAAAGAAGGACTCTGAAGCGGCTGGGGTGACAAATGAAAGGATAATGAAAGGGAAACTCATTAGGACTCTAAAGATACAGGAATGGGCAACTTCACAAGGTAAGGCCCCAAGGAAAGAGCCAGCATTCTTTACTGGATTTATTCTTGGTGCAGATAAACTTACGGACACTTTCGACTGGCCTAGACGAGTAGCTTTGACCGAGTATGCAAAGGATCCAGAAATGGCTAAGTTACAAGGCTTAGTTGATGATAATGGGACTGTTCTCGATCAGAGAGAAGAAGTCAACAACTTCGGCAAGAAGATACCAAATCCTAACTACCATAAGCCACTAAAGGGTACACAGTACAGGAGATCCCTGTTTGGTGTTGCTCTGAAAGAAGGTGACAAGGTGCCTAAGCTCTTTAGGATGACTCTATGGAGAGGAACAGCAGAGAATCTAAAATACCAAGCTTTAGTTCCTATCAAATTTGTTGCTACTGCAAAAGGTGAGAATCCGTTCTTGGATCTAAGTGTAAACAAAGATACAAAGTTCTCAGTAATTAAGAACCCTGACATACCAATAGAAGACTGGATTAAGACTGCGTTGAAAGAAAGGATGATTACTTGGAGTGACTTTGAGACAACAGTAAAGAATACCGGAAGAGGATGTTACGATCCTTGGGTAGCTATAGAGGGAGATGTGGATACAATCTTCCACGATGTGAACCCTAAGACAAACTCTAGATCAATGGTATTGACTGACTTTGAAACTGCAGGCGGTGAAGTAAGAGTCTTTATCCCTGCTGACTTAGAACTAGGCTTTCGTGAGAGTTCCAGAGTAATAGTCTTTGGAATACTTAGATCGTGGACAAGACGAGATGATCCAGACACCATAAACTACTCTTTGAATGCAATGGCAGTGTATGGACTACCAGGCCAGACAGTCGAAGAAAGCGTCTCTAAACCAGTGAATGCTGTAACAGAAAAGGACTTCGAGATTGTTTGGGAGAATGAATAGAGATGGACTCTAAGAAATGGAAAGTAATTTCCATCCCCCTTCCTTATTTGGAAGTATCGCCACTTAATATCAGAAAAACAGGTATAGAGAATCAACTCGAATCTCTAAAGCAGAACATACAAAAGAATGGACTATTCGATGCTATCTATGTCTTACAGAAATCGGATGGTAAGTATGCTGTCATAAAGGGGCAAAGGAGACTTAAAGCTCTTCAAGCATTAGCAAAGATAGATCCTGACAGATTTGGATCGGTCCCTGCAATTCTAGTGGATTACACTGACGATGAAGCAGTCTTAGCTTCTATTACAGAAGATAGACTTAAGCAACCTGTGGGCGAAGAAGATTATTGCCCTGTGGTCGCTCAACTAGAACAACATAAAGGAAAAGAAGATGTCAAAAGAAGTTGTGGATTCAACGATATCGAAGAAGTTAATTATTATCTTGGAAGAGCAATAAGGACTTCACCAGAGACAGTTGAGAAGAAGAATGTAGAAGAGAAACCATCGGCAGTACCAATCAAGAAAGGACCAGAAAGAGAATTCATGCCACAGAAGATAGAAGCAGGAAAGGTTGTAAATCCTTTTGCTGGAATGTATTCTTCTGACATAGGGATAATCAATGCGATCTGCTCAAAGACGAAAGAGAAAGAAGCAGATGTTATCCAGAGAGAGAAATCATACTTAGCTGCTTGTTCTGAAACTCCTGTGAAGGTTCACAGAGAAATCATGGATAGGTTTCAACTATTGGCAATTAAGAATGGCAGTGGAAGTTCCTACTATGAATTCTTCGAGTTTATTAGGAAAATGGCACCTAAGTATCTAGACGAAAATCATATAATGAAATAGGTGATAAGAATGGATTGTATAAGTACAGGAACAAAGTCTTTGGATCTATTGATGAATGGTGGTATTCCAGTGGGAGCACCATCACTCATGTTTGGAATACCAAACCTAGGTAAGAGCTTCTTCTGCTTCCAGATAGCTTGTATGTGTACCAGAGACAAAGCACATGGAGGATATGGAAAGAAAGTCCTATATCTAGACACTGAGAACTTTCTAACAGGAGACACATTTGAAAGGTTCTTTAGCTTTTTCAAGAAGAGATGGCCAGATCTACCAAGAGATATGATAGAAGTTGTCAACATGGAGAATCTCTATGCCCTTGGTGAATACTTTGGCATAGTCTTCGAGATGAAACAAGAAGATCAGAGAACTACAGCAATAGCAAAGTTCCCTACAGAGATGCAAAAGAAATTAGCAAATACTGCAGTTAGGACTGGAAAGAAATCAGATGCTGAAATCAAGGAGACAAGGAAGGATAAGAACTGGCAAGTTAGAAGTCCCATATGGCAGAGAGTAGCAACTGGTGATTATGGTCTAGTAATCCTAGATTCCATAACAGTGCCTATAAAGACAGAGATAGCAGCTACAACACAGAATCTCCCTGCAAGATGTTCAATACTTACTTGTCTATTGGGTGCATTATACCCCATAGCTAAGGCAGCAGGAACTAAACCGGCAGTTGGCGTTCTAGTTACCAATCACATTTCAAGGAATCCAATGAGCCCTGGTTACATATATGGAGTAGGAGATCCTTGGGGCGGACAGAATATAGTCTACTATGTAAAGTACCTATTTGCAATGTATAGGGCACTCTCAGATGATATGAAGAAACTAGGTGAGGAAGGTCACAGACTTAGAAGAATACAAAGATACAGAATGCCAGGATATGATCAGGCAATGTCTACAGTATTACTAGGGAAAGATGAAGGATACAAAGATGCCATATTGACAGGAGCAGTGAGTGCTACTTAATGCCAGAGATAAAAACAGAAGGATATACTGATTCAAATCAATCACAATACGGAATGCCGGGTATAACTGTAGTAAAATCTTCTGAATACCCCTGCATTTTCTTTAAAGGCAAAAACTGTCCTGTTAGAGCATTCTATGCGCTCTGCCCAGAAAGTCTAGCAGAGTTTTGTAAAGCCTGTCCGTGGAAGGAAGTCTTCCTTAAACAGGCTTTCTCATCTCCCTCTTCTTAGGGAGTAATATTCATGACTCAGATTACTTTTGATAAAGCTCTTATTAACAACAATAATAAACCTACCACCGTTGAGGTAGCGAAAGATATTGCCTCTCCTGAACAGGAAGGAATTATTGTGGATTGTCACGAACCTGAAGAGATAATAGAGACCCTCAGGAAAGAGAAAGGAATACATGTAATCGTAAAGAGATTGGATATAGGAGATTACATGGTCGGTAATTCCATTATCGAAAGGAAAACCTTATCTGATTTCTATGGGTCCATTGTATCAGGAGATAAGAGGATCTGGAGTCAAGTATTCAATCTGAAGAGAGCGTCAGAGAAACCATGTCTTATTATAGAAAGATGGAATGATGCTTTCTTTAATGACATCAGAAAGGAACGTGCAGTTTTTGGTGCCTTAGCAAGAATTTATCATATGGGAATAAATATTATGATCTTTCCTGGATCCGGAAAGGACTTCAAGAACTTTGTTGAATTTTTAACTTATCTATTTTACTCCAGTGACAAAAGGGTACCTTCTCTTAAACCTGTTCCAGCTAAGAATGCTGCTACTCCAAGAGAAATAATGAGCGATATAATCTGCATGATCCCGCTCATAGGGAGAAAGCAGGCAGATGAAATATCCCAAAAGATCCAATCATTGGAAGAATTGTGCAAAATGAGTGATGAGGCGCTTAAAGAGATGTGTCCAGGTTTTGGTCCCAAGAGAATAGCAATGATGAGATGTATTTTACATGGGAAAGCGTGAAAGGAACACATTACAAAGAATCATTGGTGTCAAGGAAGGAGATCCAGTCTTGGTAAGGAAATGGGGTATGGGGCTTGTTATCTGGATGGATCCTGATACAAAAGAGAAGAAGGATATGTCTATCCGATTCTTAATCCCTTATCATAAGACATCTACCCATGGAGACTTTATCAAGGAGATAGAACCAATTCTAGATCCGTGGATTAGAAGGGCTCTCATACACTTTTGGAAGAAGGAATGTGAAGATTTTATTTCATCTATAACCTTCTCTTTTGGGTCATGAGGTAAGTTCATGAAAGGAGTAATCTCGGCTATCGAATACAAGAATGAAGTTACGGATCCTACTCTTTCTTCTGAGGATCCTAGAAGGTTAAGACCTACAATCTTTATCTGGACAAGAGGAGAAGATGGTAAAAGATATAGGTTTGTCATTAAAGGATTCAGACCCTATTTCTATTGTAATAACGCATACAAAATCTGGAGTAATGATGTAGAGAAGAGTGAACCCGTCTTTCAAGGAATAAAGAAGGTGTACACTTATCTCCCTGCACAAGTTAGGAAACTTAGGAAAGTTCTAGAAAAGTATTATGATCAAGGAGGAATCATGGAGTCAGACGTTTTATATACTCTCAGATTTCTAATAGACTCAAAGATAAAGGGGCCAGTTGAATGGGATATAGGAACCAATACCCTTAAGCCTCTAGATGAAGATGTCATAGTTCCACTAAGGAAGCTTTTCATAGACATCGAACTATGGTCCGAGAAAGGTAATACTTCTCGAAGAAGTGACATCATCAAGTGTCTCAGCACTTATGATTCGTTTACTAAGAAGTATAATACTTGGTATGTAAACGATGAAGAGATTCACATGGGGACTTCAGAATGGGAAACTCATAGATGCTCAAAAGAATCTGATCTTCTTAAAGCATTCTTTAATTACTTTGCAAGAAAAGATCCAGATATCGTATCTGGTTATAACGTGGACTTTGACTTATTATGTATCAAGAGGAGAGCTTCTAAGAATGGTCTCTCGGCCTACATTGATGTATTGTCTGCACTTCATACAAGAGTAACTAAAGATGGTAGTAAGTATGGAATGGGAAGAACGATGCATAGGAAATTAAGGATAAGAGGTGTAGACTGGGCGCGTAATGGCATCAACATTGATGGAAGGAATATCATAGACATTTTAGACTTGTCAAGAATGGTATCTCCTAAACAACTTGAATCTTATACCCTTGACTTTGTTGCTAAAGAATTCCTAGGTAAGCAAGAAGGGAAAATAATCTGGCAGGGTAAGCCTATTGCTTCCCACATAAAAGATGTATGGGATAAAGAACCTGAGATTGTCTTGAGATACAACATGCATGATGTTGAACTATGTGTTATGTTGGATGATAGACTTTCTCTCATTTCGCTTCTTGATGAACTTAGATTAACCGTAGGAGTCAGACTTGAAGACGCATATTCCAATCAAAGAATGATCGATGCAGAATTTCTAAGAAGGAGTGCTGGAAAGAATCCTAAGAATACCTGGAAGGGATTTAAGAATGAAGAGAAGTTCCCAGGCGGATTAGTATTAGATCCTATTCCTGGACTTCATAAGTTTGTTGCACTCTTAGACTTCAAGTCCCTATATCCTTCCGTTATTCGAACACTTAATATTGATCAGGAATCTTGGCATGAGAAAGGAAAAGATGTCTATTCCTGGGCAGATGATTTAAGTGGATTTATCTACTACTTTGGGAAAGAACCGAGAGGTCTCTTTCCAAAGATTCTTGATGACTTCTCAAAGAAGAGAGATGCTATAAAGGAAAGGATGTCGAAGGAAAAAGATCCCTTCAAGAAAAAGGTCCTAAGTGCTAGAGAGGGAGCTTTAAAAATACTAAGTAATGCCATGTATGGATGTATGACGCCCGATACAGAAGTAATCACACCAGAAGGTAGGAAATTCATAACTGAACTTGCTCTAGGGGATTGGGTCTATACTTTGAACCCAAAAACTTTGAAGGTCGAACTTTCAAGGATAAACGAATTACATGAATATCCGTTTGAAGGAAATCTGATTAGTTTAAAAGGTAACCATGTTGATTTCTTATTGACTCCAAATCATGATTTTCTCGTTGAAGATCAATATCATAAAAGAGAGAAGAGAGAAGTTCAATATCTTGGTGACAAGACCAATCTTTCTCTTCCAAAACTTCAAGAATTAGAAAGTGGAAAAACTCTAAATCCGTCTTTAATCAAGCTCCTAGCATGGTATATCTCAGAAGGAAGTATTTATCATAACAAAGAGAAGTTCTATCCTAATGGAAATCATAGAGGTATTTCAAATAAGATTCACATCGCACAATGGATCCCTTCCCATAGAAAAGAAATAATAAAAATAATCGGAGAAGCGGGATTTGTTCCTCGACCAGAGAAAAATGGAATCTCTTTCAGCAATGAAAAGTTTTCTCATTTCTTAGAAAGAGAATGTGGAAAAGGTTCTTACAACAAGAGAATACCTTCATTTGTCAAGATAGCTTCTCTTGAGACTCTTAAAATCTTCTTTGAAGAAATTATGAAAGGAGATGGAAGGAAGAGAGGGGATTCCTACAGAACAGTTTCGAACCAGTTAAAGAGAGATATGGTGTTTATTTGTGCAAGACTGGGATGGTCTTGCCATTCCACTTATCCAGATGGCTGTTGGAATATCAATATAGGAAAGAAGCATGGAACCCATCTATTTCTAGATAAGCAGAAACTTGGAGAATTCCCCTATAAAGGGAAAGTTCATTGCATTACTGTAGCAAAGAATCATATAATTTTAGCAGGAAGGAATGGAAGATTTCAATGGACGGGTCAATCGTTTGCCTTTACTTCCAGAAAGACTTCTAAAGTCTGTGCTTCTGCGGTTACTAGTTCAGGAAGGATGATGTTAAGATTCGGGATCAAGATAGCATCGGAAGAAGGGTTTACTGTAGCATATGGTGATACTGATTCAATATTTGTAGAACTTAATGCACATGACCTAGAAGAAGCAAAGAAGAAAGCCGAAGGATTAGTAAATAAGATTAACTCCTTAATACCCGAGAAGTTAAAAGAATTTGGTTATGAAGGAGAACAACTTATTTCAATAAAATTAGAATGCGTTTATTCCAAGATATTCTTTATGACTGTTAAGAAGAGATATTGCGGAATGAAGGAAGATGGGAAGTTAGATACAAAAGGTCTAGAGATTAAGAGGAGCGATTCATCAGTATTCTCCAAGAGGCTTCAAGAAAATGTCATTAGGTCTATCCTTAATGAGCAAACATCTGAAGAAATCAAGACTATGGTTGAAAAGGAACTCAATTGTTTTAATCTAGAACCATATGAAGCAGTGGGTGTACCTTCAGCATTAACTAAGAAGTTTGAAGAATATAAGACCAACTCAATCCAGAAGAAAGCAGCCTACTTCAGTAATACTTATCTTAAGACACGTTTTGAATTTGGTTCGAAGCCTCTCAGGATTTATGTTACAATGGTAAGTCAACCTGAAGAGGTAATGGAGAATGTGGATGTAGTAGCTTTTGACGAGAATACAATAATCCCAGCATGGCTAAAGATGGATTCTAAAAAGATGTTGAAGAAGACAGTTAAACCCAAGATAGAAGAACTACTAAAGACTCTTGGAATAGAATGGACGTCTCTGAATCTGAAGGAAGAACTCAAAGAGATTAAAAAAGTCAAGGTAAAGAAAAAGAAGAAAGAAGGAAAGAAGGATAAAGTGAAGAAAGGTGAAAAGGGTCCACTGGATTCCTTCATAGGTGGTAAGTAATGTTCACCCTGTTTCCACGTTTAATATTCAGAGAAAAGAAACTAGTATTCTCTAAAGAAGAACTTAAGGATAAGCTAGAAGAAGGATCACTTAGTAATAAGATTTGCTATGTGAGTCTATTTGCCTTCAGCGAATGGTACAATAGTGAACCATTGGAAGAGTCTGTTATGGTAGATACAATTCTCCTCTCTGGTTCGAAGTCTCTATTGGAAACATTTGCAGATTCAAATCCCTATCCAGCTATTCTCACTTATGATGGGAAAGAGTATCTTCTTTGGGTATCAAGAGATGCTACTTTTGAAGAGTTGCAATTAATGATTGTTCCTGGTTTGAAAATAGAGAAAGATATTAGGAAGATGGTAGTATTTCCTGGGACTGTAGACTTCAAGACTGGAAAGAAAGTAGAGGTCGTAAGAATATGGAAAAAGTAGAGTACAAAAAGAATATATTATGGATAACTGAGTATCCTTTGAAGGGTACCTCTTTTGCAACGGTCACTTATGAGTTAGCCCTACGAATGCCAGATTATCACTTTGATATTTTAAGTATGGGATATAAGGGTCTGCCATTAACAATAGCAAAGAATGCTAGGATCTTCGAGATGGAAAAATCCTATCAACTTTCTTATTACTTACAAAAATTGAAAGCAGATGTATCTGTATTCTTCCATTCATTCTATTTCTTAGATAGCCTCAAAGAGTACATACCTTCTCTACCTGGAAAGAAGATCGCATATGTTCCCTGTGAAGGAGACTTGATCCCTCTCAACTATAGATCATTATTCCTAGACTTTGATGAAATCATAACTCCTTCAAAGTTCTCTCAGAAGTCCTATAAGAACTCCGATCTTGAAGCTAAAGTTGTTCCTCATGGAGTGGACATGGATGAGTTTAAACCTCCTACTGAGAAGTGGCATGAGTTCAGATATGGATATCTTGGTATGAATGATGTGAGGAAACAGATTCCTAGAGTAATGGAGTCTTATGCTAGATTGAATAAGGGCATACTTGCTCTTGCTACAGAGTCTCAAGGATCATATAACCTAAAGAGTCTTTCTAAACAATATGGAATAAATCCAGTGTTTGTAGAACAGAAGTGGGTGGGACTTAGTATGAGTAGAGAAGCTATAGCCAGTTTCCTTCAGACTTTAGATTGCTACATAAGTCCTGCATCAGAATCTTTTGGTATGCCCGCTCTAGAAGCACAAGCATGTGGTGTTCCTATTATTGCTCTAGATCATGGTGCAGCAAAGGAAGTTCTCGGTAAAGGAGCCCTATATGTGTCTGTTGCCGATATGCTAGAATCTTCAGTAGGAAAGGTAGGTATGGCTTCCACAGCAGACTTGTACAGGAAGATGAGATTCATAATAGAAGTTCCTCAGGTAAGAAAGAAGACTGGAGAATTGGCCTTGGCTAATGCTAAGTTATGGCCATGGAAGAATGCTACAGATAAGCTTGCAGAGGTCTTCGATAAAGCATGAATCTAAATCCTATGAAATGTCTCAAAGTCTTAAAAGGGTAGTTTAAGAGAGAATAAGAAGGGATGTTATGAGCGAAGATGAACCAATAACTGAAGTACATGGCTTCAGATGTAACTTCTGTGGAGAGATTCTACCTACAAAAGAAGCTGCACAGAAGTGTTGGGAACTTCATGCTTTTTTAGTTAATGATTATGTATTTCAGTTGGGAGAAGAGTTTCCAACTGAAGTATTAGTAGAGAAAGTTCTTGGAGGGTTCATAGAAGAAGTAGCAAGCTATGAACTTGTCAAGAAAGAGAAGATACATGTCGTGTATAAACCAAGGAGTGATAGTTGATGCCAGGAGAACAAACAGTAGAACAAGATATTGTAGAAGAACATACCTTAGAGGAAACCCCTATAGAAGAGGGTAATAAAGCACTCAATCCTGAACAGAAGCTGAAAGAATTGTCTAAGGAGATTAGGAATAAAATAGAGAACGAAAGAGTCTGGAGAGAGATGCGAATACTTTGGCATTCAGTAGCACCTTTCATATCATCTGGATATGGTAAGGTTACTAAGAACTTTGCAACAGGACTCTTTGAAAGAGGATTCCCCATATTCTGTTCTGCCTATTATGGTATTCAACCTGGTGGTATCCTTAACTTCAATGGTCTCTATGTACTTCCTGTAGAACATACTCAAGGTGATAAGTTAGGATTAAAGACTTGTCAAGAGCACTATCAGAAACTCAAGATAGACTTAGGAATATTCCATGCTGATTTCTGGGTATCATATACCTTTGCAAAGAACATACCTAACTCTCTGTGTTACACTCCTATAGACCAAGAAGAATACCCACCCAAGTGGTTAGAGGTTCTCAGGGCATATAAGTGGGTAGCAGTACCAAGTCTTCATGGACAGAAAGTACTCAAGAAAGGAGGAATAGATGCGTTCTATCTGCCTCATGGTGTCGATCCTAAGATCTTTAAGCCAATGGATAAGACCAAATGTAGAAGTTTATTCACTGTTGAGAAAGATAAGTTCGTGATAGGAACTGTTGCTGCAAACAATGATGATGAGCCAAGGAAGGGATGGGACTCAATGTTCCAAACTGTCAAGTACTTTATGGAAGCTAATCCTGATGCACAAAAGGATACTGTATTCTTGATTCACTCTGACCCTAAGAATGAGAAAGGAAGAAACTTATACGAATTGGCTAAACAGGTAGGAGTAGAGAAGTGGGTAATCTGGAATGATAGATATACTGCAGCGATAGTAGGATTACCAGAAACATCACTTGCTGCTTTCTACAATTCGATGGATGTATTTCTAATGATGAGTAGGAGAGAAGGATTCTGTATTCCAGTATTGGAAGCACAGGCTTGTGGTGTTCCAGCAATAGTCAATGATTTCTCTGCCTTAAGGGAAAGAGTTGATAATGGGAAATGTGGTTGGCTCTGTAAGCCAGCAGCTTATGTCTATTCACCTTTGAATGCAATAACATCTATACCTGATGCTCATAGAGGAGCAGATGCTCTTGGAGAAGCTTACAATGATAGAGAGAAACTTAAGAAGTTTGCTGCTAAAGGACTTCAGTTTGCTAAGAGACAGACTTGGGATGTAGCAATAGATAAGTACTTCCTACCATTCTTAGAACAATCTTGGCCAGAGATGAGTAAGAAGAAAGAAGAGAAGAAACCAGAATAAGGGAATTCTAATGCAGCCAAATAAGTCCAAAGCAAAGATGGATATTGTGGTCTGTACAGTTAACCTTTTAGAGAAGACAAAGACTGCTTTTGAAACTCTATATCGGAATGAACCAGAGCCTTTCCACCTCATTGTAGTTGATATTTGCTCTACTGATGGAACACAAGAATGGCTTAAGTCCTTTGCAGAAGAGAAAGGTAATGTTACTCTTTGTTTAAAGACTGAGAAGGACAAAGGATTCGGAGAGGGCTTCAATACAGGATTAGAGAAATGTATAACCCCTTTTGTTGGTTCATACCATTCAGATATGACTTTAACAGAATCTGGATGGATTAAGAAAGTTCTTCCTCTATTCTCTGATCCTAAGGTAGCATATGTTGGTTCTAAGCTTCTATATCCTACGGGACTAATCCAACATGCAGGAGCTTCTTTTAATCTTCTAACTCTCCTTTGGTATCATTTGGGATATAGAGAGATGGATGGATCTAAATGGAGCAGAATCATTGAAGTTCCTGGAGTGACAGGAGCAGGTTCAGTTACAAGGGTTTCTTCAATCCCACAAGGTCTTCCAACAAAATATGAGAGAGCAGAATATTCTGATGTAGAACTAAGTTGTAGACTTAGAAGTGAGAATTGGAAGATCCTTTATGATGGTGAAATAGTCTTTACCCATGAAGAGAGTCTAAGCAAGAAAGGTTGGGATAGAGAAGCTGCAGCAAGAAGATATCATAACCATTTCTCGACATTCAAGAGAGGATGGGAACAATTCCTGATTGAAGACATGAAAAAGAACATAGATCTTTATCTGGAAGGAATAACATATAACGCAACTCTTCAGACTCCTATTACCATAACTGCAATTAGTGGTGCAAAGGATAGGATAGCAAACTTGCCTCTAATTGTAAAGAGATTACAAGCTCAAACAATCAAACCAGAGAAGATTATAATCTGGCATGATTATGGTATAGATAAGGTAGACTTGAAGATAGAAGGAACAACTTGTATCAACTGCACTAAGGGAGATTGGCAGAGTTTCCCTCAATTCGTAATGGCTTGGTTACAGAAGTCTAAGTACATAGCAGTAATAGACGATGATAGACCACCAGGTCCCAAGTGGTTTGAGTATGTAACTGAATGGGAAGAGAGACAACCAGGAATATATGGATGCTTTGGGTATAAGATAAAGGATCCCCAGGCAGTGTACCACAACCTAGAATTACTTGAACCTGATATCCATCCTTGGGATGATTCAATTCATGAAGTAGATATGGTGGGTCAGTCTTACTTCTTCCCAACAGATTACATTAAGTATTTCTTTAAGGAGAAACCTTTCACGTGGACTTGTGTAGATGACTTACACTTAGCGCATATGTGCTCCAAGTATGGAGGAATCAAGTCATATACTCTCTATCCAAGCGATCCTGATAAGAGACCTTGCATGAACAAGAATGAGAGCCCACTGAATGAGTGGACATTTGCAGAACATCAGCATCCTGACCATAGAAGGAATAGAGAAGAATATGTTAGGAGAGCATATGCAAATGGATGGAAACTTAAGTTCTTAGAAGGTAAATGATATGAAAGGAAAGATTAAACATTCGAAACCAATAAAGATTCTAGTTACAGGTGCCGGTGGGTTTATAGGATTCCATCTGGTAAAGTACTTGAAGAATAAGGGATATTGGGTTAGAGGAGTAGACATAAAAGAACCAGAGTTTGAAAAGACAAGTGCCAATGAATTCCTACTTCTAGACCTCAGAAGTAAAAGGAATTGTGAGACTGCAGTTGATGGTATGGAATGGGTCTTTAACTTAGCTGCAAATATGGGAGGAATAGGATACATCACGAAAGTACATTCACCCATCATGAGAGATAATACTCTTATCAATCTTCACATGATAGAAGCTGCTAAGAAAGCCAATGTTAAAAGATATTTCTTCTCCTCATCTGCATGTGTCTACCCAGTTTATCTACAGAATAAACCTAACATATCGGGTCTCAAAGAACATGAAGCATGGCCAGCAGAACCAGACTCTTTCTATGGGTTAGAGAAACTATATGCTGAGAAACTTCTAGAGGCTTACCAGTCAGAAACAAACATGCAGATTAGAATAGCAAGGTTCCATAATATCTATGGACCACAAGGTACATGGAATGGAGGAAAAGAGAAGGCTCCTGCTGCATTAAGTAGGAAAGTAGCGAAGGCAATAGATGGTTCTTCAATAGAGATATGGGGTGATGGAAAGCAAACTAGATCCTTCTGCTATATTGATGATTGTCTAGAAGGATTCTATAGACTTATGTTATCAGATTACCAGAGCCCTCTTAACATAGGCTCAGAGAGAATGGTCTCTATAGATGAACTTGCTGATATCATCATTGAGATCTCTAAGAAGAATCTTACAAAGACTCATAACAAGTCTGCTCCACAAGGAGTGAGAGGAAGGAACTCTGATAACTCCATTATGAAAGAAGTCTTGAATTGGGAACCAAAGATTAGTCTAGAACAAGGTCTAGTAATAACTTACAAGTGGATAAAGAAGCAGGTGGAAGGTTGAGATCTGCTGGAGATCATTTCAAATACTGTAGATTACAAGGAACAAATACTTTCCTAGATATTGGAGCCAGTCTTGGGGTTATAATTTGTAAGGCAAGACATGAGTTTGGAGGAAACCTCAATCTTATTGCTGTTGAAGTAAACCCAATAGCAAGAGGAATGCTTGAGAAGGGATATCCTGATATTAAGATCCCAAAGAAGGGAGCCTGGAGTAAGAAGGGAAAAGTATGGTTCTCTACGCCTGATGAAACTAACTATGTACATGGATCTATTTCTGAGACAAAGGAAGGGATTGAATACAAAGATGGTTATGTATGTGAAGTGGAAGTGGATACCATCGACAATATTCTTCTGGAACTAGGGGTCAGTAAGGTTGATTTCATCAAGTTAGATGCTGAAGGTGCAGAAGTAGAGATTCTTAAAGGAATTTCTTCTGTGAGTGTTGGAACTCAATTTCATATAGAATGGCATCACAATAACCTTTTTGGAATCCTCAAAGAACTAGAGAGACTAGAAGTAGATATAGTAGAAATCTTCAAGTCACAAGAGCCACAGTATACCGATGGATATGGAGAAGTCTTTGCTGAGAAGAAAAAGGAATATAAGAAGTGGATAATTGAATGAAGATACTTCTCCATTGTCCTCTTCATCCCAGTTACTTTCCCTATCTTATGGATTGTCTATCTGAACACGAATGGTTCATTGAACCAAATCATGGTTGGGAAGAAGGAGGATCACCTAAAGATCATATCAAGTATCAGATCCTGAAACCAGATGAATGGAGAGAAATGGACGCTCAAGTCATTTGTCTGAATGAGCATTATAACGCTGAGAATTTAATCAATAGATTCCCAGTTCCTCCCGTATGGTTAACCTGGTGGAAGACGAATATACCTCCTTATAAGATAAAGTATCCTCTTGTTTCTGCTATCAAAAATAGTGCGAATACCGAATATCCCAATATCCGTTATTCCTGTTATATGGTTCCTTCCGGGTCTATATGGAATGAAAAGTGGATAGGAGATGTTCCTAAGATCTTTGTGCCTCTTTCTCGTTGTAATTTGGATGTTAATTTGTATAGGAATTTACTAAGAAGTGGTCTAAGTTTAGATGTCGTGAGAAGCCCAGGAAGATCAATACCATTCAAAGCTTTCCAAGATAAATTCATTCATAATAGAGTATTATTGGAGATGTCTGAAAAGAATGCTTCTACTTGTCTACTCGAAGCTATGAGTATAGGCATGCCAGTTATTTCTACGAATAGACATGAAAATCCTTTTATGTTAAGGAATGGGATCGATAGTACAATTATTTGGACAGAAAAAGAATTGTTTGAATTACTACAAAAATACTTGAACGATTATTCATTTGCAAAAGAAATGGGAGAGAAAGCCAAAAGAAGATTCGAAGAGATCTGCAACCTGAAAGAACAGAACAAGGTTTGGAACAACGCTTTCAATGATGCTATAACTCTTTATAAGAATGCAAGTGAACCTTTTATGCGAGATCCAGTAATGCCTAAATCGGTAGAGATTATCGCCCCCAGACCTAGAGCAAGAGTACAGATTATATGGAAAGAAAGAGCTATGAGGACAGCAGTGATAGGAATAGGAAATGTTGGTTTGCCTTTCATGGCAGTAGTTTCAAAGTATCATCCCACAGTAGGGATAGATAAAAATAAGGAATGGATTGAAAAGTTAAGGAAGGGAATCAAACTTGAGGAACCATTCCTTAATCTTTATCTTCAAACACACCCTTCCTCTTTTTCATCTGATATTTCAATAGTGAGAGATCAGGAGATAATATTCATAGTAGCGGGCTCACAAGTAGATAAATATGGTTCCACTCAAGTTCTCAAAATATTAGAAGAAATAGAACCATATTTGAACGATCAGATAATAGTAATCATTTCTACCATGAAACCAGGAAGTTTTAGAAGAGATATACTTCCTTTCATGGAACTTAATGGAATGATGGAAAAAATAAGTGGATTGTGTTATTCACCAATGCTCGTAGCTCTAGGATCGACTATAGGGTATTTTGAGAATCCTCACTTTTTGGTCATAGGATGTTCAAATATTGAAGTAACGGAAAGACTACAGAACTTCTATAGAAGAATGAATAGAGAAACCAAGTTCTTTCCCACTACTTTCGAGAATGCGGAAGTAGTAAAATATTCTATAAACTTAGCTCTTATCAATAAAATCTCTCTCCTGAATGTTCTAACAGAATACTGTGAAAAATACCATGCTGACATAGACTTTGTTACAGACGTAATGAAAGAAGATCCGAGAATAGCTGGTACAAAGATGTTTAAAGGTGGACTTGGGTTTGGTGGTACTTGCTTTCCTTTAGACGCTAGAGCTTTCAAAGAAAGTCAAGAAGAAACAATACAAGATCCTTCTTTTGTAAATGCAATTATACGAGTAAATGAAAGACAAAAAGAGAGATCTATCAATCTTCTTAAGAACTTGCCAGGAAAGAAGATAGGCATCTTAGGAATAACCTACAAATCTGAGACTTCAATAGTAAAAGAATCACAAGCACTAGAAATAGCTAGAGCTCTAGGAGAATGGAAAGAAGTAATAGTTTATGACCCAGCAGGCACGGTGAATGCACAGAAAGTTCTTACTGCTAAGTTTGCAGATAGTCTTCCAATGATATTAAGAGAAGCAGACATTCTCTTCTTTGCTGTTGAGTGGTCGGAATTTAAAGAGATAAAAGATGAAGACTTTGGAGATAAGTTTGTGGTGGATCCTTGGAGAATGTTCAAGGGAAGAAAGATTAAGAAATATATTCCTTATGGAATGAGATCTTAATGGACTATCCAAAAATAATGATATGCATTGCTGTAAAAAACTCAGCCAAGTATCTGAAGAGATTCTTAAAAGAAATGGATCTCTTACGATATCCCAAAGAACAATTAAGATGGGTATGGATGTATGGCCCTTCTGTGGATTATACTCTCGAGATAATTAAGTCCTTTCACGAGTCAAAATCCTACGAGTATAATATCTATGAAGAACCACCATTTGCTAATAAGACTGGATCTTCACTATGGTTGGCAGACGTTGTCAATGCTTTCAAAGATCTCATAAGAAAGGATGAAGAGTATGTATTATTTCCTGACGTAGATATAGGAATTATTCCTCCTAAGACTCTTCAGCAACTTCTAAAGGTTAAGAAAGATATTGTTGCTCCATATGTTTGGTGTATGAATACTAATCCTAAAAAATTCTATGATACATATGTTTTTAGAGTTAATAAACAGTTGTTCGAGAAAGGTACTTTGAATGGAGTGAAGTATGATAGTTATTCTCCTCCTTTCATGAATTCTAAAGTCCCTGTGAAGTTGGACTCTGTAGGAACTTTCATGCTAATAAGAAGAGAAGTATTCTTATCGGTTGATTGGGAGAATCCTGTACCTCATTATCAGTTCTGTAAAAATGCAAGAAAGAAAGGGTATACAGTTTGGGCTTTACCATATCTATCGATTGAGCATATTAACATCGAAATAGATGAAACTGTGAAAGAGCATTGGCCAATAGAATGGTATGTTCGTAGAGGTCTTATAGAAGGAAATGCTCTTGATAAAATGAAGGATGATGCCCCATGAGTGAAAAGGAAATTAAATTCACTGTTTGTATTCTCAATAAGAAAGGAAAGAAAGACTTGAAGACTTTTCTAGATTCTCTGCGTGAGGAATTTGAAGGATTCTATAGATGGGGCAAAACATCGTCTCAAGTCTATAAATCTCTTATGAAACAAAAGCATATTACATTTATCCTAGGAAGATCGGAAAGAGAAATTGTTTCAATGACTTATCTTCTAGAAGAGAAAGAAACATTTCGTTTCGGCATAGTTATACGGAAGGAATGGCAAAGGAAAGGGATAGGAATCAAACAGACTTCATTCACCCTGAAATATGCCGAAAGGAAAGGAATTGATGAAGTTAGACTAAGTTGTAATCTAAGTCTAATGAATTGGTATACTTCTCTGGGATTCCATATCATACAAGCTTTCAATGATAGAGAAGCCCCTAGAGTCGAAATGTCTATCCTATTAAAAAAGAGAGGAAGTTGAAGAAGTATGATACAAATAACTTTAGCTACAGTAATTTATGATGAATGTGTAAACCAACTGAAAAGACTAGAATTTAACACTCGAGAACTAAGGACAGAATGGATTGTGGTTGTGGATAATAAGAGGACAAGTAGCGAAGTAAAGAACTTTGTAAAGAAACATGCAAGGATTCTAGTAAGGGACTTAAAGAAAGAGACTCCTCAAATGTCATACAATGCAATCCTAGAAGAGATTAAGACTGAATGGTTCCTATTGGTAGATCCTGATGAATTCCTAGTCGAAGAACTTGTAGAATATATCAAGAAGATCCCAGAAGGAACCGATAAGAATGGTTTTGTAATGGCTAGAGAGAATATTATTTACTGGGAAGGAAAGAAACTACAAGGTCATTGGAAATGGCCAGATCCTCAATTGAGACTCTTCAGAAGTAAATATAGGTATCCGGGTATCATTCATATTAATGCTCAAGTTCCTATGCCCATTGAAGCAATAAAAGAAGGAGGAATCGTTCATGACTGGCTCACTAGGATCGATGAAGAATACAAGAGAAAGATAAAGAATTATGAAGCTTGGGAGAAGGTATCAAAAGTGGTATGGAAGGTTAAGAAAGAATGAGAAAGAAAATAAGTTGGGCTGTACCTCTCATTGAGGAAGAAGAAAGGAATGCGGTAAGGGAAGTAATGAATAGTGAATGGATATCAGGAACGAATCCCTTTACTGATGACTTTGAGAGAATCTTTGCTTCTAAGGTACAATCAAAGTATGCTGTAGCAGTATGTAATGGAACAGCAGGTCTTATTCTAGGATACCTGGCGATTAGAGAGAAACTTCAACTAACAGTTTCTGTTCCTAGTTGGACCTACATAGCTTCAGTAAATACTTCACAACTATTTGGTAAGACTTCCCTTACCGATTCAGATAAGCAATCTTTTACTATAGATCCTGCTCTAGTACCTGCTACAAACATCGTTATGCCAGTTAACATAGGAGGAGTTCCTCCAGATTATGATTCCTTCAAAGGGAAACATAAGTTTATCTTTGCAGACTCGGCGGAAGGAATAGGATCAACTTACAAAGGAAAGCCAGAAGGATCACAAGCAGATCTTCATATGTTCTCTCTTCATGCAACTAAGATTATTACCTGTGGAGAAGGGGGAATGCTTACCATGGATGATAAAGAACTATATGAGAGAATAAAGGCTTTGAACAATCAGGGGTATAGTGTAGGAAGAAACCCAGCAGATTATAATCATGGAAGCATAGGATATAACTTCAGAATGCCATCCTTACAAGCTTCGATAGGAATGGCACAATTAAAGAAACTTCCAAGATTCATAATACATAGAAAGAAGATAGCCAAAATCTATCATGAATACTTAGATGGATTTGTTAACTACCAGGAATGCCCAAAATATGCTACTTCGCCATTCTTCCTCTTTACAATACTAGTTGAACCAGAAGATAAAGAGAAGGTCATAAGGGCTTGTACGATCAATAACATTCAAGTTAAGTCCTGGAAGCCAGTACATTTACAACCACCATATATGAGATACAAGATGAATCTTCCCAATGCCAAGTGGTTGTATAAGAGAAACATACATCTTCCCATCCATAATAAACTGACAGAAGAAGAAGCTATGGATGTAGCAGAAGTAATTCAGAAGGTTTTGAAATGATTAAAGAACATGAATTAAAAGGAAAGAATATTCTTGTTACTGGAGGTGCAGGATTCATAGGATCTGCACTTGT
>Ga0315284_10001372_pt1 | contig 34673 bp, 9 predicted proteins | sample YL17G09_16_MG_FD_203696 | JGI IMG/M metagenome (GOLD analysis project Ga0315284, IMG submission 203696) | Sediment microbial communities from Yellowstone Lake, YNP, Wyoming, USA - YL17G09_16 | ecosystem: Environmental > Aquatic > Freshwater > Lake > Sediment | place: USA: Wyoming | collected... | reverse complement strand
CGGCCAAGGAGATCGTGCTGCCGACCATCGAGGACAGCGTCGCCTCCATCCGCACCGCCTCCGTGCCATCGGGCACATGCACGAGGCCGTGGACGAGAGCCAAGCCTGGCCGCACCGGCACAACGCCATCCGCGAGGCGCGTAAGGCATATCAGCAGAACGGCACGATGCCCGACTTCGCGGCGCTGGCCCAGCGGGTTGTGGCGATGCGAGGTGCAGCCCCCACGATCTCGCCCGACCTGGCGGCACGGACGGGCTGATCCAGCAAATCGGATAATTTTCACGCTGACATGCAGATGACATCGGCTTGGGGTAGAATGCCAGGTCGTCGTGGCCTAAGTCACTTCGGCAGAATGCGTTACGATCATTCGCTAAACGGGAGTCATGCCGCCACCCGAATCACGCCCGCAACACCCCCGCGTGAAAAAGATTGACGCCGATATAACACATGCTATACTTTCCGCAGTTTGGCCCAGACGAGCTTATCTGGACTGCCCGAACTGTGGAACGGCATGGCCTCTGAAACTTCATCTTTGGCTCTCCCGACCGACTACCCCACGCGGATCAAACAGTTCCGCGCCCGCCTCGGCCTCACGCAGGTTGAGTTGGCGGCGCGCCTGGGCGTCTCGTTCGCCACGGTGAATCGTTGGGAGAACGGCCAGACCAAGCCATCGCCGTTGTCATGGTCGCAGTTGCTGCGTATGGATGAAGGCGGTTCATCCGTCGCGCCGGCGGCGCGGCCCGCCGCCAAGCCCATCATCGATTTCACGGCGTCGCCGGAGGTGGTTCGGGCGCTGGCCGAGGGTGAACGGTTGTCGTTTGGCCACATGTTCAATCCTGCCTTCGCGACGGAGATTTCGCAGATCGATCCGCTGCCGCACCAGCGTCTGGCGGTTTATGACCACATGCTCAAGCAGACCCCGCTGCGGTTCCTTCTGGCCGACGACGCGGGCGCGGGCAAGACCATCATGTCCGGGCTCTACATCCGCGAGATGAAGGCGCGGCGCCTGCTCAAGCGAGTGCTGATCGTTCCGCCCGCGGGCCTGGTGGGCAACTGGGAACGCGAACTCTCAACCCTCTTCAGCCTTCAGTTCCGTATCGTCAGCGGCGCGGACGCCAAGAATAGCAACCCTTTCGTAGGCACTGGCAGCGACTGCGTCATCGTCAGCGTGGACACGCTCTCTGGCGCGAAGATGTTTGCCCGGCTGAGGGAACCGCAGGTTGTGCCTTATGACCTGGTGATCTTCGACGAGGCCCACAAGCTCTCGGCCAGTCGAGGTAACGACCTGCGCGTCACGAAGACGGACCGTTACAGACTCGCCGAGGCGATCGCCGGCGTCAGCGGCTTGGATGACGAATGGACGCTGCCGTGGGCGGCGCACCACCTGCTGCTGCTGACCGCCACGCCGCACCAAGGCAAGGATTACCCCTACTACGCCCTATGGCGGTTGCTCGAACCCGAGGTGCTCTCAACCCCCGACGCGTTCGGGGAATACCCGCCCGAGCGCCGCGCCCTACATTTCATCCGGCGTACGAAAGAAGAGATGGTTCACCTCACCGGCAAGCCGCTGTATCCCAAGCGCATGTCCGACACGCTGGGCTACGACCTGAGCCAAGGCCCCGTCAGCGAGCAGACGCTCTATGACGAGACCACTGAGTACATGCGGCACGTCTACAACCGCGCCAAGATGCTCAATCGCTCGGCGGCGCGGCTGGCCATGAGCGTGCTGCAACGCCGGTTGGCCAGTTCGACGTTTGCCCTCCTGCGGTCGTTCGAGCGCCGCATCGGGAAGCTCGATGATCTGATCAGCCAGGTCCAGGACGGCCGCTTGACGATGGAGCAGCTCATCACGCTTCAACGCCGGCTGGCCGAGGAAGAGGATGTCCTGGACAGCAAGACCGCCGACGACGAGACCACGGAAAACGGCCGGGAAGAGAACGAAACGTCGGAAGAGAACCTGCTGGCCGGCGTGATCGCCGCCTCGCTGGGCGATCTGATCGCCGAGCGGGAGCAGGTCGTCGCCCTGCGCAAGCTGGCGCTGGCGGTGTTCGAGTCGGGGACCGAATCCAAGTTCGAGAAGCTGCGCGAGATTCTTGCCGATCCCAAGTTCGCCGGCGAGAAGTTTATCGTCTTCACCGAGCACCGCGATACGCTCAGCTTTCTGGTCCAGCGCCTCGACGGCATGGGCTACACCGGTCAAATCGCACAAATCCACGGCGGGATGCACTACACCGAGCGGCAGGACCAGGTCGAGCGCTTCCGCCAACCCTCCCATGAAGGCGGCGCTCGCTTCATGCTCTGCACCGACGCCGCTGCCGAAGGCATCAACCTGCAATTCTGCTGGCTCATGATCAATTACGACGTGCCGTGGAACCCGGCGCGCCTTGAGCAGCGCATGGGCCGTATCCACCGCTACGGCCAGAAGCACGATCCGGTGGTCATCCTCAACCTCGTGGCGCCCAAGACACGCGAAGGTCTGGTCCTCAAGGTGCTCCTCGACAAGTTGGAGGCCATCCGCAAGGAACTCAAGAGCGACAAGGTCTTCGATTCCATCGGCCGTATCTTCGAGGGCGTCTCCATCAAGCAGTACATGGAGCAGGCGGTCGAAGGCGACGCGGCCGACGTTGCCCGCATTCTCGATGGAAAGCTCACGAAGGAACAAGTCGAAGCGCTGGAGGCCAAAGAAAAAGTCCTCTTCGGCACCGGCGGCGATGTGGCTATGCAACTCCCGCGTATGCGTGAAGATCTGGAAAAGGAAGCGTACTGCCGCTTGCTGCCCGGTTATACCCGGCAGTTCATCGAGAATGCCGCGCCCTTGGTGGACATTGAAATCGAAGGCGACTGGGACCGCTGTTTCTCGCTTCGGCCCGCCGTCGCCGGCGCGGTCGATCCGCTGTTGCACACCTTGGAGATGTACCCGGCCAAGCAGCGCAACTGCCTGACAGTCATCCGTCCGGAGAAGAAGGACGCGGCCATCTGGATGCACCCTGGCGAGCCGGTCTTTGAGCGATTCCGCGCTATCGTCAGTGACCGGCTGGGCGATCAGGCCCTGCGCGGGGCCGTCTTCGTCGACCCGACGGCCGAGAAGTCCTATCTGTTCCACCTGGCGCTGGTGAACGTCGTGCGGCGTGCCGACGCCGAGATTTCCGATCTGGCCACGGAGGATGTGCTGGATTGCCGCCTCGTGGGCGTGAAGCAATTTGAAGGGTCCGAGGTCGCGCTGTGCCCGGTGGAGCATCTGCTCTTGCTCCGGGGCGGTCATGGCCTGCCAGCGGCGGCGCAGCGGCTGGCGATGGTTGCCGAGAAACTCCAGGACCAAGCCAACGCCTTCCTCGTCGAACGCATCGCCCGCGGGATGGCCGTCGAGCGCCGCGATGCTCTTCTGGCCACGCTCCCAGATCGCGAGCAGTTCATCCGCCGGGGCTTCGACTTTCAGGAGGCGGAACTGGCGGCGGCGCGCCTGGCCCAGTCGGAGAAGGCCCGCACCGGCAACAAGGCTGCACAGAACGAACTGGTGAGGATCAAGAAGCACCAGAAGGAACTCGTTGCACGCAAGGCGATGGCGCTGGCGGTGGTGCAGCGCGAGCCGGAACTGATCGCGGCGGGTGGCGTCACGTTCGTAGCTCACGCCCTCATCGTGCCGTCCACCAACCCCGACGACCTGGAACAGCACGACGCCGAGGTCGAGCAGGTCGCGATGGACCTGGCCCGCGCCTATGAGGAGGCCGCCGGGGCGGTGGTGAAGGATGTCCACACCCCCGAACTGGCCCGCGCCGCCGGCCTGCCCGACAATCCCGGCTTCGACCTGCTGTCGCTCCGGCCCAGCAACGAACGCCGCGCCATCGAGGTCAAGGGCCGCGCCAACACCGGCGATGTGGAGGTATCGGCCAATGAGTGGGCGCGAGCGGCCAACCTCCGCGACGGCTATTGGCTTTACGCTGTCTACGACTGCGCGACGCCGGCCCCGCGGCTGGTGCGAGTGCGGGACCCCTTCGGTAACCTGCTGGCGAAGGCCAAGGGCAGCATGCTCATCAGCGCAACACAAATCACGCAGGCTTCCAAAGAAGAGAACGTATGAACGACTTTTCCCGACTCATCGAACACGCGTTCCCGCTGAAGCAGACGTCGCTGGATTCTGTCCACGAGAAGAACGTTCGTCACGGGCACATTTCCACGCTGCACATCTGGCCGGCGCGGCGGCCGCTGGCGGCTTGCCGGGCGGCGCTGATTGCCACGTTGCTGCCGGACCCCGGCACGCCGGAGAAGCGGCGGGAACTGTGCGAGAAGATCGCGGGCAAGGTCGTCAAGAAGATCGAGCGTAAGAAGATGCCCAACGGGCAGATCGTCGAGCGTATCAAGGAGGAAACCGAAGGCGGCATCCTCCACTGGGGCCGGGAGGCCGACAACGCCGACACGCTCGAATGGTTTCGCCAGGAAATCCGCAAGGCCTACGGCGGGCGGGCGCCCAAAGTGCTTGACCCGTTCGCTGGCGGCGGCGCTATTCCGCTGGAGGCCATGCGCCTGGGCTGTGAGGCGACGGCCGTGGACATCAACCCCGTCGCCTGGTTCATCCTCAAATGCACGTTGGAGTACCCGCAGAAGCTCGCCGGCCAGAAACGCCCGCTGCCGGCGTTCATGCACAGTGACAAGCCGTTCATGGAGGCCTTCTTCAAGGCCCAGGGGTTGAGCAAGGCGCAGGTCAAGAAGCGCGTCGAAGACCTCGGCCACAAGCTGGCGCACATGGAGCAGATGAGCTTGTCCATCGCCTCCACCGGCGAGCAGATCGACGCGGACCTCGCTTGGCACGTCCGCGCCTGGGGCCAATGGGTGCTGGCCCGCGCCCGCAAGGAACTCGCCGAGCTTTATCCCACCTACGCCGATTTCGAGCCGCTCAAGAAGGAACACGTCGCGTACGAGCACAAACCGATGACGCTGGTGCCACGGAAGCCGGACGGCACGCCAGATATCGAATCGCTCAACGCCGATTCGTCCGCCGACTACCTCGCCATCAAGGCCAACCCGCGCTGGATCGCCAAACCCACTGTCGCGTACCTCTGGGCGCGCACGGTGAAATGCAAGAATTGCCGGGCCGAACTCCCGTTGCTCAAGACGCGCTGGCTGTGCAAGAAGGACCGCAAGCGAGTGCTGCTGACGATGGTGCCGAAGGACAACAAGACCGGTGTCGCCTTTGGAATCCAGACGGAGGTGCCTGTGCAAGGGGGCAATGCCGCGCAGAAACGGGAGCACGACAAACGCATCGCCGGCGGCACGATGAGCCGCGCCGGGGCGAAGTGTCCCTGTTGCCCGGCGATCATGACGATGGAGGACATCCGCGTCGAAGGCAAGGCGGGACGGCTGGGCAGCGTCATGACTGCCGTGGTGGTCGATACGCCGGACGGCAAGGCATACCGCCTGCCGACGCCGCACGAACTGAACGTCGCCATCCCCGACGAGGCCCATGTACAGAAGGCGTTCGATGGTGTCCCCTTTGGCGTGCCGGAGGAGCCTACGCCAAGCGCTGAAGCGCTCGGAATGCGCGTGCCACTGTATGGGTTCGACAAGTGGCGGAAACTGTTTATGTCGCGCCAGCTCACGGCCCTTGGCAGATTCGTTGCGGTCACGCGAGTAGGTCGCGAGACGTTGGTGGAGACTGGCTACAAAGAAGACTGGGTTGAGGCAATCGGTGCGTACCTGTCCCTCGTCATTGGGCGCACCGCCAACTATCTGAGCACTCTTTGCCTATGGGACTCGGCCGCCGAGGAGGTAAAGCAGACCTTCCTTCGCTTCGCTCTTCCCATGACATGGGACTTTGCTGAAGCCAATCCTATGTCTGCCGTCGATAGATACTACGCCGGAGGGTTGTCGAAAGTTGTTCGTGTTCTCAACGAGTTGCTTTTGGCAACGGCGGCGCAGGTTTCACCGAAAGTGCTGAACGGTAGTGCGATTGCGCAGCAAGTAGTCGAGTGCGACATTATCGTTACCGACCCACCCTATTACGATGCCATTCCGTACTCTGACTTGATGGACTTCTTTTACGTCTGGCTTCGCCGCTCAGCCTACGGGCTATCGCCATCGGCGGATAACGCATTCGCGCCGCCGCTGTCGCCGAAGTGGAATCATGATGATTGCGATGGGGAATTGATCGACGAGTCCAGTCGTCACGGGAATGACGCAGGCAGAAGTAAGCAGGTGTATGAAGACGGGATGGCTCGTGCATTTATATCGTGTGCCGGGTCACTGAAGGCTGACGGTCGGTTAGTCATCGTCTTCGCCAACAAACAGCCAGCAGCGTGGGAAACGCTTGTGTCAGCCCTCATCCGTTCAGGATTTGCAGTGGACGGATCGTGGCCGATCGCGACGGAAATGCGAGGCGGTGTGCGCAACTTCGCTCGCGCATCTCTTGCGTCGAGCGTCTGGCTCGTCTGCAAGAAGCGTCTGCACGCGGCGAAGGTAGGCTGGGACACTGCCGTCTTGGAGGAGATGCGCGCGAACATCGCCGTGAAGTTGCAGACCTACTGGGACGCTGGCATCCGCGGGCCGGATTTCATTTGGGCGGCGACCGGCCCGGCACTGGAAGCGTACAGCAAGCATCCGGCTGTGAAAAAAGCCGACCAACCGGGGCAACTCATGGGCGTAGCGGAGTTCCTCAACCACGTCCGGCGACTGGTAGTCGATTATGTGGTGGGCAAGGTGCTCAGCGGCGAGGACGCCGAGGCCGCGCAAATGTCGGCCAGCGACCGATTGGATGAGCCGACTGCCTACTACCTGCTCCACCGCCATGACTTCGGACTGGATGAGGCCCCGGTCGGCACGTGCATTCTATATGCGGTGTCGTGCGGGTTGTCGGATTCTGAATTGGTGCAGACATGGGACATTCTGGCCAAGACCGGAGCGGACGACGTGGACGCGGACGAGACCGAGGTGTCTGTGTCGGAAGACAGCGAGGAAGAGCCCGAATCGACTGGCGGCAAGGTGCGGCTGAAGACGTGGTCGCAACGTAAGAACAAAGCGCTCGGTTATGAAGCGCCCAATGGGCGTTCGGTGCCGCTGATTGATCGTGTCCACCGCCTCATGCACCTCTGGAAGGCCGGCGACGTTCACAAGGTGGACGAGTATCTTGATGAGCATGGCATGCGCCGGCACGAGTTGTTCAAGCGGCTGGTGCAGTCGCTGATCGAATTGTCCGAGGCCGGGAGCGACGAACGGTCGCTGCTGGAAAGCCTGAGCAACCACATCGGGGCCAAGGGCGCACGGCGAGAGACGGGGCCGGAGTTATTTGCGAAGGCAGGCGATGAAGAAGGGACTGGTGAATAATGAGCCATCGCGCGACCACGAAGAATCACGCTTCCGCCAGGAGCATCGTCGTATCCTCCGGCGACTATAGCCGGTTGGTATCCGACATATCCGGCCTTCTGGAACAGGCCCGGCGTGGAGCGGCGCGGTCGGTCAACGCGATTCTGACGGCGGCCTACTGGGAGATTGGCCGGCGGATCGTGGAGCATGAACAGGGCGGCAGGGCGACTTCTGAGTACGGAGAAAAGCTGCTGGAGCGTCTTTCGGCAGACCTGACGGCCAGGCATGGGAGAGGGTTTTCCAGATCGAATGTGGCGCAGATGCGAGCGTTTAACGTCGCATGGGAGATTGTCCAGACACCGTCTGGACAATTGGAGGCCAGGGCGAGATTCCCGACGGTGTCGGGAGAATTGGCCACGGCAACGGTCCAGACACCGTCTGGACGATCTCTGATTGCGCAGACACCGTCTGCCAAATTGGGTCCCTCGTTGATTCCGGCGGCGTTTCCGCTCTCCTGGTCCCATTACACTCGCCTGCTGTCGGTCAACAAGCCCCATGCCCGCGCCTTCTACGAAAGCGAGGCGATCCGGGGCGGCTGGTCGGTGCGGCAGTTGGACCGGCAGATCAGCACGCAGTTTTTCGAGCGGACCGCGCACTCGAAAAATCCGGCCGCCTTGCACGCGCGAGGTCAGCAGGCCCGGCCGGAAGACGTGGTGTCCGTGGAGGACGAAGTGCGCAACCCGTACCTTCTGGAGTTCTTAAACCTGAAGGACGAGTACAGCGAGAGCGAGTTGGAGGAGGCGCTGGTTCGGCATCTGGAGACATTCCTGTTGGAACTGGGATCGGGGTTCACGTTCGTCGCCCGCCAGAAGCGGATTCGCATCGGTGATGAGTGGTATCGCATTGACTTGCTCCTGTTTCACCGGCGGCTGCGGTGCCTGGTGGTGATCGACCTGAAGATCGGCAAGTTCACCCATGCCGATGCGGGCCAGATGAACCTGTACTTGAACTACCTCCGGGAACGCATGACGGAACCGGGCGAAAACGAGCCGGTCGGACTCATTCTGTGCAGCGCTAAGGATGACGCCGTGGTTCATTATGCGATGGGCGGAATCAAGGCAAAAGTCTTTGCCTCCCAATATCTGACGGTGCTGCCCGACCCAGAAACACTGCGGCAGGAAATTGTGGCGACTCAGCATGCCCTCGAGGCGCGGGCGGCAATGAAAGGACAACGTCATGGCTAAGCTTCCCTGGAAACCCTGGCACGAAGTTGTGAAGCTGCGGGACGACCTGCGCTCGGGCGATTTGCCGTTGCACCTGTTCGCGGCGGACCTCTATGAGGTCATGATGCAGAACGGCAAGCGGCCGATCTATGAGAAGCCGGAACACTTCTTCGCCCTGACCTTCCCCACGCACAACCTGCGCAACCTGGTGCGGGATGTGGTGCTTCGCTTGGCGGGGAAAAACGACAAGGCCGTGCGGCAACTGGAACTGACCTACGGCGGCGGCAAGACGCACACGCTGATCACGCTGCGCCACATGGCCTTTGACCCGGCGGCGCTGCCCGATTTGCCGGCGGTCCATGAGTTTGTCGAGAGCATCGGCATCGCGCCGCCCAAGGCGCGGGTTACGGCGCTGTGCTTCGACAAGCTCGATGTGGAAAAGGGCATGGACGTGCGCAGCCCGGAGGGGAAGGTCCGGCGGCTCAAGCACCCCTGGAGCGTGCTGGCCTACCAGATCGCCGGCGATGAAGGGCTGAAGTTGCTGAACGCGGAAGGCAAGGCAGAGGAGCGTGAGACCGCACCGGCCGAGAACACGCTGACCGATCTGCTGGAGCTGCCGCTCAAGGAGAAGCTGGGCGTCCTGATCCTGATCGACGAAGTGCTCATGTACGCCCGCGAGAAGGTCTCGCAGGACAAGGCGTGGCGAGACCGGCTGATTAACTTCTTCCAGTACCTGACGCAGGCCGCGACGAAGGTGGACCGGTGCTGCATCGTGGCGTCGCTGTTGGCGACCGACCCGAAGAAGTCCGGCGACGACTTTGGACGGCGACTTCTGGGTGATCTCTATGACATCTTCCGGCGCGAGAAGGAAGAGGGGGTCGAGCCCGTGGTGAAGGAGGATGTGGCCGAAGTGCTGCGCCGGCGATTCTTCACGCCGGACTCGATCAAGGACCAGGCGGCATTCAAACAGCACGTGATTGCAGCATTGAAGGGCATTCAGGCGGTCGATGAGCAGATGGCCAAGCAAGGCGCGGCGGCGGAGGAGCGGTTCCTTAAGAGCTTCCCGTTCCACCCGGACCTAACCGAGGTCTTCTACGGTAAATGGACGCAACTGAACCGTTTCCAGCGGACGCGCGGCGTATTGCGCACCTTCGCGCTCGCTCTGCGGGAGGCCGAGAAGTGGGACACCAACCCCGTGGTCGGGCCGGCGGTATTCCTGAACGCCCCGGGCGACATGACGCTGTCGGAGGCGGCGCGGGAACTGGTCACCGTGGCCGACACCGAGGAACACGAGGGCAAGAAGACGGCGTGGACGGGCATCATCGACAGCGAACTCGGCCAGGCCCGGCGGATTCAGAACGAGTCCGTGGGCCTCAAGATGCGGGAGATCGAGCAGGCGGTCATGGCGACCTTCCTGCATTCCCAGCCCATCGGCCAAGCGGCGCGCACGCGCGATCTGGTGCTGCTCATCGGCGCGAGCCGCCCCGACAAGATCGAATTGGAGAAGGGACTGGTACGGTGGGCGCGTAACAGTTACTGGCTGGACGACACCCACCTGCCGGAGAAGGACGACCAGATTCCCGGCACTTGGCGGCTGGGCAACCGGCCCAATCTCAACCAGATGCAGGCGGCCGCCGCCGCGCAGATCTCCGACGACGTGGTCAAGGCCCGTCTACTGGACGAGATCGGGAAGGCCAAGTTGTTGACCAGCGGCGCTTCCGCGCTGGGCGTGCGCGTCCACACGTTGCCGACCAAGCCCAAGGACATCGAGGATGACGGCCTGTTCCATTACGCCGTGCTACCGCCCAGCGCCGCGTCGGATTCGGGCAAGCCCAGCGCTGAGGCCAAGCGCTATCTCGATGAAACCACCGGGCCGGAGAAGCCGCGCGTGTTCCGCAACTCCGTGCTGCTGCTGGCGGCATCGAGGGACGGGCTGGAAGTCGCCCAGTCGCGGGTCCGCGATTATCTGGCGTGGGAGAAGGTCAAGGACGATCTGACGCCCAGGAACGAAGAAGAGAAGAAGCAGAAGGCGTCGGTGGACGTGGCGCGGATACAGACGCTGGCCATCAACATCGACAAGGCCCGCGGGCGCGTGCCGGACGCCATTCGCCAGGCGTACTGCATCGTGGTGACGGTGTCGGACAAGGACGAAGTCCAGGCGTTCAAGATCACCGTCACGGACGAGGCGCACTTCGAGACGATCAAGAACGATGCACGGTCGCGCGTCCAGGATACGGCCATCACAGCCGAGGCACTCCTGCCGGACGGTCCCTACAACCTGTGGAAAGGCGGGGAAACCAGCCGGCGCGTGAAAGACCTCGCCGGCGCGTTTGCCCAGTTGCCGCATCTGCCCAAGATGCTCAAGGCACAGGCCATCGTGGACACGCTGGTCGGCGGCTGCGTGCAGGGCACGTTCGTGCTCAAGCTCATGCGGCCGGATCGGACATTCCGCAGTTGGTGGCGTTCGCAGCCCGACGAGGCGGCGTTGGCCGATCCGGCACTGGAACTGGTCCTGCCCGAGGCGGCGGAACTGGGCGACATCCCGGCAGACCTGCTCGCCCCCAAGGTGCTGCCGTCGTTGTGGCCGGGCGACGAGATCGCCGTTCAGGCCGTGCTTGATTACTTTGGCGGCAAGACGGTCGTCCAGGTCGACAAGGGCGGATACCAGGAACCGGTGCCGATCCCAAAGGCGTCTGCCGACGTGGTCAATGCCGCCATCGGCGAAGCCGTTGAGGCCGGGAGGGTGTGGCTGTTGTCTGGGCCAGCCAGTCTATTGGCCGAACCAATCCCCACAGGCGTACTGGCCCCCAGCGCCAAGTTGCGCACGCCGCCGGCACCGATTCCGGCGGCGGCAATTCTGCCCGAGAACCTGCCCGCCGCCTGGAAAGACGGCAGCACGACCGCGCTGACGATCGCCACCGGACTGTCTCAGCAGGTCGGCAGCACGCTGCCGTGGAAGACGGTGCGGGATACGATTGGCGGATCGCTCCAGGCCCGCTTCATTGCCCTGACGGACGATTCCGCGCCGTGGCCTTGCGATCTGCCCGCGGCCCAAACCGTCAGGATCATGGTCGCTGCGTCCGATGCCGGCGGCGGCTCGGGCGGCGGTGATGGTTCCGGCGGTGGCTCCGGCGGCGCGCAGGGCAAAATGCTTGTGGCCAGTGCGGAGTTCGAGCCGTCGGAAATCCAGGACTTGGCCGACCTGGTGCCCCAGCTGTTGGAGTTCAAGGCGAAGGCGAGGCTGCCACTGCGATTCCACGTGCGGCTCGAGGTGGGCGACGGCGCACAGAGACCATCGGCGACTGCGGCGTCGGGGCTAAACAAGCTGTTGGAGGGTTTGAAAGATGGTTTCCGTGTCGGGTAGCGATCACAGAAGCACGAATTGGTCGAGGCTGTGTTGGCGCAGCTCCAACTTCGCAATGTCGACCCTCTGGTTCGGCAGTTCACGATCCGGCCGAAGTTCGAACTCGATCCTCGTCTCATCGAGCCCCACGATGGCCACCTCGGCATTTGCCAACATCACTCCGCCGCACTAAGAACTCTCTCTTCGCTACCCAGCAGATCCCGAAGCCAATCACCTGCCTTCGTCGCAAACACGCCGGCGTTCGGCTGACTCGCCCGCAAAACCAGCGTGTCTTCGTCCGATTCGTCCGCGGCCTCGGCTGCCGGCGTCTCGACCGGCCGGGGCTTGGTCGCCAACGGCCCCGTCTGGCCGAGGAAGGCGCTGTCGATCAGGAAGTAATCATCGGCATTCACCACGCCGTCGTAGTTGAAGTCGCCGTTGTGGTAGCCGCCTTTGTGGCTGATGTAGCCCTGGTCGATCTGGAAGTAGTCGTCAGCGTTGACCACGCCGTCGACATTGGCATCGCCATTGTACGTGTACTTGACCAGCACATCGTTGCTGCCGACGTCCACGCTGGCGAACTTCGCGTGAAAGACACTGCCATCGCCTTTGTCGTTGATGATCGCAGCCAGACCGGTGTAGGGCTTCTGCTCAGCGGCGTGCTTGGCGGCCTCGCTGCTGGTCAAGCCCTTGCCCGTCCAGGCGCCGTCGGCACGAGCGGCCTTGATCCAGTTGAAGACACTCTGGTAGACGGCTGCGCGCGTCGCCGCGGTGGCGGGGACGATCATGTCGTTGTCGGTCAGGTCGAGCTTCCCACCGGGGGCCATGCCCAGACCCGTGGCAAAGACCAGGTTGTTTCCACTCCCGCCGTTGCAAGTGATGCCGTCGGGGGGAATCGGGTCGCCGTTAGTGTAGTCAATCGTCAACTCGTCATCGCCCGAGAGACCATTGAAAGCAATCTCGCCCGCGCAGCTCGAAGGTCGCGTGTGGAGCGGTGTGCCAATCGGCGTATCAGAATTGAACAACTGAGCCAGCTTCTTTTCGTCGTCCAGTCGCAAGTACCATGTGTCATCGCCAGTCGTTCCCGGTATCGCAACCTCGACCGTGCCGGGAACTACCGTCATCGCGAGCTTTGAGGAGGTAGCCCAGAGCTGGCCAGCGAGCGCTATAGCCGAGGAGCCACCCCAGACATCGTCGGGCACATGGAACGTCAGGTTGACCAGGCTTCCAGACCCACCGGTCAAACTGTAAATGGTGAACATCGAGATGCGCACCAATCCGCTCGCGTCGGTTGCGTTGACGGCCATCGACCAGCCGCCCTTCGTCAGATTGCCCAAAGATACGTCGGCATTGCTCAAATCGAGCATACCTGTGTCGTAGCGAACCTGGAAGCCGCAGGCAAGGAGCCCCGTGGCGTCATCAATGTTGACGGTGGCATTCACACTGCTGCCAGGGCTAACCTGCAAATCCGTCGGGATACTGACGATCCGATCGAGGCCGACGCTGCGAGTTTCCGGAGCATTGTCGAGCGCCAGGGCCCGGATCAGCGGGACCGGCAGGTCCACAGCCTTCCGCGCGATCAGAGCCGCATCGTAGGCGGTAATCTCCTTGTCCCCACTTACGTCAGCGATAATCCGCGGATCGACCAACGGATATGCGCTGAAACCGGTCTCCAGTCCAACGGAAACGCGTGCAGTCAAGGCAGCGTCATATCCTCCGTAATCTCGATTGCCGGAGACATCACCTGGGAAAGCGACCGTGTGTACCGCGCTGTCGCCAACTCCTTCGAAGGCGCCCTCGTTGATGCGCACCGAGTGCACCCGGACAGGGCGATGTCCGTCGGCGGAACATTGACGTTGGCAACAATGGTGAAAGTGACAGTCTTGGGATTTCCGCTCATAGCACTGAAGAGGATACTCCCGGTATCCTGATTGACAGGAGCAGCCCGGACCTGGAACGAGTAGGTTCCAGTAGCACTCGGGAGGTTGCTCGCACTCAGCACGTCAACTTCCGAAACAGTCTGACCTGGCTTCACATCGCTGTATTCGTACAGGGTTAAGTAGGACCAGGGGGGACTCCACGATGCGCTTTGCACTCGCACTATCCAAGAGGGGTAGTCCCACACGGCCTTGGCGATGAATGCCTTGCACAGTGCCAGGCGGTCCTTGGGCGGGCAGCCGTTGCCGACCCAGCGGTAAGCCGCCAAGTGCTCGCGTGGCGCGCAGAACTCGCAGACGGCAACGAACTCCCGGTGCTGATCATCGAGTTCGCCCAGCTCATCTTTCAAAACGGGGAAGAGCTAGGCCTGAATGGTGTGCCACAGGTTGCCCAATTCCGCCAGTCCGCTCATCGTAGGTCTCCTGGGTTGCAGGTGCTTATCTCCCGAGGACGGAATTGTACCACACAAACATCAATATAACCACTGCAATAACAATGATTTACAGTTATTATATTGGGGGGAGCGAAAGTAATTGACGAATCACGCAAAGGTGTTATCGTCAACAAACTTCAAAAAGCCTTTCCGAAGCTATCAACGGCGGACGGTTCCACCAAACTTCGGGAGGTCTTGCAAGAGGCTCAAAGGTTACGGTTGCTGGAGCCAGATCGACTCTGGCAGCCGCACTTTCGAGTATTGTTGCGGATGGCTTTCTGTTATGATGCCCGGACAGTCAGCGAGGTGAGCGCTGTGCATGGGCAGATGACTTCGCAACTCTTGATTTGAACAACGCAACCATCGGCAGTTCTTAGCTAAGCGCGCTGTCGCTGGCGACATGATCCACTGGATGTTCCGGCTCCTGAGCCGGCGCTGGCCACGAAGGAGGCTCGTCATGTTGTCGATCACTTCTGCCGATGATTCTCGCTCTAAGCAGGTCCGCAAGCTGAGGAGGTCCCTTCGGCGGGCCGTCGGAAAGCTCCGATTCATTGAAGCCTTGGAGCAACGCGTGCTACTGGCGACCGTCGCGTGGGACGGCGGCGGCGACGGGACTTCATGGAACGATCCACTAAATTGGGGCGGCGATGCTCTGCCAGGGCCTACCGATGATGCGGTGATCCAGGTTGACGGCGCCCTGGCTTCGGTGCAGATCACATCCAACGTCACGGTCAACACTATCAACAGCACGGAAGACGTCAGCGTTCAAGGGGCGACGCTTACTGTCGGCACTCTCGCCGTGGACAGTCTCTCGGTCGGCGCGGGAAGCGTCTTGACCGCGCCCCAGGGGATCACGGTGAGCGTGACCGCTGCCGAAGATGTGAGCGTTGATGCTGCCAGCACAATTTCCGCGGACGGGATGGGTTACGGTTCTGGTGCCGGTCCTGGAGCCGGGCAGTCGGATTGGAATGCGGGGAGTGGAGGCGGATACGGGGGTGCTGGCGGGGCGAGTTACAACCGCGCAGGAGGCGGCAGCTATGGTTCGACGACAGAGCCTGTGGACTTGGGCAGCGGGGGTGGTGGAGCTATCGGCCAGGGCGGCGCTGGTGGCGGCGCAATGCGGCTGACGGTGGGCGGTACCTTGAGTTTAGAGGGAAGTATCACGGCCAACGGGTTGCCGGGAGGCGTTGGGTGGAGTAACTACGGCGGTGGCGGAGGGTCCGGCGGGAGCATTTACCTGGCGACGGGGACACTGACTGGGGGCGGGGCGATCATGGCGAATGGGGGCGCTGGGTACGACGCCAGCTCCGGAGGCGGTGGTGGAGGAAGGGTAGCGGTGTACTACGGGAGCAGCAGTTTGACGGGAACGATGACGGCTCGCGGCGGTTCGGGAAATCAAGCAGGTGGTGCCGGGACAGTGCTGACAAGGTCATCGTCCCAGGCAGGCGGGCAAATCACAGTAGACAACGGGGGCAACCAAGGGGCAGTGACGCCGTTGATTTGGGCGGGTCCATTCGACGGTCTGACGGTGGCCAATGGTGGGGTTGCATACATCCAGACGGCGATGAAGGTAGGGACGTTGGATGTGAAGTCGGGCGGGCAGTTGAGTCATGATGCCGGACAGAAGGAGTTTGATCTGACGGTGACGGGGGATGCGATGGTGGAGAAGGGCGGGACGATTTCCGCGGACGGGATGGGTTACGGTTCTGGTGCCGGTCCTGGAGCCGGGCAGTCGGATTGGAATGCGGGGAGTGGAGGCGGATACGGGGGTGCTGGCGGGGCGAGTTACAACCGCGCAGGAGGCGGCAGCTATGGTTCGACGACAGAGCCTGTGGACTTGGGCAGCGGGGGTGGTGGAGCTATCGGCCAGGGCGGCGCTGGTGGCGGCGCAATGCGGCTGACGGTGGGCGGTACCTTGAGTTTAGAGGGAAGTATCACGGCCAACGGGTTGCCGGGAGGCGTTGGGTGGAGTAACTACGGCGGTGGCGGAGGGTCTGGCGGGAGCATTTACCTGACGGCAGGGACACTGACTGGGGGCGGGGCGATCATGGCGAATGGGGGCGCTGGGTACGACGCCAGCTCCGGAGGCGGTGGTGGAGGAAGGGTTGCGGTGTACTACGGGAGCAGCACATTTACAGGGACGATGATGGCGTATGGGGGAAATGGGTATCAGCGAGGGGGTGCGGGAGCGATTTTTACAAAGTCATCCTCGCAATCCTGGGGTGATCTGCTGATCGACAACGGAGCAGCTCTGGGTGCTGTTACGCCACTCAGTTCACCGGCGACCCTGGATAATTTAGATATCGCCAATGGAGCGATGGCGTACCTGCAGGCTGCGATGACAGTGGGCAAGTTGACGGTCAAAGCGGGAGGGATGCTGAGCCACGATGCCGGGCAGAAGGAGTTTGACCTGACGGTGACGGGGGATGCGACTGTGGCGAGTGGAGGGGCGATCTCAGCGGACGGGAAGGGATACGGGTCGAGAAGCGGTCCTGGAGCCGGGCAGTTTTTTTCTCGGGGAAGCGGAGGCGGATACGGGGGTGTTGGCGGGGCGAGTTACAGCCGGCCAGGGGGCGTCAGCTATGGTTCGACGACAGAGCCTGTGGATCTGGGCAGTGGAGGTGGTGGAGGTAGCAGCACGGGCGGTGCCGGTGGCGGTGCGATGCGGCTGACGGTGGGCGGTACCTTGACGGTAGAGGGGAGCATCACGGCCAACGGGTTGCCGGGAGGCGTTGTAGGGTATGGCGACGACCCCGGCGGCGGCGGGTCTGGCGGGAGCATTTACCTGACGGCAGGGACACTGACTGGGGGCGGGGCGATCATGGCGAATGGGGGCGCTGGGTACGACGCCAGCTCCGGAGGCGGTGGTGGAGGAAGAATCGCCATCGATTACCTCGACAAATCCGCCTTCACCGGCACCATTCAAGTCAACGGCGGCACGGGGTATCAGAACGGCCGCGATGGCACTATCTTCCTGTACCACAATCTGCCTCTACATGTTTTGCGGCAGACGCCTGCGGGCATTCTCAACACGCTCACGTCGCATGGGGCCGCGGTGGACCACGTTGATATCGAATTCGACAAGCCCATCGACCCGGCCACGTTCACATCCGACGACGTCGTGCTGACCGGCACGGATGGCCTGCCGATGGCGATCTCCGGGCAGCCGGAATTCCTAGGCGGGACGCTGTGGCGCATCCACTTCCCCGCCCAGTCACGCGATGGGACGTACGGCCTGAAGATCGGGCCGGGCATCACTTCGGTCAGCGGCCATAAGATGGACCAGGATTTCGACTATGCCGAAGCCGCCGTAGATGCGGATGCCTACCACGGCGGGTTCACGATCGACTGGACGCCGCCCGCTGTTGCGGCGGCGGTGCCCGGCGGCGATTCGTCCGGCCGCCTCACGCGAATCGACCTGATGTTCAGCGAGCCGGTTGTGGCCAGTACCGTGACCGCGGCCGCGCTTACAGTCACGGACCCGGCCAGCAACCCGATTGCGCCGAGCGGCATCACTCAGCTCAACAGCACCTGGTTCCGCATCTCGTTGCCCGCCCAAGCGATGGCCGGCATCTACAGCATCACGGTGAAATCCTCTGTGACCGATCTGGCGGGCAATCCCATGGATGCCACCCGCAACAGCGCGACGGTGAAATCGCGCATGAAAGAGGTTTGGGACACGCAGGCCACAACGCTAACGCTGGGCCAAGCGACGCAGGCGGAATTCACAACCTTTGACCAGTGGGTGCCATTTAAGCTTGACCTGCAATCGCGCGGGAACTTTCGGCTCACGCTGGATGATGCCGACGACCTCGGCTCCAACGAGATGTACGTCGGCCTGAATCAGCCGCCGACGCCTGGGCAGTATGACTACCGGTATCCCAGCGCGGGGGCGGATCAGCAGATACTCATTCCCGGTGCTCCGGCCGGGCGGTGGTATGTCTTGGTGATCGGTGGTTCAGTCGGCGCCTACACGGTCCGCGCGGAGACCATGCCGGACGTCGTGCTGACGTCGGTGTCGCCCAGCTCCGTGGGCAATGCCGGGACGGCCACGCTGATCATCGACGGCGCGGGGTTTGACTCGTCGACGAAGCTGTCATTGGTGGGGAACGGGCAGACCTATGTGCCAACGCAGCTCTCGGTGGTCTCCGGAACGAAGCTGATGGCGGATTTCGACGCGCCCCACATTCCGGCGGGGGATTATCAGCTCCAGGCAAGCGGCGCGACGCCAACGCTGCCATTCCACGTGCAGGAGGGCGGGCAGGCGTACCTGGAGGCGCACCTCACGTTGCCGAGTTGGCTGGGATACCACGCGCCCGCGACGATCTACATTGAGTATTCCAACATGGGCAATGTGGCGATGCCTGCCCCCTTGCTGGTCCTGACGCCGACCCAGAATGGCAGGGCCGCGGCCCTTCTGACGCTCGATGGGTCCCGTCAAACCCAGGGGTTCTGGACCTCGGCAATACCCGAGGGATTCAGCAATTCGGTGCAATTCCTGGCCAGCGGCCAGACGCCAGGCCTTCTCCAGCCGGGGGAATCCCGCACGATCCCGGTGTATTATGCCGGTTGGCAGCAGCCGTGGGATGGCTCGTATCCGCCCGTTTACTTCAACCTGGGCGCGCTGACGGCCCCCGGCACGCTCCTCTGGCCGCCTGAGCAAATCATCGGGCCTGTTGGACTTCCATCACCGGCCCACTCCGTCGCACCAGCATCTGCCGGCGCGACGCCGGCGGCTGGGACAACACCCGTCGATTGGCCGTCGCTTAAGGATGGCATGCGCCCCGATTACGTGCAACCCGATGCGTGGGATGCCATCTGGGCCAACTTCACGTCCGAGGCAGGTGGAACCTGGGAAGACTACCTCGCCATGCTTGACGAGAATGCCGTATACCTCGATCGAATCGGCGAGCCTACTTCGGACGTCAGCCGGCTGCTCAGCTTCGAATTCCGGCAAGCCGATGCACTCAACCCGATCCGTTACCTGGCCCAGGCAACGGACGCATCCATGTCGGCGCCGGGGATGGACTTGGTCTTCTCCAGGGCTTATGCCCAGCCGATCTCCCGTCGCTACGAGATCGGCCCGCTGGGCCGCGGCTGGGCCGACAACTGGCAGTTGTCTTTCGTACGCAAGAACGATGGCACCGTCGTGATCACGGACATGACCGGAACGCCGCGCATCTTCCAGCCCGATAGCCGTTACAGCGGGCAATACCTGGCACAGCCGAACGACCACGGGAAACTCGTGGCAGGCCCTGGCGGATCCCTGATCCTCACGGAATCCGATGGCACAGCCTACGCCTTCCGCTCAGATGGCAACCTGGACTTTGTGCAGGACACGAACGGCAACCGGATTACCTGCGCTTATACCGCTGGTCTCCTGACCAGCCTGACGCAGTCGAATGGGGAGTCGCTGACCATTGCCTACAACCTGGCGGGCCGCATCCAGAGCGTCACCGATTCGGATGGGCGTCAGACGCTCTTCACGTATGACGCCTCGAACGAGCACCTCATTTCCGTGCGAGGCTACGACGGCCGCGTGACCAGTTACACCTATGTGAGTGGCCAAGGCGCCGCCAGCGAGCATGCCTTAAGCCAGATCACCTTTGCCGCCGGCACGCACCGGTATTTCATGTACGATGCCGAAGGGCGCCTGGCATCCACCTCTCGCGACGGGGGTGCAGAAGCCATCCATTTCAACTATGACCTTGAGGGAACGGTCACGGCCATGGACGCACTTGGCAATCCCAGCCAGTTCTTCTTCGACGACTGGGGCCAGATCGTCAAAGCGACCAACGCGCTCGGCAACTCGGTCACGCTCGCCCTGGACGACCAGCGAAACCTCAAAAGCGTGACTGATCCGGCCGGGCGCTCATGGTTATACAGCTACGACGCCAACGGGAATCTCGTCCGTTCGGTCGACGCGATGGGAAACATCACGAACTTCACATACACGCCCACCTACAACGAGCTCTCGTCAATAACCGATGCCAACGGCAAACAGACGCGATATACTTACGACGCTCACGGCAATCTGGCCAGCATCATCTATGCCAACGGCACCATCGAGAGTTGGACATACGATGCGACGGGCGATCCGACCCAGTGGACTAACCGCCGGGCAGACGCGGTCGGGTTTTCCTACAACTCGGACGCCCAGCTTACGCGCAAAACCTACGCCGACGGCACCTACGTTGATTATGTGTACGACACCCGCGGCAACCTGAGGCAAACGCAGGATGCCAGCGGCACGACCACCTACACGTATGATCCCAACGATTACCTGACCCGCATCGATTATCCCGGCGGGCAATGGCTGGTGTTCACTTATGATGCTGGCGGCCGCCGTGCCACGAGCCTCGACCAGACCGGCCACCAGTTGAATTACTTCTATGACCCCGTGGGCCGGCTGTCTTACATGACCGACGAGACCGGCACCCGGATCGTGCAGTACACCTACGACGCCGCCGGCAGGCTGATCCGCAAGGATCTCGGCAACGGCATCTACACGACATACACCTACGACGGCGCCGGCCAATTGCTCGATCTGACCAATTACGCGCCGGGCGGGGGTGTGCTGTCGTATTTCAACTACACCTACGAAAGCCGTGGGCGTCGCATCACTGAGGCGACAAATTACGGCACCTGGACCTACGCCTACGACGACCTGGGCCAACTCACCCATGCTGTACTTGCGTCGATCGACGCCGACATCCCGAACCAGGACCTCACGTACGTCTACGACGCTCTGGGCAACCGAATCCAGACAATCGAGAACGGCGTGACGACCAATTACACCGTCAACAACATGAACCAGTACACGCAGGTTGGCGACACGACCTATACCTTCGACGCCGACGGCAACCTGATTCAGGAAACCTCGCCCTCGGGCACCACGACCTACAGCTACGATGATGAGAACCGCCTGATCGCGGTCCACAAGGGTGCCGACGCCTGGAGGTACACTTACGACGCCTTCGGCCAGCGCGTGGCCAACAGCCAGAACGGAACGACGACTCACTACGTGATCGACCCGATCGGATTGGGCAATGTTGTCGGGGAGTACGATGGCTCGGGCAACCTCATCTCGTACGATGACTATGGCTTCGGCCTGCTATCGCGTACCGACGCCGCAGGGGCCTCTGCCTGCTACACTTTCGACGCCATCGGGAACACCATCACTCTCATAGGCGCGGCTGGACGCATTGTCAACAGCTACGCTTACGCCCCATTTGGCGCGGTCCTTGATCAGACCGTCACCGAACCCAATCCATTCCAGTTTGTGGGCGAATATGGTGTGACGGCAGGCGGCAACGCGCTAAGCTGCATGCGGGCACGATATTATGAACCGCTGGGCGGTAGGTTCACCTCTTCCGATCCGATTGGGTTGCGTGGTGGACTCAATCTCTACGCATATGTTCGTAATGATCCAACTGGTCGGTCAGACCCAGAAGGACTTCAATGCGGACCCGTCGCCACATGGAGGTGGGAGATGGAGAAACTACTGATTACTCTCGGCTGCCACGGAGTACCGGTCGGCGAGGCCATAAGTGTGGGCGAGATGGTACCCAATATTGTCTATATCGGCGACAAATCTCACTGGATGGGCGACTTCAATAATAATTTCTGGAATACAACGTACGCCCCAGGCTTTGGGCCGCAGCCGGGCAGGACACCAGTCGAGACAAATCCCTACTGCGCCTTGTCCGAGCAACCCGCCCCCGCGCCAAATCCTTCCACCCAACCCGTCGGCAGCGGCAAGGCGCCCGCTGTTGGCATGGGCGACCCCAACGCCAAGATTGGTCCGAGCGGCCTCGGTGCGCAGAGCTTTGTCGCCGATGCGGGAATCTTCCCCTACCGCATCGACTTCGAGAACGACCCCTCGGCAACTGCCCCCGCGCAGCAGGTCATTGTGAGTGACCAACTCAACGGCAATCTCGACTGGAGCAGCTTCGAGCTGACCGAGATTGGCTTCGGCGATTACTCGATCACGATCCCAGCGCACTCCCAGCATATGCAGACGACGGTGCCGATGAGCTACCATGGCGTGAATTTCGAGGTGCAGGTTGAGGCCGGGATCTATTCCGCCACGGGGGAGGCTTATGCGATATTCCGCTCGATCGATCCAGCCACCGGCCTGCCACCCACCGTGGACATCGGCTTCCTGCCGCCGGAGGATGAGACCGGCCGCGGGCAAGGCCATATCTCCTACACGGTCAAGCCAAAGCTGAACCTGCCCACGGGCACGCAGATCCGCAACGTGGCCGTTGTCACCTTCGACTTCGCCGAGTACATCGCCACCAACCAGATCGACCCTCACGACCCGTCCAAGGGCACCGATCCGGCCAAGGAGTGCCTCAACACGATCGACTCGGGGGCGCCCGGCAGCCGCGTTCTGCCGCTCTTCCCCGTGATTTGGGACGACCAGTTCCGCGTAAGCTGGGCGGGTGAGGATGATGCCGGCGGGTCGGGCGTGGGCAGCTATGACATCTATGTCTCCGACGACGGCGGGCCGTACACGCTGTGGCTGAGCCACACCACCGTCACGTCGGCTGATTTCGCTGGCCAGCCGAAGCACGCGTATGCCTTCTACAGCGTCGCCCGGGACAATGTGGGCAACGTGGAGTCGGCGCCCACGGATCATGACGCCATCACGTATGTGGAAGGTGCCCTGCGCGGGACGGCCGGCGACGATGTCATCCGCATCGTGCAGGATGGCGATCAGCCGGGCAACGTGCTGGTGTTCATCAACAACGACGGCTCGCAGCCAAGCTACGGGGCGAGCCTCACATCGCTGGAGAAGGCGGTGATTCTCGGCGGCGGCGGAGATGACGTCCTGATCGTCGACTTCAGCAACGGCAACCCGGTGCCGGCTGGCGGAATCAGCTTCGACGGCGGCGAGGGCAGCGACACTGTAATCCTGAAGGACGATGGCGGCAGCAGCGCGTTGAGCGTGAGCACCAACGCGGTCAGTCTCGGCGGTGCGCAGATCAATCTGGGCGGCGTGGAGGGCGTCGGCGTCGCCTTGGGCGGCACGGCTGCGGTGAGCCTGAACGAATCTGCAGCGCTGGCAAGCCTGAGCCTGGCCGGCACCGCAAGCTTGAGCCTGGCCAAGGGCGGCGACAAAGTCCTGCGGCTGAACTCGTTGACGATCACCGACAATGGCACGCTTGACCTGGCCGATAACGACTTGATTGTCCAGGCCAACACCGCAAGCCGGCAGGATGTCTTGGCACAAATCACCGGCTGCATCAAGACCGCCCGGAACACCGGCTCTAAGAAGTGGTTAGGTTTCGGCGTCACAAGTTCGGCAGCCAAAGACGATAGGCGCGACATGACGACCTTGGCGCCCGTGCTCAATGAGAAAGGATCGGGCGGCGGAATGCTCTACAGCAAGTTCGCCGGCCAAGACGTGGACGGCAACTGCATCCTGGTCAAATACACGTGGAACGGAGACCTGAACATCGATGGCGTGGTCAACGCTGACGATTACTTCCTCATTGACAGCGGCTTCATTACCCAGAAAGGCGGCTACTACAACGGCGACCTGAACTTCGACGGCAAGGTCACAGCGGGCGTCATCAACGCCGATGACTATTTCCTGATCGACAGCGCCTACATCGGTCAGACTGGGCCGCTGCCGGCCAGCCGACCGGAAGCGATCAACATCGCACCCGCAACAGCAGAAGCAATCGTGATGCAGCGTCAGCAGCGTAAGGATGATCGGCCGGGTACGGTACTGGCGCAGCTTTTTTCAGTTGTTCCGGTGCTCTGAATACCTCAGCGGCGCCGCGACAGAGCGGCAAGATGAAGAAGCATGGCCCGCCCCGAGCATCATTGCCCAACAATGAGGCTGAAGAGGCGCGCGGACAATCGTTACGGTGGGCGGTCTGACGTGTCCCGTAGGGTCACCTCTGAGCGCGTCAACGTCGATTTGCCAAATTTCTCACCCTACAACGTCAACCGTCGGTAAAATGGGATCGCCCGGTGAAGCGGAGTCGGGCTCTGCGGGGACGCAACCCGGCGAGGAATAACCGGGCCGACGGCGCGCCGATCGCGTCACGGCCTTCGCCTTAGGCGGAGGCCGCTCTTTGTCTGCGATCGGACGCCGGAGCCATGCCTGGAAAAACCCCGCGGCGCAGCCGCGTTCTGCCGGGTCGGAGAACGGCGGATCATCGCGCCGGCGCCGCGTGAACCTGGCGGACGAAGCGTTCCACGCCGGCGGCTTTCAGCACGCGCTGCTCGCCGGCCGGGAGCTGCTCGATGGTTTTCAGCGGCGGCAGGCCTTCTCCCTGGTAGATCTCAGGCAGCGACCGCGTGGCCCGCGCGTCCCGGGCCGGCTGCCCGCCCTTGCCCGCCGCGGCCGTCTTGCCCTTTGCGGGGTTTGTCGCCGGCTTCCTTCTCACGCCCGTGGCGCGAAAGCGGATGCACGACAGCTTCCGGTCTGTGGCGTACGGGGTCGCGTACCGATAGGGCTCGTTGTTCTTGAGCATCAGGTCAGCGATCGTTACCAGCTTCCTGGCTGACGCGATGACCGCCACGTTGCGGTTCTTCTTCTTCGCCAGACGGCGGAAGAACACGCCCAGCGGACCCGGGTGGGTAGCCAGATGCTGTGCCCCCTGCACCAGCATGCACCGCGCATGGCTGTTGCCGGCCTTGGTGATCGGGCCGTGGTAGCAGTGGGCGGCCGACTGTCGCGTGGACGGGGTGAGGCCCAGATAACTGGCGGCATGATCGCCGTCGCGGAAGCGGCTGACATCGCCCAAAGCGGCCAGCAGCGACAATGCGATCGTGTGACTGACGCCGGGGAGCGTCATCAGCAGGCGGACCTTGTCCTGTTCGTACGCAAGCCGCTGCAGTTGTAGGTCGAGATTCTCGAGTTGCTTTTGTACCAAGTCCAGCCACTGCAACTGGCACTGGATCATCACCCGTTCGTCTTCAGGAAGCTCTACCCCCTTGAGCCATTCCAGGCCGTCATCGCCGAAGAGCCAGGAAACGGGTGGCTCGATCAGCAACTGGGCCAGAACACTGCGCATGCGGTTCTTGATCCGGGTCCGCTCATTGACCAGGGAGGCTCGCAGCCCCGTGAGCTTGCGGAGACGGCAGGTCGTCCCGTCCGGCTCCCAGACGCTGGGCAGGTAGTCGCAGCGGAGCAGTTGCGCCAGCACCTCGGCATCGACCTTGTCGGTCTTCACCTTCGCCTCGGCAATGGCCTTGGTGCGCAGTGGATTGCTGGTGGTGACCGAGGCCACGAACGGCTTGAGTTCCCCGACCACCGCCCAGGTATTGGTCGTCGCCTCCAAGACAACCTTGTCGTCTTGCTGAAGTCGCCTGGCGGCGAAGTGGCGCAGGCCTTGGCGAGTGCAGGCGATGTCTCCGGTGAAAACCTTCTTTCCTGCCGAATCCAGGATACACGCGTGAACTGTGTGTTTGTGCACGTCCAATCCAACGTATCGCATGCGTGGCTCCTTGGGAGCAATCGCTCCCGTTGCGGAATGCGGACGAGTCCACCACACCGGGGGTGGAAGGGGGCCAATCGGCATTTACCTCTTCGAGCTCAAAGCTCAGCCGGGTGGGCCGGAGGGGCGGCCAGATAAACTAGCGGGCTCAAAGCCCATGACCATACGCGGCCGGCCCCGAAGATGAACGGCCCGTCCGCACTCCATTGCCTACAGTGCAAAATGGTCCATCTTGTCCCGTGCCCGGCGTTGACTATCAAACCATCGCCGGGCCGAACACACAATCGCCAATCCGGCGATCACCTCAACTGACGCACTCATACCAGGTAAAATACTCCGCCGAACCGGAACTGTCTGCAAGCGTTGAAGTTGCGGACGTGCGTCGGAGGCTTGTTTCCGCTGGTTGACAGCAGGCCGCCAGCATCACTCCGCCGCGTCAAGAACGCTCTCTTTGCCAGCCAGCAGATCCCGTAGCCAATTGCCTTCCCTCGTGGCAAACACGCCGGCGTTCGGCTGACTCGCCCGCAGAACCAGCGTGGCTTCTCCCGACTCCTCCGCGGACTCGGCTGTCGGCGTCTCGACCGGCCGGGGCTTCGTCGCCAAAGGCCCGGTTTGGCCGATGAAGGCGCTGTCGATCAGGAAGTAGTCGTCGGCGTTGATGACGCCATCGTAGTTGAAGTCGCCGTTGTAGTAGCCGGGTTTCTGGGTGATGAAGCCGGTGTCAATCTGGAAGTAGTCGTCTGCGTTGACGACGCCATCTAGATTGGCGTCGCCGTTCCAGGTGTATTTGATGACGACTTCGCCCTGGTCGTTCACACGTACGCCGAGGCCGGTGAAGCCGGTCTTGTCGCCCTTGGCTGCCGAACTGGTGATGTCGCCGCTGGTCTTGATCCACTCAGTGACTTGCGCCAGCACATCATCGCCCGTACCCGGGGCAGCCTGCAGGATCAGATCGTTTTTCCCCAGGTCGAGAACGCCATTGCCTGAGATCGACAGGCCACCGGTACGCAGAACCGTCCCGCCATCACCCGGGAGGTCAACGCAGGCGGAGCCGGAGATGGCGATGAAAGCGAATTCGTTGGATTTCGGGAGATTGACCACGGCGGAACTCGTGGCGACCAGGGTGAGGCTGTTGCCATCGATGGCCTCCAGATTCGTCGTCCCGCCTTCGATAACCGCTGCGGTCCTGCCGGGGCCGGCGTTGATTCTCAGGAGGTTAAGGCCGGGGGCCATGCCATCGGGCCCGATGGTGATGAGGCCAGGGGAACTCGCTCCCGGTCCCTCGCGCGAGGTGGTGTCAATGGTCAGGGTCTTCACGCTGTAGACCGTGAGCACAGTAAACGGAATGCCACCGCTGATGGCATAAATACGGTTCTGAGTGGGCGCGGGGGCGTCGATGGTGAGGAAGTCGTTGCCGTTTGGAGTCGCCAGCGTGAGGCTGGAGAGGCTGCTGACCGTCGCCGTGTTGAGGCCGGTGAAGCTGATGCTGCGACCGTCAATTGTGATGATGCCGCCGCCGAAGGTCGTGGCGTCGGGCAGGTAGGATCCAATGCCCGTGCCACTGCCGACGATGGTGATCGCGTCACCTTCGCCGCCGCCATTGCAGAAGAGGCCGCCCTGCGGAATCGGGTCCCCGGCGGAAAAGTCGATGGTCACTTGGTCCTTACCCGCCAGCATATTGAGCGTCAGCGTCTTCAAGCTGCTGAGGGAGGTTGAGAAGGTCGGTGAACCAGTGGCCGGCGGCACGTTGAGGAACACCTGAAGGACCCCTGCATGCAGCGGGTCCAGCCGCACGTACACGGTATCGTCGGTGTTCTTCCCATCGATCACAATGTCCGTAATCTCGGTGCCGGCCACCATCGTCACAGCGTCCGCGGCTGCCGGGGAGGCTTCCTCATTGCCCACGTGGTCCACCGCGACGCTGTAGAAGGCGTACGTATGTCCCGGCTGTCCACTGAAGGTGGCCGAGGTGGCTGTCGCGTGACTGAGCCAGGAGATATATGAGCCACCGTTGTCGGAGACATAAACATCGTAGCTGGCGATGCCCGAGCCGCCGGCATCATCCTGGCCTGACCAACTCAATGTGAAATCCGTTGTCAGAGTCTGCGGCGGCAGCGCGGCTACCTGGCTTGCCGGAGGAAGCGCATCAATGGTATTGAGACAGCCCTTGGCCGGGTCGATGCCCTTGCTCGCGTCGTGCGGGTCGATCTGGTTGGTGGCGATCTGGAGTTGGTTGTCGAACGAGATCAGCGCCACGTTGCGGATCTGGGTGCCGGTGGCCAAGTTAGCCTTGGGCGTGACGGTGAAGCAGACGTGCCCCATGCCACGGCCGGTGCCGTCTTCCGGCGGTAGGAAGCCGGTGAGCACATCGGGCGGGAGGCCCGTGCCGGGAACAATCGAGTAGAAGCTGGCATAGACCTGTCCCGTGTTGGGATGGATGCCGGCCTCGATCAGCACGCTGAAATCCACGCCACCATAACTGAAAGAAACGGCTGTCTCGAAGTGCTGTGTGTTGGACGGGATGGTAATCAAATGATCCCCGAAACCGATCTCAGCAAGCCTGAAGCTGCTCCAATCGAGGTTGCTGTCAAGTTGATCGGTGACGACGACCACCTGGGCCGGCGCGGTTGCGGTCTTCTCATTCTCGAAGTCGATGCGATAGGGTAGGACGCCAGCAGGTGCAACATAACCGGTTGCCCCACAGCCTGAAGGACCGGTCTTCTGGTTCGGATCACCGGAACCCGAAATGCCGCTCCCGCCGGACGGCAGTCCATTGCCGGGATCTGGGTTCTTGATCGGTTCCGTCGACGGCGCACAGTACTGCCTATAGAGGTTGCCCTCAGCCTCCTGCCGGCAGTTGTGAAAGTAGATGCTGAAGCGCGGACCCGGCGCGAATGATGAAACTCCATCTTCTACTTTCTCATACCTGCCCGACACTCCGAAGAGCCCCGGCAACCCCAACCCCGTTAAGACGGACCAGATTAGACCCCAAGGCGACGTTGCTCCGTAGCTATACCGTACCCCGTTATCATCAACCACGAACTTGTGAGGCCCGAACCAAGGATTGACCGTCCAATCATTAGCTCCCCACCAACTGTACAAGTACTTGCAGTTCAGACCGTTTGGATCCACCATCAGCGCAGGCATATTGCCGGCATAGCGGTAGATGTTCAGATCCCCAGCAACTCCGATCGGATCGGGCGCCAGGAATCGTCCCAAGTTGGCGCTGTAGAATCGCGCCCGCATGTAGTCCAGACCGTTGCTTTCCGCCATCACGCCCAATTCGCCCACAAACTGGAATAGATTGGGCGAGCAGCCGGTCTGCCGGAGGATCGACCCGAATGGGGCATCGACGTAGCTGTTGAGAATTGCGCATGAGGCGTTGGTCAGCTCGCTTGTGCTGCCGAGGGCGTCGAAGGTGTAGTAAGCGGAGTCCCCGGCGGCGTCGATTCGCGATAGCAGGCCGAAGCCGTGGTCGTAGTGCGCGATCAGATTCCCCGAGCCATTGTACTCGCCGACGACGTTGCCCAGGCCAGTTGGGTCGATCACGTACCGGGTCGTCGTTCCATTCTCAGTACTGGCCACGCGTTGGCCGAGGGCATCGTACGTGTAGGTCCATGAGTCCCCACCCTTCTGAACAGCGATCAGGCGGTTCTCATCATCGTAGCTGTAGGTCGTGGTGACCGAGGGCGAGGTCTCCTGGATCAGGTTGCCGTCGGCGTCGAAGGTGTAGGTTGTATCGCCAACCTTCGTGTACTGGTTCATGTTGTTGGCGGTGTACGCGGTCGTCACGCCGTTCTCGATGGTCTGGATGCGATTGCCCAGAGCATCATAGATGTACCTCAGATCCTGATCCGAAACCTGCGGGTCGGTGGACTTGAGCGCGGCGTGCGTGAGCTGGCCTAGGTCGTCATACTCATAGGTCCAAGATCCGTAGCTCGTGCCCATGCTGATGCGCCGGCCGCGGCTGTCGTAGGTGTAGTCGAAACGGGAAAGAACCTCACCGCCGCTCTTGCGGTTCACCAGATGCAGAAGCTGGCCAGCCGCATCGTATTCATAAGTCGTATAGACGCCGTTGACGAGGTCCTTGCGAATGAGCCGGCCGGCAGCATCATAGCTGTAATGAACCACTTCGACGCCGGCTTCGTTGGTCATGTACCAGAGTCGTCCCGGCGTATCGTAATGGTACTCCAACTTGTGGCCGAGTTGATCGAGGCTGCTGGCACGGCGGCCGCCGGCATCGTAAGTGAATTGCAGCCATTGCCCGCCCGGGTAATCGATCCGAGTCAAGTCCTCTTGCGCGTTGTAGCTGTAGTTGGTTGTACCGGTGCTGTCCGTGGTGCTCGTCAGGTTGCCCTTGGCGTTATACGAGTAATCGACCAGACTGCCGTCGGCGTAGGTCTTGCGCGTAACCTGGCCGTCGGCGTTGTACGTGAAGCCGACGACATGCCCTCGCCGGTTGGTCCACTCGGTCGGGTCGCCGAGCAAGTCATACATCCAGCTCTCGGTGCTGCCGTTGGCGTAGGTGATTGCCGTGAGATTCCCATGACTGTCATAGGCGTAGTGGGTGAGGTTGCCATTGGCATCGGTTAGCGATGACAGGCGGTTGTAGTCGGCCGTGTAGCTGAAGCTCGTGGCGTGCCCCATGGAATCCGTGGAGCGGACGAGGTTGCCCTTGGCGTCATACTCATACGAATACGATCGGCCGGCCGGATCGGTTATGCTCTTGAGGTTGCGCAGCGAATCCAACGACAACGTCACCGAATTGCCCAAGGCATTGGTTGCCTTTAGAATCTGTCCCCAATCATCGAAATAGAACTTGCTGGGGTTGCCCAATGCGTTAGTAGCCGTGACGGTCCCGGCAGAGTCATAGTTGAAGTTGATGGTTTCGGCGCCACTATCGGCGGATGTGGATGCAACGCGGCCCTGGGCATCGTAAGTGAAATAGCGGTGGCTGCCGTCGGGATAGGTTATTTGCGTGAGGGCGTGTTCGCGGGTGGTCCCTTGGCCAATGCTGTAGGCGTAGCTGGTCACCCGCCCATCGTACGCCTGCACCGAAATCAGGTGCTCGTTGGATGCGTCATAGGTGAACACCGTCTGGCGGCTGTCAGAATCGGTGATGCTCTGGATGCGGCCAGCCGCATTGTAGGCAATGATAAGCGATTGCCCGGCGGAGTGGGTCAGGCTGGTCAGCAGGTTGCCGCTGTAGCCGCAGGTAATCCGGTTGTTGTTGGGGTCCTGAACATAGTCGAGTTTGCCGTCCGAGCGGAACGCGTAGAGAGTGCCGTCGGATTCGGTAAGCAGCAAAGATCCACCTGATCCAGCGACGAGTGTGCCGTAGTCGCCTGGGGCCGAGAAATACGAGCCGGGATGTCGGCTATCGGGCTGGAAGATGCGTGGCGTGCCGGTCATGTCGGTAACACGCACGGTGCCATCAGATTCCGTGGTGAGCGAGTACTGCCATTGCTCGGCCCAGCCGCGGCCCAAGGGGCCGATCTCATAGCGGCGAGAGACCGGCTGCGCGTAGGCCCTGGCAAACGTGAGGGTCATTCCGGGCGCCGGCAGGGCAGCGTCGGTGGTTTGCGCCAAATAGCGGATTGGGTTCAGCGAATCAGCCTGGCGGAACTCAAAGCCCAGCAACCTGCTGATCTCCGAGGTGCCGGCTCCCAGCCGGCCGAGGTATGCAGCGTTCTCATCGAGCATCGAAAGGTAACTACCCCAAGTGCCGCCCACCTGCGCGGTGAAGTTGGACCAGATCGCATCCCAGGCATCCGGCCTGACGTAATCGGGTCGCATGCCGTCCTTGAGGCTGCCCCAGTCTACCGCAGTGGTGTTGGTCGATTCGAGGACGCCCAGATTGAACTCGACTAGTGCTTTGTCACACTTAAGATTTCGGGTTGAGATGGTCCAAATCGCCTGCAAACACGGACTGAAACGGCTCGGGCAACCCGAAGTCCTAGCTGTGACAGAGCACTAGGTTGTCGCTGAAATCCCACGGCGTCTGAAGCCCTGCGAAATAGACCGGCACAGTCACGGATTCGCCCGGTTGGAGGATGCCCGGCATCGTGCCGCTGGCAAGGAACTGCACGCTATTGCTGAATCCATCGGGTATGGCGGATGTCCAGAAGCCGGAGAGGAGGCGCGACTGATCCAGCGTCAGTAGTGGCCGATCGCCACCATCCGGGTCGCCTGATCCCAACACCAGCAGCGGCGCCGGCATGGCGACATTCCCCGTGTTGGCGTATTGGACATAGAGGGTCGCGGTGGAGTGGCGGCCAACGCTTGCCGGGACGATTACGTGGGTCTCAAGCTTGGCCTGCCCAGCAGGCAGTATCTTAAATGCGTTGCTGAGGACCGCCGGCAATGCGCCCGGCTTGGTGATTCGCAGTGAATACGGCGTGGTGTCAGCCGGGACGGAGTTGGCGGCGAAGGTCGCGGTAATCTCAGTCGGCGAATCGATGGCAATGGTCGTGGCCGAGTAATGGGCGCCGCCGGCCGCGACAAGCTCTACCGTTGTCTGGGCGTCGAACCCGGCACCGGCAATCGTCAACGCGGCGTTGGCGTTGGCGGCATAGTGGTCGGGCGTAACCGAAGTCACGCTGAGGTCGGAGGTCGTGGCCTTCAGGGTGTAACTGCTGGGCGTACGGATCGTGTCGCCATAAACCAGCGTATACCACGTGCCGACGTACGCCATGGGGACGAGGATCTGCTGATCGGAACTGGCCGGCGAGTTGAAGCGATAGTCAAAATCGCCGCGTGTGGGCGGTGAGCCAAACTTCAGATACAGCTCGTTGATGTTGTTGGCCGCGGAGTCATCCAAGACCACTTTCAGTGGATTGCTGGCCGGTACGGCAATTCGGAAAAGCTGGGCTTGGGCGCTGCCTACGAACTGACCGGCGTACACCGTGCCCAGGGCAAGGTCGGTTTGAGTGGTCTGGCGTACCGCAAAGCTGTAGCTACCTGTCTGGTCGGCGGCGCCCTGTGCTATCAGCGTATACTGGCCGGAGTCTCCGGCTGGAATTGTGATCAGGTCGGAGTCGCCAGTAATGCTGGCGAAAGGTTGATAGCCATTCGCCCCCTGCAACGTGAATTGCAGGCCCGGAGCCGACACGTTGACCAGATCGAACCGGATCTGCTGGCCTTCCTGCAAGGCAAAGCTCCAACGATCGGTGTTGAACGGCGAGCCGATGGACCCAGCCGCTGTTTGGTTGACCAGCAACGAAAACACGTCAACGGTCACGTCGTATGCGGCCAGGTAATAGTTGCCCGCACTGCCACTGTGGCCCGTGGCGCTGCGGACCTGTATCTTGTAGATTCCGTCCACAGGCAGGTCGATGTTGCCCAGTGTTAACATCTGGCCGGATGCCGTTGCATTGGCCGTCGCCAGCACCTGCCCCGACGGATCGAGCAGTGTCACCTGCCCCCATCCCAACACCGGCGACACCGGCGCGGGTGTTCCCGCCGAGGCGCTGCCGCTGGGGTTGAGCAGCACCGACACCACTCGGGTCGCTCGTCCAAAGAACGTCCACTCATCCAATTCGCCGGCCACACCGATCTTGCCCGGTGTCGCCGCCCCGATGGACAGCGCTCCGCTGTCGGCCACCTGCTGCACCGCCCCCAGCACCGTTCCATCGACCTGCACCGCGCGTGCATATAGCTTCAGGCCGTTCAAGTCGAGTGTCGATCCCGTTGGCGCGATCAGCGAGTTGACATAGATGGCCTCAGGCTCTGAGCCTGGCGAGTTGTCGGACAGGTCCGTGAGCCGGACGTAAGTGCTACCGGCCAGCTTCAGCGTGCCGTACACGAAATTGTGCGTGAATCCGGCTGCCGAATCGCCCAGGTCGCGCCCCATGACCTCCAACAGCCGCGGCGATGCAGCAGTGCCGCCGTTGAGGATCGTCGTGCCCGCGGGGGCAAAGGCGACAGTGCTGGTCGTGTCGCCCACGATGTTGCCGCTGAGAGAGATCGTCGAAGAGCTGTCTGACCTAAAGCTTCCCGTCGATCCAATGGTGGCTGAGCCACTCGCCGAGAGTGTTCCGCCGTTGCGGGCCTGCAAAATGCCGTTGTTGGTGAATGTCGCAGCGATGACGGTGATCGTCATGCCCGACGTGTCCGCGACGATCGTCCCCTGGTTCACCACCGACACGTCGGACGGCCCGCCCCAGCAGTCGCTGTGGCCGATGCTGGCCGAGTAGGACTGGTTCCCGCCTCCCCGCACCGTGATCCCCGCCCCAATCGTCAGCGTCGCACCCGAAGCGACCTGGCGTAATGCGTTGCCGCTTGCGTTGTTGAACACCACCGTCCCGCTCCCCGAGAGCGTCTGGCTGCCGCTGAAGTCCAGGCGGGCATACGACCCCAGCATCGCCGTCCCGTTGAGCGCCAGCCCGTTCACCACCGTCGCCCGCGCGCTACTGGCCGTCAGGTCCAGGTCGCTGTTCGCCGTCACACCGTCCAACGTCCCGCCCAAACTCGTGAAGATCAGCTTCGCGCCGCCACTGGCCGTTAACGTTCCCTTCTTCAGTGTGCCGCCCGCCAGGTTCCACGAGCCCGTCGTCGCGTCCAGCGCCAGCGTCGTCCCCGTGTTGTCCAGCGTCCCCGTGATGTTCACCGTCCCCCCCGTGCGGGTGAAGGTGCCCAGGGCAGCCAGCGTGAACAGGCCGCCCAAGTTCACCGTGGAGTTGGTCGCACTGATCGTCCCGGCGTTGTTCCAAGTCCCGTTCAGTGTCAGTGTTGATCCGTTCGCGGACACCGTCCCGCTGTTGGCCCAGGTGCCGCTCAGCGTCAGCTCGCCCCCGCCGCTGACCGACAGTCCCTTGGCGTCGGCCAGGTTAGTGACGCTCAGGCTGCCTCCCCCCGTGGCCTGCAAAATGCCGTTGTTGGTGAATGTCGCAGCGATGACGGTGATCGTCATGCCCGACGTGTCCGCGACGATCGTCCCCTGGTTCACCACCGACACGTCGGACGGCCCGCCCCAGCAGTCGCTG
>Ga0315284_10001371_pt1 | contig 34682 bp, 28 predicted proteins | sample YL17G09_16_MG_FD_203696 | JGI IMG/M metagenome (GOLD analysis project Ga0315284, IMG submission 203696) | Sediment microbial communities from Yellowstone Lake, YNP, Wyoming, USA - YL17G09_16 | ecosystem: Environmental > Aquatic > Freshwater > Lake > Sediment | place: USA: Wyoming | collected... | reverse complement strand
CAACTGTTCGGGCTGAATGGTATTGGGCATGGCGACCCCTGCTGGAGCTCGGTCTCTACGGACCTGCGGACAATCGGTCTGCCATGCCCTATCTCTATCATACTAGTCGGACAGCGGCTCTGCCGCTTGAAACCGGCGCGATTTGCCAGAAATGGCGCGAAACTGTGAAGAGTCTCGCCAGTCTCGCCGTTGCCGCTGACCCCTTCGCCCCTTCGTGCCCCTACGGGGTACTTCGGGGTGCAGGCGGGGGTGCTTCCCCTTCGGGGACGATGTTGGTTTTTCGGGTTGCATCCGTGCCTCGATGTCCTGACAATTGGTGCTATAATCTTAAATGCTTTGCGCTATTACTGCTTCTTGCATAAATCTCTGAACTTGCTTTTACCGAATTACTCACAAATGACGGGATTTTGGTTCAGATATTTACGCGGTACTCTGTAATTACAATCCACATAATATGCAATATATGCGTATTATACGGGCCACCCATAAGCAATAATAATCTAAGCCGTTAAGTAAAAGTTGGGTGCAACCCTTGGTCACGAAAAAAGGAGGCCAAAAATGAGCACCAAACGTTTGTTTCTCATTGGGGCAAAGGTTTCTCTTACGCTTTTGGTTGTTGTAATCAATCTAACGCTTTTTTTTCATCAGCCTGCCCGAGCCTCGCTGGGAATCCTCTATGTTGCCCCCGGGGGGGATTGCGGCGAAGCAACACCATGTTACAGCAGTGTGCAGGCCGCTGTGGATACGGCCGCAGTAGGCGATGAGATCCGCGTCGCCGCCGGGACCTATACCGGCATCAACAACTTGGGCGGCCTGGCGCAGATGGTGTATATCACCAAGAGCTTGACCATCAGGGGGGGCTACACCACATCCAATTGGACGACCCCTAATCCGGACGTCAATGCAACCGAACTTCAGGCTCAAACGCTTGGGCGGGTGATTTATATCACCGGGGCAACTACAATAGTTTCCCTGAACGGGCTACACCTCACCTACGGTGCTTCAAACGGCTTGGGTGGTCATTCTCCAACTATCTTCGAAAACTACGATGCGGGAGGCGGTTTATACGCCTACCAATCGAGCGTAACCTTGGATCATTGCTGGCTCACAGACAATACTTCACCTGGTTATGGCGGCGGTATTTATATTAGGGAAGGTACACTGAATATCACTGCAACCATAATTACTGAAAACGAAGCCGGATATGGTGGGGGTGTCTATCTCTATAAAAGCCAGTCGCAGATCGGTTCAACCAGCGAATTCAGCCTAAATCGTGTGACTGCCGGAAACCCCGGAGGTGTGGCTATCACTGCCAAAAATGGCACAATTACACTTGTGGATAGCACTGTCACCGACAATACGGTGACATTTGGTGGAACAGCAGGAGCAGTGTACATCGATCATGCCCAATTTTCGATCGATAATATTGAAATAAGCGGATCAACCAAAAGTACTGGCTTCTCGTCATTTGTATCTGACGGAACACTCCAGAATAGCTATATTCATCACAATGATGGCTCTGGAGTCAGTATAAACAACAACACTGTCACTGTTTCGGGGAATGAAATTTCCTATAACACCAACGGTATCACGATAGACGCTGTGTTCGATATGGATATAACTATAAGAGAAAACTATATTCACCATAACCAAATGACAGCATCTCTTTCCAGTTCTTCTGGTGCCGGAATTTATCTGGATACACAGACTGGTTCTGCGATCTTGAGCGACAATACTATCCAGGATAACATTGCAGGCAAATCCGGCACCTTGCCCAGCTATGGGTACGGTGGTGGGGTATATATTCTCGGTGATAATGCTACCCTGGAGAGAAATTTGATCCAGAACAACATCGCTATTGGTTTCATTCACGCGGGAAGCCAGTATTGGGGTGGGCACGGTGGTGGAATATATATTAACAACGGAACTCCGACATTGATCAACAATATTGTCACCGGCAATTCGGCAATATTTAAAGGATCGGGAATTTACATTGTCGGCGGCGCGCCCAAGCTATATCACACCACCATTGCCAACAACTCGGCCGGCAGCGGCAATGACGAAACTGGCGTCTATGTCGCCGAAAAATCCTCCACCGAGAAGGCCCAACCTAAATTGTGGAACACGATTATTGCCAACCAGGCAATCGGCATCTACGTAAAAGGGGATGTGGTGGCTAACGTTGCCTTTGTTGACGGCATCCTCTGGTATGGGAATAGCAATAACACTGCTGGAACCGGGACATTCTTCCTTTCAAATGAGCATACCGGTGACCCGCTCTTCGTAGACCTTATCGGTGGTGATTACCACATCGGTCCCGGCTCCGCAGCCATAGATGAAGGAGTAATCACTAATGTCACGACTGACATCGATGGCGAACCGCGCTTCTCTGGGCAAGCCGATCTTGGAGCAGACGAATATTGGGCCCCAGGAGCGCTCAAACGGATATTCCTACCCCTGACTATGAAGAATTAAGACGAGTGATTCGCACTCTATTCGTGATCAATGTGCCCAACCCGGCGCTGCACTGAATGCCGGCTTCGCCGCTTTCAATTGAGCGGCATTACCAGCAATTGCTCTGGTTTACCCGCGAGTCTCGCCGGTCCCGCCGCTGCCGCTGCCCCCTTCGCACCCTGCGGGTGTGCTGCGCGAGGGATGCTTCCCCTTCGGGGACGATGTCACGAAGCCAAACCATTAGCCTCTCTCCCGGCCTCCAGGCCGGGGTTTTGTTTTCCCTCCTACGGTATAATAGCCCCGTTCCTTATCTCCAACACCTGATCCCTGATACCCTACTTCCTATGCCCACTGCCCACGTCGAAAGAAATTGAGTTTGATGCCCCAGGGTAACATGTTCAAGAAATTGCTCATCGCCAACCGCGGCGAGATCGCCGTGCGCATCCTGCGCGCCTGCCGGGAACTCGGCATCAAAACGGTGGCGGTCTACTCCGAGGCCGATCGGCAAGCCATGCACGTCCGCTATACGGACGAAGCCTACCTGCTCGGCCCGGCTCCGGCGCGTGACTCTTACCTGCACAGCAGCAAAATCATCGACATCGCCCGAAAATGTGCGGCGGACGCCATCCATCCCGGCTATGGATTCCTGGCCGAACGGGCCGACTTCGCGGCAGCCTGCGCGGAGGCCGGACTGGTCTTCATCGGCCCCAGACCCTCGGCGATCGCCGCCATGGGCGACAAAGCCACCGCGCGCGCCACGGTCGCCAAAGCCGGCGTCCCGGTCGTACCCGGCACGGAGGGCGAAGGACCGCTGCGGGACGATGAATTACTGGCGATTGCCCCGCAGATCGGCTTTCCACTGCTCATCAAAGCCACGGCCGGGGGCGGCGGGAAAGGTATACGCGAAGCCCGCAATGTCGAGGAGATGCCGGAATTGCTCCTGTCGGCGCGCCGCGAGGCCGAGTCTGCTTTCGGGGACGAGAATATCTACCTGGAAAAATTGATCGAGGGGGCGCGTCACATCGAGTTCCAGATCATGGCAGACCAGTACGGCGAGGTGATCCACCTGGGAGAGCGCGAGTGCTCCATCCAACGCCGTCATCAAAAACTCATCGAAGAGTCCCCGTCGCCCCTACTGGCTGACGATGCACCCTTGCGCCAGCGCATGGGCAAGGTAGCCATCCAGGCTGCGCGTGCCGTGGAGTATGGCAACGCCGGGACGATTGAATTCCTGGTAGATAAAGACCGGAACTTCTATTTCCTGGAAATGAATACCCGGCTGCAGGTCGAGCACCCGGTCACCGAGGCCATTACCGGCATGGACATTGTCGCCGAGCAGATCCGCGTGGCTTGCGGCAGGCATCTAAGCCATCACCAGGAAGACATCCACTGGCATGGGGCCGCCATCGAGTGCCGCATCAACGCCGAGGACCCCTATAACGGTTTCCTGCCGTCCACGGGTCGTCTCACGCTGATGCAACTGCCAACCGGTCCTGGGGTCCGGGTAGATACGGGTGTGCAGGCCGGCTTCGAGATTTCACCCTACTACGACCCACTGATCGCCAAATTGATCGTGTGGGGCGAGACGCGTCCTCAAGCCATCGTCCGGATGCGGCGCGCCCTGGAAGAGTACCGCATCGTCGGCGTGCGGACGAATATCCCGTTCCACCAGGCCATGATGAGCACCTATCCGTTCATCACGGGCAAGTACGATACCCGCTTCATCGAGGAAGAGTTTTCCATGATTGACGCAGCCGAGAACCGCGAACTCTATCTGGATATCGCAGCCTTGATGGCTACCCTGGTGGCGCACAAGCAAATGGAACAACGCGCCCAGGTTTATTCCCGTTCCGAGCCGAAATCGAACTGGAAACGGGCGGAGCGCGGCGAGAGGCCAAGCCGATGAAATACATCGCCGAAGTGGATGGCCTGGAATTTCCAGTGGAAATCATAGACGAGTGTCATGTTCGCTTCGGGGAAGAGGTGCTCGAAGTGGATTTATCGGCGGTCAGCGGTGAGCCGCTCTATTCCCTGGTCGTGAACCATGAATCCTTCGAGGGGTACGTTTATCCCGACGAGGAGCATTGGCAGGTTCACTTACAGGGACAATTCTATCAGGTGCGGGTGGAAGACGAACGCGAAAAACGTTTGAGGCTGGCCGACAAGGGCGTTGAACGCCCGGACGCAGAATTTGTGCTCAAGGCGCCCATGCCTGGACTGGTGGTGGCTGTGCCGGTGAGTGAGGGTCAACAGGTCGAAAAAGGTCAGACTCTGCTTGTGCTAGAGTCGATGAAGATGCAAAACGAGCTGCGCGCCCCCCACGCCGGGACGGTGGCGCGGTTGCGCGTCAAAGCCGGGGAAAGCGTACAGCAGAAACAAATCCTGTTGAACGTCGCAGCAGTTTCGCAAAGTACTGCCAGTTCATAAATCTTTCAGGCTCTACCACTTTTGGCGGGGATGTATACCACCAAGTCACGAAGACGCGAAGTTCTATAAGTAAAACCGCGAGAAACTTTGTGGCTTTGTACCTTCGCGGTAGCCTTTTCTGCAGTTTCCCGTTAAAGCCGGAAGAACCATCTTTCATCCCGCGTGGATTTCATCTTTCGCCCAGGCAATCTGCCGGACTTCACCGATCTCGCCAAGCAATCTCGGCAGCAGGAGCTTGAATTGGGCTGCTTCTCCGCTGGTGAAAAAGCGCAGCCTCCCGGACCTTGAATCTGCAGAGCGTATTTCCGCTGAATCCAGCAGCCGGCCGACCTGACGCGCCACCGCCGGAGCCGGGTCAATCACCCGCACCTCCGGCCCGACGATTTCCTGAATTAATGGGATCACGAACGGGTAGTGAGTACAACCCAGGACAACGGTATCAATTCCCCGCTCCAGCATGGGACGCAGGGCGGTTTCGAGAATGAGACGGGTTGCGCGGCTGTCCAATTCGCCGCGTTCGATCTGCTGCACCAATCCCGGACAAACACTCTGGAGGAGGGACACATTGCTGGCAAAGCGTTCCACCACTGAAGCATATAGCTCCCCCTGGAAAGTCGCCGGGGTCGCCAACACACCGACCACGCCGGTACGCGTAGCTTCCGCGGCCGGTTTGACCGCCGGCTCCATGCCGATGAAGGAGAGAGCGGGGAATATCTGGCGCAGAGAATGAAGTGCCGCCGCCGAAGCCGTGTTGCAAGCCACGACAATTAACTTTGCTCCCTGCTCCAGGAGAAAACGAGTAACAGCTTCCGAAAACCGGCGCACTTGCTCCAGCGGACGTGGTCCGTATGGAACGTGCCCCTGGTCGGCAAAATACAACACTGACTCGTTCAGTAGTTGCTGACGGACAGCCCGCAGCACGGAAAGCCCTCCCACCCCGGAATCAAAAACGCCAATCGGTCTATCGTCGCTCATCGCTTGTGATCATCGTCTGCGGCTTCAACAAATGCCCGGAACAAACGGCGCGTGGACGGTTGATCGGGCAAACATTCCGGATGCCACTGGACCGCAACGCCGAACGGATGGTCGGGCAGTTCCACCGCTTCGACCAGTCCATCCGGAGCGTAAGCGGCCGGCTTGAGCGCCGCGGCGATATCCTTGGCGCCCTGGTGGTGCATACTATTCACGGATATTTTCGTCTCGCCGAGAATATCCGCCAGACGTGTACCCGCAGCCACATCAACCACATGGGCAAAGTAAGCGCGGCGCGTCCTGGAGGAATACTTGTGTTGTATGGCGTTCGGCATCTGATCTTTGATATGCGTGTAAAGCGTGCCCCCTAAAGCAACATTGATGACCTGAAAACCTCGACAGATGCCCAAAAACGGCTTCCGATCGGATACGGCCGCCTCGACCAGGGCAAACTCGACCTCGTCGCGAGCGTTGTCCGCGGGGCGTATTTTCTCGTGAGGCTGACCTCCAAAACGCCCAATCGAGATGTCACCGCCACCGCTGAACAAGATTCCATCCAGACATTCGTAAAGTGAACGCCAGCTTTCCGTCGTCAGCCCGCAAGGGATGAGAACCGGCACACCGCCCGCCTCAGTCAACGCCTGCACGTATGCCCGCATCAAGATAATGGCATCGTGTCCGAGGTGAGTTCCGTTTGAGGTGGTTACACCGATGACCGGAAAAGCCATACCCGCTCCACATGGAAAGACAAAAGGGCGCAGAGACGTGCCTGCACCCTTTTATTGTAAGCGATTTTCGACTTACTCGAACTTCTGCTTGAGATGGGCTTTCTTACCCGTCAACCCGCGCAGGAAATACAACTGCGCCCGACGGACGTGCGTGTGGCGCTCCACCACGACCTTGTCAATGCGCGGCGAGAGCAGCAGGAAAGTACGCTCCACGCCAATGCCGTTGGAGGCCGTGCGGCGGACGGTGAAATTGGCATTGTTGCCGCCCTTGCGCATACGGATGACCGTGCCTTTGAACTCCTGGATGCGCTCGCGGTCGCCTTCCTTGATGCGGACGTGCACACTCACCTGGTCGCCGGAATTCAGGTCGGGGACATTCGGATTCTTGGTCGTATTGAAATTCTGGTTCAAGTCAATCATCGTAAATTTTCCTTCGAAATAATCTTCCGTCTTGTGGCGCGGGGCGAGATTATAACATGCGTCCCGGAATGGAGCAAGGCTGAATCGGCGGCGCGTGACCGTGGCAGGCATTCGTCAGAGCGGACACCGCAGCCGGACCGCCAAAGGCGAAGCAATGATGTTCATGACTCTGGAAGACCTGGCGGGTGCGCTGGACGTAGTCCTTTTCCCGGACGTTTATCAGCAGGTCAGGTCTTTCATCCATTCGTCCGATCCTCTTCTGGTGACCGGTGTGATGGAGATGGACCCGGCCCGGGCCGAGCCGTTTTTGAGGGGAGAGAAGGTAATGCGGATAGGATAAGGACCTGAAATGTTTCGAGGGGGACGTAGCAAAACTATGTGTCGATGAACTCGGCGTTTCGGAATAGTCGGTACATTGGAGTGTTGGTGACGCGGATCAGCGTGAACTCGGCGACCAGGTTGTGTGTCCGTGGCGGATGTTCTTCTCCCACGCTAAGGCTTCACCCACTTCTTTGAGGGGGAAGGATTCTTCGATGAAACGGCGCTTGTTATTCATGTGTGTAATTCCCAATCCAGACCACCCAATCCAGCTTTTGGTGAACGGCGTTGTACAGGCGTTTATCGCCGGTGACAAGCGGTTCGCTCAGGCGCTCGGCCAGGGTCAGGTAGGCGGCATCATAGGCGCTGCGCCCAAAACTGCGTGCCAGGGGCAGCATCTCGCCCCAGGTCTGAGGGACAATTTCGATGTCCAAACTGGCGAAAGACTCGATGATGCGGTCGGCCTGGTCGCGATTGATGCGCCCGCGCCGCTCCGCCTGCAAGACGGCATTGCTCAGTTCATAGGGCAGCAAGGCTGGCGCCTTAAGGTGAACCCGGCCAGCGGCATGCTCGCGCACCATTGCCAGGGCCTGTGGCTGCATTTCATCGGGGAGGAAGGCGTGCAGGAGCACGCTGGCATCCACGATTATGCCCGCGCCTCCAATTCCTCGCGCGAGGCGCGGTAAATTTCATCGGCGCTGGCGCCTTCACCCACTTCGCGCGAAACGGTGAGCAATTGGAGATAGGCTTTTACACGGCGCAGTTGCTCATATTCCTCAGGGGATAGGATCACCCCAACAGCCTTTCCCCGGCGGGTGAGCAGGATAGGGCTTTTCTGGACTTTCTTAAGCAGGGACGAAAGCCGGTTATGCGCTTCGGCAATGGGAACGTTGATCATATTGTCTCCAACTGTCTATTTGATATAGACATTATACACGACAACTCGTCAACTACTTTTCCGATTTGGAAAGGATTACAGGCAAGGCGATCAAATAGCGCACCTCCACCTGCTCGTCCGGCTGTAATACGGCGGCTGGATTTTGAATGCGATGCAACTCTGGCTTGACGGCGGTATTGAGCACCACGTACAGGAAATATTCGTCCCGGAAACGCTGGGCCTTGAACCACTCGTTCTGCGTCAGCGCCACGGACGTCAGCCTGCCGCCCTACAACAGCGAGGAGTTCGCCTTCCTGGCTCGCCGCCTGCTGTATGGCAATGACACCGCCCGCTTGCGGGATGAACTGGCACGCTATACGGCGCAGGTACAGGAAATCAACGCCCGCCTACTGGTTTATAGGCAGGCGGCTGGATCGATCAGCTTCCTCCGGGAATTTATTCGCTGCTGGTCACCTTGCTCGCATTAACGAACTGTCCCGGTGCATGCCCTTGCTGCAAAGCCAATGCCAGCGAAAGCATCTGGGCTGGCAGGATTTCCAAGACAGGCAGGCCCTCCACAGAAACTGGTGGGATACGAAAGACATCATCACCCGAGCCGGGTCCGACTAAGACCGATCTTCCTCCTGCTTTTTGAATATCGGCCACCAATCCTGCATTGAGGGCGCTGGTTTGTCCCGTACCCTCATAGACCAGCACATAGACTTCTGGAGAAGCCATCTCCATCGGTCCATGCCGGAAGGCGGCACAACTCATCCCCTCCGCAGGGAAACGGGCGGCTTCCTTGATGATCAGACTGCCGGCTCCAGTTGCTGCCAAAGACCGCCCCCGGCCAACCAAGACCAGATACTTCACCCCCTCCAGCCTTTGGATCAAAACATCCACATTGGATTCCAGCGAGGCAAGATAATGGGCAACTGCCTCGGGCAGCATCTGTAATTTCGACAGGACCGGCTCCAAGTTCCCACCCTTCAGCACTTCCCCAATGACCGTCAGGATGACCAGTGCAGTCACATAGGTCTTGCACGACACCGAATGTTCAGGGCCTGCAAAAGTGAGAAAGGCTTCCGTTGCACCGGAGGCAAGCGGACTATCCTGCGTATTGGTCACTCCGATCACCGGGACCTCGTTGCCGGTCCGCTCCAGCAGCCTGACAATTTCCGCGCTGCTGCCAGATTGCGATACAGCCACAACCAGGGTATCCGGCATAATCAGACTAGGGGCGTGATGGATCAATTCCGAAGTCTCCATCCACTGGACATGGAAGCCCTGCTCGATCAGGGTCAGGTAAAGCGGATGGAGGCCATGGTACGAGGAGCCCATCCCGGTTAGAACGATCCGCCGCAGCCGTCCGGACCGAAGCGACTGAGCGAACCCGGACAGGTTTTTTCCTCCTGACCGTGCCATGGCAGCCAGCGTTTCCCGGAGCGCTTTCGGCTGGTACAGAATGTCTTCAACATACGGAGCGGAGAGCAGTGGGTTCGTCATGTCGTCCTGTATCGTTGGATCCAGGTCTGAGCCGCGCCGGCCAGTCCGACATTTCCGGCCAACTGGGCAGGAACCAGTCTGGTTTTCTCGAACGGCACCAGTCCGCAGTTCTCCTGGATGGTCCGCTCGATCTCGCGCCAGAATAAATGACGGCTTTGCATCACGCCGCCTCCCAGGGCAATAACATCCGGCACGAACAGGGTCACCAGGTTGGCAAGACCCATCCCGAGGTAGCGAGCTTCTGCCTCGACAACAGCACGCGCAACCGAATCGCCCCGCTCGGCGGCTTCACATACCGCCCGGGCTGTAGCCTGTCCGCCGCGAGCTGCCAGCGCTGGACCACTGGCGAGGCTTTCCCAGCAACCTCGCGCGCCGCAGAAGCATTTCGGTCCAGAGGGATCGATGACATGATGGCCGAGCTCGGGATGGGCACCATCCACGCCACGATAGAGCTGTCCGTCGAAGACGATACCCCCGCCGATGCCAGTGCTGACCGTTACGTAAATGAACCGCCGCGTGCCCCGGCCAGCTCCCCAGGCAAATTCGCCCAAGGCAGCAGCATCGGCATCATTTTCAAGGGCAGCTGTCACACCGAAGTTTTTTTTAATTTCCGCGACAAGGTTCAGGCCTTCCCACTCGGGCAGGAACTCAACCCGCTCCAGTTCACCCGTCAGCGGGTTAACCGGCCCGGTACAACCGATACCAACCCCCTCCAGGTTCCCACCCGCGCGCTGTTTTACATCTTGAAGCATCTCGACAATGCTCGCCAGCCCTGCCTGCGGACCGTGTTCTGGGGCGGTGGGGCTTTCCGTATGGGCCAGGATGTTCCCTTCAGCATTCACCATGCCTACGGCGATCTTCGTTCCTCCGATATCCACGGCGCCAATCATTCCTTTAGCGCTCCGGCAGTCATACCTTCTATGAATTGGCGCTGCATGAACAGGAAGACCAGGATCATCGGCAAAGCCGTCAACACGGTGCCAGCCATGATCTGGGCTTCGTTGGAGGTGTTTTTCATCTGAAGTTGGGCCAACCCGACCGGCAAGGTAAACAGCTTTTCGCTGTTGAGCACGATGCGCGGCCACAGAAAGTCGTTCCAGACGCCCATGAAGGTGAAGATGATCAGGGTGGCAATGCCGGGTAAAGCCAGAGGCAGCGCCACTCTGCGGAAAACGCCGAACTCACTGCAGCCGTCAATGCGGGCTGCATCCAACAGTTCGTTGGGGATGCTCATCAGGAATTGGCGCATCAAGAAAATGCCGAAGATGCTGGTGAGGTTGGGTATGATCAGTGCCAGATAAGTATCGGTCCAATGCAGAGTCGCCATGATGCGGTACACTGGAATCAGGTTTACCTGGGAAGGCACCATCAGGACAAGCAGAAAGATGAAGAAAATTTTATCCCGGCCGGGGAATTTAAGTTTGGCGAAAGCATAGGCGGCCAATGTGTCGAAAAATACGTGCCCGAGCGTGACGACTACGGACACGAATACACTGTTAGTGAAATAACGCAGGAATGGGATGCGGGTCAGGATGTTAACATAACTTTGTATCGATACAGGATCAGGCCACCATTGTGGCGGGCTGGCAAAAACGAAACGTTCCAGTTTGAGCGAGGTACCAACCGACCAGTAGAAGGGCACGATCATTAACAGGGAACTTACAATGAGCACCAGGTAGAGCAAGCTATGCTTGAATGTGTTTTTAAGGGATGTGTGCCGGATTCTCATGTCCCGACCTCCTAACTCTTCTCAGTTAAAAAGCGCCATTGCAGAAAGGAAAACACAACCAGGATGGCGAACAGGATGTAAGCGATGGCCGAGGCATAACCCAGGCGCAGGTCCATGAATTTGGTGAACAGGTAATGTACGATGGTGGAGGTGCTGTAAACCGGGCCGCCGGCGGTCATGACAAAGATCTGATCAAAGACCTGGTAACTGCCAATGATGCCGTAGATGTAGATAAATAAAATTACTTGCCTTAAAGATGGCAGGGTGATATACCAAAACCTTTGGAACGAACCTGCGCCGTCAATCATGGCGGCTTCGTAGAGCTCGCGCGGGATGGATTGCATAGCAGCCAGGAAAATCACTGTTTCGAATCCGAATCCTTGCCAGATGCTGGCGATCGCGACTGAAACAAGTGCTACCCTTGGATCAGAGAGCCACCCGACTTTTTCCAACCCCAGCCAAGTAAGAACGCTATTGAGCAATCCATTGCGGTTGTACAGCATCACCCAAATCGTGGATACCACCACCAGCGAGGTCATTACCGGCAGGTAATAGGCGGTGCGGAATACCGAAAGGAAGTTTACTTTCTGGTTGAGCAGCAGGGCGGTCAATAAACCCAGAGTCGGACCGATGCCCATCCCAATCAACACGAACAGGCTTGTATTAGCCAGTGTCTTGATGAAGATCGGATCGTTCGTAAACAGTTGGATGTAATTACCCAGGCCGATGAATTTGGGAGCCTGGATGCCGCTATAGTCATTCAGACTCCACCAGAATGAGACGATCATCGGGATGAACATAAATACGACCATGGAGAGTACCGGCACGGCGATGAACAAATAAGGCATCGAATATTTCCGCAGAAAGAGCCGGAAGCGATCGGGGAAGGGAGCAGCAGTCATGGTGTTCCTTGCCATTCTCCGGTCCAAAAACCCGGAAATTATGCCCTTCCGGCTCTCTTTTCCTCCCTTCCGGAAGGAAAAGAGAGCGCGGTCAGGCTTGCCTGAGAGGTTATTTCGAAAGTGCCTCAGTGCTGGTTTGGACTGCCTCATCCAGAGCATCCTGGACGGATTTCTGTCCCAGGGCGATCTGCTGCATGGCGTTGGTGAATGCGGCATCGATATCCGTCCAAGCACGCACATATGGGAAGTGATGGGCGGTCTTCATCGTCTCCAGGAATACTGCAAAAGCTTTTTCGCCGCCGAAGTACGGATCTTCCACATTGACCTGGGGGCTTTCCAGGGCAGCGGTCAGGGCAGGCGCGGCACCAGCCAGTTTATAGACATTGATCTGGTTTTCGACCTGCATGGCGTATTCAATGAACTTCCAGGCCGCGGCTTGGTTGGACGAGTTGGCCGGGATCATCAGACCGGTACCGCCCAAGTACGAGCCGGGATTCTTGCCATAGGGATGCAAAGCCACGCGCCACTGACCCGCCATTTCGGGGGCAGCACTCTTCATGATGCCCATGTAATAAGGGCCGTCCGAGAACATGGCAATGCGTCCATCCTTGACACCCTGAATACGTTCCCCCTGGTCGGTTGTCCAGTTGATGGCCACGCCTTCCGTCAGCAGGCTGGCGTAGAATTGAATGCCCTGCACCGCTTCCGGGGAGTTGAAGACAACCGTCTTGTTATCAGCACTCAGCAGTGAACCGTCATTTTCGTAGATCCATTGCGAGCCATGAAAGGTGTCGGCGTCGAACTCGTAATAGTATTTATCCCCCTCATGCAGTTGCTTGGCAACTGCCATCAGGTCATCCCAGGTCTTTGGAACCTGCAGGCCTTTCTGCTCGAACAGGTCGGCCCGGTAATACAGCGCATAGGTATCGAAATCGTACAGAGCTGCCACGATTTGATTATTGTAGGTGATGGCTTCCAGCGCTCCGGGTGTGTAGGCATCCTCCCAGGCTACACCGTTGAGTTTGCCACCCGAAAGGCCCTTCAAATCGGTGTAAGCGCCCAGGGCGGCCAGTTTCGGCAGCCAGGTCATGTCAATGGTGACCACATCGGGGGGGGTCCCACCGGTCAGTACCACGTTGAGCTTCTGGCTGGTGGTATCCCAGTCCAGAGCTTCGTACTTTACCGTGATGTTGGGATTCGCTTTCATGAACCCGTCGAGCAACGGTTTGATCGGCGTGGCCTCACCATAATAATCCCAGACGGTGATGGTTGCTTTTTCATTGCTCGTTTTGGTACCTCCGCAGCCGTTTACCAGCAGTGCCAGGATGATGATCAGGCCGAAGGCAATCTTCCTTGCGTACATAATATTCTCCTTTCGAATTGAGACAAAGAAATCAGATATGGGGTTTTTCTGAAAATGCATCTCTAAGTGAGTTGCCTCCTTTCTGGCTACAGGTTCCACTCAATAATTGCCCCATCGTAGCCCTTTAGGGACATTTCCCAACTCCGTTTCTTAATGGGGAAGGTTTGACTACCATTTGGGAGGATTTGACGGATGGATTGAATAGTCAAATGGGATGTCACCGTCACGTTCCGGACCTCGGGACTGTGATTCGCTAAAACAGCGTATCCGCGCTCTGGACCGGACAGCGCCGCAATCTCGACGGAAGGCTGGTCAGTGTGGAACAGGGGCGTGATGCCCGCCCACTGGCCGAAAGCCTGGTAGATGCGCTGGGTGTCCTGCTCGCCTTCAAAAGCCGCCGGCCGGACGGCCAGATAGTTCTCAATGGGATAAGCACACAACAAGGTCTTCCCTTTCCCGCAAGCGTGGGTGATCAGCGCTGGGCGTCCCTGCTGGTCCGTGGCGATGACCTGTCCGCCGCACAAGTCCAGAGTGGCAGGCCAACCGCGCGGGCTGGATGAATCGGCGTGGAAGTGGAAGGTGGTCGCGACGGCGAGATCGGCGAAGGGCTGTACCAGGGTCAGGATCACCTCGTCCTCCATGGCGTGGTCGGCCAGTGTTGCCCCGAAGAGGTCGCCCATTTCCGGGATGGCCGCATCCGCGCACAGCGAGGCGTAGACCGCGCCGCCAGCCTGGAGGTAACCACGCACCTGCTCCCAGAAAGCGGTATGGACGTGAACCAGGTTGCGCTCGGTACCGGTCAGCGGGGAGGGTAATAGCAGGAGCGGGTGGGATTGCCAGTCGCTGTACTCGCGCGGCATATCCACCTTCCAACCCGCACGCCGGGCCAGGATAAAGGCATTCAGCAGGGAACGCGTCAGCCAAAGATTGGCATCCCCGGTCTCAGAGCCATCCTGGGAGGAAGTATAGGGGATCGCCTCCGGACCGCTTAGACCGAAGCGGGAGAAATCGCCGTGCGGCTTGGCCCATTCATGCGGGACGATCAGAGCAGCTTCGCCGGATGCAGGCTGGAGGTCGGTGAGGTCCATCTGACCGAGCAGATGGCTGAACTCGCGCAATACTTCCCCGCGCGGCCGGTCCTGGCGGTCCCAGGTCGTCAGTCCGAATTGGGTCTCATGAGGGGCGCGCAAGTATGGAACGCGCTTGAAAAGATCGGGCGCGGCGTCGGTGTAACACCACGGCAGGAAGCCACAGGCCCCGGCCGCCAGGCCGGAGTAGAGCGTGACCCGGTCGAAAGCGGCAATGCGCTCCGGGCTGTATTGCGCCGAGGAAGCGCCGAACTCATGGATCATGGTCGGGCGGCCAGCCCCACTCGACAGAGTCACCTGGAAGGCGCCGGCATAGGTGCCGCGCTCGGAGAGCATCGGGTCAGGGAAACGGTCCGCGGCGTAGATCGAGTAAGGGTGGGCGGAGAAGAAGTCCACCTCGGCAGATAGGTTATCGGGGCGGAAAGGCCCGTGGCTGATATCCTCCATACTGGTACCGACGCACAGCAGGTGAGCCGGGTCATAGCGGCGCAGCGCCCCGGTAATCAGGCGTGTCCAGTTGATGGCCATGGCATCCGTCGTCTGGCTGCCCACGATCCAGAAAGGCGGCTCGTCGGTCAGGTCCCAGGCCAGGATGGCAGGCTCGGTCCGGTAGCGGCGGGCGAACTCGGCGGCGTGGTCGGTCTGCAGGCGCAGCATTTCCGGGTCGGCGTGCGGGTGGCGGCCCTGCCGCCAGGACAGGTCCCAGAAAGCCTCGCCCACCTCCCCGCCGATGAAAAGGGTCGGGTGCAGGTAGATGCCGTACTGGTGCGCCAGGCGGACGAAGGTGTCCAACTGGCGGAAGGCCTCGGGGTTGTAGTCGCCCGGGCGCGGCTCGAACCAAGCCCAGAACAGGTCGAAGCGCACGGTGTTGAAACCCAGGTCGCACATCTTGACGAAATCCGCTTCGAGGTCTGCCGGGTCCCACTGCAGCGGCCATTGCAGGCCGGTTTTGGCAGGCACCCAGTGTGCCCCGATGGGGAGGAAACGGCGTTCCTCTTTAATGAAGTAGTTGCCAGTCATTGAGACAGGAGTAAGGGTCATGGGAGCTCCACTTGAACATCGAAACCGATCTCGAACAATCGCTGCCAGGGCAGGTGGATCTTGCTGATACACACCTCCCGCACCAGCCCGGCCTGTACGAACTGGTCAGTCAACGTTTCCGCCGCTGTAGAAAGGCGGGCCTGCAGGCGCTCTTCAACCACCATTAATTTGCCCGCAGGTAGGCGTTCCATGGTCGGAGACAGGCCGAGGGCAGGCAAATCTTCGTACGCCAGGCGGGTCCGTTCGATGGTCTGATAGTAATAATCGTCGAGATAGCGCCGGAAGAGGAACGAAAGGTGGGCAGATTCCTGCTCAGGTGTGCGATCTCCGCGCAGCATCAACAGGCGCAAGATGGCATGCGCCAGCAGGCAGCCGAGCGTGTTGCCGGCGGTATTCCAACCGGCGTACGCCGAGAGACGGGCTGCCAGCCCGGTCTCCATCAGCCGCTGACCGAGGAACAGATCGGCACCGTTGACGAAGGCCACGTCAGCCAGCGCCAACACCTTCCGCTCCCCGGCAGCGGCCTGCAACGCACGGACGAACTCCTCGACGCTGCGGCGCGGGGTGGTCATCTCACGGCGCGTGATCCGGTAGAGCTCGTCTTCAGGGATGGGGGTCTGGAAGGGTGTGTTGGACAGTTCCTGCGCGATCAACCACTGCAGGTCAGCGGCACCCTGCGCCTCAGCCGGGGCATTGACGAACAGCAGCAGGTCGGCTTCCTGCAGCGAGTCAGTCACGATCCCATCCAGCGGGGCGAGGTGCGCCTTGAGCAGTTCAGGCATGGGACGGTCTTCGTAGGCAGTGACGGTCTGCACAGAGACGGCGCTGGAATAGCGTGACCAGACATGCGGTGTAAAACCGGCCTGCCGGCAGGCATAACGAGCCAGCAGTAGGTCGCCGGTCTCATCGGCGCCGGGATAGGTGATGGCACGCTCGTTCAGGCCGTGCAGCCGGATCAGGCTCTGGAGCGTGCGCGCCTCAGCGATGTTCCAGCCATAATCGGCCGTGTCATCCTGCGGCAGGAGCAGGTAGTCGAACACGCCTTCCGCCAGCCAGTCGAGCATGGCTCGGTTGACGGCGTGGTTGCGCCGGCGTCCCTGGAGGGTATCTTCATAGACCGTATCCGGGATCCGGGCGCGCAGGGAAGCGCACTCGGCCATCTCAATTACGTCCGCCTCGCCCAGGCTGGATTTGTGCTCCAGGTACGACAGGCGGAACATGCGGCTGCCGTACACCGCCCAGTAGTCTTTCTCCTCCTCGGACGAGTCGAGGCGCGAGATGCGCAGGAGCACGTTGTAGGCCAGGATCTGCAGATCGGGACGAGCGGCTTTCAGGCGCTTCAGGATCGACAGGCGTTCGAGCACCTGTTCGCTACTATCGGTCGAGGTACGGGAGGGGATCAGGCCGCCGTAACCAAGCGTATCCAGCGCCACCAGCATGGCATCGGCATAAGGGGCGGCTTTCTCCAGCCAGCCCACCAGGTTTGCATGGCGGCTTGGGTGCCAGGGATTGCCCAGCCATTCGCGCGGCGGCAGGTCGATCTGAATGCCGACCATCTCTGCCAGATAGCGCGGGTAGTCGTAATTGACAGGACGGTCGTCCAGAGGCAGGCAGGCCAGGCGGGTCATGCCGGACCTCCTTTCTGCAACGCCTCCACAAAACGGGCAGTGATGGCCTGCGGACGAGTGATGGCACCCCCCACTACCACGGCATGCGCTCCGAGGCTCAGGGCACGCACAGCCTGCTCGGGGGTGATGATGCGTCCTTCCGCCAGAAGTGGGACGCCCAGCGGCTTGAGCTCCGCCGCCAGGTGCTCGATCAGCATAAAATCCGGATCGAGGCTAGTTTGACTATACGCAGTATATCCCGAAAGTGTTGTGGCTACAAATTCCGCCCCGGAGCAGGCCGCGGCCAGACCCTCCTCCAGCGTGGACACGTCCGCCAGGACCGGTTTCCCGGTGCAGCGTTGGACCTGCTGGATGAGTTCACCCACTCCCACCCCGCCCGGATGCGGACGGTTGGTGGCGTCCAGCGCGATCAGGTCCGCGCCAGCCTCGGCCACCCGTTCAGCATACTCGCAGGTGGGCGTGATGCGTATCTCGCAACCAGGCAGGTCAACTTTAAAAAGCCCGATGATGGGCAGGGAAATCTCTGTACGGATGGCGGCAATATCCGTCGGACCGTTGGCACGGATGGCAACCGCTCCACCGGCAACGGCCGCGCACGCCATGACGGCCATGTGCTGCGCGCCAAAGAGCGGCTCACCGGTCAGGGCCTGGCACGAGACGATCAGTCCTCCACGCAAACGATCCACCAGTTCTATTAGATTCACGCTCTGCACTATTTAACCGATGTACTGGCGACCGGTATAAAAGGTGAAACGGTCGCCGCGGTAGACCGAATAGACTGTCTCGATGGCGTCATAGTTGGCCGAGTAGGTTACCCTGCGTGCCGCCAGGAGCGGCTGGCCAGAATTTAACTTGAGCAGCGAGGTTTCCTCCCTGCCCGCCCTGATGGCTTCAATTTCTGCGTCCGCCCAGGTGGGGACGACCTGGTACTTTTCCATCAGGATTTGGTAGAGCGAGCCGCGAGCCAGATCCTCCTGCAGCAGACCAGGACAGAGGCGGCAGGGCACGTAGGCCGTCTCCACCGCCACCGGCTCATCACTTGCCAGGCGCAGGCGCTTAAGCAGGAAGACATGCTCATCCTCCAGCAGGTGCAGGTGCTCACGGACGGCGGCCTCCGCTTCCACTTGTTCGAACTTCAGAATCTTTGAACCGGGGACAAAACCGCGCGCCCGGATGTCCTCGCTGAAACTACGGAAGCCGGAGATCTCGCGGATGCGAGCCTGGGCTACGAAAGTGCCGCGTCCCTGTTGGCGGAAGGCACGTCCCTGGTGGACAAGTTCGTCCAGGGCGCGCTTTGCGGTGATGCGGCTGACCCGGTACTGCTGACCCAGATCAGCCTCGGAAGGCAGAGGCTCACCAGGCTTGATCCGGCCAGATTGGATGTTCTCCAGGATGGCCTGCAGGATGCGGAAGTACATGGGAAGTCTGATCTGGGTGGAGCTGGTTGGCATATGCATACCGATCCGATATCTTGATATGTTGTTATATCAAGTTAGACAATCAAAATTATATAACACCATAAGACGATTGTCAATCAGGAATTTCTGACCTTCGGACATGAATTCGGACAACTCTGGAAATGGGGAGTTTTAGGGTTGGGTTTCGCTCTCCCCGGCCTAGCCCACCAGGGCAGGCTTGAGCAACTCGCGATATGGGTCGAGCAGCGTTAGGGTTGCTAGTAGACTGTCAACGATGAAGATATAGCTTACCTTGTGGGTTGCCGGAGGTGATAATCGGCTTAAAACGGAGGCAACCCGATGAACGCGAAGTACATGGTAGAACTCAATGATGAGCAAAGACAGAACCTTGAAAAGATAACCTCGTCTGGTACATCCCCTGCCCGGCAAATCAAGCGCGCACAAATCCTGCTGAAGTCTGACTTGAGGGTGAACTGGAGTGATGAGCAAATCTCAGACGCCTTTGATGTTTCGGCCATGACGATTGCGAAAGTGCGTAAAACCTTTGCCCAGCACGGGCTCGAAGCAGCCCTGCACCGGAAAAAGCCCGATCGAGAATATGAACATGCATTGGATAGTGAGGCGGAAGCGGCGGAGGTGTTGGATTTGAGCATCCGGCAGGTGAAGCGTTTGTTGAAAGCCTATCGTCGGGATGAGGCGAAAGGATTGGTATCGAAGCGGCGCGGACGACCGAGTAACAATCGTCTGGCGGAGGAGACCAGGCAGAAGGTGCTGGACTTGCTGAAGAGCAAGTACGACGGGTTTCGACCGACGTTAGCGTATGAGAAGCTGGTTGAGCTAGATGGGTTGAAGATCTCGGACGAGAGTGTGCGCCAGTTGATGATGGCTGAAAGGTTTTGGAAGGCGAAGAAAGCCCGGAAAGTGGCAGTCCACCAGATGCGTGAACGACGCGCCTGTTTTGGTGAACTGGTTCAGATCGATGGTTCGCCGCATGACTGGTTCGAGGGGCGTGCCCCAGCCTGTGATCTGCTGGTGTTTATCGACGATGCCACGGGACAACTGGTGCAGTTGTTGTTCGTCGAGAGCGAGAGCTTTTTCAGTTACTGTCGGGCGGCGGACGGCTATTTCACCCGTTACGGCAAGCCAGGCGCCTGCTACAGCGACAAACACGGCATCTTCCGGGTCAATCAGGCCAGTGCAGGCCAGGAAAGCGGCCTAACCCAGTTTGGACGGGCGATGCAGACCCTGGATATCCAGATCATCTGTGCCAACACACCCCAGGTCGAGCGCGTCATCCAGACCCTCCAGGACCGCTTGCCCAAGGAACTGCGCTTGCGGAGCATCTCCAGTTGGGAAGCAGGCAATGCCTACCTGCCAGAATTCATGGACGACTTCAACCAACGCTTCGCCGTTCAGCCCAGAAGCACCGAAGATGCCCATCGCCCGCTCACCAGCCGGGACAACCTCGCCCACATCTTGACCTGGCAGGAGACACGTATTCTCTCCACATCGTCCCGATGTCCTTCTGGAAGAACCTGACTCTCCAATTCCACAAGATCGTTTATCAGATCCAGACCCCACACCCCACTTACACCATGCGCCATGCCGCCGTCACGATCTGTCTGGATGCCCGGCAAAATGTCACTATCCTCTACAAAGGCAAATCCCTAGATTACACCATCTTCCACAAACAATCCAACCAATCCGAAGTCGTCCAACCCAAACAGATCAATCTCGCCCTCCTCAACCAGAACAGGGCCCACAACCCCCGCTCCTGACCATCCCTGGCATAAGGGCTTCACCACCCCACTCTCGCAAAGTCGAGATGTCCCCCCCCGAGGGGGGACATCTCGACTTTGGAAATCAGGTGACATTTCTACTTTGGGTAGACAGACAACCGGGGAATCGGCGATATGGCTTTCTCAAGAAAAGAGAGTGTCGCTCCTCAAAGGGGACGCTGTGCGAGGAGGGCGTTCTGCCTGCACCGTGCGCAGGCACAGGTGTGCCCAACGACATCGTACCCGTAGGGTAAGCAGTCCCCCTGCCGTTTAGGAGATTGCTTCGGGCTGGAGAGTGCCTCCAGCCCTCGCAACGACACACAAAATTGGGTTTGTCAACCATTCTTGAGCAAGCCCTGGGAACCAGCGACCTTAACCGCTTCAACCAACTACAGAGTACTGCGAAAATATCTGAACCAAAATCCCGTCATTGGTGAGTAATTCGATAAAAGCAAGTTCAGAAATTTATACAAGAAGCAGTATTAGCCCGTTTCGACACCCCAAAAAACCTTGCGGTCGTTGGTTGATACGCTGATTGTATGGACTGAAGACGGTCGATCCTTGTCTGTGATGCGGAACGTAGATTTAATCCACTTACAGTGTTATCACATCGAAAGAGTGAGATGTGTCGCTTAACTACTACCGCGATTCCGGCTCACGGAATCTAGAACGCCAGAGTGCCTGTCAACCGGCTACATTTTGAGACGGCTTCACCAACAGGCGATACAGTTCGACCTGGGCCTGCGCCAACGGTATGGATAGGGAGAATCCCCACTCGCCAAGCAGCGAATCCGAGGCTTGTTTCAGGACAAGTTTATCATTGTCGTTCAGCGGCTTTCTCTGCTGGTAGAAGGACAAATCGCGAATCACCCGGCAGATGGCCTCGGCTTTTCCCTCCTTCAATTCCTCAACCAGCTGGGTTTTCCGTTCGAGCCGGTCGTCCAACAGGGATTCACCCGGCCCGCTCAGGATAGCGAACAGCTTTGAAAACTCATTCTCCGGGGTCGGGGGTCGCAGCCGGCTCATCACCTTCCCGTCCGCCGGAACCCAGATGGTAAGATCCCGGATCTGCACGACATAGTAGAGCTTCTTCTCGCCTGAGAAGGTCCGCTCCTCCTGCCGGACGATCTTCCCGAGCCCATACGTCCAGTGAATGACCGGATCACCCATTAAGAAGTCCACGATCGCCTCTTGTATCGACCTGTTGGAAAAATGGTACAAAAATGCCAGTCCTACAAAAGGACTGGCGATCTCGAACCACGATCCTAAGATAAGTGGATGAATTATATCATCAATCCCTTTGTCAGGAGGTTTTTGTTTTAGGCGTGGTCTAAAAAAGTGTGCGAAAGAAACATCACCGCGGAGCACACCCACCGTCCCGGTGTCTTCCCGGGAGAGTGCACCGAGTAAGAACGAGGGGTGATTCCCCGTGCTCTCCACCCAATCGGACCTGCCCTATGTGCGTCATGTGGTGAAACCCGGCAGCAAACCCGCAAAATTATCCACTCCCTTGTTTTGTTGGATCGATGAGTCCACTGCAAAAAGGTCTTTAAACACAACCCCCAAAAAACGGGGGCAGGCGGAAACAACGTACACAAAGGTTTGAAGATGAAGGCTTTTCCTTCGTGTCCCTTCGTGGCCTTTGTGTTTAGGTGGTTTTTGCAGTGCAGTCATCGATTAAATATTAATCGAGAATGTGGAGTATACTTCTACATAATAAATTGAAGGCCGAACGGCTCCGGTTGGAAACTCATTTCTGCCTGTTGCGTCACAAAGCACTTTCAGTTTGAAATTCACCGCCCTTGCCCGGTCCCGCTCGAATCAGCGAGACGCCCTGACCCACCCCCCTTCATACAATCTAACCCATCATAACCGCTTGAGTATTTTTACAGAGTACTGTGTAAATATCTGAGCCAAAACCCCGTCATTTATAAGCAATTCGATAAAAACAAGTTCAGAGATTTATGCAACGAGCAGTAATACTTGATCCAACCTGATATTACCCGGAACAAAAATATCGATGGGAGGAACCATGTTCGATCCTATTCTTGTCCCAATGGACGGTTCTCTGCTCGCCGAATGCGTCCTGCCGCACGCGGTCGCAATCGCCCGCGCTTTCGATGCAAAAGTGATCCTGCTGCGCGTGTTGGAAAAGAACCAGGCGAGTGAAAAGGTGCAATTATTTGACCTGGTCAACTGGCAGATCAATAAGACCGGAGTGAAGCTGTATTTGGAAAAGATCAGCGCCCGACTTCAAAAATCCGGCCTGCGGATCGAGACTGCCGTTCTAGAGGGGTTGGTGGCGGAATCGATCACCGAATATGCGCAAAGCCAGGGGATGAAACTGATCATTCTGAGCAGCCATGGACGCAGCGGGTTGAGTCAATGGGGAATAAGCAGCGTCACCCAAAAAATTATTTTTAGTGCGCCCACCTCCGTGCTCATCATCCGGGCGCATCAACCGGCAGCCAGCGAGTCGATCGAACGACAGTACACAAGAATTATGGTTCCGCTGGATGGGTCCCGGCGGGCGGAAAATGTTCTCCCCATGGTCACTCTTCTGACCCGTTTTCACCAATCCCAGATTCACATCGTGCACGTCGTGAAAAAGCCGGAAATGGCGCGGCAAATGCCGCTCGCACGCGAAGATGTGGATTTATCCGATCGGATTGTGGCCCGCAATCATGCAGAGGCCGTCCGTTATCTCGATCAAATGCGCCTGCGTTCACCCCTGGACGGCATCGATGTACAAACCCACTTATTAACTAGTGATAATGCGGCCACAGTCTTGCATGAACTGGTGGAGCAGGAACATATTGATATGGTTGCGCTCAGTGCGCATGGGTATTCGGGGAATAATCAATGGCCTTATGGTGGCATGGTTAGCAATTTTATCCTGTACAGCAAGGTGCCGCTGTTGATCGTGCAAGACCTGCCCGCCAAAGAAGAGCCAGCCGTTGCCGAGATGACCCCGCGGGAACGCACAGAGCATTAGTCCATGCAGGTGACCCCCGTCCAAACTTCCGAACAAGCCAACCCGGATACAGGCGTGCGCCTGGAACAACTTGCGCACCGCCTGGCTGAAAATCACACGGGTGCGGCAAAAAGTCGTCAACCGAGGGCTCTCTTATTTAAGCATCTGCGCAGTTGGAAGCAGACATTGCAGGATGCTTATCAACATTTCAGGGCCACGTCTTTGAAAGACCCGATCTTTTCCCGGGCAAGCGAATGGATGTTGGACAACTTTTACGTTGTCGAACAGACATTCCACCAGATCGAGGAAGATCTCCCTAAAAGTTTTTTCGACCAACTGCCCAAATTGGATGCGACGCTGCTAAAAGGGTACCCACGCCCCGTGCTGGAACCGGGACTACCTCGCATTTTTGACCTGGCGTGGGAATTGGTCGCGTATGGCCAGGGTCAGCTTGACCTGGCTCAAGTCGCGACCTTCGTGCAGGATTACCAGCAGGTTACCCCATTGACAGTTGGAGAGCTGTGGGCGTTACCGACCATGCTCCGCATCGGAACTTTGGAGCTCCTGGCCGCGGTTGCCGCCATCATCACCGGAATCGATGCGCCGGAAGGGCTGAAAGCGCAACCCAGCCTGCCTGTATCCCCCGCGCTGCCGAATGAAGCCATTGTCGCCAATTGTTTTCTCAGCCTGCGACTGTTAACTGCTACAGATTGGAAAGAATTCTTCGAGCAAACCAGCCACATCGAGCAGATTCTACGGAATGATCCGGCGGGAATCTATGCAAACATGGATTTCGACACCCGGAACACATATCGCAGTGTTGTGGAAGAGCTGGCGCGCAATTCCAGCCTGAGCGAAGAAACCGTCGCACGGGCTGCAATTGAATTCGCCCGCAAGGCTCAAGACAAGCCCCAGGCTGCCCTCCAAAATCCAGACCGGAAAACTCATGTCGGTTTCTATCTGATCGATGCGGGTCTCTCCGCGCTTGAAAAAAGTATCGGCTATCGGCCGCGTCTGAACGCACGCCTGCGGCGATGGGTCCTCGTCCACCCCACATTAACCTATCTGGGGAGCATCAGCAGCCTCTCCCTGCTGATCCTCGTTGGACTGCTGTCTTATACCCTTGTTTCAAGCGGCTCTCCGGCCCAGTTGATTCTCACCGGCTTGCTCGGATGCGGGCTGGCGCTGGATGCTGCCATTAACCTGGTCCACTGGATCATTACCCGCCAGATTCCCCCGCGCACCCTGCCGCGCATGGATTATTCGGAAGGCATTCCGGCAGACTATCGCACGATGATTGTCATTCCGACTCTGCTGGCAAGTGTCAGCGAACTGAACTCCCTGCTGCAGGAGCTGGAGCTCCACTACCTCCGCAATCCCGATCCCCAATTGACGTTCGCCCTCCTGACCGATTTCGCCGACGCTCCGGCGCAGCAGATGCCGGAGGATGAACCACTGCTTTCCCAGGCAGTAGCCGGGATCGAGAGCCTGAATCATAAGTATGAGGGCGCCTCTCCCTTTTATTTGTTTCACCGTGAGCGAGTCTGGAATCCGTCCGAAGGGGTCTGGATGGGCTGGGAACGCAAGCGCGGCAAGCTGGTTGAGTTCAACCGGCTGGTGTTGAACACCGCTCCAACATCCTATACCAAGCACGCCGGAGATCTCACCCTGCTGCATGCGATCAAATATGTGATTACACTGGATGCAGATACCTCCCTTCCAAGCGGCGGTGCCAGCCGCCTCATCGCAACCCTGGCCCACCCCCTCAACCACTCAGAATTTGCTGCGGACGGCTGCTCGGTCGTCGCCGGGTACACGATCCTGCAACCCCGCGTCGAGATCAAACCGGCCAGCGCGAACCGCTCCCTGTTTTCGCGGATATTTGCCGGGAATGCCGGTTTTGATCTGTATACACTGGCAGTCTCGGATGTATATCAGGACCTGTTCGGAGAGGGGAATTACGTCGGCAAAGGCATTTATGACGTGGTCGGCTTCGAGAGAAGCCTGGCGGGTCAGGTCGGGAATAACACCCTGCTCAGCCACGACCTTTTTGAGGGAATTTACGGACGTGCCGCGCTGGTCACCGACATCCTCCTGTACGAGGAATATCCGGCCCGCTACCTGATCTATGCCCACCGCATGAACCGCTGGATCCGTGGTGATTGGCAGTTGCTGCCCTGGCTCTTCCCGGTCGTCCAAACAGAACAAGGCTTTGGCCCCAACCGGTTGTCGCTCATCAACCGCTGGAAAATTTTCGATAACCTGCGGCGCAGTTTACTGACCCCGACCTATCTATTCTTTTTCGCCGCATGCTGGCTGGTCTTGCCCGGTTCAGCCCTGCTGTGGACTTTGTTGGTACTCCTGACGCCCGCCGTGCCTATCGCCTTACAAGCCATCCAGCACATAAAGCAGAATTTTGGACGGCTTTCGTTGAAAGGGTTGGTCGATCCCAGCCGACTCCCGCTCATGCGCTGGGCCCTGAGTATCATCTTTCTCCCCTATGAAGCCTTGCTGGCGCTAACTGCGGTCGGGATCACCCTGACCCGCCTGCTGGTCGCCCGCCGGCACCTGCTGCAGTGGACGACGGCCGCGCATATCGCCCGCTTGTTCGAAATAAATACCAGACACAAGGTTTGGTGGGAGATGGCAACCTCACTGGCTTTTAATGCACTTCTGGGGATTGCCATCGCGATAGTCAATCCGTCAATTCTGTGGGTGGCGGCTCCCATGCTGCTCGCCTGGGGTATCTCTCCCCAGATTGCCTACCGGATCAGCCAGCCCACAGTTAATACGTCAGCGCCGCTTACGGAGGCCCAGCGCAAACAAATCCGGCGCTTGGCCAGGCGTACCTGGGCATTCTTCGAGCAGTTCGCCGGTCCGAACGATCACTGGTTGCCTCCTGACCATTTCCAGGAAAGCCCGCGCGGCAACGTCGCCCACTATACGACTCCGACCAACATCGGCCTGTTCTTGCTGTCTGTTTTGTCGGCCTATGATCTGGGCTATTTCGGTCTGCTCGAACTGGCCGTACGCTTACGCTCCACTTTTGAAAACATGGACAGGCTGGAGCATTACCGCGGTCACCTGTTGAACTGGTACGACACCCAGACGTTGACCCCCCTGCCGCCCCGTTATATCTCGACGGTAGACAGCGGCAACCTGGCCGCCTGCCTGATCGCGCTCAAACAGGGCTGCCTTGCCTTGACGGATGCGCCCATCGTCGGCGAACAGCAATGGCAAGGATTGCTCGTCATTTTGGACATTCTCACTACCATCCTCAAAGACCTGGAAAAAGAAAATACCGGCTCGACCTCCGGGCCCTTCGAGGTTGAGTTGGACAGTATTTGTGCGCGCATCACCGCCGTCCAGAACAAGCCCGAGGCCTGGACCGGCGCACTCGCCTGGCTCTCGAGTGACGGGTGGTATCGGATATCCCAGCATCTGATGGAATTCCTTGGAAGCGACCACCCCAATCTGGATCAAGACACCTTGAGCGATCTGCAGCTCTACCTGGATGCGCTGCAGCATCAATTGATCAACATGCAGCGGAATATCAAATTCTTGGCACCCTGGCTTAGTGGTTTGAACCAGCCGCCCAGGCTGTTTGCGCAGACGGGAAATCCGCCGCTGGAAGCCTGGCAGGATTTTCTGGACAGCCTGCCTGCCGGCCTCCCGGCTCTCGGAGAAGCGGCGCCGTTCTACGATGGTATTAAGAATGCCTTAGCTCAGCTACAAGCACGACTGGACGGCAGTCCCGCTCCGGCAGACCTGCTCCAGGAGGCCCGCGACTGGTGCCGGAAGTTGGACGACGATCTGGCGTCGGCCAGATTAAGAACAGAGAGCCTCCTGATCGGAGTTCGCGACCTCGCCAGGCAGGCAAATGGTTACGTCGACGCAATGGACTTCAGGTTCTTGTTCGATGAGCAACGCCACGTGTTCCACATCGGGTACAACGCCACGACCGAAAAGTTGGATGCAAGCTATTATGATTTGCTGGCCTCCGAAGCGCGCATTGCCAGCCTGGTCGCCATCGCGAAAGGCGACATCCCCCAAAGCCACTGGCTGCATCTGGGGCGACCTGTCACGCGAGTGAATGGGAAACAGGTGCTGCTCTCCTGGAGCGGCACCACGTTCGAATATCTCATGCCGGCGCTGTTCGCCAGGAATTACGAGGGGACATTTCTTTCGGACAGTTGCTACGCTTCAATCGATGCCCAGATGAGCTACGCTCAACAAAAGCATATTCCCTGGGGCATGTCCGAATCAGGCTACTTCGCTTTTGATGCAAACATGAACTACCAGTACCGTGCCTTCGGCGTGCCCGACCTCGGCTACAAACGTGACCTCTCCGAGGATCTCGTCATTGCCCCGTATGCGTCATTGATCGGGCTCTCCCTGCGGCCGCAAGCCGTGCTGGCCAACATGGCGCGCCTTGAAAGCCTGAAAATGCTCGGCCGGTTTGGTTTTTACGAAGCCCTCGACTACACCAGGACACGTCTGCCGCCGGACCAGCAGCAGGCAATCGTTCAGTCCTATATGGCGCATCACCAGGGCATGATCCTGCTGGCTGCCTGCAATTATCTGTCGGATAACGGGATGGTCCGGCATTTCCACGCCGACGAACACATCCAGAGTGTTGAACTGCTCCTTCAGGAAAAGATCCCCCAAAACCAGCATTTCGAGTATCCACACCCGGAAAGACCTGTGGGATCGAGATCGAGCCCGCGCTCCGTGGCGATCGTGCCATGGCGCGTTCCAGCGGACAGCCCTGTCCCGCAGGTCCATTTTCTTTCCCAGGGACGTTACAGCGTCCTGATCACCAACGCCGGGGGCGGGTACAGCCAGTGGGAGGATCTTGCCTTGACGCGCTGGCAGGTCGATGCGACCCTGGATGACTGGGGAACTTGGATCTATCTTCAGGATCTGGAGAGCGGCGCGCTCTGGTCCGCCACCTGCCAGCCGATCGGGTGTGCGCCTGAAAACCAGGAAATCTTGTTCTATCCCTACAAGGCCGAGTTCCGCCGCTGGGACCAGGGCATTTCACTGCACACGGAAATCGTCGTCGGAGCGGATGACGTCGAAATCCGGCGGGTGACGCTCCTGAATGACAGTGACCGTCCCCGGCGGCTGAAGCTGACCAGCTACGGAGAGGTCGTACTGGCTCCGCAGGCCGTCGACCGCCGCCACCCGGCATTCAATAAACTCTTTATCGAGAGCGAATATATTCCGGAGGGGAATGCTCTCCTGTTCCACCGCCGCCCCCGCTCGGCAGATGAGAAGCCTGTAACCATGGCACACGCCCTGGTGGTCGAACCGGGTCATAAAGTGACCGGCGAATACGAGAGCGACCGGGCCCGCTTCCTGGGGCGGGGACAGACGCCCAAAACGCCAGCAGTATTACAAGGAAAGGGCAGCCCTCTTTCTGGAACGGTCGGCGGGACGCTCGACCCGATCCTGTCCCTGGCGCAGGAAATCGACCTGAAGCCGCACACCAGGACGCAGGTCACTTTCATCACCCTGGCATCAGCCTCCCGCTCGGAAGCGCTGGAACGGGTGGCCCGTTATCAGTCGATGCAGGCCATCAATCGCGCCTTCGACGAAGCACGCGCTCACAGCGAAAGGGAACTGGCCGAACTGGGTCTGGATGCCGCTGGCGTCGAGCACATCCAGCAACTGTTATCCGTATTGCTTTATCCATCCGAAGCCCTGCGGGCTGCCCCGGACCTGCTGGCGAAAAACGGGAAAGGGCAGTCCGGCTTATGGGCCTACGGCATCTCCGGTGATTATCCGATTTTGCTGGTGCACGTACACGAGGGCGATCACCCGCTGCTGCTGGAAGCCCTGCAAGCCTACACCTACTGGCGCAACCGGCGGGTCAGGGTCAACCTGGTCATCCTGAACGAGCAGGATACGGGTTACGCCATGGACTTGCAAAATCAAATCCAACGGCGGATTGCCCTCATGGGTGCGGAGGCGTGGTTGAACCAGCGCGACGGCATCTTCCTGCTGCGCAGCGACCAGATCCCGAAAGACGACCGGGTCTTGCTGGAGACGGCCGCAGGCGTTATCTTGGATCAAAAGAAAGGAAATCTGGCGGAACACGCCAAGCGCCTGACCGCAGCCCCCATCCGCCTGCCGGCCTTCACGCCAGCTCTCTCCAGCGCACAGGATCTCGAACCGACGCCCCCGCTGAGGCGTCCAACCGGCCTGTTGATGGACAACGGCCTGGGAGGTTTCAGCCCGGATGGGCGGGAGTACGTGCTCTTTCTCCAACCTGGCCAAAATACGCCCCGGCCGTGGGTGAATGTGATTGCCAACCCACAGTTCGGCTTCCTGGTCTCCGAAGCCGGCTCCGGCTGCACCTGGGCCGGAAACAGCGGAGAGAACCGGCTGACGCCCTGGCGGAATGACCCGCTGGCGGACCTGCCGGGAGAGGCGCTTTATCTGCGGGATGAAGAAACCGGACGGGTCTGGTCACCGACCCCGCTGCCGGCCGGCGCGCAGAGCGCCTGTTCGATCCGCCACGGGGCAGGCTATTCGACCTTCGAGAGCCAAAGTCACGGCCTGAACCAGCGCCTGCGCCTGTTCGCCGCAACCGAGGCGCCGGTCAAAATTGCCCACCTGCGCCTGGAAAACCTGTGGAAGCGCCCGCGGCGTATTACCGTGACGTATTACGCCGAATGGGTGCTGGGCGCCGACCGGGAAACCAACCAGGCTTATATCGTACCGGAGTTCGACCCTGCCCGGCATGCCCTGCTGGCGGGCAACCGTTACAACACCGAGTTTGGAGATCGGGTGGCCTTCCTGGCTGCCAGCAAAAAACCGCACGGCCTGACCGCGGACCGCAGCGAATTTTTGGGCCGCCTGGGCAGCCTGCGCCTCCCGGCCGCCCTCGGACGGATCGGGCTGGCGAGCACGGTGCGCGCCGGGCTGGATCCCTGCGCTGCGATCCAACTGCACGTCGATCTTGCTCCCGGCCAGGTGGAAGAAGTCTTTTTCCTAGTCGGCGAGGGGAGCAACCGGGAGGAGAGCCTGGCGCTGATCGCCAAATACCAGGCTCAGGGTCAAATTGAGCTGGCCTGGCAGTCTGTCCGGCAATCCTGGGACGACCTCCTGACCGGGATCACCGTCCAGACGCCCGATGCGGGCATGGACCTGATGCTCAACCGCTGGCTGCTTTATCAGACGATCAGCTGCCGCCTGTGGGGACGCTCGGCGCTGTACCAGTCCGGCGGGGCCTTCGGGTTCCGGGACCAGCTCCAGGACGTGCTGGCCGTGCTGCATGCCCGGCCGGCGCTGGCACGTGAGCAGATCCTGAACGCTGCCCACCGCCAATTCGAGGCGGGCGACGTCCTGCACTGGTGGCATCCGCCTTCCGGGCGGGGGGTGCGCACCCGCTTCTCGGATGACCTGCTCTGGCTGCCCTTCGTCACCGCGGAGTACGTCGCCGCCAGCGGGGATGCGTCTATCCTGGACGAGAAAATCCCCTTCTTGAAAGCGGAAGCACTCAGGTCGGAGGAAACCGAACGTTACGCTCGATACGAACCGACCACCGAGATCTATCCGCTTTATGAGCATTGCCGCCGGGCGTTGGAAAAAGGGTCAACTTCAGGCGCGCACGGGCTGCCGCTGATGGGCTCAGGCGATTGGAACGACGGGATGAACCGGGTGGGCCGGGAAGGACGCGGCGAGAGCGTCTGGCTGGGCTGGTTCCTGCACGCCACCTTGACGCGTTTCAGCTCCCTGTGTGGGCTGATGAAGGACGACCCCGAACCGTACCGCCAGCAGGCGGCCCGTCTGGCCCGGGCGCTCGAAACCTACGCCTGGGATGGCGACTGGTACCTGCGCGCCTTCTACGATGACGGCAGTCGCCTAGGTTCGAGCGAGGACGACGAATGCCGGATCGATTCCATTGCGCAATCCTGGGCGGTTTTATCGGGAGCGGCAGACCCCTCGCGGGCGGCGCAGGCGATGGAATCCGTCTATAGGCTACTGGTAAAGCAGGCGGAGCAGTTGATTTTGCTGTTTACCCCACCCTTTGACAAGTCGGAGAGCGACCCCGGTTACATCAAGGGCTATCCTCCCGGCGTGCGCGAAAACGGCGGGCAGTACACCCATGCCGCCATCTGGACGGCCTGGGCGTTTGCCATGCTCGGCCAGGGGGATCGCGCCGGGGCGCTCTTCCGCCTGTTGAACCCCGTCTATCACGCCGATACGCCCGAAAAAGCGGCGCGCTACATGGTCGAGCCTTATGGGATTGCCGCCGACATCTACAGCCAACCCCCACACCCCGTGCTAAAACCGGGACTACCTCGCACCGGAACCGGCGGCTGGACGTGGTACACCGGCTCCTCTGGCTGGATGTACCGCCTGGGCCTCGAAGCCATCCTGGGCCTCACCCGCCTGGGGGATACGTTAAAGATCGACCCCTGCATTCCCGGGAATTGGCCGGGGTTCCAGCTCACCTATCGGTTTGGCAGGACGCCTTATCTGGTCCGCGTCGAGAACCCGGAGGGTGTCAATCGCGGCGTCCGGCAGATCGTGCTCGATGGAATGCCTCTGCCGGACGGCCCGATTCCCCTGTCCGATGACGGGCGACAACACGAAGTCCAGGTGCTGATGGGATCTGCCCTTCCCCCCAACCTGGAGAAAGGCGGCGAGAAATCATCGAGGTGATCTCTTTTCATCCGTAGTAGAATGAGGACGGATTTCGAAAAGAAGAATGCGATAAGACAGGAATTCGGACCAGACCCGTTTTCAAGAAGGAAAACATGATGAGCGAAGGACAAAAAACACAACACGATGAGCAGGAACAGGAACGATTACAACGCCAACTGGAGCAAAAAAACCTGGAGCAGGAGCAGGCACTGGAACAAAAGCCGCAACAAGACCAGCGGCAACGGTTGGGCCAGCAGCAGGAACAGGAACGAAATCAGCGCCAGCAGGAGCAGCAACAACTGGAGCAGCAGTTGGAAGAGAAGCGAAAACAGCGCCAAAAGGAGCAGCAGGAGCTGGAAGAGCAACTGAAACGCAAGCAGCAAAAGGGGTAGCCACGCCGCTGCAGCCCCCTGTCCGAAAGCCGATTTCACACTTACCGTCTCCCCACCCGGGAGAGTCCTTATCCCGAATCCCACCCCGTGCGTTCCTCTGGCATGAAGCCGCTGTGCGTGACGTTTTCTTTAGGACGGGCCAGGTCAATCTCGGCATAGGCAGTGTTGAAGTCGCCGGTGACGACGACCGGTCGCCCGGCCTGCATGTAGCCTTGCGCCACTTCGAGAAAGCGCCGGTAGAAGGCCAGTTTGTGCGCCACCCATTCCGGCCCGCGCCCGCCGTTGGGGAAGTAGATATTGAAGAATACAAATGGCTCGAACTCATGGATGAGCACCCGGCCTTCGTTGTCAAAGCGGGGTTCGTTCAGACCGGCAGCGACTTTTATCGGTGTGTGCATGGAATAGGTCACTGTGCTGCTGTAGCCCTTCTTCTCCGCCGAGTTCCAGGTGGCGTGGTAACCGGCCGAGTCCAGGAGCGCCGGGGAGAGTTGTTCGGGGTGGGCCTTGGTTTTCTGCACAGCCACCAGGTCGGCGCCGCTGGCAGCCAGCCAATCCACGAAGCCTTTCTTCTCAGCGGCGCGGATGTCGTTCACATTCCACGAGATCAGCTTCCAGTTCATCATAACGCTCCGTATAAATCCTGATCCAATGTGGGGGCTATTTTCCTGGAAACGGATGCTGCTGGAAAAAATCCCACATGATTTTGGTTGCATCAATATCCTGGGTGGTATATCCGACAATGAATTCGGGCATGGGCTCTCCGCCCGGCCAGGAATGCCCGCCGCCCGCAATGGTGTAGAAAATTACATCCGCGTTCAGGGTGCAGTTGCTGTAATGGAGTCCGCTCACTTCTCCGCTGGCGGGGATTTCAAACGCTGTGCCGGTGCATCCGTTTCGCTGGGCCAGGGCCTCCACCCAGCCGGGGATTGCTGGCAAAGGGATGGCAGGATCATGGGATGGGCCGCCCAGATAGGGGACGATCGGGTCTGCCGTGCCGTGAAAAACGATCGTTGGCACCGGGCGGGAGGAATGACACTCACTCCACGGGAGCGCGTAAGCCCCCGCCACGGTCCCGGTGGCCGCAATACGGTCGGAAAGTTCGCAGGACAATAGAAAAGACATGCCGCCGCCGTTCGACAGTCCGTTGGCGTAGATGCGCCTCGGATCGATATTGTATTCGCTTTCCAATTTTTCGATCAGGTCAGAGAAAAATGTGACCTCCAGCATCGGGTCGCTGTCACTGCCAGGCTCTCCGCGTGTGCGCCAGCGCTTCGGGAAGTCGGTGCCGGATGGATATACAACGATAAAGCCATATTGCTCGGCCAGGTCGTTCCAGTGGGTCATTTGCATCTGGTGGGCGGGCCATTCTGCAAAACCGTGAATGCTGATGACGAGCGGGGTGGGGGTGGTAGGGTCGTAGGTCTTGGGCACGTACAGCAGGTAAGACCGTTTCTCGCTCGAGGAAACGATCGTCCCATTGGTACGGTTTAAGATCAAAAATGCGACCGCCGCCATCAGCACCAGGCTTGCCACCATCCCAATCAGGACCAGTGGTATTCGAATGATCCATTTGATCCATTTCTTCATTGGCGAATGTTCCTCTACATTTACTTAGACCCTAAAGGTTTTCTCGGCTGACTCGTGCATCAGTTCGCAAATCCACTTTGCCAGACGTGACGAAGGTTCACGGGAGAAACCTTTGGGTCTTCATAGTTCTCCCTTAAACGCCCGATCCAACACGGACGGCATCAGCGTCCACAAGCGCAACTCCTTCTCCGTCTCGGCACCTGCACCCGTCAGGGTGTGCGCCGCCCGCAGCGCGGAATCATCCCCGCAGGGGGCACTCGCGCCTGCCGCGTCCCCGCAGGGGGCAATCCATCCAAGTACATCACAGACCCTAAAGGTCTCCAAGACCTTTAGGGTCTCTTGCCAGACCGGACGAAGGATCGCGGGAGAAACCTTTAGGGTCTTCATAATTCTCCCTTAAACGCCCGATCCAACACGGACGG
>Ga0315284_10001370_pt1 | contig 34723 bp, 23 predicted proteins | sample YL17G09_16_MG_FD_203696 | JGI IMG/M metagenome (GOLD analysis project Ga0315284, IMG submission 203696) | Sediment microbial communities from Yellowstone Lake, YNP, Wyoming, USA - YL17G09_16 | ecosystem: Environmental > Aquatic > Freshwater > Lake > Sediment | place: USA: Wyoming | collected... | reverse complement strand
TTTTTCTTCTTTCGCGATCATACTTTGCTTTCTTTTTCTGTTTCCGTTTCTGCTTTCGAGTAAAAAAGAAAAGAGCACCCAGCGGCGATTCGTGAGAAGACGGGAAAAGAGAAGCAGAGAGAGAACGGAGATGGAACCTTTTCTTCACTTTTGATTTTTCTGTTTTTTTTATCGGCAAGTCGAGCGTGGCGTCGACCTGAAAGTCGTTCAAACGACTTTCAAGGTAAGATCGAGGATCTCGAGCGGCTTCAGCTCGCCGGCAAATGCCGGGACGGCGCGGAGGCGGCAGCCGAAGAGGTTGTGCTGTCCGCGCCCGCCGAGGCTCCTCTGGCTTGAGGAGTAAAACTCACTTTTTTTCTTCCCTTTTTTTACATCTATCGCTGTTTCTTTTTTATTTTGATTTTCTTATCTTTCTTTTCTCGCTCTGCCTCACTTTCTCTCTCGCTGTCTCTCTGTGGGAGGAGGAGGGAGATAATCGGGGACGATGAAAAGAAGAGAAGAAAGACGAAGACGAAGACGAAGAAAGTGAAAAGTTGATTTCATCTCTCGCTCGCCGCCGTTGTTCTCTCTCCTCGTTCACGCCTCTGCCGCATCTCTTTCCCTACCCCAGAAACCTCATTTTAAAAAAAACTCTCAACAAAAAGGGTCTGTTCAAGGCAAGGTTGCTTTTTCTTCCTTTTCTGTCTCCCCTCTCTCAAGCGACGGCGGCGGCGGCGGCGCGACGAGTCGAAGAAGCCCTCTTCTTCGTGGACGGCGACAGCCCCGAAGAACCAGCGGCAGCAGCGACCACCTTGGCCGCCTTGGCCTTGGCCAGCGCGCCGCGCAGCACCGAGAAGAACGCGAAGAACACCGCCGAGTTGATCCCGTTGGACAGCGCGCGGGGCCCGACCCCGGCGAACAGGGCCGAGGGCCTGCCCCCTCCGCGCGCCAGCGCGGCCCTGGCGGCCTCGCGCATCGTCGGCCTCGACGCGGCGCTGCACATCATGTTGGTCTTGATGACGTCGAGCGGCGTCGTCGCCGCCGCCGCGGCGGCCCCGGCCACGGCGCCCATCGCGAAGTCCTCGCCCATGCTCGGCGGGCGCGGCTGGAAGGTCTCGCTCCCCTTTTTCGAGGGAGAAAGCTCGCCCGTCGCCCGCGCGCGCGCCGTCATCAGCCTGGCGTGCGCCGCCCGCAGGGTCTCGTAGACGGCGAACTTGACCGCCATGTCGGGCACGTCCTCGAGCAGCGTCGGCACGTAGCCCGTGAAGAGTCCCCGCACGCCCGCGGCCTTGACGATGGCGGCCGCGGCGGCCGGGGCCGAGGGGTAGACCCCGGCCTGGACCGAGCGGATGCAGACGGCGAGCGGGACCTTGACGACCGAGCCGCCGACGGCGCCGGCGCCCCCCGCGAGGAACGCGACGGCGCCCGCGGGCAGGTCCGTGGCCGAGGTCAGCACGTTGCATGCGGCGCCGTAGAACGCAAAGTAGGTCCCGATGTAGAGGCCGGCCCCGGAGGCCGCCCCGGCGACGCCGGCGTAGAGCGAGCGGACCGAGGCGGCGGCCGAGGCGATCCCCCTCAGGGGGACGACGGCGGAGGAAGAAGCAGAAGAAGCCGCGCCGGACGCAGCCGCCCTCGCCGCCGCCGACGCCGCCCTCGCGGACGAGGCCGCGGCGACCGCGTCCGCGGCCTGCATCCTGACCTTGAGCGTGTCGAGCGGGTGGACCGTCGACTGGCTCGCTGCCCTCGCGACCGCGCCGGCGAGGACGTCAGAGGCGGGCTTGAGCTCGAGCTTGGGCTTGGAGGACGACGACGGAGGAGCGGCGGCGGCGGCGGCGGAGGGAGCAGCAGGAGCCGCCGCCGTCGTCACCGAGGCAAACTGCGGCGACGACGAGCGACGGCGGCGCTGCTGCTGCTGCTGCTGCTGCTGCGTTGCCGTCAGGCTGACGACCTGCTGTCTGCAGGCGCGGACGCCGGAGAGCAGCAGCAGCGAGCTGTCGTTGTTGGCGCTTTCGTCGGAGATCGACATCGAGAACGACGCGGGGCCGGAGGCAGAAGAAAACGCCTCGGGCAAGGAAAGCGTCGTTGTCTTCATTTTTTGTTGTTGTTTTTTGTTTTGTTTTGTTGTTTTCTTCCCCGTGTGAAGTAGTAAAAACGTGGGGGAAAGGTAGATAGGGGGGAGGGGGGGAGCTGGTTTTTTTTCTATCGGATCTGATCAAAAAAAGGTCTTTTGTTGTTGTTGTTTCTGCGATTCTCAACGCAGCTGAAACTGAGTTTTTTTTGTTCTCGCTGAAGAAGAAGAAAAAAGGAGGCTGGCAAGTGTGCTACGGATGAAGCAAGTGTGTGAGTGTTTTCTCTCTCTCTCTGAAGTCGTAAGGGTGAAAGTACTTGAAAGTACCCCGTCAATCAGAAAGAGCGCTCACGCCCGTAAACGGTGCCGGCACGCCCTTGAGCAGAGGCAGAAAGGCCAGGGACAAGACCGGACGCAGGGCCCAGTCGAGGGGCTGGTACCTCTCTTCGGCTGCCTTCGCGAGCGAGACGAGGGCGGCCCTCGCGGCTGCTCTCTCCCCGGCGGCGCCTCCGTGCGCGCTCCCGGCGCCTCCCCTCCAATCGACCGCTCCCGGTAGAGAGCTGCGGCTGCTGGTTGAGTAGGAGGAGGAGGAAGGGGGGTTGTTGTTGAAGTTGTGTAAAGGGCCACCGGAGCCTCCGGAGTTGGAAGCGACGTCGGCTTGCTTGAGGGATTGCTGTTTTCGGGTGTTTGAAAGGAGGAGTGTTGAAAAGAGGAAGAGAGGGGGGTTGGAGTGAGTGAAGAGGAAGAAGAGCAAAAAGGAAAAAAAAGCCCGGCGTTTTTCGAGGCGCGCCTTCCGACGATCGTCGGGGCGGGGTCGAGAAATTGGAGAGGGAGTCCTCTTCTTTTCTCCGCCCCCACCGACGACAGAAATGCACGTCGCGCGCCAGTGGGGAGACCATTCGAATGTCCTCGAGCTCTCCTGCAAAGGGAGAGGGCACCTTCGAAGCACAGGCACCTTCGGAGCGAGCGACGACGTTTCGATGCCTTCTCCATTCAAGGCTCTTTCTTTTCAACGGCTCTTTCTCCCTCCAAAGAAGAAGAAGAGAACCTAGTCAGTCGAAGGCGACGACCCATCAACCTTTCATCTTTCTACTCACCGTCTCGCGCGCCAGGTAGCACACGTCCTCGGGCCTCGCGGCCACGCCGCCGGATGAGAGTACGGTTGTGGTCCAGAAGAGCACCTGGTTTTGTGAATCAAGGTGTGAACGGAAGAGGAGAGAGAGAGAAGAGAAGAGAAGAGGGTGAGAAGGCGATCCTTTCAGGCGCACCAAAATTCGGCAACGCCTCTCGTCGACGTCGACGACGAAAGAAGAAAAACGTCGGCCTCCTTCTTCTTTTTCCTCCGTCTTCACCTCTTTCTCTTTCTCCTCTTTCTCACCTCCAGGTAACAGAGCAACAGGAGCGGGTAGTAGATCTTCACGTTTAGGTTGTTCCTGCGTCCTCGCTTGGCCATGTAATGGCGGACAGCGAGCGTAGGAAGGAGGCGCAAGGCGTCGTCGTCGAAAAAAGACGATGCCCCGCGCGGTCGATGAAAAGGTGCGAGTCCTTCTATCGAGGTGCAAGAGGTCTGGGCCTCTCTGCTGCTTCAGGGGGAGCAAACAGGAGAGCTCGGAGGCTTGAGAGAGGGTGCGTGAGAGATCGGCGTCGGCGTCGATTGCTCGTAGAAGGCTGGAAGAGAGACAAAAGGCACAAGAGAGTTTTTGATGACGAAGAAAGTGTGTTTTTCAACGCCGCCGAAGAGGAACGGACTCGCGCTTGGCTCCTTTCTTCTTCTTTCCTCTTTCTTCTTTTCTTCTTCCCCGTCTTCTTCTTCCTCTTTCTTCTTCTTTTCTTCTTCCTCTTCTTCTTCCTCTTTCTCCGCGCGCGCAACGGGTATCGAGCGAGAAATCGTGTAATATCATTTCGTTTTCAGTTGCACACAAGTTGTCTCTCACTCTCCACTCTCTCTCTCTCTCTAAGAATTCAAAATCATTCCAGTCTTAGTTGCCGCCGTCGGCGTCGTCAGGGTCGGCGGCAGCGGGAGCTTCTTCTTCTTCTCCTCCTCCTTCGACCGCGACAGGAGCAGCAGGAGCATCGGCAGCCTCGAAGTTCCTCAAGGCCGAGGCAAAGGCGGCCTCCGCGATCGCTGCGGCGGCAGCGCCCTCCTCGGAGCGCGAGAGCGAGCGAGAAGAGCGGCCAGCAGCAGCAGCAGCTGCTGCAGCAGCAGGAGCGTCGCCGTTGGCTCCTCCGCCTCTCTCCTCCTGTTCCATCATCTTTTGCCTCTTCTTCTCCCGCTGCTTCTCGGCCCGCGCGGCGCTCGCGGCGGCTTTCCCCGCGACCCTCTTGGCCCTGGCCGCGGCGCTCGCGGCGGCAGCAGCAGCAGCGGCAGCTGCCCCGGGGGCGTCCCTCCTCACGGCGGCGCCAAGAGCCTGCGCGCGAGCATGGACGGCCGCGAGCGAAATCGACGACGACGACGAGCAACGAGACGTCCCGGGGTTTGGCGCGGGCGCGGCCCAGAGCCTCCACCACGGCTTCAGCCTCGAGGCGGCCACGGAGGACTCGGCGACGACGAGGGCCGCCATGAGGTTGGCCGGGGAAGGGGGAGAATTGGCGGGGGAGAGCACAGCCTGCGCCGCGGCGAGGCGAGAGGCCGCCCACGAGGGAGAAGGGGAGGAAGAGGGTTTCTTCTCGTCTTCGCCGCCGTCGTCGCCGTCGCGTTCTTCTCCTCCTTTCGGCTCGAAGTCGGCGAGCACGGCCGGCGAAGAAGCCACCGCGGCCAGCGCTGCCTCTACCGCGGCCCTGGCGCGCTCCGTGGCAGCTTCAGCGAGCGCGGAGGCGGAGGGACGAGCGACCGGAGCGGGGGAGGCCTGAGCAGAAGCTTTCGCTGCCTTTGCTCTCTTGCTCTTCCTCGCCGACGGCGGCGCGTCGTCTCCCTCGCCTCCCTCCTCCTCTCCGTCGCCGCGAAAGCCCGCGACCGCAAACGTGTCCCCTCCGCCCTGCTCCAGGAGGAACTCGAGCCTCGACTTCAGCCTGCGCTCCCGCTTCCCCCTGGCGTCGAGGGCAGCCACCAGCTCGGACACCGCGTCCCTGTCCCGGAGCCAGTACCATTTCGGCGGCGCGTCGTCGGGGGACTCGCCCGCGGCGCCGCCGGCGTCGGGCGGGCGGCGCCGCTCGTCGTCGCCGCCCGGTTCGCCCCCTCCTCCGCCCTCGCTCTTGCTGCCGCCTCTCTTGCCCTTGCCCCCCCCGGAGGCGGGGGCAGCAGCTCGCTCGTCGAAAAAGTCCGCGGGCCCTGCCCCCGGAGGAACCTCGACGAAGACGCCCATCTCGCCGTGGAGCAGCGCGTGGCTCTCCTCCTTGTCCGAGCCGCAGAGCGCCCAGTAGCGCCGCCAGGCGCGGTCGGTGCCGAGCGGCTCGCGCCGCGGGCCGCCGCGCCGGAGGCCGTCCTCGAGCTCCTCGAGGAGCTCGACGTCCGCGGCCGCGGCGGAGGCCTCCTCGGCCCTCTTGGCCTGCTCCGCGGCGGCGGCGCGGGACATGCGGAGGCCGGTCGCCGTCATCCCGCTCAGGGCGGCGCCGTCGGCGAAGAGCGCGACGTTGTCGGCGACGGACCGGCCCGTCTCCTCCTCGTAGTCGGCGATGCGCTGCCTCACCTCGGCGGCGTCCTTGCGGGCCTGCCGCTTGCGGAGCTCGTCGCCCGTCAGCGCGTTGCGCACGGCGACGGAGGCCGTGGCGAGGGAGACGAGGGCGCGCGCGACGGCGACGCGGGACGCCGTGGGCAGCGCGGAGTAGGAGTCGCCGCCGGAGGACGACGACGACGACGACGGCGGCGGCGACGAGAGGGCGGCGGCGGCGGCGGCAAACTCGCACGGAGCGGCGAGCGCCTCGGCCAGCCGCGACCGCTCCCGGCCTCTCCCGCCGTCCCCCTCCGCCCCCTCGGAGGCCCCGCCGGGGCCTCTCCCTCCCGCGGCCCCGCAGGGCCCGCAGAACCAGGCGCCCTCCGGGACGCCCTCGAGCGGGACGGGGACCACGCAGTAGGTGTGCCTCGCGGCCTCGCAGCCGTCGCAGAGCAGCGTGCGCTCGGCGTCGGAGCCGTCCCAGCAGAGCGAGCAGCTGCTCTCGAAGGGCACGAAGGGGGCGTCGACGTCGTCGAGGGCCGCGGCGAGGGCGAGGATGTGGGGGGGAGGGGGGCGGGGGGGGGCGGGGCGGGGGAGCCGCTGCCGCCGCTCGGCGTCGCCGCCGTCGCCGCGGGCCTTCGCTCCCCCGGCTTCCTCTGTGTCCTCCTGCCCGTCGTCCGCGGCTGCCGCCGCGAGGGACCGCAGCGTCCAGCACTCGACCGCGTCCGGGTCTTCGCCTCTGCCCTTGCCCAAGAAGCTCTCCAGGGCCCTGTCAACGGCCTCCTCGACCCTGGCGGCAGCCTCGGCGACGCGGGCAGATTTCAGAGAGTCGACAAAGCCGGAGACGCCGCCGCGCGTCGCGGCCGCCGCGCGGTAGGCCGCCGCCGTGGACCGCAGGTCGGCCGCGAGCGCGAGCACGCCGCCGCCGAGCGCCGACGACGAGTAGACCCCGGCGTCGACACGCGCGGCGACCGTGCGGAGGTCGAGGACGGTCCCGGTCCTGTTGGCCGCGGCGGCGAGCGCGCCGTCGAAGCAGAGCAGCGAGGTGGCGGTGGTGTCGGGGTCGGCGGCGCTCGCGAGGGCGGGGCCGGTGGCGCGAGGCGGCGGTCTGTTGCCGTCCCCCCCGGCGCTGCCGTTCGCCCTGGCGTCCTCCCCCTCCTCCCCCTCCTCCTCTCCCCCCTCCTCGTCCTCCTCCCCCTGGTCCGCCGCCGCCTTGGAGGCCGCCTCGGCGTGCGCCTCGGCGAGCGCCGCGGCCCCCTCCTTGGCCGAGGGCGAGGAGCACCAGATCGCGTCGGCGACCATCCTGCGGCACGCGCGCTTGGCGGCGGCGGCGGCGCGCGCCTCGGGGCGGGCCAGGCCGGCAGCCGCGCTCGCGCGCTCGAGCGACGCGGCCAGCGCCGCGGCGGAGGCCGCGGCGACGCGGGCCTGGGGGGCCGTTCTCGTCGGGTTGAGCGGCAGCGCCACGACGGAGCAGCGCGACGGGTCGCCCCCTCCCACGTCCCCGTCGCCGGCGGCCAGAAACTGCAGCGCGGCCGTCGGGCCCACGGCCGCGAGCGGCGACGCGCCGACCGACGACGGGCCCAGCAGCGACCCGTCCCCGCCGCCGCAGGCGAGCCCGGCCGAGACCGCGCGCGAGGCCGCCGCCAGCGAGAGCAGCCTCCTGGCGTTTTCGGACCAGGTCAGCGGCGTCACGACGGGCTCCGCGGGGGACATGAGCGCCGGGCGCACCTCGGGCGCCGCGGCCGAGGCCATCGCGAGCGCGGCGTCGAAGACCTCGCGCGTCAGCACGCGGACGATCGCGGCCTGGAGCTGCTGCGCCGCGCCAAAGGTGAGGGGGATCGGGCTGCGCTCGTCGTCGAGGTCGGCCGCGGTCTCGGCGTCGTCGAACCCGTCGTCGTCGTCTTCGGCGCCGTTGGCGCGGCCGCCGTCGTCCCTGTTTCCGGAGGAGCTCTTGGCCGCGACGAGCCCCCCGACGACGGCGGGGGCTTCGTCCTTCCCTTTTCCCCCCCCCCCCCCCCCCCTCCTCGTCTTGACGAACCCGCCCGATAAGGACGCCCCGATGTCCGCCAGCGAGGGCGGAGAGCGCAGGCCCAGGAGCCTGAAGAAGCGGCATCCGTACTGCCACAGCTCCACGGCGCCGGCGGCGTTCCCCGGGGACAGAGCGGAATACGGTTCCCCGTCGGCGGCGGCCGCGATCGGCGTCGGCGCGGGAAGGGCCCCGCGCGCCAGCGCCCCGGGCCTGTCGAGGTCGTCGCCGACGGCGTTGGGCGTCGGGGCCGCGACGGCCTCGGCGTCCCTCCTCGCCAGCCTGGCCTGCTCCCGCGCCGCCGCAGCCCTGGCCTTTTCGGAATCGCGCTCGGCCCTGAGCCGCTCGCGCTCGGCGTTCCTGGCCTCCTTCTCGGCCTCCCTCTCGGCCCGGAGCCTCTCGCGCTCGGCGGCGCGGCGCGAGGTCTCCGCGCTCCTGGCCAGCGCCTGCTCCCTGCGCCTGAACGCCGGGGCTGACTTCACTCCGGCGGTGTCGACCAGCTCGAGCACCAGCCGCCCGATCGCCATCGCTTCGATCGGCGCGTCGGGCCGCAGCGCCGCGGCGAGCTCCTCCGGGAAGGAGCGCTCGTCGTCGCTGTCCTCCGGGTCGAAGAACTCGCGCGTCGCCCAGCGCTCGGACGTCAGGCGGGCGTACCTGGCAGCGCGCGAAGCGGCCCTCGTCGCGGCCCTCGACGTCGCGAGGCGCGCCCTCGCCTGGGCCAGCGCGAGCTTCCTCTCCCTGGCCAGCGCCGCGCGCACGTGCCTCGCGGCGCCCGAGCCCCACCGCTTCCGGGCCCTCTCGGCGGCGCGGGCGAGGCGCGCCTGCTCCCTCCCGAGGTCCGGGCAGCGCTGCTCGAGGTAGCGGTACGTGGCCGGGAGCAGCGGGAGGAGCGTCGCCGTGGTGGTGCCCCTGCGTCCCGCGCGGGGGGCGCCGCGGCCGCTGGCCCCGTCGGCGCCGCCGGCGACGACGAGCCCGGCGACGCTCTTCGGGTCCGGGCGGGCGGCGCCGCCCTCGATCGCGCGCAGCACGCGGAGCTCGGAGAGCGCGAACCTCGCGGTGCCCCACGCCGTGGTGATCCCCGGACACGAGCAAACGCGTGAGCGGAGCTCTGGCCCGAGGAGCGAGAGGACGCGCGCGACCCTCTCGTCGGGAGGAGGTTGTCGCTCGTCGGCCTTCTCGTGGCCGCCCGTCGGCTTCTTCGTCTTGGCCGCCGCCGCCGCCGCCGCCGCCGCGGCGGTCGCCGCGACCGGAAGGGGAGCGTCGCCGGCCGCCGCGGCCGCCTCGGCCGTCGCGGCCTTGTCCGCGGCGATCGTCGCCGCCTCCGAGGCCCTGGCCTCCTCGATCGCAGCATCCAGGGCGGCCTTGCGGAGCTCGACGACAAAGGCCCAGGCGGAGTCCGGGTCCGCGGCGCGTGAGAGCTCGAGGAGGGTCGTCGAGGAGGTCGTCATCCTTTTGGCCGAGGCCGATGCCGAGGCCGGGGCCGAGCCCGCCCTCTTTTTGGTGCCCGTGCTACCTCCTCCGCTGCCCTCGTCGTCGCTCCCGAGCTCAATGCCAGCGGGGGGGCGCAGGGAAACGACGAAGGCCGGGCCAGAGTCCCCGCCGTCGGCGATGGTGGAGACGAGGATGCCCAGCGGAGGAGGCGGCGGGGCGTCTTCTTCTTCTGCAGAGTCGGTAGCGTCGTCGGAGGCGTCGTTGTCGTCGTCGCCTTCGGAAGGGGCCTCTTGCTCCTCGCCGTCGCTCTCGGCTTCTTCCTCTTCCCCTTCCTCGGCATCCGCCTCCGCTTCCTCCTCGTCTTCTTCCTCCTCTTCGACTTCGTCTTCCTCTTCTTCCTCAAACTCCTCCGGGTTGAACTCGGCGGTAAAGCCCACGGGGAAGAGCTCCCCGGCCCTCGAGTACGAGGGCCTCGGGTCGACGGTGCCGAGCGAGACGACCGAGACGCCCCTGCCCAGGTCGATGGGCAGGGCCCCGCCGGCGCCCCCCGCGGCGACGGGGCGAGCGAAGAAGGCGGCCGCGGCCTCGGCGGCGGCAGAGCGGGTCTTGAAAGAGAGGTTGTTGGAAGCGCCGCCACCCCCGTCGCCGCTCTTCTTCTTATTCCCGACATCGTTGCTCGCGCCGCCGCCGACGCCGCCGACGCCACCGCCGGAGCTGCTGCCGCGCTTCCTGCCGGCGCCACCGAGCCATTTGGAGACGTCGAGCTTGGAGCGGAAGCGGCGCCCCGTCGGCGCCACGTACGAGACCTCCCACGATGACGCCGCGGACGGGTCGCGCGTGGCGCCGTCGCGCTGGCGGAGGCGCTTGATGACGCGCCAGCCGTCGAGGGTCACGATCTCCGAGTCGGCGTCGGAGGTAGCTTCGTCGTCGTCGTCGTCGTCGCCGCCTTTCTTCTCCTTCTTCCTCTTCTTCCTTCCGTGCTCCTCGCGCTTCTCCTTCTCGGCAGCGGCGATGGCCGCAGCGTCAGCGAGAGCGTCGCCCTCCCACTCCCCCCCTTGCTCCTCGACAAAGGTCTTGAGCTTGGAGAGCAGCGTGGCGTCGTCGTCGAGCGTGGTGGGGCCGGAGGCGCCGCCGCCGCCGCCGCCGGTGTCGGACGAACGCACTCGCTTTTTCGTCGCGGCGGCAGCAGCATCATTTTCGGCTCCTTTCTTTTTGCCCCCCCTGATGTTGGCGGCGGGGGCGTTTTCGTCGTCAGAGGAAGAAGACGATGAGCCGCTATTGGAAGAAGAAGGAGGAGAAACCGCAGCGGCGGCTTTCTTCGCGGCGGCTTTCGCGGCCGCTGAGGCCGCGGTGGCCTTGGCTTTCACGGCGGCAGCTTTGGCGGCCTTGGCCTTCTCCTCCGCGGCTCTGGCAGAGGCCTCAGCTCGCCTCTTGACCAGGGCGGCGGCGCCGCTGGGCTCGGAAGACGAGGCGGAGGAGGGCTTGGACTTTTTCGCGGCGGGAACGGGAGCAGAGGAGGCCTGCTTGCGCGCTGCCGGTGCAGCAGGAGCAGCGAGAGAGGTCACGCGCGTGGTGCGGACGGGCGGGCGAGGGGCGCCGCCGTCGCCGCTCTGTTTTTTTATTTTTTTTAGAGAGAGGACAAGGTTGAGGTTTTTTGGAAGAGCGGCGCAATCGATCAATTCGGTTCCAGTCGTCATCAGCCTTTTGGGCTCCTTTGGGTTTCTGACTCTTTTGAGATCCGGATTCTCAACCATTCAATCGCTCCACAGATAAGGCGACAACGATGTCTTCAGCACCGCGGCGTAAAAGAGTCGAAGAAAGAAACAACGAGGCGCGGACCTTGCGGCTGCCGCCGCCACTCGATTTGCCTCCGGCCATCGAAACGGCGGCGATGATGGAAACAGGAGCAGCAGCTCTTTCCTGCTTCTTGTGCTCTCTGCTAGATCTTTTCGATCTGTGAGCGAGCGTGCTCTGGGGGCGAGAGCGACCGCGTGGAGATGAGTTGAGCAGAAAGAGCGGGGTCGGAAGAGGGAGAGACAGAGAGAGAGGCGGAGAGAGGGGGAGGTCGAGGCTCTCGCCGAAATGCTCGCTTCGCGTTGTGGGAAACGAAAAGAAAACAGCGACGACAAGAGGAGGGGAGAGACACCCACCACACGGAGGTCTTCGATCGTTCTTTGGATTTTCTCGGAGGGTCTTTCCGCAGAGAGATGGAGAAAGCAAGTCCTTTCTGCTGCAGCCCCGGAGATACTTCAAGTGAGCGCAAGGCGTGACCGCGCCTTCTTCTGCTGCGTTTCCTCCTTTTTAGGGTCGGGCGTCGACGCGCGGCAGAGGCTGCTCGTGAGACATGACCCCGTCTCGACACCACGCCACCGTGTGCCGCCCGGTTCCTCGAGTTCTCCGCCCACGAGCGCATCCCGAGATGTCACACGCGCGCAAAAGTCAAGAAGAAGAGACGAAGGGCGATCGAACAAGCCTCTCAGAGGGAGCCGTCTTCGGGACTTGGGAGTTTGTGTCTCTTTTGACGTCTTCTTCCGCTAAACTTTGCTCAAGATTTTAGGGTTACATGTCAAGTGCTAGTACAGTTTTCGCTTCTTCCTTCGTTTTTTTCTCGACTCCTTCGTCGTCTCGTCTTCTTCTTTCTCTCTCCTTGCTCGTCAGAGTGTGCGTACCTGCTTGTGCTTGTGATACGGAAAAGGGAGTGCCTGTTTTGTTTTATTTGAGATGTGGTTTTGAAACGTGAGCGAGGAAGAAGAAGAAGAAGAGTCTCTAAACTCGTCGCTGCCGCTCGTTGAAGAAAGTCAACGCGAAGCAAAGCAAAGCAAAGCAAAAGAAAGAAAGCCGTCATAGATCTTGGTGAGTTAAGTGTGTCGTCAAGGCGCAGAAGCGCTCGAGAGTAGCAAATATTATAAAAACTTAAATGCTAATCACCCGGCCGAGCCTTTGTCTTGTTTTGCTTTCGCTTTTGCTTTCGCCGTTGCTTTCCCGGGAAAAAAAAAGTAGTGTCCTCGGAGAGAAGATTAGTTGTTCTCGATCATTATCGCGCGCCCCTCACGAAGAGGAACAGGCACGACAGTCAGCTGACACGCATGAATGAGATAGTGATAAAATTGTCGTCATCGGAAAGAAGAAGAAAACGGGAGGGATTCAAGAAAACCAAAAAAGTGTGCTCGGATATGATGCGGTCTCGAGTATCATCATGCCCGTGGGCGATCAGTAGCAGAACTGGATGATATAGTATAACGAGTTGTGTGTTCGTCACGGCACAGAGGTTTCTAGGAGTACTAGGAGTAAAGGTTTTTGAGTCTGTGGAGGGAGGGGAAACGCACCTTTTCTCAGGCCTTTGGAGTCGTCGTTGCCGCTTCCGGCTCTGGGTCGTCAAAGCGCCCGTCGTCGTCGTCGTCGCCGCCTTTTTCTTCTTCTTCGTCATCTTCGTCAAAGTCCTCTCCTCCCAACTCTTCCTCTTCGTCGTCGAGAAGCTCGTCGAGGTCCTCGGCGCGGGGCATCTGCAGGAGCGCGTCGTAGCGCGTGAGGCGCGCCGCCGCCGCGGTAGAGAGAGAAGTGGCAGAGAGGCCCTCGATGACCTCCTTCTCGTCGTAAAAAAATCCGCCGTCATCGCCGTCGCCGTCCTCCCCCCCTTCAAGCTCTTCTTCCCCCACGGTGGGGTTCATCGCCGCGGCCTCGCACATCGCGGAAAAGATCTCCTTGGCGATCGACGCAGGAGAGGGGGAAGAAGAGGCTTGGTCGGAGGAAGGAAGCGGCACGAGGCGGAGGTCGTTGGGCGGGCAGGGAAGGCGATCTTCTTCTTCTTCGAAGGCAACGTCGCCTTCTTCTTCTTCTCCGGCATCGGCGTCGTCAAACTCGCCGGTGCCACGGAAGTCTGCCTCCTCCGCGTCACCTCCCTCGCCGTCGTCGAGCTGGAGGTAGACTGCTGCTGCGGGGGCAGGAGGTTGGCTGCTCTTGTCGCCGTTGCTGCTTTCGCTTTCGCCCCCCCCTCCTCCCTGGAGCGCGTGCATCACTATCGACGCGAAGCCGGCCTCGAAGCCGCCGACGCTGCTGTGTTCTCTCGGGAGCCAGACGAGGCGCCTGTTTTTTTGATCGGGGTTCGGGAGGGAGGAGGAGTGAGGCGGAAGAAGGAGGGAGGCGGCGGGGTCGTCGTGTGAGCAAAAAAGAGGACAAGAGGTTGGAACGAAGAAGACTTGGGCGTCGGAAATCGAGCCGCCGTCGAGATTGAGGAGCAGCAGTGTTCTTCTCCTAGCCTCTTCTTTTCTCGCTCTCTCTCTTTCCTTGTTGCGCCGCTGCATCGCCAGAAGCGGAGAGAGTCGCCGCCTCTCTGAACAACGAGGAGAGAAAGGAACATGAGAAGTCCCGTACCTGCTCGTGACGTGAAGCGTTCCGACGGCGGCGGCATGGGCGCTGGTTTCGGCGGCTGCCTCATCGTCGTCCGCTCCGCCTGCCGCCACACGCACGCGCTCGAACGAGCACAGCACCCGCTCTTCCGCTTCGAGAGGCTCGAGGGACGACGCCGGGATCAGGGCGCGAGGCAAGAGTGGAGACCGGTGGAGTAGTTGGGAGACCATTTTTTTCCGGTTTTTCGATGGCCAGCGGAGACGCCGAGGAGCTCCAAAGGGCGAGTCTGAGTTCACTGTTTTTGTCCTGCTGCTTAACAGCTTCTTTTTTCCCTTTCGCTTTCTTCAGAGAAAGAACGAAAAAAGACAACAACGATGCAGTCCTCCGTCGCCCTCCGCGCGGGCTCGCAGCTCCGCCCTGCGCAGCAGCTGCAGCAGCGTCGCAGCAGCAGCAGCAGCAGCAGCGGCGGCGTCTCTGCCCGCGGAGCTCCGATGGTCGTCCGCGCCATCGCTCGCCCTTCGTCTTCTTCGTCGACGTCTTCGTCTTCTATGCCCAAGGAGAACAAGGCCAACTGGTGAGTAGAAGTGCACCATCATGCAAACCGGAGCTCTCACTCTCGCCAATGCGCCAGTCTGAGTTTTAGAAAGAATGTCTGAATCAAGGAGCAAGCACCGGGCCACGGAGGAGGAAGAAGAAGATATCGAATTTCGACCGGGACGTCCATCAAACAGTATCAAGCCGGCTCTCTTCGAAGCGTTTCCATCCCCGCTCGTGTCCCCCTTCTCGCGCAGCGGATAGAAGAGCGATGGAAAGATGCAGATGCACGGTGATAAAAATAAGGGCTATTTGCAGCGGGTTCGCCTCTAGAAAACAAACCAGCGAAGAGAGCTCAGATCGCCGAGTTCCGTGGGGGCGACGTCGTCAAACTCGCTCGACGGCAAAACTTGCTCACGACAGAGGCGACGAAAAAAAAAAGACCCTCCCCCCCAAAAAACAACAGCCTCGCCCTGTCCCTCACCGCCCTCGCCCCGCTCGCCGCGGCCCTCCCGGCCCTCGCCGAGGGACCCGGAGGGGACAACCACCTCCTGACGGGCCAGCTCGTCTCGCTGCTCCACCCGGCCACGATGTTCTTCCTCTTTGGCGCAACGGGCTACACGGGCTGGCTCGGCCTCAGGTGGCGCCGCACGCGCGAGATCCCGGACCTCGTCAAGGCCCTGAAGGCGCAGCTGCCGAGGGCCCCGGCCGACGCCGAGACCCCGCGCCCGGCCTCGCCCCTGGACGGCCAGATCTCGGAGCTCGAGGCAGAGCGCAAGGCGCTGATCGCCTCGGGGGCCCGCGACAAGCACTTCAACTGGGGCTCGCTCCTCCTGGCCCTGGGCGTGCTCATCGCCATCGAGGGCCCGGCCAACACGTATTTGCGCACGGGCAAGCTGTTCCCCGGTCCCCACCTGTACGCGGGCGCCGGCATCGTCGTGCTCTGGGCTGCCGCGGCCGCCCTGGTACCGCAGATGCAGAAGGGCAACGACACGGCCAGGTCGCTGCACATCGCCCTGAACTGCGTCAACCTGGCGCTGTTCGCGTGGCAGGTGCCCACGGGGCTGGAAATTGTCGCCAAGGTGTTCGAGTTCACGACGCTGCCGTAGAGCGTGGGTGGGTGGGGTGGCTGGGGTGGAGGAGAGGGCCGTCATCTTTTCTTCCCATCGTCATGGTGGAAAAGTCGACGGAAGGAAAACGATGAGAGAAAAAAAGGCGCGAGAGGGGAGACGAGTAGTTTTTGTTGATCTCTCCCCCCCCAATTTTTTAAGCAGATATCCGAGCGATTCGATCGTTACTTGAAATAACGAGAGGGAGGGAGAGAGGCGGTGGTGCGCGCGTGCGTGCGTGCGTGCGCGCGTGCGTGCGGGGGTAGGAAACACAGAGGGAGAGAGCGAGGAGGAGGTCGAAAAGCAAACACTCGAATCGGGCGCGCCTCACTAACTCTCGACGTCAGGTATCGTCCGTCGACGGCTTTTTTGCTTTTTTTGGTCTCTCTCTTCAATCGTTGCTCTCTTTCTCCGTTCTCATGGCCGGCTCCCGCCTCCCTCCGCTCCCACGAGGAGGCGGAGGCAGCGGCGCAGCACTTGCAGCGAGAGAACAGCGAGAGAACAACACCAACAACAACGACGACGCTGCTGCTCCTGCTCTGAGCCAGGAGCCATTCTCGCAGGCGATGCTCGCGGCGGGCGACGACGTGATGGGCTTGGGCTTTTCTTGCACCGGCTTCGACGCCTCGGGGGCTTCAGTCTCGTTGGCTGCACGAGGAGGAGAGGGAGGAGCAAGAGCATCCGCCTCGACGCACGTTGTGGCGGACTGGGACGCCAACGCAGGGGGAGCGAGCAGGCGGAGGGGCAAGGTGAGCTCTGTTTTTTCCCCCCTCCCTCCTGTCTCTCTTAGTCCGCCGTTGGTCCTCTCTCTTTCTCTCTTTTCTCTTCTGACCCTCTCTCTCCCTCTCTCTCCCTCCTCTTCCGTCCACCACCGCGACCACCACCGACACCACCGCCGCCACCACCGCCGCCACCACCAGGTCTTCAACGACCCCATCCACGGCCACTTCTACCTGACCCCGCTCGAGGTCGCCGTCGTCGATACCCCCGCCTTCCAGCGCCTCCGGGACCTCAAGCAGCTCGGGACCTCCTACTTTGTCTTCCCCGGCGCGTGCCACAACAGGTTCGAGCACTCGCTGGGCGTCGCGCACCTGGCCCGCGAGCACGCAGACCGCGTGTGGAGGCTCCAGCGCGGCGAGGTCGACGTCGAGAGAGGGGACGTGAAGGCCGTCGCGCTGGCGGGGCTGTGCCACGACCTCGGCCACGGCCCCTTCTCGCACGTGTTCGAGCGCGAGCTGCTCGCGCGCGGCGGGGCCTCTCCCGGGTGGTGCCACGAGGACATGAGCGTGCGGGTCTTCGACTCGATCTTGGACTCGGGCGCCGTGCCCGACGGCGCGCTCACGGAGGCCGAGGCCGGGAGGGTGCGGGACATCATCCTGGCGGGGCACGGGAGCGGACACGGCGACGGCGAGGACGCCTTTCTCTCGACCCCGACGGGCGGCGCGGGGACCCAGGGCACGCCGCAGGGCTCTCCCTCGAACACCAACCGCTTCCCGCAGGGCAAGCGCTGGCTCCACGAGCTGGTCGCCAACGGCCGCAACGGCCTCGACGTCGACAAGTTCGACTACCTGCAGCGCGACGCGCAGCACACGGGCTGCCGCATCGCCGCCGACTTCAACCGGCTGCAGGCCTTCTCCAAGGTCATCGGCGACGAGACCTGCTACAAGTGGAGCGAGTACCAGAACGTGCACGAGGTCTTCCGGGCCAGGGCCAGCCTGCACCAGCGGGTCTACACGCACCGCAAGGCGAAGGCTGTCGAGTACATGGTTGTGGACGCGCTGCTGGCCGCAGAGCCGGCGCTGCGGCTGGCCGAGCGGGCGCGCGAGGTCGAGACGTTCGTGACGCTCGACGACACCGTGCTGCGGCAGGTGGAGACGTGGTGGTCCACTCGCAGCCGTCTGGCCGGAGACGACGACGTCGCCACCGCGATCGCCGAGTCGCAGAAGATCCTGCGGAGGCTGCGCACGAGGGACCTCTACCGGTTCTGCGACGAGTTTGTCGTCCCGGCGGCCGAGGCGGCGAGCTTTGCGCTGCCGACCCCGGAGGAGGTCGCGTGCTGCGTCCCCGCCGCCGCTGCCTCCTCGCTGCCCGCCGACTGCCGCGGCAAGCTCGACCCGCGGGACGTCATCCTCTGCGAGATCCCGATCGACCTGACCGCCGGGGCGTCCAACCCCCTGGACCGCGTCTCCTTCTTCCACCACGCCGGCTCCACAAACAAGTTCCGGATGAGAAGGGAGGACGTCTCTTCGATGCTGCCCGACGTCTGCGCCGAGAGGAAGGTCAGGGCCTACTGCAGGAGGACCGACGACAAGGCCGTGGCCGCTGCCGTCTCCGCGGCGTTTGGCTCGTGGCGCGCGCGGCGGTTTGGGACCAAGGTGGGGAGCAGCACGCCGCAGAGGGCCGCCGCCGCGGCGGTCGCTGCCGCCGCCGCCGCCGGCGCCGCGCCCTGGAGCGTCGACGCCGCGATCGCTGCTCGCGTCGCAGGGAGCGGAGGGGGCGGAGGATGCGGTGCTGGAGGTGCGTTTGCCAATGTGGTCAACGGTGGCGGAGGGGGCGGTGGTATTGGCGCTGGCGTTGGCAGCGGAAGCGAGCTGAAGAAGCGGAGAAGACTCGACCTCGGCGGCGGCGGCGGCGGCGGAAATGATGATGATGATGAAAAGTAGGAGAGACGATTTCTTTCTTCCTCTCCGTCGTTCTCCTTTTCCTCTCTTGTAACTGTTAGAATCAAGCAAACCACTCCAACGCAGCGTTCCAGATTAGATGAAGAAGAAACGAAGGATGAGATTGACGGTTTTTGTTTTGTGTTTCTTTTGCTCCACCTCACCTCTTTACAGCTTTGTTTTCCTCTCTCTCGACCGTTCTCTCTCTCTCTCTCTCTCTCTCTCTCTCTCGACCGTTCTCTCTCTCTTTCTCTCTCTCTCTCTCTCTTCCCCTCCCTCTCTCATTCTCTCCCACTCTCGTTCTCCACTCTTTCCCCTTCTTTCCTACAAAAATCAGAAAGGAAAAAGACCCCCCTCCCCCCAGGACATCAAAACGGAGAATCGTCCGCCGAGGAGAACCCGCCCTCGGCGTCCGAGTCGGCCGCGGAGATGGTCTCCAGCAGGCTCTGCACCCACTGCAGCACGAAGAAGCCCAGCAGCGGCGTGAAGTCGATCATGCCGAAGAACGGCGGGATGATCCCGCGGAACACGTTGAGGTACGGGTCGGTCAGCTGCCTGAGCGTCAGCCACGGCTGCCTGTCCCAGTTGAATGCCGGGAACCACGAGAGCAGCACGCGCATGAACAGGAAGAGCAGGTAGAGCTTGATGAACGAGGCGACAGAGCGCGTCAGCAGCAGCAGGACGTGCTCGCTGCCCGTGGAGGTGATCGAGGCCAGGGGGGCCACGGCGGCGAGCGTGCGCATCGAGCGGACGTGGCGCTTGACGAGGTCGTCGGCGTGCTTTTTCTCTTCGGCGGTCATCTTGGTGGAGGTCTGCTTCTTCCTCATCGTTGCCGCTGCTGCTGCTGCGAACGCCGAGGAGAGCCCCCTGGAGAGCCTGTTCCTGAAGGAGGAGACGGCGGCCAGGGCGAGGGCGAGGATCGGGGCCGCGGGAGGGGCGGCAGGCGAGGTCGAGGTCGAGGAAGTGGAGGTCGAAGAGGACGTCGAGGCCAACGATGCTCCTCCGGCCGCCGACGCGAACGTCGCCACCGCAGTTTGCCGCCTCGCGACCACCGCCGGGGCCCTCTTCGGCACCGAGGCGACGCGCGAGGTCTTCAGTCGCAGACAGACGGCCGGGCGGGCGGCTGCGTGATCGGTGGCGTGGGAGTTTTGGGGAAAAGATGGAGCTCGAGGGTGAGGTGGAATAGAGCATTTGGAGACGGCGGCCGATTTGAAGAGCGAGTTCTGCTTCAGTCTCTCTCCCTCTCTTTCTCTCTCAGGCCCCTCCGCGCCTCCCTCGCTCTCAGTGCAGAAAGAGCATCACATCACGCACCCATCGTGCGCGTGGCCAGCATGATTTTGATTCGAGAAAAAACAAGGCGAGAAGTTTTTCCTTTTTCGACAAATCGTTGTTTTCTTCTTCCTTCGAGTTTTGTCTGCTCTCGACCTTCCTCGTTGGTCGCACTCTCGAGAGAGAAAAACAAAAACACAAACAATCATTCTCGCCGCCCGCTCTCTTGGTCTGCGCGCTGCTTTTCATTCAAATACGCATGGACCGGAGCATCATAGGGTACAAGCTGAATCCCGTCGTTGCTCGATCTGGCCTCTCGTGCACTCTTTCGTCGAAAAAAAAACAGAGGAATCGATAAAAAAAAAGGAGCAGCGATGGTCGAGCAGCATACTCAACCTCTAGTCTCGCTCGCCGACGCCGAACGCCGCGCCGTCTCCCTCCTGCCGCCGATGGTGCTCGGGTACTACGCAAGCGGCGCCGAAGACGAGACGACGCTGGCGGACAACCTGGCTTCCTGGAGGCGCTGGCGGATCCTCCCGAGGGTCCTCGTCGACGTCTCTCGAGTGGACACGAGGGCCGCGCTCTGTTTTTTTTCTCGCGGAGGTGCCGACTCCTCTTTCAAGAGGCTGCTGCCCCTCTCTGCGCCCATCCTGGTGGCTCCGATGGCTATGATGAAGCTGGCGCACCGCGAGGGTGAAATTGCGATGGCCAGGGCAGCGAGGGCTGCGGGACTAGGGATGGTGGTCAGCACGATGGGGACGACGCCGCTCGAGGAGGTCAGGAGAGGGTTTAGTGCTCCTCCTCCTCCTCCTCCTCCGTCCTCCTCTTCCTCCTCTCCTCCTCCTCCTTCCTCTTCCTCCTCTCCTCCTCCTCCGCTGCTCTTCCAGCTCTATGTCACCACGGACCGAGCCTTCTGCGAGTCCCTGGTGCGCAGGGCCGAGGGCTCCGGATACGACGCCCTCGTCGTGACCGTCGACGTGCCGGTGCTGGGCAAGCGAGAGGCGGACGAGAGGCTCGGGTTCGGGCTGCCGCCGGGGCTCGAGCTCGCTAATTTGCGGGGGCTGAGCGATTCGGGGTCTAGCTCCGGCGCTTCTTCTGCGAGCGTCGGAGCGACGACGGCGGCGACGAAGACAGCAGGCGCAACGAAGGCAGCAGAAGCTCCGGGAAATCAGAGCAACGAGGGCTCTCGCCTGGCCGCCCTCTTCCAGCGCCAGATCGACGCGTCGCTCACTTTTGACTTTCTAAGGTGGCTTCGGTCCAGGACGGCTCTGCCGATCTGGGTCAAGGGGGTTCTCCACCCCGACGACGCCTCCGCCGCGGTTGCCGCGGGCGCCGACGGCATCGTGGTCTCCAACCACGGGGGGAGGCAGCTCGACGGGGCCCCCGCGGCGGCGGACGTGTTGGAGGCCGTCGTCGCGGCGGTTCGGCGGAGCCCGAGGAGGGTGAGGAGGGGCGGCGGCAGCGGCGGCGGCGGCGGGGGCCGAGGCGGCGGAGGAGATCGGGGTCCGGAAGAAGCAGTCGCTTTTGAAGCAGTCCACATCCCTGTCCTCGTAGACGGCGGCATTCGCCGAGGGTCGGACGTGCTCCGCGCCCTCGCCCTCGGCGCCGACGCCGTGCTTCTCGGGAGACCTGCTCTCTACGGTCTCGCCCTCGCCGGCGAGAGAGGCGCCCTCGAAGTCTTGTCGCTTTTGAAGGCCGAGCTCGAGAGGGCGATGGCCCTTTCCGGGTGCGCTCGCGTCTCGGACGTGAGCAGGGGCCTGCTTCTGGGTCCCGGGGAGGTGCCGATGAAGCCGAGGCTTTGACGAGAAGAAAGGAAGGAAGGAAGGAAGGAAGGAAGGAAGAAAGAAAGGAAGGAAGGAAGAAAGGAAGGCCTTGAAGATAAATGTAAAAGAGAAAAAGAAATTGACACGATGATATAATTCTTCAAAACGAAGAAAAAAAATTTAGTCACTCCACCAGCTTAATCCCCAACTCCCCGAGCTGCTCCGCACCGGCCTGCGCCGGGGCCAGCGTCAGCAGGTCCTGGCCCTGCGCCGTCTTCGGGAACGCGATCACGTCCCTGATCGAGGGCGCCCCGGCCAGGAGCATCGCGAGCCTGTCGAGCCCGAACGCAAACCCCCCGTGCGGCGGGGCGCCCGACTCGAGCGCAGAGAGCAAAAACCCGAACTGCTCCTGCGCTTGGTCCCTCGGCAGGCCGATCGCGTCGAAGACGGCGCGCTGCACCTCGGCGCGGTAGATGCGCAGGGATCCCCCAGCGATCTCGACGCCGTTGAAGACCAGGTCGTAGGCGCGGGCGCGCGCGTGCTCGAGCTGGCTCGGGTCGTCCAAGATCGACGACGACGAGGAGGAGGAGCTCGACGACGACGACGACGACGAAACGAGCGCCGCCTCGTCCGGCGCGGTGAAGGGGTGGTGCAGGGCGACCAGCCTTCCCCTGCTGCCCCCCCCCTCTTCCCCGTCCGCTTCCTCCTCCCTCTCGAACATGGGGAAGCCCGTGACCCAGAGCAGGTCGTTGCGGTTGGGCGCGACGAGGTCGAGCTCGCGGGCGACGAGCTGGCGCACGCGGTCGAGCGCGCCGTGCGTCGTCGCGGCGGGGCCCGCGGCGAAGATGACGAGGTCTCCGGCGGCGATCGGGGGGGCTCCCTCCCCGTCCACCGAGTCCGCCTCAACCAGCGCGGCCAGGACCGCCGCGACCTGCTCGGCGCTCAGCCCGTCCTTGAGGCCCCTCGCGGCCTCGAGGCCGACGCCGTCGGCCGCGACGCGGGCGTGGACGATCCCGGCGGCCCCGGCGTCCGTCGCCTGCTTGGCCACGTCGCCTCCGGGCTTGAGCCTGGCGTTGGAGATCTTGGCGGCGCCCGAGGAGGCCGGCACGCGGAGGGCCTTGACGAGCGGGGAGCCTCTCTGGGCCTCCAGCGCGGCCGAGAAGACGCGGAAGCCGCAGCCGCGGACGGCCTCGGAGACGTCGGCGTGCCTGAGCGCGTAGCGCGTGTCGGGCTTGTCGCAGCCGTAGCGGAGCATGGCGTCGTCAAAGGTCATGCGCGGGAAGGGGAGGGACGGAAGAGGGGCCGCGCAGACCGGGAAAGCGGACGAGGACGAGGAGGGGGGGGAGCTGGGAGAAGACGACGACGACGAACCCGGGCCACCGCCGCTCATTTCCCTCCTCACCCCTTCGAAGATCGCGAGCGTCACCCTCTCCGCCAGCGCCATCAGCTCGCCCTCGTCCATGAACGTCGCCTCGGCGTCCAGCTGCGTGAACTCGGGCTGCCTATCGGCGCGCAGGTCCTCGTCGCGGAAGCACCGCGCGACCTGGTAGTACTTCTCGACGCCGGCGCAGCAGAGCATCTGCTTGAAGAGCTGCGGCGACTGCGGGAGCGCGTAGAACGCGCCGCGCTGCAGGCGCGAGGGCACGAGGAAGTCGCGCGCGCCCTCCGGCGTTGACTTGCAGAGCAGCGGGGTCTCGACCTCGAGGAAGCCCTCCGAGTCCAGCGCGGCGCGGGCCGAGCGCATGACCGCGGCCTTGAGCCTCAGGTTGGCGGCCATCGACGGGCGGCGGAGGTCGAGCACTCGGTTGCGGAGTCGGACTTCCTCGGAGACGAAGGACGAGGACGAGGAAGAGGAGGAAGAGGAGGGCGCGTCGCCGCCGCTGCTGCCATCCTTCTTGCCCCCTCCTTTGGCGCTTTTCGAAGGACTGCTGCTGCTCGACCCTCCTTTTTCTCCTCCAGAAGCGGAGGCGGCGTCGTCCGCCGGCAGAAACGGCAGGGAGCCAGAGACCGTGTTGAGCAGAGTCACTTTTTCGGCGACGAGCTCCACCTCGCCGCTGGACATGTTCGGGTTGGGGTCCTTCCGGGCCCCGACCACCCCCTGAATGCAGACGACGTACTCGGCGCGGAGCCTCCCGAGCGCCGAGGCGCGCTCGTCGTCGCCGTCGGCAGAGACGACCTGCACGACGCCGGCCGAGTCGCGGACGTCGACAAAGGCCTTGGCGCCGAGGGCGCGGGACCGGTGGACCCAGCCGCAGATGGTCACCTGCCGGCCGATGTCGGAGGCGCGGAGGGAGCCCGCGGGGGCGGTGCGGGCGGGCCAGGCGAGCGGGCCGGAGACGGTCGAGGCGGTCGGGGTCGGAGAGGGCGCCGACGTCGACGGCGTGTCGACATTCGCCGCCGCCGCAATTGCGCTCGAAGAGCGCCGCGTTGCTCGAAACGAGACAGCGGAAGCGGCGGGCATGTTCGCCTTGAGAACCGAGCCACGGCGCGGCGCGAGGCCGAGAGCAGCCGCCGCCGCCGCAGCAGCAGGGCGCGATGAAAGAACCGATGATGACGCCTCGGCCGCCGTCGAAAAGGAGAGACGCATCGTGCTGTTGGTGCTACTGCTACTTCTGCTAGCCGTTCCGAATCGCGTCGTCGCCGTGGGGAATACAAGGAGCTGGTTGCAGAGACGCGCGATGAGGCCACGCCACATTCAGCGCTGGAGAAGGCCGGCGCGAATTTGGTTTTAGTTTTGGCCTTTTTCTTCGGAGCTCTACTGGTAGAGAGAGAGTCAAGGCGAGCTAGTTTTTTCCCCCCCCTTTTTTTTTCTTTCTCCTCCTCCACCGCCTCTCTCTTGCTTGAGCGCTCACGACCACCGTCACCGCTTCTCGATATTTTGAGTACGCGTTTTCTTTGCGTCTGCACTGATATACGGTCGAAAAGAGAGAGAAGAAAGAACGAGTTGTCCCTTCTTTATCGTTCGACTCTCCCCCTTTTTCTTCTTTTGTTCCTCGCGGCGCGTCACCTCTTGCTCTTCTTCTCCTCTTCTCCTCTTCTTACTTCCCCGCTTTTTCCTCCTTCTCCTTTTGAGGCGCCGCTCCAGCCGGGAAAATCACTCTCTCGATGTTCCCCTGCTGCCGCGCCACATCCTCCCAGCTAGTAAGCGATTCCCAAAAGACCTTGTTGATCGACTGCGGCTCGAAGTCGGGCAGGAAGGTGACCGGATCGATTCGCGGCGCGTTGAAGAGCTTCGCGCGAACCCCTTTCACTTCCGGGGTGATCACGATGACGGGCTGTAGAGGAGAGTGTAAAGCGGCGTTGTTGGTGTGAGAATCGGAACTTTTTATTGCAGAGAGTTGAGGAGGGGGGAGAGAGAGAGAGAGAAAGGAGGAGGGGGAGAGAGAGGGGGAAAGAGAAAGGAAAGAGGAAGGAGAGAAAAGAAAAGGAGAAAAATGAAAAAACCTCTTCTCTCTCTCTCTCTCTCCGCTTCTCTCCTTCTCTCCTTCTTTCCCTCTCTCTCTCTTCGTCCTTCTTCTTCCCCCCCGACAAGGAGCTCGGCCGCGGCCTCCAGCATCAGCAGCATCCCGCACCCAGGCGGGGAAAGCCCGGCTTCTCGCATCTTTTCGTTTCTCCTCCCCACTCTTTCCCTCTCCTCTCTCACCTTGTACGTCGCCTGCGTTTCCTCGTCGAGGGAAACGCTGTTCCAGCCCGTAATTGGCACACCCATCCAGCAAAGCATCGCGGGAACCTCCCAATGGAGCCACACGTTCAAAATCACTTGTCCGCCCCCTTCGGAAAGCATGCTGGCGGCGACGTCGGCCGGCGTTCGTTGACCAAACTTGCGGATAAACCTTTCGGGCGCAATCCTCTTCGAGATCACGTACGGGATGGCGCTATTAATGGGCCGGACTGTGCGAGGGTCGTCTTCTTTCGTGTCGCCGTCCATCGCGTAGACAAGCGTCGGCGAGAGCTGGTGAGAGAGATTTGTTTGAGTTTTTGGGTTTTTGAGTTTTTGAGTTTTTGAGTTTTTTTCCTTTCCGAGAAAAAAAAACCCGAAAAGAAAAGCTGAAAGGAAAAAACTCACCACGCCCCTCGGGGCGTCTGGCCTCGTCAGATAGCGCGGAAACATGACCGCGCGGGCCATCCCGATGTCGCTCATACACGGCGTGTCGGTGTCGTTGAGGTAGGCGTGCTCTCCGTGTCTCACGAAGATAATCTGCTTTACCGCTCCAAGAGGGTTTGTCTTTTGCGAGGTGCCGTTCCCGGGCTCAGGGATCGTGGCGTTCGAGGGGAGAAAAAACATGCGGTCCTTTTCCTTTTGCTTGAAGGCCGCGAGCTCGGCCGCTGGGAGGGGAGAAAGAGACAGCGAGAGGGTTTTGGAGGAGGAGATAGGCAAGAGAGCGAGCGTTAAGAGAGAGAAGAGAAAAGAGAAAAGAGAGAGAAGAGCTGATCGAGCCTTCTGCTTCTAGCATCATCCTGTAATTCCTCACCCGTCTCCGGGGTCTTGTCCTCTGGAGGCACGTCAGCGGCTGCAGCGCTGCAAGCAGAAGCAAGCTCGACGACAATCAGGAGGAGCAGCACCGCCGAGGTGCCGAGCATACGACGAGCCATGTTGGCTAGAGTTCCAGGAAGGAGGAAGAGATTCTCTCAGAAGAGAGAGGGAGAGCAGTTCTGAAATTGACGACGCCATTTCTTTCACTCTCTCCGTCTCAGTCAATCAGCCTCCTCCTCTTTCTCTCTTGCTGTCGCCATCGGCGCGCCGCGGCGTTCGGTCTTCCAGCTGTTCCATTGGGTCGCCGATTGAACAGCTGTTCAATTGGGTCGCGTCAATTGGCTCTGCTCACGCGGCCGAAGCTCGAAAAACTGCGGGCATCCAGCGACTGAAAGGCAAGAGCTTTTTCGTTCCGTCTCCTTTGACGACGAGTGCCTCTTCTTCCGATGCGAAAGAAAGGCGGCAAGGCGGCGGCGGCGACGACGACATCGCCCCCTGCTGCTGCTGGTGCTGCTGCTCCCGGTGACGACGCCGAGGCGCCTCCTCCGCCTCTTCCGCATCCTCCTCCTTCTCCTCCTCTTTCTTCTCTGCCAATGTCCCGCACGAGCACCACGGACTCACAGAAGGAAGCGCGCGCCCTGTCTTCGATCGAGGCCGTCTCCGACGGGGGCGGTCAGTTCGTCGACAGCGCCCTCGACGCGTCGCGCTTCGCCGCCCCTCGCGGCGGCGGCGGCGGCAAGGGCACCGGCGACACCGGCGGCGAAGGCTCGACGCTCCCCCCCGGCGAGGGCTCGATCCTGCCCGGCGAGGGCAGCAAGACAACCAGTGTCATCAGCGGCATCGACTTCGGGAGCCTCAAGAATCGCATCGCCAGCGCCATCGACCACGCCGTGCATCCTCAGGACGGCTCCGAGACGTACGAGTTTTTTTTTCTTCGAAGAAAAGTTTTGGCGAAAAAAAAAAACTCAAAACTCATCTCGACTTTCTTCCCAAGGAAAACAAACGAAAAAACAGCTCGATCTCCAAGAGGCAGTATTGGTGGATCACGGCGGGCGCGCTGTGGCTGTCGAGCTTAACGAGCGGCGCCTTGGCCATGGTCTTGCTCCTCAACTCGCTCAAGGAAAAACACAGCGTTTTGCAGGTCGCGATCATCTTCGCCGCCTACCAGTTTGCCGGGACGGCCGGCGCGCTCGTCGGCGGAAACGTGATGACCATTTTCGGCCTGAGATCGACGCTGATGGCTGCGCTCGCGCTGCAAGCGACGGCGACGGCGGCGTTTATTCCGATGCGCCACGCCCACAAGTCATTCGGCACCGCCCTCGACGTCCACCCGCACAAACCGGACCTCTCGATCGCCGCTGCGACGGCGTACGCGACTGTCGTGCAACTTTTTAACGGGCTCGCCAGAGTGCTCGTGAGGCTCGGGACCAGAACGCTGCCGCGGCTCGTGACCCCCGATGTCAAGCGATCGGCCTCGAGAAATTCGGCCGGAAGAAGCGAGCGCGGCCTCATGTGGAAATCGGCGATGGTCAACGGAGGGCGCACGTTTGTGCGCGGGTCAGGCTTCTTCTTCGGCGGCGCCCTGCTCTCGATCGGCTTCACCAACTCCCTCGTCGTGCTTGCGATTATCACGATCCCGAGCTTCTTCGTCGTCTTCTTCGTGCTGCCGGATGTCGTCGGCAGAGCCGGGGCGACGCGGAGCGTCTCGTGGAAGCCTCGGGAACTCTTGTGCTTTTCGAGGGGCGTGACCGTCACGACGGTGCTGCTGTTGCTACAGAACGCCGCGCAGTTTGCTTGGCTCCAGGTGCCGCTCACCACGCTCCTGCGCAACAAGACCTTTGGCGCCTTCAAGGTAAGAGAAAGAAGAGGAGAGGGGGGGGGATGAGGGGAGAGGAGGGGAGAGGAGAGGAGAGTGGGTGGGAGGAGGAACGGAGAGCGAGAGAGAAGAAAGAGAGTTTTTTTAAAAATTCAATCCGCACTCACCGAGCTCTCTCTTCCTCTTTCCTTTCTCTTTCTCTCTCTCTTCCATAGATGTCTCACTTGGGCGTTTCGGCGATCATGAGCGGCGTCCAGATGTACGAGGTGAGCCCCAGCGCGAGGCTTCGGGCCTCCGCGACGTCGCGAGCGCCGCTGTGGCGGTCGCGACGGCTGCGAAAAAAACGTTTTTTTTCCTTACTTTTCATTTCCGATTTCTTCCACTCACCTTTTTTTCCTCCCCTCTCTCTCTCTCTCTCTCTCTCTCTCTCTCTCTCTCTCTCTCTCTCTCTCTCTCTCTCTCTCTCTCTCTCTCGCTCTCTCTCTCTCTCACCCATTCACTCTCTTTCCCTCCCTCTCTTTCCCTCTCTCTCTCCACAGGGCCTGCAGTCCTCGGTGCTGGGCATACCCTTGCTGCGCTGGCTCAAGCAGACGCCGCCGCACACCAACAAGTATACGATGGTGGTGTGGAGCGCCGCCGCTGCTTTCGGCTGCCTCCCACTTCTCGTCCTGTCCTTTGGGACATCGGTTTTTTACCAGCCGACGTCGAGCGCCGCCGCGTCGGGAGCCTTCTTCGCCTCCTTGCTCTGTTTCGTCTTCCCGATGCAAATCAGCAACCTCATTGCCTCTTTCGTGTTCCAGCACTTTGTCGACCGGAACCGCGTCGCGACGACGTCGGGCTTCTCGACGAGCCTCCAAGCCGCTGGCCGCGGCATCGGCGTGCTGGCCTCGGGCTTTATCTTCGCGCTCTCGGGCGCCAACGACGGCGACGAGGGCAACCCTGTCCCCGGCTTCGGAGGGTCCGTCGCCTTGGCCTGCGCCGTGTTGCTGAGCGCCGCGGCGATCTCGGCCTTCTGCTACAGCAAGGAATTCGGCGAGGGAGGGCTCAACTGCGGGCCTTGTTTTTCCTTGCAGCAGAAGACCAAAGCAGCTGCGGGAGGAGGAGGAGAAGGTGGATTTTCGACGGCGAAGACGACGAGCGGCAAGAGTCCGCCGCCAAGTGACGCTGCACTGGCGGGGAGGCCCGGGTCGGCGATGAAGGGGGCGAAGGCAGCTGCTGCAGCGGTGCCGAAACCAGCGGACGTCGAAAAGGCGGTCGTCAGCCTTTGAAGTCTTTTCTTCCTCCCCTTTTTGATTTGATAGTGATAAAAATTCTCCTGACGTGAGAGAAAAACAGAGCAGGCGAGTGAAGCTCGAGGGCGCCGAGAGCGCGTATGCGCGCGCACGCAGGAGAGAGAGAAAGAGAAGAGAGAGAGAGAGAGAGAGAGAGAGAGAGAGTTTGGTCATGAAAGAAAGAATGAAAACCAAAGCACCTCTCGCTTCCATCATTTTTTTTTGGTTCTGAGTGGATTCGGTTTGACAATTATTGCATCGCGCAAACGTCGCAAGAAGCGAGAGACCTCCTTCGTGGTCGCGCGCGCGAAAAAAATGGTTTGAAAACGGCGCGGAAAGATAAGGTGTTTTACTGAGGGAGTGAATAAAGTGGAAGGGAAAGGAGGACGATGTCAAGCTCTTTGACAAACGTCGATTAGGGGGGGGTGGTCGTTTGCTGATCAGTTATCAGGGGATAAGCAGATGAGGGACATGAACGTTGACGATGAAAGAGAGGCGGTGACGGAGGTGGTGGTGGAGGGAGCTGAGGGAGAAAGAGAAAGAGAAAGAGAGAGAAAAAAAGAGCCATTTTTTTTCTCTCTCGTCTCTTTTTCTTCTTTCGAGCGTTTTTCCTTTCTCCTTTCCTTCGCACTCGAGCGAGCGCCCCCGCGGGCGACAAGCCGAGCTCCAAAAGCGCGACTGTTACGGACGGTGGTTTTATTGCTGCGCCAGGTGCTCCTGGTAGCGATGCTGTCGACGCAGCATAGGAAAAAACAACGTTTGCGGACCTCCACTTCTACTTGACCCTGGCGCTGCCCTGCAGGGCGCAGTCCACAAACCTGTTGTAGTCGAGCCTGCATCCCTCGCGAAACTCGTCGCACACCTCGCGCAACAGAGCGCCGAGCTCGGAGCAGCAGTCGTGCTTGAGGTGGCGGTGGTGGAGGGGGCGCTGCTGCCGGTGGTGGCGGTGCTGATCGCGAACGCCGTCGCCGTCGTCGAGGTCCGCGCACTCCGAGACCGCCGCGGAGGCGGGTCGCGACGACAGGTGGTGTTGCTCGAGCTGGAGCAGCTCGCCTTGCTGCTGCTCCCGCTGCTGCTTCCGCTGCTGGTCCTGCTGCGCCCTCTCCTCCGCGGCGAAGAGGTCGCACATACTAGAGCTCAGGGAGCAGCCGCAGGAGGCGTCTCCCTCTTGTTCCTCTTCTTGCTGCGCTCCTCCTTCGCTGGAACAGCAGCGCGAGAGCTTGTTCGAGGAAGAAGAAGGAGAGAGAGCGGAGGCGGCAGTCTCGGCGGCCGCGGCCTTGGGTGCTTCTGCTCCTCCTGCTGCCTCTCCCACGCTCTCCATCGCCCTTTTCGCCTCGGCCACCGCACACGACTTGCCGTGGTCGCCGCCGGCGTGGGACGCCACGCACGTGATGGCGTCCCGCAGCTGGTCGACGGAGATGATGCCGCGGCCCTCGGCGTCGAGCATCGCACAGGCGGCCCGCAGCGCCGCCATCTGCTCGGGCCCGCCGCGGAGCCTCCCGACGACCAGCAGCGTCGCCTGCCTCTTGAGCTTGTCGCTGCCGACGAAGCGGCGCAGCGAGTCCTTGACGGCCGGGTCGAGCGGCGCCGAGAGCTCCTGCAAGGAAGTTGACGGCGACGGGGACGGCGACGGCGGCGACGGCGCTTGCTTCTCTCCTTGGAGCGGCGGCTGCGGCGGCTTGGCCCTTTTGCGAAAGGAAGGAGAAGCAGTGGAAGCAGCGGTGGCAGCCGCCGCCGCCGGCGCTCCTCGACTCGGTGCTGCCAAACCCACCACCTCGTCGATCGACGTCCTCCTCTTCTTCTCGGCTTCCTCGAGCCACTCGAACTCGCGCAGCAGCTCCGACGCGTTCGGCCTCTTGCGCGGGTCCTTGCGCAGCATCGCCGCGATCGCCTCCTTGGCGGCGGGCGAGACGTGCCGCCAAGCGGGCCCCTTGAACTCGGGCTCGTCGCGCACGATCGACCGGAAGGTGGCGCGCTCGGTGTCACCGCGGAACGGAGGCTTTTTTTTGTTTTTGTAGGAGAAGGGGTTTTGAGGTCGAAAAGAGATGAGCGAGAGAAGGAGCAAGCGAATGAGCAGAATCGCGAGCGCGTTTTCTTTTTTTGAGAAGGATAGAGGGAAGGAGGAGGAGGATAGAGGGAAGGAGAAGGAAAGAAAATGGAAAGAAAAAGAAAAGAAACGCTCTTTTTCGCCCAAAGAGAAGAAGAAGAAGAAGAAGAAGAAGAAGAAGTAGAAGGAGAAAACACTCCTCACCATCCCAGAGAGCATGAGGAAGCAAATCACGCCGACGCTCCAGATGTCTGCCTTGTGCCCGTACCTCCCGCGGAGGACCTCGGGGGCCATGTAGTAGGCCGTGCCTGTTTTTTTCCGAGCGAAAGTTTTTTTTTAAGTTTTGACGAGCGAAGGAAAAGAGAAGAAGAGTCGCTTCTTCTTTCTCTTGCTTTGTCGTTCCTCTCTCCTTTCTCTCTCTGCTTCTCCCTCTCTCTCCCCTAACTCACCGACAACGTCGCTCAGCCTCTCGTCGTCCTCCCCCTCCCTCGCGTAAGCGCTGAGGCCGAAATCGATCATTTTGATCGGCGACTCGCAGTCCTTTGTGGACAGGAGGAAGTTCTCCGGCTTGAGATCTCGGTGAACGACGCCCTTCGCGTGGAGGTAACGCACTGTCTCGAGAATCGACTTGGCGCGGCTTGCGGCGCAATTTTCACTAAACTTGCCGTTGCGTGCGATCGACTCAAAGAGCTCACCTCCTTCGCAGAGCGCGACGATGAGATGGACCGCCTTTGGTAAAGAGTGAAAAAGGAAAAGGAAGTTTTGTTGAGAGCGAGCGGAGAGCGTGAGAGCGGAAGAGAGAGAAAACGAGTTTTGAGTCTGAGATTTTCAAAGGTCTCACCGCGGCGCCGGTCGGTCCTGGCCGGAGGGAAAGAAGGAAGACCAAAAAGAACTCACCCTGTCGTCCTCGTAGACGCCATGCAGCTTCACGATCGAAGGGTGGTCGAGCCGCCTCATGATAGCGATCTCCCTGCGGACGGCCGCCACCGCCGACGGCGTCGAGAGCTTGCGCTTCAGAATAATCTTGCACGCGAACAACTGGCCGCTGTCCCTGCGCGTCGCCAGCCGCGTCGTACCAAACTGGCCCCTGCCCAGCACGCGCCCCAAAGCAAAATCGTCCGTCACGATGGTCAGAGGAAGAGATTTGTTCGCTTCTTCTTCGTCGTCGAGAACTCGCAAAACCAGCGCTGCGGAAGAGGCCGGCCGGGCGAGGGGGAGGGTTTTTTTTGAGGAGGCGTCGCCCTTGCCCCTGCCTCGCCTCCATCCTCTTTGACTTTTCGCTGTCAAGCTCCCGCTCAAGGGCGGCTCCTCGAGCGAAGAAAGCGGCGACGACAGACCGGCGTTGTTATCGCTGCCGTTGCTGCCGCCGCCGCCTTCGCGCCTGGGCCGCTCGGGCGACCGCGCCTGCGGCGTGACCGTCAGCGCCGCCCGAGTTGCGAGCGCCGCGGCGGCAGTGTTGTTGTTGGTGCAACGAGAAAAAGGAGATGATTTCGCCTTTGTGGAGTTGGAAGCCTCTTCCGCGGTCGATGCCGGTCGCCGCCGTGTCGATGTCGACGGCGGCGCGAGCTGACGGGGGGGGGGGAGTTTCGAGAGAAGGAGAAGGAGAAGGAGACGAAGGAGGAGGAGAGGAAGAGGAGAAGTGAGCTTGGCTAGGCGAAGGATGGTTTCCGTTTTTTTTTAATTGAAGAGCAGCTCCCCATCTTTTCTCTGCCCTTGTTTCGGCGCGCGGAAGCAGCTTTTGATGTACCCAGATGGACGAGATTGAATGAGATTGCACTCTTCAAGTTGCCGCGAACGACAGGAGTATTCGCGTGTGCGGAACGAGAAGCACTCGGCGCCTTTTTGTTTTTGGTTGGAAGCGAAGGCGGCGGCGGCGGCGACGTCGCGACTGTCACCTTTTTTCGAGAGCAGACCTTTTCTTTTCTGCGACCCCCCGCGCGCTGGCTCGCTGCGCTTTTCAATTCGCGACTCGCGATTACGTTCGAGCTCGAAAAAAACACGACCGACCGAAATCTCGCTTCGCCTGGTCTCTTTCAGTCTCGACGAGATGGGGAAGAGGCGGCTTTCCTTTTCCAATGCCTCAAGAAAGAAAGAGCGGCGACGAACATCTCGAGAAGCGAAAAAGGAGAGCCAAACACCATCTCGTACCTGGCTCTCGCCGCTGTCCGTCGCCACGACTGGAGCGCTTGAAGCGCATCCCATTGGCAGCAGCTGCCTCTGACCGAGAGAGCAGCAGCTGCAACAGCAGCAAGTTGAGACACGGAAATAAAACGATTTTTTTGCTCGAAAAGAAAAACGGAAAGAAAGAGAGATGTAAGGAAAAGGCTTGTCGCAACCTGTCCGCGTCGCGGCGACCTCTCGCTCGCTATCTCGCTATCTCCCGAAGATCAAAAAGGATCCGATTTCATTTCTTTTTTGCACGAGAGATTTCATTATGAGGCACGTTTCGGAGCGCGCGCGGCTAAGCTCATGTACTTTAAAAGAGGAGGAGTGGTGGTGGGTTGTTGAAAAGCGCCCTCGATTTTTCAAGGTAGAGAGCGAGGTAGAGGAAGAAACGGCGGCGGGAACAAAGCTCTTTCTCTCTCTCTCTCTCCCTCTTTCTCCCTCCCCTTCCAGCTCCCGCGCTCTCTCTCTTTTGGCGAAAGGAGGAGATGGAAACAAGGGATCCTCCCTCCTCTCTCGTTCGCTTCTCAACCGAGCCTCGAAAGAGGAGGAGGAGAGGCCGGAGACTCTCCTCCTCCCCCCCGCCCCTCCCACTCTCTCGGCCCGCCTATCCTGCCGCTGCAACGCACGCGTCGAAGCCGCCCCCCGCGGCAAACACAGACGCCTGGCAATAGACGCCCTTGGGGTAGTTTTGCTGCATCACGGCCTCGGCAGATGCAGGCGATGAGTCCGTGGGCACGTTTTGCACCGCGCGAGCAAAGCCGGGCGAAGGAAGCATCGTTCGGAAAAGCGAAAGCCCGGGGGTGGAGGCCGCGTCGGTTTCTCCGAGCGCCGCGACCCACACGGCGCTCGCTGCTGCGAGCGCCGCGTCCGAGGGCTTGTCTTGCGGGAGGCCGCTCACCACCGTGAACCTCCTCAGGTTGTCGAGCGGCATCTATATAGAGAGAGTCAGGGAGAGAGCAGGTCGAGAGAGAGGGCGGTTTTGGATGAGCTCTTCTTCTTCTTCTTCTTCTTCGCGCCCCGATCGAAGAGTCTCTCTCTCTCTCGTTTTTTTTCTTTCTCTCAACCCCTACCGCTCTCAAAGCCCTACCTGAAAGTCGGCTGCCGTTGCGATTAAAGGGAATGGCGCCTGATATTTGTAACTGGAGTAAGAAAAAAAACGCAGGTCCCTCGCGGGAGGAGGGGGCACGAGCTCGCCAGCCTCGGTGTCTGGGTAGGCGTAAGCGACCCCGCGGAAGACCGCGAGCCTCCCCGGGATCCACTCCGTCAGCACAGTGAGGTAAGCGCTGTCTGGATTGGCGAAAAAGTTGCCTATCGAAGAAGAGTTCGTCCTGGCGAAGAGCGGCTGCGGCCTCGGCTCAAAGGTGGGGGTGCGCGTCGAGGCCAGCGCTCCTGCGACGGAGGTGAGTGCGATCGCCAGCGCGTTGCCTCCCTTGTTTGGGGCGCAGGGGGCAGTGGTCTTCCTCACGACGGGGACGGTCGACAAAGAGGAGGAGTTGGCACCGAATGTGGGCAGAAGAGCGGTCGTTGTCGAGACGAAGGAGGGCAGCGGTTGGCCTCCTGGAAAGAGGGAAAGATAGTTTTTGTTTTTAGGTGTGAATTTTGGAGTTTTTTTGGTTTGAAAAGAAAATCGAGTCAGAGTGGCTCTTTTTGCTCCCCCCCTTTTCTATTCCTTCGTGGAGAAGGCATCGTTGCCTTCCAAAAGCGCCGACGAGCAGTCCCCCCCCCAAAAAAATAAATAAAAACAAACCTGTCGCGTTCGTTCCGGGATTCGCCCCGTAGATGCGGTAAATGACCGATCCAGCGCCCTTGGGGACGAGAAGCACGGTCTCCTCGGCAGCTTTTGCTGCCGCAGCTTGCGTCCCGTTGGCTTCGACGACCCTCAGCGAATACGGCGCCCCCGCCGCGGCCCCCCTCGTCGCAAAAGGGTTGGTGCCAGCAACCGTGGGAGAGATCATAAAGTCCGACACGGCGTCAAAGGCCTCACCCGTCGCGGTGTAGGAGACGAAGGAGAAATAGCGGGCGGCAGGGAAAAAGCCTTGGACCTCTAAAAAGCCGTCGAGGAGCGGGGGGACCGCCCCGGCCTCGACCAGCGGCGTGACCCAGTAGCTGGCGCTCCCGTCTGGAAGGAGGGCGTTCGCTGCCGTCGCAGAGAGCTCGATGGACCTTTGAAAGT
>Ga0315284_10001369_pt1 | contig 34737 bp, 32 predicted proteins | sample YL17G09_16_MG_FD_203696 | JGI IMG/M metagenome (GOLD analysis project Ga0315284, IMG submission 203696) | Sediment microbial communities from Yellowstone Lake, YNP, Wyoming, USA - YL17G09_16 | ecosystem: Environmental > Aquatic > Freshwater > Lake > Sediment | place: USA: Wyoming | collected... | reverse complement strand
CGCTGCCGCTCGTTCATTTCGGGCAGTATCATCGACAGCTTGGTTTTTAGTTTTTTTGAACGGGGGACCATTACAAAACTATAATGGAACTACCCAAAGTTGTTCAAGTTATTTCCTGACAGCCCCTAAGCGGCCGTCCAATCAGGATGTTTTGGTCGGGATCCTCGACATGGTACATGGTTGCCCAAACCGTGGCTTCAGTCGGTCCATACATATTCCACAGCTTGACGCCGGCATTGACGAGGTAGCGAGCAAGATCTTGCGATAAGGCTTCGCCGCCGCAAAGCGCCTGAAACGGTCGCTTCGGCTCAAATCCAGACGCCAGTAAGAGCCTCCAGGTTGACGGAGTTGCTTGCATCATCGAGATGTGTTCTTGGCTGATGAGGCTTTGCAAGCGGTCACCATCGCGCGCCTCGTCACTCGATGCGATATAGACACTAGCCCCGGTCAGTAGGGGTAGGTACAGCTCGAGTACGGAGATGTCAAAGGACAGGGTCGTGACGGCTAGCAAGCGACCGTCACTCGGTAGCTTGAGATGCGCTTGGACCCCGTAGAGAAAGTTGATGACAGCTCGGTGCTGGATCATGACGCCTTTTGGTTGGCCCGTCGATCCTGAGGTATAGATCACGTAGGCGACATCGCTAGGCGTGTGTTCCGCGTCAAGCTCGGTCGCTGATGAATCCCATGGACGATCGATGTCCAGGATTGTCAGTGGGTTTCTGGTGGCCGAGGGAAGTAAGTGGTGCAGATGGGACTGGGTGACACAGACCCTGATCCCTGCGTCCTCAATCATGTAGTGGAGGCGACCAATGGGATAGGTCGGGTCAAGTGGGACATAAGCGGCACCGACCCGCCAAATCGCCAAGACCGCAGCCAGAATGGATGACGAGCGCTCCGCGCAAAGTCCGACAAGGTCGCCGCGCTTGACGCCTTGGTCGCGCAAGGTCCTAGCCCAATGAAGAGACCGTTCGTGCAGCTCGTGACCGTTGAGTCGCTCTGTTGAACTCGCGCACACCTCGCCAGAGGCTCGGGCTTGGATGAGAGGCAACAGTAAGGAGTCTAAGGTTTGATCTCTAGGGTAAGCCGCTTTAGTCTGATTCCACTGGGCGATGGTGTGTGGGTCACGCAGTAGTGTCAGCTGCGTCAAAGGCGCATGGCCATGTTGCGTGACCTGTTCAAGCAACCAGGTATAGGCAGCAAAGAAGGTCTTGATCAAAGACAAGGAGAACAAGTCGCTGTTGTATTGACACTCGAGGATGACACGGTCTTTGCTCTCGGAGATGTTGACGAACAGTTCGAAGTTTTCGGCCACGCGCGGATTGGCCTGGTAGCTAGCCAAAGCACCGGCAAAATTCAGGTCCTTGGCTTCCAGCTGCTGATCGATATTGAACAGCATGCTGATGATCGGTAGCCGGGCTGGATCGCGTTCGATGCGAAGTTCCTGTAGCAGGCTGCCAAAGGTGTATTCTTGGTGTTCATAGGCCCCCAGAAGAGTCGCCTTAAGGCGTTGGCACACGCTGCTAAAGCTGTCATCTGCGCCTAAAACGAGGCGAATCGGCAGGAGATTGACGCAGTGGCCGACCAGCCCATATTGACCGAGGATAGCTTGTCCGGCGGCTGGGATGCCGCAGACTACATCGTTTTGCATGGCTAGTTTGCTGACGAGGATCTGAAACAGACTGAGCATGTACGCAAGATGACTGCATCCTAGGGCGGCGCTGGCTTGCTTACTCTGGGTCCAAAGGGGACGAGGTATCTCCAGGTCATAGCGCTGGGCGTGAAAGCTGCGAAACTTCGGCCTTTTGCCTTTGAGCGGCAGTTCAAGCGGTGGTGGTAGGTGGTGGAACTGCGCCGTCCAGTACGCTCTCTGGTTAAGTTGGTCAGTGCTGTTCAGGCGGTCAAAGTCACGTTGAGCATAGGCCGAGAAGTTCATGTTGGTGGTTGTTGGCAAGGCCATCCCTTGCGCTCGAGCCGAATAAAAGCGTGCCAGGTCTTTGATCAAGATCGCCAGAGACCAGCCATCACAGATGATGTGGTGAGCCGTTAAGATAAGCACGGTTTCTTGTTCTAGTTGCACCTGAATCAGTCGATGCAGCGGACCATGGGATGGATCCAGGATCTCCTTGCAGGCGGCCTGTTTCAGGTCCTCAAGGTGTGCTGTTTGGCGACTTGATTGTTGGCCGCGAAGGTCTTGATAGCTGACCTCTGAGGGGCGAGGCCTGGTGACAAGGAGGGTACGCCCGAGCGGAGAAAAGCAGCTTCTCAGCGCATCGTGTTGACGCTGCAGGTCACCGTATGCGGCGTTAAGGGCCTGCATTTTGAGGACAGCAGGCACGCGTACCGTAACCGATTCATTGAAGGCTAGCTGTGCCTCTTCGGTCATCTGCATCGAGGCCCAGATTTCCTGCTGACTGGGGGTCGACGGCACGGTGAATTCGACGACTCCACCTTGAAAAGGGTCATAGTCAACAGGCTTTGGTTTTGGTTCACGCATTGCTTTGACCCAGGAGCCGACCCAAACGGCTGCGTTAGGTATCGTCATTCCGGCTAATGGCTCCAGCGCCAATGCCGCTGCTCATGTTTCGGCGCCAGGGCGATGAATCTTTAGCACAAAGCCGGCCGGGATGGGGCGATGTTCAAATGTTCAACTAGAGCGTCCAGAGCGAGCTAGCTTGGGGCAATGTCAGGCTTCTTTTGTGATCCTACGCAGAAAGCTGATTTTGGTTGGACAGGAAAAAGCGCCTAAACGCGCTTAAATAATGCCGGCGTGAATAGGAACATATTCAGACTATCACCTCACCGCTGGGGAGGTGAATGCGGCCTGACAGGAGGTATCGCATCTAGGATCGAACCTATCCGGCAGACAGTCACAACTTAGGAGCTAAAGCAACGGTAGAGGCCTATTCTCACTGTTGGTCATTGCCAAGGGTCAACTTCTTTAGAAGGCTGACGATGTGACTCAATGATTGGGATTGGCCGAGTAGTCTAGTTGAGACCTTAGCGGTTTCGGCCGACGTGGCGGAGTTTTTACTGGTCGCTCGGTCGAGCAGGCTGAGCGACTTAGCAATCTCTGCAAGGCCGTTGTTTTGCTCTTGGATCGCCGTAGATATCTCCGATATCATATTCGACACACCCGTCGACTGGTGAACGATCTCCTCAAGAGCCGCTTCGCACTGGTTGCCGATCCCTCGACCAAGATCAAGCCGCTGGCGCCCTTCTGAAACCAATCCAGCTACCGACCGCTTGCTCTCGCTGACGATGGCCTCGACGCGTTGCACGCTAGACTGGAGTAAGTCGGAGATTTCTCGTGCTGCGCCGCCGCTCAGTTGAGCAAGATTGCCGACCTCCTCGGCAACGACGGCAAAGCCTTTGCCGTTGTCGCCGGCGCGGGCAGCCTCAACCGAGGCATTGAATGACAAGATCTTGGTCTGAAAGACGATGTCATCGATAATCTTGGTTTTGTGTCCGATCTCACCAATGACCGCAATGATTTCTCCAAGCTTGCGGTTACCCTCTTCGACTTGCGTCATGACCCTAGTGTTGCTGTCGCCAATGGCCGTGAAGGCGCCTAACATATCGGCGATGGATTTACGCCCCAAAGCCGCCGACGTCTGGCTGATTTGCGCCGATTTTTCCAGCTCTTGCGAGCTTTCCGCGGTTTTTCTCACCGTCGCCGAAATTTCGTCGACGGCGGCAGCGGTCTCCTGAATGGCAGCTGCCTGATTGGTCGATGACTGCGACAGATCATTCGCCGACGTGTTGAGTTGAGCTGCGACGTCAGAGACCTTGTGGACTTCAGTTCCAAGGTCGGTAGTCACTCCCTTCAGGCTGCGCTGCAAGTCCCGAACGATCAGCCACGAAAATGACAGGCCGAAAAGCAGACCACATGCTACGACAACCCAAGCGATCCAACGGGCACGCTCAGCCGACGCATGGGCACGCTCGACGGACGATTTGGCACCGTCGGAAATGGCACTGCCCAGTTTGCCTAAATCATCCTCTAAAGCAACAAACCGGGCTTGAAAGTCCGGCAGCATGGCCATGGCCTTTGCACTGTCTCCCGCCAGGGCCACGCTAACGATCTGTCGCGCGACACCGCCATATGCGTCTAACTTGACCCTGACTGGTTCGATCTCGCGTCGGGTTTGTTCGGGAAGCGGGAGTCCTCGCAGGATATTGAGATACGCATCGACGTTTTTCGCGAATTCCTCGCCTTCATCAACGACCTCCTTAATCGCCTTGGCATCGGTCGATCCCGAAAGGATGAGGGCATGAAAGGCATTGGCCCTAATACCATCATGCACCATATCGGTAAGGGTCATGTTGCGCACGGCCGGAAGTTGAACGTCGGCAATGTCGTTCAAGCCGTTTGACAGCACGGTGCTGTTCCATTGACCGACCAGTCCCATGAGCAGCAGATTTAACAGGAGACTACTGCTCAGAAGCCACAGTTTGGAACCAACGGTCCACTCACGGATAGTCACCACCATTGGAACTCCTCACGGATCAGTCCACCGCATCGCTTCATGCTTCGGCATCCACTGGGCAAGCTTGAGCGCCATTTGGGAATAAGTTAAAATCCGCTGTTCTATTGTGAGGCTGCGCCCCTAAGCTTTCTGGGCTAAATGCCGATCCCCTCTAGCAGTCACTTTGTTGCGAAGGGATTCGGCATGACGGAAGTGGATTTAGTGGGACCGGGCGCGTCGTTAGCCTGCGCCATCATTGCGTATACTTGTGTGATGACTGGCACCAGCTATGCTTTGGATGGACGAGATGTACGGGACGTGCGGAACCTAGGTGCAGAAGAATCCATCGCAGACGGCTCCGAGCACCTGCTCCAAAATGCCGGCGGCGTGTATGCGGCGCTGGCTGATTTGGGGATTGACCTGTCAGTGATCTTTAAAGGTGACCTTAACCAAACCGTCGCAGGCGGGGTTGACCGGCGGATGACAAAGCTGGCAAATCTCGACATAAAGTTCAATCTTGACGGTGACAAGCTCCTCGGATGGCCAGGATCAAGCGCATTTGTCTACCTGCTAGCCAACCACGGTGGGCATCCATCCGAACACGCGGGCGACGAACAGGGTGCTGACAATATCGAGACCGGAGAAAGGATAGCTAAGGTTTACGAACTTTGGATGCAACAGGTTTTGATCGACGGTAAGCTATCGTTGCTGCTCGGTATGCACGATTTAAATAGCGAATTCTATGTGACCGAAACATCAGGACTGTTTCTCAATAGTGGCTTTGGCGTCGGGACTGAGCTGGCTGCGACGGGAGCAAATGGTCCGTCGATATTTCCGATTCCCGCACCTTCTCTTCGCCTAAAGTTTGAACCAACTCCAAGCATCTATTTGCAAGCCGCCGCCTTTGATACGTAAAACACCGACCCAAGGTCTTCCAGTCATACCGACTTTCGCATGAGCGCCCACGACGGCGCTTTACTGATCGCCGAGATGGCCTATCACACCACCGATAGTTCAAATCCCGGTGGACCAAGTGTACAAAAGCTTGCCATCGGCTATTGGATCTACAGTAAGTCGATTGCAGCTGCGACCACGAGTACAGCAGAAGTGGAGAGTCTCAGTAGCCAGGATGGAAGCAAAGCGAAAAGTCACGGTCTTTACATCCTGGCCGAACAGTCGCTCACTTCACACACTGCATAGCGTAAGCTCTAGTGTAAGCTTGCAGGATCCGCATGGCGCCCAGGCCCACGATGCCGAGGACGCCCCTGTATGGTGCGTCTGTTGCTTTCGAAGTCCTTTTTACCCCAAGGAGCTAGGCCCATGAAGATAAACATCAAGGTCCTGTTTTTACTGATCGCCTCCGCCCTTTCAATCAGCCAAATCGGCGCCGCCGCTCCAAAAATTGTCTCCCCCCCAGCTGCCGTCCACGGTATGGTCTTGTTTGGTAGCGACCCCATCTACGCCTCGCATATCCCGATGTATGACGGGCCCCACGATTGGCAGGCGCTGTTTCAGGTGACTCTGTCGCACCCCACGGTTGACGCCAAGGCCTTATATCTGCAGCAGGTCGCTAGTGGTGTGCAGCCGCTCATCACGATCGAGCCACGCCCCTTCGTCCTGACAAAGCTGCTCAATGGTGAAATCCATAGCTTTGCAGCCAGCCTCTACCGGGGCAACTTCGAAGAAGACAGTGAAAAGCTGCTGCAGGGAATGACCGTCACCGTCAAAGCGGTTCTCTTCCATCAGCATTTAAGTCTAGACGTGCCCGCTTTGCCACAGCTGACCTACTTGCTCATCCCGACCTCCTCGACGACGGCCATGCTGGTCCACCGCATTAGCGCTCCAGGTAACTTCGACCAGATCGTCCAAGTTAAGACGGTAGCGACGCCGCTGCCGACCACTACCGTAGGTGCTGTCAGCACCGTGGTCTTCTCCGGAGTTGCTGATATTTCAGCCGCGCGTCTGCGCGCCGGAGATGGCATTGAACTGACGCGCACGGCCGACGGCTGGTCGGCAACCGTTAGCGGTGGCAAAAGCCTGAGTCCAACGGCGCTACATGTTGTCGCGGACTTTTACTGCACCCCAGGTCCCGATTTTTCTGGGGCCTGCGACGCTGGTCCATGATTCTAGTGCGGTTGCCACCGCATCAGCTCATGAAATCTCGCCAGCAGGCCTCGACCTCGTCATCACCCTTTGTGCAGAAGAAGTCTGCCCGATCATGCAGGTCATGACAAAAAAGCTGCATTGGCCTCTGCCTGATCCAGCTTCGGTGACCGAAGAAGGTGAGCCAAAGATGCAGAAATTTCGCGAGATTCGCGACGAGATTCAGGACCGATTGGCTCGCCTTAAAACTGAATTAAAGCTTTAAAAGCATGGTATTCACGCCAATTCGGAGTTTTGTTGCATAAATCCTGCCCTCCAGCCTTCCCGCCCTCCCAGCTGCGCGGACTAAAGCCGCTGTCCTAAAACTGGGAGGGTGGGAATGCGGGAGGGCAGGATTGATGCAACAAAGCCCCATTTAGGTGCCAAACAACGCCTGTAGGCTAATTAAAATACTGTAGCCATTTAAATTACCGTGGTCCTGATGCGCCACACCATCGCCGCCGGTGGCTGTGGCGTTATAAGTAGTGATAACCGGGGTCGCCGCACCGATGAGGAGCACGTAGCCCTCGATCCGGGTGGCCAAAAGCTCGGGAGTGTTGCCGATGGGCCGAGCCGGCGCTAGCCAGCTGAAAAAGATCGCCGGAAGCAGCGATAGGTTGCTGACCTGCATGGTGTAGTCGTTGGTGAGGCTGCGGTCTTGGGCGGTGTTTAGGCCGCTATCTTGACGATTTTTGCCGTTCATGCGGCCGGTGGTGGCGCCGTAGCTCACACCCAAGGCAAAGCCGTAACCGCCCTCGGCGCTGCGCAGATCGACGTTTTGGGCGCTGAACGCGCTCCAGATCGTGGCGCCGTAGCCGGAGTATTCGACATTGAGCTGGCGCTTGTAGCTCGGTTCGTAAGGGCCTTGGATGATGTCGGCGGAGACGGTGTAGTACCAATGCTTGGCGACGTAGCCGCCACCGATTTGCAGTTGACCGCTATTGCCGATCAGTTCGTTGTCGTTACCGGTTTTGAGGCTTTGGCGCAGACCGGTGAGGCCAAAGGTCCAGACTTGGCCTTGATCCTTGGCGGCGGCGGAGTTGGCTGATGCCGCCAGGACGACCGCTAGAAAGGCGAGCCATGGACCACGTCTGCTCATTTCGTAGTTGCGCTTTCCGGTGGCTTAGCCTTGCCTTTGATGATGCGGATCACGACGATCGCAAGCTCATACATGGCGTAGACCGGAGTCGCGAGCGCCACCAGCGAAACAGGGTCTGGCGGCACCAGCAGGGCGGAGACGATCAAGATCGCCAGGATGATAAAGCGCCGGTGCTGCGTCAGCTGCTCCACCGTGATGAGGTCGAGCATGGCCAGTAAGACGATGAGCACCGGCGTTTCAAAGACGATGCCGAAGCCGAAGATCAACACGGTCAATAGCGATACGTAGTCTTTGATCGTGATCATCGGCGTGCCAACCTCGAGCCCGAGTCCGATCAGGTAGCGCAGCGACAGCGGCAAGATGGCAAAATAGCAAAAGGCGACGCCCAGGCCAAACACCGCAATCGAGGCGATGATAAACGGCAGAATGAATTTTCGTTCGCGCGGATAGAGTGCCGGTTCAAAGAATTTCCAGAACTGAAACAGCCAAAAGGGGCAAGCCATCAGCACGCCGACCAGCATGGCAACCTTCATGTCCACCATGAAGACGTCGAGTGGGCCGGTAAAATGCAGCGCATTGGCGCCAGGCGGCAGCACCTGGATCAACGGCACCTTGAGCACCTCGATGATCCGTTCGGCTCCTGCCAGCGCGATACAGAAGCAGACGATCACCGCCAAAAACGCCTTCATCAGCCGCGAGCGCAGCTCGGACAAGTGGTCCCAGATCGACATGACCTGGCCGCCGGCGATGAGCTCGTCGAGGCTCAGCCGCTTGTCAGGAGCAGATGTCAGATCTTGATCGCCCATATCAGTGTGCCTCAAGCCAGTTGTTGCCATAGCCGATGTGCGCCACCAGTGGCACGCTCAGGACCATGGCCTTTTCCATGCTGTCTTTGATCAACGCTGAGGCCTTCTCCACCTCGTTGCGCGGTCCTTCAAAGATTAATTCATCGTGGACCTGCAGCAGCATGCGCGTCAGCCCACCGCTGCTTTGCAGTTTGCGCTCGACGGTGGTCATCGCCAATTTGATCAAGTCCGCAGCACTGCCCTGAATCCTGGTGTTGACGGCGATGTTCTCCGCAGAGGCGACGAGGCGCTGGTTGCTTTCTCCCAGGCCGACGACGCTGCGGCGACGTCCGCTGATGGTCCGCGTATAACCGGTGGCGCGGGCTTCCTTGACGGTTTCTTCGATAAAGCGGTTGATGCCCGGATAGGTGGCGAAGTAGCGATCGATAAAGGCGGTGGCCTCGGCCAAGGTCGCGCCCGTTTCAAGCGCCAAGCGTCTAGCACCCATGCCGTAGATGATGCCGAAGTTGATGGCTTTGGCGCGCGACCGCATCGTCCGATCGACCGCGTCTTTGGCGATCCCAAAGACGGCTGCAGCCGTGCTGGTATGGATATCCTCGCCACTCGCAAAGGCGGCGATCAATGCGGTTTCTTGCGCCATATGCGCCATGAGCCGGAGTTCGATCTGCGAATAATCGGCGGAGATCAACACCCAATTTGGATCTTTAGCGGTAAAGGCTTTGCGCACCTCGCGGCCCAGAGCCGAGCGGATGGGAATATTTTGCAGATTGGGCGACGACGAACTCAGTCGCCCAGTAGCCGTCCCCGTCTGGTGCAACGAGGTATGCAAGCGTCCGGTTGCTGGTTGGATCAGGGCAGGAAGTGCCGTCACATAGGTGCTCTGCAGTTTTGCCACTTCGCGGTATTCCAGGATCTTGCCCGCCAGCGGGTGCGCGGTGAGGCGCTGCAGCACTGATTCATCGGTAGAGTAGCCGTGCTTGGTCTTCTTTAGGCTCTTGATGCCGAGCTGCTCGTGGATGCGTAGTTTTGTAAATAAAATATCATTTAATTGTTTCGGCGAGTTGATATTAAAAGGCTCTCCCGCCAGGGCATGAATCTCCTCGGTTAAACTTTCGGCGGCCGTGGTTAGAGTCGATGACAGCTTGGTTAACTCGGCGGTGTCGATATGCACGCCGGTGGCTTCCATGCGCGCTAAAATCGGTACCAGCGGCATGTCGATATCGCGCAGGACGCGGTCTAAACCCTGGTCTTTGAGTTTAGGCAATAGGTCTTGGTAGAGACGCAGGGTCAAGTCGGCGTCTTCGCAGGCGTAGCGTGTCAGCTCGCCGAGATCGGCTGAAAGCATGGGCAGCTGGCCTTGGTCGCCGATCAGGCTCTTGGTCGGAATTTTCTCGTAATTGAGGTGGCGGAGGCAACACGCATCGAGACCATGTTGGCGACTACTGGCATCGAGCAGCCAGTCGCAGATCATCGTATCGATAAAGGAGCCGCCGGTCTTGATGCCGAGGTGCGCGAGCATTTGCAGATCATACTTCAGATTGTGGCCAACCTTGGTACGTCCAGAGCTAATGATCGGGCCAAGCTGCGCCACCACCTCGGTCGCGGTGATATCGTCTAGGTGTTGGGCGACCAGAGGCACATAGTAGGCCTCGCCGGATTTGACGGCCAGACTGATGCCGATCGGCCGATCGGAGACGATATTAAGGCCCGTGGTTTCGGTATCAAAGGCAAAGACCTCGGCCTTGCTGAGCTGCTGCATGAGCTGTGCCAGCTGCTCCTTGGTGCGGACTAAATGGTAGCCGGGAACCTCAGCGGCCGCGCGCTGCGGGGCGTTTGGCGCCGCAACGCTAGCCTGACCCGGCAGCGGCTGTGGCCCGCCGACGACAGGATCATTGGCCTCTGGATCGGCGAATAGCAACTTCATGCCACCTGAGGTCGCCGCTGAGCCTGCTGCGCTAGACGCGGCTGCGGGTTGCGCCTGGGCAGACCCGGGTGCGGCATGAGGTCCTAAGACGGTGGCGATTTTGGCGGCCATGCTGGTGAATTCCAACTCTTGGCAGACCTTGAGCAGGCGCTCGTTGTACACCGCTCGTTCGCCGGCGCAGGCGAAATCTTCCAGCGTGTACGGCACCTCAGCGTCGGTTTTGATGGTGACGAGTTGCTGCGACAAGAAGGCGGTGGCCTGGCCCTCGCGCAGTCCCTCGCGCAGTTTTTTATTCGCTACTGCGTCGAGATTGGCGTAGATGCCGGTCAGACTGCCATAGGCTTCGATGAGTTTAGCCGCGCCTTTGGGGCCGATACCGTGCACGCCCGGAATATTGTCTGAGCTGTCGCCGATCAGTGCGAGGCAGTCGATGACCTGCTCTGGAGTGCAGCCAAATTTGGCGTGGACGCCGGCTCTGTCGACGATAGTGGCCTCATCGCCTTTGCGCGGCGTGTAAACAAAAACATCGTCATTGACCAGCTGCATGAAGTCTTTGTCGCCGGAGACGATAAAAACCTTCAGATTTGGACTAGCGTAGCGCTTGGCGACGGTGCCGATTAGGTCGTCGGCCTCTAGTCCCGGTGTGCGCAGTAGCGGGCAGCCGTAGGCTTCCATGAGCTGAAAAAAGTGCGGCAGCTGTGCGGCCAGCTCGGGCGGCATCTCGTTGCGGTTGGCTTTATACTCGGGGTACATGGCGTGACGAAAGGTCGGCTCCCGACTGTCCGAGGCGACCACCAGGTAGTCGGGCTTTTGCTCGGTGATCAGCTTGTGCATAAACAGCGCGGAGCCGAACACCGCAGAGACCGGTTGTCCAGCGGACGTGGTCAGGGGCCGTCCCATGCTGAATGCATAAAATGAACGAAAGGCTAAGGCCATGGCATCGACGATGAATAGTCGCTGTGCTTGCATATATGGGATGATCCTCTTGCTGCAGAATTTTACAGCATTATTCTATTGTTAGGTGGATGTCCAAGGATTTTTCGGCGGTTTGCCTTAGGCGGGTTATTTAGGTACCATACCCCGCACCACAGTCGTACTCGAGAGGAATCACCATGAGTGAGTTTGCGGAACTGAAGCTGGATGGCAAGACCTATAAGCTACCGATTATCACCGGCACTGAGGATGAAAAAGCGATCGACATTCGCAAGCTGCGTGCTGAAACCAACTACATCACCTTGGACTCGGGCTACGGCAACTCCGGCTCGTGCCAGAGCAGCATCACCTTTATCGATGGCGATAAGGGTATCCTACGCTACCGCGGTTACCCGATCGAGCAGCTCGCCGAGAAGTCGACCTTCACCGAGACGGCCTATCTGCTGGTCTACGGCAAGTTGCCGACGGCGACCGAGCTGGCCGACTTTCGCGAGATGCTGACCCGCCACTCCTTGATTCACGAGGATATGCTGCACTTTTACGATGGCTACCCATCGACGGCGCACCCGATGGCGATCCTGTCCTCGATGGTCTGCTCGCTGTCCAGCTACTACCCCGAATGGCTGGATCCGCATGATCAAAGCCAGGTCAATCAGCTGGTGCCCCGGGTATTGTCGAAGATTCGCACCATCGCCGCCTATTCGTTCAAGAAGTCGATCGGCCAACCGGTCATCTATCCAAAGAACTCGCTCGATTATTGCGCCAACTTTCTCTACATGATGTTCGCCGTGCCGTCTGAGCCGTACGAAGTCGATGAAGAGATGGTTAAGACGCTCAATATGCTGCTGATCCTCCATGCCGACCACGAGCAAAACTGTTCGACCTCGACCGTGCGCATGGTCGGCTCGTCCGATGCCAACCTGTTTGCCTCCATCGCCGCCGGTATTCTGGCGCTGTGGGGACCAAAACACGGTGGCGCCAACCAGGAAGTCATGGAGATGCTGGAAACGATCCAGCGCAACGACGGCGACGTCAAAAAGGCCATCGAGATGGCCAAAGACAAAAACTCAGGCTTCCGCCTGATGGGCTTTGGTCACCGCGTCTACAAAAATCACGATCCTCGCGCGCAGGTCATCAAAAAGGCTTGCGACCGCATCCTCGCCAAGATGAACCGCGTCGATCCCTTGCTCGAGATCGCCAAGCGTCTTGAAGAGGCGGCGCTCAAGGACTCCTACTTTGTCGATCGCAAGCTCTACCCGAACGTCGACTTCTATTCGGGCGTGATCTACCGGGCGATGGGGATTCCGACGCCGATGTTCACCGTGATGTTTGCCCTCGGCCGCTTGCCTGGTTGGTTGGCGCAGTGGGTCGAGATGCATCGCGACGGCGAAGGTCGCATCGATCGTCCGCGGCAGATCTACAAAGGCGAGACGGTGCGCGATTACACGCCGATCTCGCAGAGGAAGTAGAGGAACGCATGGTCAAGGTGCAAAAGGCGGATTCGCGTTACTGGCTCATGAAGACCGAGCCGCACACCTTTTCCTACGATGATTTGCGCGCCAGACCAGGGCACATCACGCCCTGGGACGGCGTGCGCAATTATCAGGTCCGAAACATGCTGCGCGACCAGGTCAAGCTCGGTGACCTGGTGTTCATCTACCATAGTAGTTGCCCTGAGCCCGGGATTGTCGGGATCGGGACGGTGGTGCGCGAGGGCTATCCGGATCTTTCCGCTTTGGATAAGAAGAGCCCCTACTACGACGAGAAGGCGGCAAAAAAGGGCGTATCGCCGTGGGTTTGCGTCGATGTCCAGGCGCGGGGTCGCTTTGCGCGGACCATCGCGCTGAAGGACCTACGTCAGGAAGCGCCCCTTAGCGACATGGAGCTATTGCGCCAGGGCTCGCGCCTGTCGGTGCAGCCGGTACAGCCGGAAGCGTGGCGACACATCTTGTCGCTGGGCGACCTGAAGGCCGAGGCTTGAACGGGGTGGGGGATAGCTTTATTGCATAAATCCTGCCCTCCAGCCTTCCCGTCCTCCCTGTTGCGCGGAATCAAACCGCTGTCAAAAAACTGGGAGGACGGGAAGGCTGGAGGGCAGGATTTATGCAATAAAGCCATGGAGGATATCAATACTATGAATAGACTTGACATTTTATTAAAATAGTATAGATATTCTCCGTCGTGCCTTTAGTCTTTGGATCAGCTCCTATTTTGGGAGTGCTCTTGCGTACCTTTGTCTTCGCCTCAGTCCTCTCTTGGATCGCCGCGGCTCCCGCGATCTTCGCCGCGGGTACTTTTGACGCCGAGGTCGCTCCCTTTATCGGCGGTGGCACGACGAGCGGGGCCCAAGTGACCGCAGTGAGCGGTGCCAGCGTTGCGCTTGGGCGCGACTTCGAGCTTGGTTCTGCGGGCTTGAGGGTGGCGCCGCGGCTGGAAGTGACCAATAGTCTGATCGATACCAAAACGGTGCGTGGGGATACAACCACGCTTGGATCCTACAACAACACCGTGCTCGCTGTGGGCGGACGTGTGAGCGACCGCTTTGGGGCATTTGGCTGGGTTGGGCAGCGGGTCTATGGGTCGCTGATGTTGGGGCGGTCGTTCAGCCGCCTTTCCCTCGATACCAGCAGCCGCGATGCGTCGACGATCGCCGACTACCAGGACATCACCGGGACGTACGCGGCGGCTGAGGTGGGGACGCTGTTGCCACTTCGCTCCGGCTTTGGTCTGACCCTTGCGGCGGTGAGCGGCTTGTACGTGCAAAATCAGGGGCGTGCTTCGGGGAGCTTTGCAGAGAATCGGCTGAACTCGGGGGGGCAGCTGGCTTTAGGTGGAGGCGACCAAAGTGCGGACCGGGCGTTGTTACCGGGGCGGATCGTGCAGCGGACATTGGCCTTGAAGTGTGGTTTGACGCTGGTTTTTTGATGCGCGTGTGGTGTGTCGCGTAGCAATCATCGGCCTTGTCGTGGCGCGGCGTGGTTTGCAAGATGCGATTTAAAGGCGGTTTCTAGCGCGCCGATGCGCCCATCATGATGCTGGGTGACATCCTCGATTTGGCTGATCTTCTCGGCTTTGGCGTTGGCAGGGATAAGCGCTTCGAGCACGAGTTTGAGGTCTCTCTGCATGGATTCCATGGTTACGCCAAGGTAGGTTTGACCTTCCTTTAAATTGCGTTGGCCTGCTTCCAGTCGCATTTGGCCTGCTTCCAGTCGCATTTGGCCTGCTTCGAGGTGATGTTGGCGTGATTCCAGTCGCAGTTGGCCTTTCTTGAGATCGGCTATCTCTGTCTTAAGGGTGCCTGCATCGGTCTTGAGTTGGCAAATCGATTGGTTGTGCTCGATCGCGTCGTCTATGGTCTGTCTGAGGGCGTTGTTGTCTCTTGTCATATGTAGGGGGCTCCGCGGCTTTTTTGTCGTTTTAGATGCTCACTGTGCCTGGTACAGGTCACGTACGTACCAACCAGGCTAGCAGGCTGGTAGGTCCATGTGAACGGACATGACGAGGCGAGCCTGGGACCTGGAAGCCTTTTTGAAGGCGGTTGCGGGTGCGCTCAAGCGCGTATCGCGTCGCTTCATTGCGGCGGCACTCTGGTCGAGTTACTTGGTACTTCATTGTTGCAGCCCAGTGCGTCGAGAAGGAACTTAAGGTCTCTCTTCATTGCCTCGCCTGTCTCGCGCATGCGCCTATGAACTTCATCGATGTTGTTTTCGCGTGCTTCCGTTCCTTGCTGGGCTTGCTTGAAGTCGGCAGCGTCGCTCATCAGTGTCGCTGCGCCAGTAGTGGCTGGTTGTATGGACTGAGTCTGAGACGTCGCGTCATCAACTACGAGTACGGGGGCGTTTTGATCTTTTGTCATCATAGGATGCGTCTTCGGGTTTTTGCGGTATTACATGCGTGTATCGCGAGTGCTAGTCGCATATGCAGCTCACAGGATAGCACGGATGGATATTCAAGGTAACGCCATTCCGACAGTTGGCATGGGCCTCGATATCACTTTTATTATCGCAATAGTGACTGAACGTTAGCGTCAACAAAAGCAGTCAGCAGGGCTTGTCACTGCGTTTCATGCCAGAAACCAGGGCGAGAACTGTCTCCATCACTCGCGCCGCGAATCGTGCAGCATTTGGTCCTGTAAATGGATTCACGACCAAATTTGGGATGACTGTCGCCTTTTGCGAGTCAGTAGGCGCTACTTCCTGACACATACTTATTTTCTAGCCGCCCGTGTGCTGAAGAAGTGATGATATGATAATTAGGATTTATCGTGCAGAAATCGAGGATCTTGGTGGTTTCGGAATCGCTAATGATCGTACTTGTCGCCCGATGACTCGCCCAGATGGCACGCGGGTGAATGTCGAGATGCAGCTCACCGACCCGGACCGTACCTGGGTGCGCGCACCCTTCTATTGGGCACGCATTCATACCGATCAGCTGACCAGAGGTAAAAGCCACCACGAATTGAAGCAGACGATTGTGATCTTTATCGTAAACTATGTGCAGTTTTCCTTTCTCGCGCAAGCCCATCACATCTTTGAGCTTCGCCATAGGGACGTTCCCGAGCTACGGCATCCGCATATGCGCATTGATTTCGTTGAGTTACCTAAACTACCCTTGACCTTGCCAGGGGATGTTGGTTTACCTGCATCTCATCGGTTGACGATCTGGGGCAAGTTTTTTCGCGACCCGTCCGATAAGACGTTAGAGGAGGCTTTTATGAGTGATCCTGTGCTTAAGGCGGCGAAAGATAAATTGACGCAGATCTCTCGTGATCAGAAAAACCGGGAGCGCGCACGGCAGGCTGAGAAGAATCGGCTGGCGCAAGCTGACCGGGAGTCTTTACGGAACATGTCATTGGAAGAATTGCGAGCGGAGGCCGCAGAGTTGGCGCGAGCGCAGGGAGAAGCTCTAGGGCGCGCGGAGGGTAAAGCTCTGGGGCGAGCAGAAGGTGAAGCTCTAGGGCGCGCGGAGGGTGAAGCTCTAGGGCGCGCGGAGGCTATTGACAAGGTACTTCACAGCATCCTCACGGCCGAGGTGACCTCAGGGCTCAGCGACGAAGCGATTGCTAATCTCGTTGGCTGCAGTGTTGACGTGGTGACTGCGGCGCGGCGTGCGTTATCCGGGGACTAGGCAAAGAGTGGCCTGAGGTGCATCGACCCGAGAACAAGGATTGCCACTCAGTAGGCATGACCAGCGTTCAAGAAGTGGTCAAATCGACGTCCTCCGAATGCGACGAAGAAGGCAAGAGCAAGGCAAGCGCGGCACGAGCCAAGCGTCTCGGAAGCAGGCTGTGCGTGGTTGCGCCAGGTGGCTGGTGGACGTTGCGGGCCTTCGGCAGCTGCTGACTGGTGCTAGGCATGGGTGCCTGAACCTCTACGGAATTTCTGTAGTTTCAATAGGTTACCAGAAGTGACTGACCCCTAAAGCAGGTATCTTGACAGCATGAGACGCGCGGTTGAAAATTGAGATTGTCGAACGAATGGGTCCATGTTAACCGCTCTGGGTCGGAAGCGAGCCCATGAGATCACAAAGCTCCCCGAGATCAGGAAGGTGGCTCGCCGTGTGGAAGGTTTATCATATTCAAACAGGACGTATCGTTAAGGCCGGTTTTGACTCCGATGAGCAGGCCAAGGATTGGCTTGAGCGGCGCAAGGACCTGCCCGACGATGAGCACGATACCGACGAAATGGACGACGAAGAGGAAGAAGATTACCTCGAGAACGAAGCCGACGAGGAAGAAGAGGACGAAGAGGCCTTTGAGGCCGATGACGAGGATCGCGAGATTCCGTTTGCCGCCGCAGACCTTGGGGTCGACGCCGAGGATGTCGATGTCGATGTGGATGATGACGACGCCGGCGACGAAGAAGACGAAGTCGATGACGACGACGATGACCACGGCGGGGATGATGACGACGACGATGACGAGTGAGCATGCGCTTTCAAGTCCTCGTTGACCGCAGCGAGCGTGTGAACAAATGCACGATCCTGCCGCTAGCTGGTCATAAGGACCTCGATATCGTCCGCTATAACCGCGGCCAGCCGCTAGCTGCCCTGACCGGGCAGCTGCTGCTCCATCCCGAGGGTATGCCCCTGGATGTCTGGCGCAGCGGCGCGGACCAGGGCCCGGCTGTGGTGAGCCTGTCGGCGGTCGACTGTACCTGGAAGCGCTTACATACGGTGCTGAGCTTTATTGCCAAACCGTTGCCCACCCTGGTCGGCATCCCGCAGGGTTTTGTCACGGCCTACCCGCGCCGCAATAAACTGGATAGGGACCCAGACTCTGGCCTGGCGACGATCGAAGCGGTCTTCATCGCCGCAGCCATGCTGGGGCACTGGGACCTCACGCTGCTGTCGCGATACGCCTTTGCGGCAGAGTTCCTGCGCCTGAATCAATCGACCTTTGAGCATTATAAGGCGGCGCCAACGTTGTGGCCTTTTGCCATTAACTAACGCTTCGGCTATAGTTTGCCTCTAAGGCGTTTTATTTTTATGAGGTGGTGGCACCATGCGCAAATGCGCCCTGCGGCTGTTGTTGATTGGATTGGGACTGGGCTGGTTCGTGGTGGCTCCGCAGTTTGCAGCGGCACCTTCGGCTCTGGCCGCGGCGGCGGGCGAGGTGACCACCCTTGAGCCGGCCACGGGAGGGGCTGCCGGAGCGGCTCCGGCAACGGCGCAGGCGACCACCGAGGTGGATTTTGGTGGTCCGGGGATCTTTACCCGTGCCATGCAGGGTGGGTGGGTCGTCTTTATCTGCTTGCTCATCCTGGTCTCGATGTCCGTCGTGACCTGGGCGGTGATCATCGCCAAGTATTTTTACCTGCTGCGTATCGGCAGAACGGGTGAGCACTTCGTGAAGAGCTTTTGGGACTCGCGCTCGCTCAATGACCTCAATGGGCGGTTGGCGGATCACCCGTATAGCCCAGTGCGCGAGGTCTTTCGTAGCGGTTATGCCGAGTTGGTCCGAGGCAGTCAGCTGCGCGATCTGGTGACCAGTGCAGATCTGGCCGTGCATGCCGCGCTCGACAATATGAATCGCTCGCTGGGCAAGGCCAAGGCGATGGAACGGCGGCGCATGGAGCGCTTTATGTCGATCCTGTCGATCAGTGCGTCGGCTTGTCCCTTTATCGGACTGTTTGGCACGGTGTGGGGCATCATGGGGTCGTTTGAAGGCATCGCCCGGTCTGGTAGTGCGAGCCTGGCGGCAGTGGCTCCGGGTATTTCAGAGGCGCTGATCTCGACGGCTTTTGGCTTGGCGGCGGCGATTCCCGCCGTTGTCGGCTACAATTTGTTTGCTGCGAAGATGCGCCACCTGATGGCCACCATCGACGGGTTTTCTGCGGATTTCCTCAATATCGTCGAGCGCTATCTGGTCTCGGATAAATCCAAGTCGGCACCGGTCGCCGGCGCTTCAGCGGGACTGCAGTCGCCACTCGCCGAGCGGCTTTAATCACCAACGAGGATACGGGCCATGGCTTTCGGCAAGGTCGGTCAAGGCAAGAGTGAAGACTACGAAGAGATGGCGGAGATCAACATCATTCCCCTCGTGGACGTGATGCTGGTGCTGTTGATTATCTTTATGGTCACCGCGCCGCTGAGCATTGGCGGCATCAAGGTCGAGTTGCCGCTGAGCAAAGCCCGCGGCGGTGTGGTCGACGAGGATCGAGTCGTGCTGTCGGTAGATAAGTCGGGCGGCTTTTTTCTCGACAAGCAACAGATCGCCCAGGCGGCGCTGGAGGCTAAGTTCCGCGCGATTTATGCGTTTAGACAGAAAAAGGAGCTCTATATCCGGGCCGACACCGCCGTCGCTTACGGCAAAGTGGTGTTTGCCATGAGCGCGGCCAAGTTGGCCGGTGTCACCAAATTGGCGATGCTGACCAACGCCTCAGCACCGGCGCCGCAGCAAGGCGCGCATCACTGATGGCCGATAGCCCGAGCCAGTCCAAGCCCGCCAGCGTCGACTCGATCCTCGCCGCTAGTCGCACCGTCCTTCCTGGTGTGTCGTTGCGTGGGGCCAGCGAAGGGCGGATGTTTTGGACCTTTGTCGGCGTGTCGATCGCCGTGCATACGCTGGTGTTCTTTGTCAGCACCCTGCATTGGCTGCGCAGTCCCCTGCCGATGAAGGACGAATGGGCCATGGACGCCGATGTCGTCAGTGACCTGGATGCGCCGATGCCGAACAAAACCGCCTTGCCTGAGGCCGTGATCAAGGCAGAGGCGAAGGTCCCGGTCCAGCTGTTGCCACAGTTACCGGAGAAGTTTTCCGTCAAGGAACCGACCAAGGCCGATGAGGCCATCGCCGACGCCAAGGCACCAGAGCCGCCCAAGGAGCTCAAGGTGGCGGAGCAGCCGAAGCCGGCCGAAGATCTGAAGATCAAGACCGAGAACACTGTTGATAATCAGATGGACCAGGCTGAGATCCTCAAGCGTGCGGCGCTCGAGAAGTTGCGCAAGAACGACAAGCTGGCAAAAACCGCCGAGGCCCCGGAAAAGAACCAGCTAGCGAAGATCGCCGAGGCGCTGGATAAGAACCCCAACGCGGCCGTGGCGACCGGTGGTGCCGCTCATGGTTCATTTAAATCCTACGGAGCGCTGGTAAAAACCGTCGTCTCGCGTAATTATACGGTGCCTGAAGCCTACCAGCTGAAGGGGGCTAGTCTGCGCGTGGTGTTTCGCATCACGATCTCCGAGCGCGGCGATCTGATGGACCTGGTGGTGAAGCAGCCATCGGGAGATCCAGTGTTTGACGATCTAAGTATGCAGGCAGTGAGGGCGTCCGTGCCGCTGCCAAAGCCGCCGGCGGGGTTGGCCGGTGAGCCGTTTGAATTAAGCTTTACGCCTTAGGGCGGTGCGTGACACGGGAGGTTGAACGATGCGTTCTATGGGTTCCAGGCGGTGCGGTCTGGGTCTGATGGTATGGTCCCTGTGGTTTGGTTTGACAGTCGGCGCGACGCGAGCAGCGGCCGAGCCTGCCGTCGCCGTTGCGCCGTTGATCGTCAATATCGACAATCCAGCGTTTCGTAAGCTGGTGACGGCGGTACCGGATTTCCCTGGCCCGACCGCTGCTGTCGATGCCGAGCTCACGCGTTGGGGCAGCGAAGGTGCCGCTGAGTTGACGCGTTTACTCGCCTATTCAGGCCTGTTTAATCCGATGGCCGCCGCCGGCTATCAGGATCTGTTGGCGAAGGCCAGGGCCGGCACGCCAGGTGCCCAGGGGCTGGAAGGAATCGATCTGGCTGCCTGGAAGACCATCGGCGTCGAGTCACTGACCGTCGGCGATCTGGTGCGCGAGGGACCGACCTTGACCATTGCCTTGCGCACCGTGGACATTCGCCAAGGCAAGGTCCTGGTCGGCAAAAAGTACTCCAAGGTGGCACCTAGCGATATCAAGCGGGTCATGGCCAAGTATGCCGACCGCATCCTCGAAGCTTACACCGGCAAGCCGGGGATTTTTTCCTCGAAGTTGCTGTTTGTCGGCAAGCAGACGGCCACCTCGGCCAAGCAGGTTTACCTCGCTGACTTTGATGGCAGCAACGCCACACCGATCACCTCAGCCAAGTCGCCGCATATCTCGCCAAACTTCAGCCACGATGGTCGCTTTGTGACCTACACCTCGTTTGAAGATGGCAACCCCGACCTGTTTGTTTATGAGATTGCCACCGGTGTAAAGCGCAAGCTATCGGGGCGCAAAGGCCTCAACAGCGGCAGTGCCTGGGCGATGAATAATAAAATCGTCGCGTTTACCGGCTCGGTCGATGGTGATGCCGACATCTACTATATCAAAGCCGATGGGACGCAAAGTAAACCGCTGATTCGTGGACCTGGCCTCGATGTGGACTCGGCCTTTTCTCCTGATGGCAAATGGCTAGCCTTTGTCTCCGGGCGCTTTGGCAACCCGCATATCTTCCGCGCCGAGTTAAAATGGACCGGTGATACCGAGGTGCGCGTCGTCAGCGACAAACGCCTAACCTATGCGGGGTGGTGGAACGCCAGCCCGGCCTGGTCGCCAGCGTCCGATAAGATCGCCTTTGCCGGCTTTGACAAGGACATCGATCGCTTCGATTTATTTATGATGAATCCGGATGGTACCGGCTTAGAACGCTTGACGATTCGTTCCGGTGATAACGAGCATCCCAGTTGGTCGCCCAATGGCCAGCTGCTGATCTTTGAATCGAGTCGGACACCGAGTCGCGGCGATATCAAAGGCGTGCGCCATCTTTACGTGATGAACCGCGACGGCAGTGCGCAAAGGCCGCTCAATACCGGTCTATTTCATGTCGAATCGCCGGTCTGGGGGCCACAAGCGGTCGAGTGAGGTCGCCTAGGTAAAAGGTGCCGGTGGCCTTTGTTGGTACGTGGGGTTGATGATGAACGATAGAGAGAACACTTGGACCGCAGCCACGGCTCGCTCCCCACTATGGATGGTGACACAGGAACCGCTGCTCAATGAATTTGTCGGTTCCCTCACCGCGCTGCTGCAGCAGCTGCGGGCTCCAACCGGAGAGCGCGAGCACCGCTTGGAGTTTTCTCGCCAGCAGCTCGCCGATGTGCGCCAGGCCTTTAGCTCGATGATCGTGCGCGGCGAGGAAGCCCTGCACCAACTGTGCGAGCTTTTTTGCCGCCAGTTTTTTACCGGCTACCAACTTAGCAGCGTCGTGATCGGCGAGATCGACGCGACGAAAGAGCGCTTTGTCCTGAGCCAGGGACTGTCGCCAAAAGACCTCTATTCAACGTCTGATATCGATCTTGGCACGCGCCAATTGGCGAAGCTACGCTTTATCGATCGCGGTGTTTGGAGCAATGCTAGCCTGGTGGCAAACTATGTCGAGTATCAGCCGACGGAATCCAATGCGCTGCACATCCACAAACTGATCAGCCGTATCAAGGCCGAGGAAGAAATCTGGAACAAGGTCGTCGACGAGATCTTCGACCTCGACGGCCTGGTGCGGCGCGACAAGCAAATGAGTCATCTGAGCTGGTTCGTCAAAGATGTCTTTGGTATTAAAATCGTCGTCGATGGCAAGGCCGACGTCGCTGCCATGCACCGCGTTCTCGTCGAAACCAGGTGGGAAGAGGCCCTGATCACCGGCCTCGGCCTACAGCCCTCGCCTGATGTGCTACGCCTTGAGCACTTGGAAACCAAGGACTACAGTGGCGGAGATGGGCGCAAATCCAGCGGCTGGTCGGCGATCAAGTCGGTTGTGCGTTGGGGTGGCAAGACCTTCGAGATTCAGACGCAGTCGCTGCGTAACTACTTTAGCGAGCAAGAGTTCTTGACGCAGGAAAGCCACGCCGGCTTCAAGTCAAAACGCGAGGCCTTGCGCGATGAGATTGCGCGTCAAGAGCCGTTGTTTGGCTTTTACCGGGCGCTGCTGAAATGGTTGTTTATCGGTGATGGGTCCGTCGAGTCGGCGCCGCAGTATCCGGGCGTGAAGGTGCGGCTAAAGTGACCTGAGTGGTTTGGTTTTGCTGCAAAAACCCAGCCCTCCAGCCCTCTCCAGCCCTCCAGCCCTCCAGTCATCTTTGGCGAGGAGGTGCAGCGTGGTAGGAGCGAAAAAATCCCGGTAAACGTCTTTACGATCGCTGCGGGAAAGCGGATTCGCGATACTTTAGATCATCAGATTTATTATCTCGAGCCCAGCAGCAGCGGGCCTGAGTTCATAAAATCTGACTAGTTTAGGACGCTAGCTCGACTGCTCTGCCGACCAAATACGGCCACCTCACCGGTAGCCAACGCGGTCCGATCTTGCCTACTTCCCACACATAGTCGGACTGGGCGTGAGCCTTCGCCATGCGCTCTAAATTCCTTTTGGAATGGGTGCGCATGCAGGAGGCTAAGTGGTCCCATGCGATCATCAGTGGCAGCACTGGGATGAGATACGTCCACAGGAGCGTCGAGGCGTGTAGTGGGCGGATCCGAGGGGTGAGGAGGAGGACGAGGAATGGAGTGATAAAAAGCGCGGTCAGAATCGATAGCAGATCGCGGTCGGTCACCTCAAAAATCATCAATGCCCGGCGCGTCTTGACCGCATCGGCTAGCACATGATCGGCGACCTTCATGGGCAGGTGGTGGAAGCCGCAGATCATCATGCGGGCTCCGGTCAACTCACCGGGGACATGGCCGGCGTCGATAGGTCGCGGAAAGTAACGTAAGCCTTCGTCTGGCGCTGCGTTGATGCGAGCCACATCGCTGGCATCAGGGAACAGGTCGGTCAGAGTGATGCCGACTTCGAGTCCGTGGCTGCGTAACAATTCATGGCGAAGACGTCTTGCTGGTCCACCACTGCCTGAACAAAGATCGACGACTTTGGTCTCGCCGGTGCGCCGCAGCAGAGTTGCCGCAACCGGCGCCCAAAACCTTGGGGAGCCGACAAAATCATGCATCGCGTCTAGGTAGGAGGTGATGCCGCGGCGAAGTCCGCTGGGTAGCCATGCCTGGTCGGAAAATTCAGGCCAATCGAGCCGCGCCATGTCTACTCCTGAAGATGCAAAATGCTGGATGTTGATTCGGTGGAGTCAGGCGCGGTGCTTGCTGGCGCAGATTTGTTCTTAGTGTTGACCGAGCCGCCCCTGCATAAAGGCGCGAAGCAGGAAGAGCACGGCCGCCGCCTTTTCCTTTAGAATGATCGACCAGGCGCGAGGACGCCGGCGCGGGCGGACCAAGGCGAATTCATCGACTGAAGCAGTGGCTAGCTCGGCGCAGCCTTCGACGTAGCTTGCATAGGTGCGCAGCGCCGCGGAACCTCGGTTGACGAGCTCTGCTAGCGTCTCTGGGTGGCTTGCAACCAGGCGGCCTAAACTTCGTTTGTTTAAACGAGTGTGGCCAGCGTCAATGGCGACGTGCTCGGTCAGAAAGGACAGGCAGCGTACCACCTGCAGATCGAGCTGGCCGATCATGCGGCGAAACAACTTAGGTCCGTCGCCGGTGGATAGGCGTTCAATCTCGTACTCGACGGCGATCTGCGCATAAGGTGCCTGTTCGATCAGGTCGAGGTGCAGCTGGCGGTAGGCGTGGACGGCAGGAAGGGGCGCTTGGTCGCGGAAGCTTGAGCTGCTCATGGGCCTTTCAAAACGCTCGTTCCACCAGGCGACGAGGCTGTCGATGTCGCGATCCATCATCTCGTGGTGGCCTTCTTCGTGCCCGGCATGGTCCACCAGCATTTTCCCTAATACGGCATAACCTTTAGACTTTGCGGCCTCACCGGCGGCTCGGATCCAGACCGGTACATCTTTGGTCATGGCGACCCCCTGAGCCGAGTAATGCATGAGAAACATGGCACATGCCGAAGGTTCGACCCGTTTATAGAGAGCATTCATCCTCTGAGTGAACTCCCGTCTTGCGGGTTCCATAGCTGTCTCATAAGAATCAATGGTCAGGGGGTGATCAGAGGTAGGAGTAAGTTCAGTAGTCATGTGAATACCTTATATGTTAAGGAATAGATTTATAATATATATAATAAAAATTATATTTTCAATAATAATATAAAATAGTATATCAGTTTTGACTCAGGGCGCTTCCTGTTCTGGTCACTTTAGGAGCCCCCCATGCTCACCCGGTTGCGTCGACGTATCACGCGCAAGGTTCGCAAACACCTGTTTCGTGCACCTCACGTCGTACGAGCTGAGATGTATCGCCGGATGGTGCGCCTCGATAACGAAGGCACCGGGGGTGTCGTCGTCCGTGGTGCCCGAGGCGAAGCGGAGCATGCGGCCGCCTTCAGGCTGCTGCACGAGGCCTACGTCGAAGCCGGCTACATGACGCGCGATGCGTCGGGCATGCGCCTGAGTCCCTTTCAGTTGGTGCCGACGGCGCGGACCGTGGTCGCAGTCGTCGACGGAGTGGTGGTCGCCACATGTGGCCTGATCCCGGACAGCCCCCTCGGCTTACCCATGGATAGCGTCTTCGATCTGGGTTCTTTGCGCCGCGCCGGCGGTCGCTACGGCGAACTTTCGGCCCTGGCGGTCAAGACCCGCTACCGCGGGCAGCTTGGTCGCTTGTTGTTTCCGATGATCAGGTACCTCTTCGATTACGGTAAGGTTCTAGGTCTGGATGGTTTAGTCTTTTGCGTCCAGCCGCGCCATTTTGACTTTTACCGCGCCTTTTTGCACGCCCAGCCTTTACCTAAGGGCTACGCGGCGCATTACGGCGCCGTCAGCGGTGCACCGGCCCAGGCAGGGAGGATGCATTTTGCCGACTCGCTGCGTTGGGGCCAACGGCGCTACCGTAACGCTCCGGCAAGTCGCAATGTCTACGATTACCTCGTCAACCGCAATCTCGCTCACGTCGAGAGCCCGGAGTACTCCGCCGCTCCGGTGCTCAGTCCAGGCGCCATCCAAGCGCTGTTTGGTGCTCCTGGCGGCGTCATCGATAGACTCACGGATGCGCAGAGGCAGGCTCTGTTGGAGCAGTACCCAAGTGCAGACTATCGACAGCTGTTTGGTCGTCAAGGGACGAGCGAGCTTTATGCCTGCAGGCAGTAGCCTGGTCTCAAACGAAGTTCACCGGCAGCCGCATGGCCTCGGCCAGTCGCTCCAAATAGGTCGCTTGCGGAATCTGGATGGCTCCAAGCGTCGCTAGGTGGTCGGTGACAAATTGGACCTCGAGCAGCGCCAGACCCTGTTGCTTCATGTGTTCCACCAAATGGACCAAAGCAACTTTAGACGCGTCGGTGACGCGGTGGAACATCGACTCAGCACAGAACACGCCGGCAAAGGAGACACCATAGGTGCCCCCCACTAAGGTGCCGTCCTGCCAGACCTCGATGGAATGGGCAAAACCGCGGCGGTGCAAGGCGGTGTAGGCGATTTTAAACTCGTCGTTGATCCACGTTTCTGGGCGATCGGCACAGGCGGCGATGACAGCAGGAAAATCACGGTTGATCGTCACGCTAAAGTGGCCGCGTTTGAGCGTACGCTCGAGCGAGCGTGAGATGTGCAGGCCGTCTAGAGGGATGATGGCGCGCGGGTCTGGGTTATACCACAAGACCTCGCCTGTTTCTGGCTCAGGCATCGGGAAGAAGCCTTGAGTATAGGCGCTTAACAGTAGCTCAGTGGTTAGGCTTTCCATAATCAAAGGATCGCCGAATTCGCCTGGTTGAGCCAGCTAAATAGCTCGTCGTCGCGTTTTTAGCCGCAGGCCCCATGGTCTTTGCGCCGGTCACTAGACCCGCTTAAATAGAGCCGCTCCCCAAGTCAGCCCCGAGCCGACCACTGCCACCGCGATCAAGTCGCCAACTTGAAACCGGTCCCAGTGGGCAGATAGCACCGACGGTGCTCCAGCTGCGCCCTGGTTGCCGCGGAGTTCAACATTATGCAGGTGCTGCTCCGGCGTGATCCCGAGTTTGTCGCACGCTGAGGTGAGCATCCGGTAGTTCGCTTGATGGCTGACGAAATAAGCTAAATCATTGGCGACCAAGTCGTGGCGTGCGAGCAGCTGCCTGGTGATCGCCACGGTTTTGGTGACAGCAAAACGCTGCACGGCGGCGCCGTTTTGGGTGAACAGTCCGCCTTCGGCCATGCGCACGCTTTGAAACCCGGTGGGCGACGATTCAACAATGGTGTCGATGAGCTCTAGCCCATGGATATGTTGATGGCTGCTCAGCAGGGTCGCTGCGGCACCGTCGCCAAACAGCATGCAGCTACTGCGGTCGCTAAAATCAAGCCGCGTCGAATAGCGCTCGGCATTGAAGATCGCGACGCAACTTGCCATATCACTGAGCATGAGACCGCGGGCGGCATGAAGATCGACGACAAAGCTGGAGCAGGCGGAGTTGACGTCAAAGGCGGTGCATTCTAAGCCAAGGCCCGCAGCGATGGAACAGGCATTCGCCGGGATGTCCCAATCGGGCACGGACGTGCCAGCGATGACCAGGTCGATCGCTGGCGATTTTTGTCCGTGCTCCGAACGACTCAGAGCCAGTTGCCAGGGCTCCTTGCACATCTCGGCCATGGTGGCGATGTGGCCGGCATCGATCAGCTCCTGCCTTGTCGTGAGGCCGTAGCGTAGTTGGCGGATATGTTCTGCTGTGAGCACGGAATGGCGCTGTCTGATGCCGACGCGTTCGTAGGTCCAGTCCGCCTTGGCGCCGATGTCTAGCCCTTCGAAGAACTCATTGGTGAGCACCTCTGGAGGGAAATAATGCCCCATACCAGTGATCACCAGGCGCTTTTTTGCTGCTGTCTGCGATAGCTGTGTGTCAGCCACGTTGTACCGTCCTTCGCGCCCTGGCGCCACTCAACTTGTAAACATGCCACCATTTACATGGATGGTTGTGCCGGTGATGTAGCTAGCTTTGTCTGAAGCAAGAAACTCGACCGCGGCCGCAACCTCCTCGGCCTGACCGAGGCGGCGCAGCGGGACCCGACTCAAGATCGCTTGCTTGACCTCTTCTTTGAGATCCTTGGTCATATCGGTTTCGATAAAGCCAGGTGCGACGCAGTTGGCGAGGATGCCGATGCTGCCGAATTCCTGGGCGATGCTTTGCGTAAAGGCGGTGACTGCGGCCTTCGTGGCCGCATACATGCTCTGTCCGGGGTTGCCGGTGTGACCGACGACCGAGGTGATGTTGATGATGCGTCCACCCTTTTGCCGGATCATGATGCGGCTGGCGGCCTTGGCGAGGAGAAAGACCGGCTTTAAGTTGGTGTTGAGGAGCAGGTCGAAGTCGCTGGGTTTGGCCAGTGGCAGGATTTGATCCACCGCTAAACCAGCATTGTTTACGAGGACGTCCAGGGAGCCGAGCTCGGCCTTGACCACCTTCACCAACTCGGCACAGGCGTTCTCCTGCGTTAAATCAAAGCGAAAAGCCACGGCCTGGCCGTCGCCGATCTGCTCTACGATGTGCCGCGCGGCGGCTTCATCGGAGCGGTAGTGCACGGCGACTTTGTAACCGGCACGGCCAAGAGCGACGGCGCAGGCGGCGCCAATGCCGCGAGCGGCTCCGGTGACCAGTGCAACTTTTTGAGTCATGACCTACCCCTAGAACTGGACCGTATGGATTGGCGTGGGTCCGTGTTATGGACAGCGTGATAGTGGCGGCACCCTAACATGGATGCATCAACGAAACAACGGAGTTAGGTCACGCGCAAACGGCAACCATGGACTTGGATGAGGCCGCACCATAGCCTGGCTTTTAGGTGCTATGTGCCTTTTTTTATAGCGTTATGTTCATATGGCTGCCAGCTTTTAGGCGGCCGGGCAAGCCGTGACCAGGAGCTGCAAAAGATCGCTTTGATCGATGCCCGTCAGGCGCAGGGCGAGATTTCGGGGTTGGACCAGGCGCAGCGCGAGCGCTTAGAGCAAGCGACGTTGGGACTTTTGCAGCGGGACGATGAGCTGGAGAGTTGGGTGTTGCCGCTAATCGCATCCTATCTGCCGCCTGGCAGTGAGGTGCCCAAACGCGTGCATTTAGCGGTAAGCCAGGTGGCGCCACTCATCCTCACACGAGACGGCATAAAGATCGACGTCTTGGCGCCTTGGTGGAATGGGCGAAGCCATTGGGTGGGAGTCATCCAGGGACTTTATCTCAGTGCCTTAAGTGCGTTGGCGGAGGTTGCGCCGGCGCCAGGTCACGTCGAACCAGAAACCCTCGAGGCTTTCTCCGAGGTCCTTCTCGACCAGCTCCAACGCTTGGGTATGGCGAGCTTTGTCGCCGGTCACGGCGTCGACGCGGCGAGTGCGACCAAGGATTTTACCTTGTTCATGCCGCGGCAACAGGTCGAGTCGCGGGTGCAGGTGTTGCAGCTCGTGCTGCGTCAGTTGCAAGGTGGACTGCCGCCCGCTGCCGCGTGGAACCAACTCGAAGCGGCGCAGCGGCGCGACGGCGTGATCGCGGTGATCGGTGCGTACATGGCCAAGGTCCTCGAAGCGCGGCTTGGCAAGGCCGCGTTGGTCCAGTTGGTGCAACAGGGACCTCGGGCATTCTATGCAGCTTACGGTGACACTGAACCTGGGGCTCTAGTGTTTGTTCCGCTGCCTTCACCGGTGCCGCAGTCGTCCAGTCGCCAGGCGACTGCGCATTGAGTCAGAGTCTTTTTGCGCAAAAAGCTCTCGCATCATCAACGCTCACATGCTGCGTTAAAATGCCCGAAGCCGCAAGACCACTTTATGAATAATTGATAATCGGGATCTTGACGGACCTATTTGGCATGCTACAACAGTCCATCACTAAAAGCCCGACGGTGGAGCTGACATGTTAGCCACCACCCCCGGCGTCAGAACATGGAGTCAGTGAATGTCGACGAAGATTTATGCAACCTCGCTTGCAGCAGCAGCTTTGACGCTCGGTGCTGGGCATGCGGGCGCGACCACCGTTTTGGCCGAGAAGGACAATGTTCAGGCTATTTTTACTGGCTTTGCTGAATTCGATGTGATCCACGATTCAACGCGCAGTCTGAAGGAGGTCGTAGGCAACGGCCCGATCGCCAAGAAGGGTAGCTACGAAGGTGATAACGGCCGCACTCAATTTTCGGTTCGCAACTCACGCCTTGGCTTTGGGTTGCTGACCAACCGTGGCAACGGCTGGAAGGGTAAGGGCTACATCGAGCTGGACTTGCTTGGCTATGAACCTGAGGTGAACGCTGGTGTTTCTGAGGCCGGCTACTATCAAAACCCTACGGTGCGCATGCGCCATGCCTACCTCCAAGCGGAGAGCAACGATGGTTGGAATCTGATCGCTGGTCAGTACTGGTCGCTATTCGGCTGGCAGTCTGACTTCGTCCCAAGCACGGTCGGTTATGCGCCGATTCCCGGCGTCTTGTACGAGCGCACGCCTCAAGCCACGGTGCTGAAGACCTGGGGTGCGAGCGATGATGCCAACTTTACTGCCGGTCTGTCGCTGTCGCGGCCGATTCAGCGGGAATCTTCGACGCCAAACGTCGATGCCGGTCTGCGCTTCCGCCTTGGTAACTACCGTGCTGCCTACACCAGCACCAGCGGCGACGTGAAGGCTGAGCCACTCTCCATCGCGCTGTCGGGTACCTCGCGCCAAATCACCCGGCCAAAAGCCGATGCCGATGGCACCTACACCAAGCATAAAGAGAAGTCGAAGCAGGCTTCGGCCGTTGCCGTCAACGTGTTGATCCCCCTGATCTCGATCAGCAAAGCGGACGATGCTGGCAACTCGCTGGCACTGCAAGCTGAGTTCACCAAAGGCACCGGCTATGCCGACGAACTTTCCGGTTGGACCGGCAACGTTGCCGGTGTCGCCAACGGCTCGACAGCTCCTGCAGCGGCCAACCTGCCTAACCTCGACAGTGGCTTCGTTGGTTACAAAGCCGGGGCCACGGACTTCACTCTGGTGCATCTGCAGACCTGGAACTCGTCGCTGCAATATCACCTGCCCACGGGCATGGATAGTTGGGTGACTGCTGGCTTCGCAGAGACCTGGTCGGACAACGTCGCAGACCTCGGCGCTGCAGCCGGCAAAACGCTGTACACTCGCAGCCAGGCGGCCTTTGGCAACGTCTTGCATGACTTCAGCAAGGAGATCCGCGCTGGCCTTGAATACAACTGGGCAAGAACTCGTTACGTCGATAACAGCCATGCGCAAAACTCGCGCGTCCAAGTCTCGACCTGGTACCGTTTCTAGGTCCTGTCGCGAAGCTCTTTGCTTGCTTGAGATGTAGCGATAAAAACAGTCAGGAACTTCGGTTCCTGGCTGTTTTTCTTTGGCGCCTTCCATGGTAGCCCGCACCTTCACGGCTGAAATACCACCGCCTCCATGGCCGCATAGTCGTAGCGACCCTGGCTTTCTAGGTCGTGGATGGCTTGCTCCACGGCGTGAAGTCTGGGATTGTCTTGGACTTGGTGAAAGAATTGCTCGAGTAGCCGCAGGCTATAGATAAACTTAGGATCGACCCGCAGCGCCTCTTTGAGCTGCGACAGCGCGTTTGCAGCCTGTCCTGCATTGAAATAGGCGACGGCCAGGTTGTGATGCGGTTGGGCAAATAGCTGACCGGTGGGACCATCAGCGGCAAGCTTGTAGTATTGAATCGCCTTGGCTTCGAGATGGTGGTCGGCGTAGTACATGCCGAGGTTGTTATAGATGCGTCCCGGCTCCGGGGCGTAGCGAATCTCACCCAGGTAGAAGGCCTCAATGTCGGCCCATTCGCCGGCACGGGCATAGGTGCGCACCGAGGCGGCGAGCAGGAGGCTGAGACCTAAGATGATGACACCCCTGATTTGGGCCTTTGACGGCCGTTGTCCGCGCATACCATAGCAGCCGCGTTGGACCAACACGGCTACGGTGAGCGCGACACCGGCCATCGGCAGATAGAGCCAATGTTCAAGAAAAATTGCATTGAGCGGCACGATCCCGACAAAGGGCAGGAGGGCGGCGAAAAACCAGCCGACGCCGAGCGACAGACGCGGCCAGCGGCGTACCTGGGACAGGAGTGCGATGGCCAAAGCGAGGATGGCTAAGCCAAATAGCCCGCGTGCCTCCGTCAGGTCCTGATAGGCGCGGTAAGGCTTCTCGTAGAATAAATCGGCCGGCCACACGATCATCTTGGCATAGTCCCAGAGGATGCTGACAAAGGTCTGAAGGCGCAGGGCCAGACTCTCCGTGTAAGCATTGCTTGCTTCGGTCAAACCGAGTCCGGTGCCGAATTTGAACACGGTGAACTTTAGTATGACCCACAATCCCGACAGTAGCAGGGTGCCAGCTACGGTCCACCTGCGTCTTGGCGTTGGTAGCTGGCCGTGGGCGAAGGCCGACGCCACCAGCATCAGTACCATCATGGGTCCAAACACGACGGCGTTTTCTTTCGTAAACAATGCAAGAACTAGTAAAAGCGTCACGGCCAGCACCGAGGTTCCTGTTGGGATGAGCGCTGCACTCCAAACCCAGCGACTGGCCAAGGCCAGAGCACTCAAACCACATGCTGCGGTGAGTGGGTCGGCCAAGCCGGAGATATAAGCCACCGCCTCGGATTGGATGGGATGCAATAGAAAGACCCCGGCACCGAAAGCCGCCGCGAGTAAGCCAAGGCCAAGCCGGAGGAAGATCAGGTACAGGCTACAGCCGGCAAGGACGTGCAGCAGGATCTGCAACAAGTGATAGGGTAAGGGTGTCGTTGTGCCAAACCAATGATAGAGCACGGCAAAGGCGAGCTGCTGGTTGGGCCTATAGAAGTTGCCTTTAATCGAAGCGCCCTGCGTCACCGCCGAGGAATAAATATCGGTGATGCGGTCCAGCGAATGAACCATCTCATTGCGGATAATAAAGTGCTCGTCGTCAAAGAAAAAGGGGCCGCGTAGCGCTGGTCCGTAGCTGATCAAGGTCCACAGGCCGAGGCCAAGCAGAACCAAAAGATGGGGCCGTAACTGCCGAAGGTTTTGCTTCATGCCAACTTTTCTCGGCGACTGGGCCGACGGACTCTACGAAGTCGATCAACGATCTTTTGCTTTGGTCCAAGTCCTTAGTCTTTAACGCAGCTATCGCCAGCGCCTGGATGCTGAGCACAATGGGTGCCTATGGCACAGACCGAGCGTTTTGCCAGTGCCAGCGCAAAAAAACGGCCGGCGCCGATTTCGTCGTCGCAGATTTGGCCGCTCGCTAGGGGTTTCGCACAGTGACCGGGCGGACCGCCTTTGGCGCCAATGCAGACCAAGGCTTGTTGGCAGTCCAGCGATGACTCACAGCTTCCGCCTGCTTGCACCTGTCCGGTTAGAACATTCGGGCAGGTCGTTTGGTCATGGACGCAACTCTTTGCGATCTCGGCGTGATAGCGAAAGCGCTTTTGTGCCACGCCGGCGTTGATTACTTCGATACACTGCTGGACCCCGTGCTTGCCTTGGTCGGTCTTGGCCCCTTTAGTGGATTTGTCAGAAGCGAGCTCGATCTGGGTGCAAAACCATTTGACGCTGCCTTGGTCGTTCGCGGTGGTGGCCGCTAGTCCTGGCAGAGGGATCAGAAGAGACCAAACAAACAGCGTCGCGAGTCGGTGGCGCATGGGTTACATCCTCAGTCGTTTCATGGGATCTAGGGGCATACGTCTGGACCGGTTCCGGCAATGACACTGCCGATAGGACTTACAGTCACGTCCTGCGACGTGCAGTTGATGGCGTTGGGATTTTTGCAGCAGCAGGCTAGGCGATCGTAGTGGGCACCGTATTTGCTTTGAAACAGCTGGGTCTGCGCGTCAAAGCCTTTGGCTTTATCGGCGTCTGATTGAGGTGGCATCCACACGGCATGGGCCCAGTTGAGTGGACCGGTCACCTTAGCTTGCGGCGAGCTCTTACCGACCGAATAACTCATCGAATACTCACAGGTGGACTGACTGCCGATGCGGTGACAGACCGTGCAGGCCTGCGGCGTCGTGCCACCCTTGCCATCGCTGAGCGGTGCTGTGGAGATGGCCCGGATGGGGTACTTCTGCTTCCACACCTCGAAGGCTTTGCCGACGACGAGGTAGGGTAGGTTTGGCGGCGTCACCGGGACCTTAATGGCCTGCTCCATCCACGGACTGCCTTTGATGGGGCCATTGTCGTGACAGACGATGCAGCTGTCGCCGTTGGCGACAGCGTTTGGCGCGCGCCAGGCGCCTCGGGCATTGCGCCCCCAGACATTAGCGGCGATCTGTCCAGTCGAGAGTTCGGTCGGTGGCTTTGGATCTGGCAGCTCAGAGTACTGTGGCACGCGCTCATCGTCAGGCGACGGCACGTAGCCGCCATAAACCTGGCCGACAAAATCAAAAAAACAGGTTTTGCCGCTGGTTTTACTGGTCCAAATCATACCTAGGCTATCGAAGGCGAAATACGAGTTAAAGCTATCAACGCCCGAAGAAGCCAGCAAATCCTTGAGCCGCGTGGCGCGATCTTTATAGTTGGTAAAGCTCTGATCGCGACAGATCATGTAGGCGTCGACGTCGTCGCTCAGGGCGCGGTGCTGGACAAAGCCGTAGTTGGAGCAGGGGATGGAGCCGAGCCAAGACGGCCGGTCGCAGCCGACTTGGTTGCTGGTGAGCTGCTTGTAGTTGGCTTCGGTCAAGGGCTGTTCATTGATGGTGACCGGTAATTCAATGCCGGCTAGGCAGTTCCATGGCGGCAGTACGTCCGCTGGCAGCTTTAACTCGCGCTTACAGCTTTGGGCATAGGCGATGACGTCGCTCTCTTCAAGGCCGACCGGCGGAGCGACGGGGGCCGCTGGACCTGTCGGTGGACTTGCTGGCGCCGGCGTCGTCAATTTTGCCAGAATGCATGCTGTAAAGCCCTGGAGCAGAATGACGATGATGGCCTGCGCCAAGATGTTCCAGCGCGCCTTGGTTGTCTGCCTCATGACACCTTCTTTTCCCTGGAGTCACTGCGTGGCTCTGGGCCGACTAGGGTTTTGAGCGCAGCCTGGGTCGCAAACACGGTCTGGACGATTTCGG
>Ga0315284_10001368_pt1 | contig 34750 bp, 30 predicted proteins | sample YL17G09_16_MG_FD_203696 | JGI IMG/M metagenome (GOLD analysis project Ga0315284, IMG submission 203696) | Sediment microbial communities from Yellowstone Lake, YNP, Wyoming, USA - YL17G09_16 | ecosystem: Environmental > Aquatic > Freshwater > Lake > Sediment | place: USA: Wyoming | collected... | reverse complement strand
CAAGAACTGTGTCGCCAGCGGCAATCGTGTCCGCAGCCTTCTGTATCGTACACCATGGCTGCGCTTCGGTTCCCGGGTAACTGTTGCTACAAGCGGGAGAACCAGAATTGTCAACATAATAAGTCGCCGCCCAAGAAATTTTCGGCAGAAGAAAAAACGTACCGAAAAATAATGCTATAAAAATAATTTTTGATTTTAAATTGTAACTTTTCATTTTGAACTTTTAACTGACTATGACTCCACTGGGCGGGGCGGGCGGGGTGATGTCTAGTGGCAGCGTAGCCCCAACATATTCATACGCCCCGATGTCCCAGCCGGAGCCCTTGGGGACGGAAGCTATATTTATCCCCGGCTCTTGACAAGGATTTCTAAGGGTATATAATGAAAGTACTAAACGTGGAGCGGATTCTATATGAGTCCGCTCTATTTATTTTTCCTCCATTTTTAATATAAACTTCAGATATTCAAAATCTCTGAAATTGCTGCCGGCGAATTGCCTAATTTCTTTGGCGGCTCTGGGACCCCTGGCTAAAATAATTATTTCTTTGTCAATTTTCCGTAAATGTTTCAAAACTGGCAGAAAATCACCATCACCGGAAAGAATAACTATTCTGTCAAAATTATCTTTTTCCAGCATTAAACGAAAAGCCATCTCAACATCGCAATTGGCTTTTCTTTTTGTCGTACCATCTTCTTGTTCATAAAGTTTTACCGGTTTTAAAAATAACTTATAGCCGAATTTTTCCAGTTTCAGATAAAAACGAACACGCTGCAGATGTCTTGAAATTAACAAAAGTTTTGCCTCGTTAAAATAACTTCCTTCCCTTTTAATAATATCAGTTAAATATGCTTCCAGCTCTTTTAACGGGACTGTTTCGTTGTTCAAATAATTGTAAGGGAAATTATGTAACTCAACTCCGCCAAAATAAAAAACTTCAGATACTTTATATTTGTCTTTTAAATAATGTAAGAGTTTCTCGTAATTAATTTTCCAGCCCAGACTTTTCTCGCCTCCGTAAAAAAGATTAGACGCATCAATAAAAGCAAAAATTCTCATAAAATTATTAAATTTGTTATTACCAATTTCTTTATTTCTTAATTTCCCAATTTCCTAGTTTCTATTGTATTGTCACCCCGCTGGGCGCAGCCGGCGGCGTTGTGTCTGGCGGCGGAGCGGCCTGGACATATTCATACGCCCCGATGTCCCAGGCAACGCCTTGGGGACGGGAGATGCCGTCTTTATCTGTTGAAAATCCAGTGAAAGATAAGTCTGTCCCGGCATCTATAGCATCTGAACCGGTCTGAAGTTTAAAGTTCATGGCTTGATAAGGTGGCCAAGTAGATAGAAATAATGGATCGGTCTTAATAGAATTAGTCTCTTGTGCAGCTAAGTTCCCGCTGTAAGCAACCGAAATAGAACCGTAAGTATAGATATTTCCAGAAGTATCATAATAGTTATTATAATTATGAGCCGCAAATGTAAAATATCTTGTATTATTGACTGGCATTATGCTTATCCATACCTGCTAATAACTTACTTCTACCTTAACTTTATCCAAACTATTGGGCACCGATTTCACCCAAAATGGCCAAAAGAGAATCTGGGCCTTATCTATTTCTTGATGTTGTGTCAAAATTTTCTTAACTTCATTTTCATCTTTACCAATTATTTCCTTCTGAAGCTGTTCTCTATTAATCTTCCAAATAATTTTTCCGCTAATTTTGGTCTTGAAGCTCAATTGCCCCTTGGAAAAATCGGCTTGGGATTCGCGATAATCAATCTGCTCAATTTTGCCTTGAGATTTATCCGGGTCTTTTATTTTCTCCGCTATTTTTTTGTTTGCCAATTCCAAAATATCTTTTTCGTCAAATAATAAAACCGTGGCTGCGCCCTTAAGCGTCAAAGTAAATTTTTCTGCTCGACCGCCGACTCCCACGTCGGAAGAAACGAAACCCATTTCCTCTTGCAGGGCATTGTCTATAATTTTAAAACCGGCGGGAATCTGCGCCCTGAATTCCCTATCCAGCGCCGGCTGCAGACTTTGCCAAAGTTCATTTTTGGCTTTATCAAAATCTTCCTGCGACACAACGCGAAAAATTCCCGCGGCGCCGCCGCTCATCGCCGCTCCCGAACGAGCGTAAAAGGTGCTGTATTTGGGTGAGCCCTGAAATCCGGGGATAGTAAATTTGCTTGGTCCAATATTATATTCTTCACCGGCCTGGTCCGCCACGACTGGGGCATCAACGGAACTGGCAACAATTTTTCCTTCCTGAATTTTGGCGCCGGGAATGGTCAGGGCTCTGGTGAGCCGAAAAACTTTCCCGCTATCCGACACGAAACGCGTTTTTTCTACCAATACCTGCGGGCTAGAACTGTATTCGTTATAAATAGTGACTGTGCCGCTGGCTTTTTCATTAATTTGACGCTGGCCGGTAGCGGAAAATTCCTGTGATTGTTTTTTTTCCAATTTAATTAACTGCGCCGGGATTTTATTTTGAGTAAAATCGGGCTTAGCGATTCCCTTATCTGCTACTAAATTTAAATCCTGAGAGAACGCTTCAGTTTTGGGAGTAATATTTATTTCTGCTTTAGGCAGAACAAAATAAAGAACCAACGCGGCAATTAAAACGACGGCGCTGATAAAAATAATTAAAAAATTGCTCGTTATAAAACTTTTCTTCTCTGAATAACGCCGAAAGGGCTTGGACGTCCTGACAAAAAATCTTCTAATTTTGGCCAACCAGCCGGCACCCCAACGTTTCGCCAATTTTTTTTCTTTTTTTTGTTCGGGCTCTTCCTCCGGGAAAAACTCTCTGGCCGCTGGCCACTGACGCACTGACATTTCATCGGCTAACTTTTCTGATGACTCCTCTGGCGGCTCTGGTAAAAATTCTTCTTTTTTTATTTCTATATCTTGGGGCTCAAAAAATGCTGGCCCGACCATCTCCGGCTCGGCGCTGACAATTTCCTCCTCCACTGGCTCGGCTGGCGACGGCAATATTTCTTTGACTTTCTCCGCCTCAACTTCTTTTGGCCTGATGTCACTCATCTGTCGAACGCGAGGCACTGCCCGTCTTTTCATTTCAATTTCCTCTTCAAGCAAAGATTCGAATTTTTGGGACGGCATTTCCCTCAAAATTTCTTCTTCTGAAAATTCTCCTGGCGCCTCACCAATTTTGGGCATAATCGCTCTTGATATCAGGCCGACTCTTTTGGCCATTTCCCGACCGACTTCGTCTTTGGTTATCAAAAACACCGTTTTTCCCAGACGGTCTGCTTCACGCTTCAAAAGTTTCAACCCGATTATGTTTCTTAAAAAAACCGAGTCCCTGGGGACCACAAAATAAACCTGTTCTGCTCCGGTCTCCCAAAGATATTCCACCACCGAAGTTATCTCCTCTTCGGATTTTAAGTTGATGATTTTAGGCATTGAGTTCTATTTTTTGCTTCACCTTTAGTATAGCAAAAAATCCCTCCCTATTAAATCAACTTATCCACTACTTAAGCTTATTCTAAAACCGCTTTAATCCGGCGCACGCCGGCCGATGAAGATTCTTCTTTGACTATTTTAAATTTACCCAAAAGGCCAGTTCGCTCAACGTGCGGCCCGCCGCAGATTTCGCGACTAAAAATATTTTTACCCTCGCCGATAGTATAAACTTTCACGCGCTCGCCGTATTTAGATTCAAAAACGCCGGTCGCGCCCTGCGTCTTGGCTTCTTCCAAACTCATTTCTTCTATTTTTACCGGCAAGCCCGCCTGAATTTTTTCATTGACCAAATCTTCCACTTTTTTAATTTCTTCTTCCGTCATTTTTTGCGGATGGGAAAAATCAAAACGCAGACGCTCGGCCGTGATGTTTGAACCCTTTTGCGTCACGTGCTCGCCCAAAACTTTTCTCAAAGCGGCCAGCATCAAATGCGCGGCGGTATGATATTTCACGGTCTGCTCGCTCGTATCCGCCAACCCGCCCTTAAACATCCCCGCCGAAGCGGTACGAGAGAGCTCTTGATGCTCTTCCATATCTTGCTCAAATACCTGCATATCAACATACAGTCCTCTTTCTTCCGCCATTTCTACGATTAACTCAATAGGAAATCCGTATGAAGTATAAAGAGTGAAGACAGAATGAGATGCCAATCTCTTGTCCATAATCGCACCACCTATACGAGTTTCTATTATGTTTTGAAATTCCTTCATACCCTGCTCTAGTGTTTTTTCAAACTTTTCTTCTTCTTTCACTAATTGATTTATTATAAACTCCTTATTCTTTTTTAACTCCGCGTACGTATCTTGATAAATCTTTATTACTTCTTCCGCCACCTTAAAAGTAAAAATGCTGTTGATACCCAACTGCTTGCCATATCGTACCGACCGCCGAATCAACCGACGCAAAACATAGCCCCGCTCAACATTTGACGGCTCAAGCCCCTCGGCCAAAATAAACGTGGCGGCTTTAACATGGTCCGCCACTATGCGCATAGCGCGCGTTACATCTTCTCCCTCCTTTTGTAAAGGAGGGCTGGGGTGGATTTCTCCCTCTCCTTTTGAAGGAGAGGGTCGGGGTGAGGTTATTTTGATACCATATTTCTTCCCCGACAACTCTTCAATTTTTCCAATTATCGACACAAACAATTCGGTATCAAAAACATTGCTAAAACCATTAAGCACCGCAATCGTCCGCTCCACGCCCATACCGGTATCCACATTTTTTTGTTTTAACGGCTCAAATTTACCTTCGGCGGTTTTGTTGAATTCCATAAAAACATCATTCCAAATCTCTGCATATTTGCCGCATTTACAGCCCGGATGGCAATCGGGACTACATTTTTTTTTACCAGTATCAAAAAACATCTCGGTACACGGCCCGCAAGGCCCGGCCTGCCCGGCCGGCCCCCACCAGTTATCTTCTTTTGGCAAATAAAAAATCCGTTCTTTGGGTATGCCCAAATTCTGCCAAATTTTAACAGAGTCCTCATCCGCGGGGGCATCCGCGTCCCCTTTAAAAACCGTGACGCTTAACTTCTCTGGGGCAATCGCTAAATATTTTTCATCGGTCAAAAATTCAAAACTCCATTCAATCGCCTCTTTTTTCCAGTAATCTCCCAACGACCAGTTACCCAACATCTCAAAAAAAGTTAAGTGCCAGGCATCACCTACATCATTAATGTCGCTTGTCCTGATGCATTTTTGAACATCCGCAATTCTCTTTCCGGCCGGATGTTTTTCGCCCAAAAGATATGGAGTTAAGGGATGCATCCCGGCCGTCGTAAAAAGCACGGTCGGGTCGTTTTCCGGAATCAAAGAAGCCGAAGGAATAATCGCGTGCCCTCGTTCCTTGAAAAAATTAAGATATTTTTCGCGCAACTCTTTGGCGGTCATAGCTTTAATTTATCACAAAAAATTATCCTTGCCAATGAAAAACGGGGCAGAGATTTTTCCTGCCCCGTCTCGGCTATTTTTTGTAGCCGTATTTATACTCTACAAACCGCTTCAGTTTTTTTAAGTCCTTAAGCAAGTTGTCGTTGAAATTCGGATCCAGCGTCTCGGCATAAGCCAAGATTGCCTTAACATAATTGCTCTGGTGGTTATAGATAAAAAGAGCCCCTCTAATCTTTACGGGGGTTTTTTTGTTACACCCGTAAAATCGCAAGTAATTGGCTGCGCTGAAAAGCGCGTCTTTAAAGCTGAACAAATCTATTTTACCATCCCCGTCCCAATCCTTTGCAAAATTAATAAAGCTTGAGGGCAAAAACTGGTACATCCCGAATGCCCCCATATCCGAACCGACCACATTCAAGGGGTCATAACCATTAACCCTGCATAGTTTCAGGTAATTTAATAGTTCCCCTTCCCCCCACTTTCTTTCTTTGAAGACAAAAATTCGGTAGAGGGAATTGAAAACCAAGTTTTTGCCGATAAATCGGCCAAAATTGGTTTCAAGACGAAAGACGGCCAATAAAATTTCTTTTTTAACTCCGAAAGTTTTTTCTGCCTCCTGGAGAACTTCCATTTTTTCCCTAAGAATCTCTTGGCCACGCCTGATGGAGTCCGGCTGAAAAAGTTTGGATTCGGGAGAAAAATAACCAATGCCTTCTTTTGCCCCCGGTGTTGTAGCTAACAGAATAACTCTTTCGTCACCAAAAATTTCTGCCTCTGTATATCCGATGGCTTCAATTTTCTTAATCAAAGCATCGTGTTCCGGCTGACTAACAACTTCCATACCATAGACGCTGGAAATCATTATAAAAAGGATAAGTATTAAAACGAGGAAACCAGCAATCAACCAGCTTATTTTTTTCAAAGAGCTCACCCCCCTTCCTTTTTTGATTTTTTTGTTTGTTTGATATTAGGACAATTCTGACAAAAAATCAAGAAGCGTCTGTTTGTTTGTGGATAGTTTTTATTGACTTATAATTTACCCTGTGATATATAATAAATAGTACCTTGCAATGATGTGGGAGAGGGACAAAGGGGGAAAGGAAATACCATAAGAAGGGAAACCCAAAAAAGGGGAAAAAATAGACCAGCGAAAAAATGTGACGCTACAAGCGTCCCGGTGTCGAGCCCATGTTTACATGATGAGCGGGCACCAAATTCGCAGTTCACCGTCGTCGGTTTTTCACACCCCCAGCCCCTCTCCCATTCATATTAAAAGCCCTGGAGCCTATACTCCAAAGGGCTTTTTCTTTTTTATGTATCAAACTTATAACCTATGACTTCTAACTCCTAACTTATCATTCCTCCGCCCAGCACTTCGCCGCTTTTGGAATAAAACACCGCGCTCTGACCCGGCGTAATCGCCCGCTGGGGTTTTTGAAATTTGACGCGCACCGCGTCATGGTGAGCGGCCTTGCCCGCCATTGGCGGGCAAGGCCGCCTGGCAATCCCGCGAATAACAGCCGCGCTCGCTGCGCTCCTATATCTGATTTTTACCAATGCTTTAAACGGTAACTTCGGCGCTTTTCCACCTATCCAATTTATTCCGCCGACTATTAATTCCTGACTGTATAAATCTTTTTCATTTTTGCTCACGTATAAAATATTCCCGTGCTCGTCTTTTTTAATGACCCACCAGGGACCGTTGGACACGGCCAGATTTTTTCTCTGACCAATAGTGTAAAGCGCCAAACCCTGATGCTCGCCCAAAATTTTACCCGCCAAATCCGAAATTCTGCCCGGCTTAAGTTTTAAATATTTTTTTATAAAACCTCTGGTGTCGCCCCCAGTAAAGCACAAATCAAAACTTTCCTCGCGACGATGGGGCAATTTCCATTTTTTGGCCAATTTATATACCTCTTCTTTTTTATAATCCGCCAGCGGAAAAATAATCCGGCTCAATTGCTCCTGTCCCAGTCCGCACAAAAAATACGACTGGTCTTTATTTTTATCCTTGGCGCTAAATAGTCCATAAATGTCATTGCGAGGCGCCCCGCCGCTCGCGAGCGGCGGGGCGCCGTGACAATCCCGTGATTTTACTATTTGGCACTCGCCTCGCCGAAGCCTTCGGCGTAGCGCGGGCGGGATTGCCGCGTCCCGCTTAGCGGGACTCGCAATGACGGTTTTGCGCGCATAATGACCCGTAGCTAAATAATCCGCCCCCAATTCCAGCGCTTTTTTCAACAACAGCCCGAATTTTATTTTTTTATTACAAACCACGCAGGGATTGGGCGTGCGGCCAGCCGCCGATTCCGCTAAAAAATAATCTACGACTTCTTTTTTAAATTCCTTGGCAAAATTAAAGACATAGAAAGGAATTTTTAATTTGGCTGCCACCGCCCGCGCCGCCGCCTCAGTACCCTCCGAATAACACAGGTTGGAAGTTGGCTGTTGGTAGTTGGTAGTTGGCCCCGCCCAAAACCGCATAAAAACCCCGACCACTTCATAGCCCTGTTTTTTCAACAACGCCGCCGCCACGGAGGAATCTACTCCACCGGACATTGCGACTACGACTTTTGGTCTATATTTTGTAAAATCTTTTTTGCCCATATTATTATTTCTACCATATTGCCGCTCAAAAGAAAAACCCGAGAAATGGCTCTCGGGGTAAAGGGTTAAAGGATAATTTGAAATTATTTCCCAAATTTTTTGAAATAAAAACTGGTTAAGAATAACTCGATATTGGAAAAACCATAATGCCAGCTTTTTTCGAAATTGAGAGCCGGAACATTAGGCCCGCAAGCAACCACTATGTGAAAAGGAACATTGCGATCCCGTAAGAGCTGCTCAAACCGCTTCACTTTTTTACTTTCCTCGCCCTCATCCAAAAATAACCTTATTTCTTCATACATCCTGCACCTCCTTGCTCCACTGGACACCGTCTTTCCATGAAAGACGGAGAAGAATTATCTTTTCCTTCCCGCCCGGACCAATGACGGTAAGCGACACGTCAACGGCTTCCATATTATTACCAAGATAATAAACCAAACCATCTTTGGCAGCCGATGCGGTTATCCCATCGCTGGAACCCCGCCCAATCCTACGAGTTAATGAACGGCCCATCTTTTGACCTCCTTTTTCAGAAATGAACGGCTTTTGATTTTTTTACATTCTAATTCCCGCCAAAGAATTTGTCAAATAAAAATAAGTATGCTATAAAGAAATCAAATGCGCTAAGCATTTTTTATATTCACCAACTAACCGCTAAATACTGCTATGCTTAACTACAACGAACTCAAACCGGGCGCGGTTTTTATTCTGGACGGCCAGCCATACGAGGTGTTGGAATTTGGTTTTATGCGCATGCAGCAGCGAAAGCCGGTGGCCCAGACCAAAATCAAAAACCTGATTACCGGTAAGGTGCTCAGCCGCAATTTTCAGCACACCGACAGCTTTCTGGAAGCCGAAATTGATTACAAAAAAGTAAAATTTTTATATTTGCACCGCGACAAATTCGTTTTCTACGAACCCAATAACTCTTCGGCGCGTTTTGAGCTACCCCGGGAGGCCATTGGTGAACAAGCGAAATTTTTGAAACCCAATTCCGAAGCGGAAGTGGTTTCATTTGAAAACAGAGTTATCAATGTCAACTTGCCCATTAAAATGGATTTCAAGGTTATTGAAGCGCCGCCTTCAATCAAGGGTAACACGGCGCAGGGCGGCACCAAACTGGTTAAAATTGAAACCGGCGCCTCGGTTAACGCACCCCTGTTCATTAAAGAGGGAGACATAATTGAAATTAATACGCAGACCGGGGAATATACGGGAAGGAAATGATTCCCTAATTTAAAAAAAATCTAAACTTTCAAAAGAATACTTTGAACGAAAAAGCGGCTGTTCCGCCTCTGGCGGAACAGCCGCTTTAATTTAATTTCCATTTTATAACTCAATCATCTGTCCCGGTTTTATATCTTTCCCTTCGTCTGTTGTCTCGGCTGTCTTATCGGTTAAGGTTGTCTCTTCCTTTTTTTCTGGTTTTGCTTCCGGTATCGGCCCGACCACCTCTTTTAAAACATCGCGTAAACCGGCCAAATCCACTTCCTTGCGGGGTTTTTTGACTGGTTTAAAATCGCCGGCGGTTTTCTCACTCATCGCTTCGCGCAAAGAAATTGTCTGACCGGTTTCCTTAATCAGCGGTTCGGAAATAATTTTTCTCGCTCCGACTTTTAGCGGCTGCTGTGATCTGACTTTGATTAAACATTCCTGGCAATAAACCGGCCGTACGCCGTCAGGTTTAAAATTTAATTCTACTTGCTTGCCGCAATCCCAACAACGGTCAATAAATACTGACGAGGCCAGCGACTTGGGAACGGACGCAGCCGGCGGTTCTTTCTTTCTCTCTGGTTTTTTAAATTCGGCGGCTGTTTCTATCACTCCGCTCCAGCGGGCAATTTTTTCTTCAACTTCTTGACGCGACAAACCGCCGTATCTTTCGCGGGAAACCCGAATGATTTTTTCTTTGTGACTTTTTTCCGGCCTGGCTTGAGGCAACAAAGTTGTCGCTGAAAATGGTCGGGAAGAAAAACCGTCAATCATTAATTTCAAATAAATTTGAGCAAATCCCAAGCCCACCAAATCGTTCACGTTGAACTCCGGCGAAAATTCATTTTCCAAAAACTCCGCGTCAGCCGCGCCGATGCGGAAAGTAATCATTGTGCCCACGTTCCCAAAAACCGCGTCGCGGACCTCCTCCACCATCTGGGTAATATATTGATGAGCCAAAACAAGATTCAAGCGGTATTTTCGCGCCTCCGATAAAATGTTGGCGAACGACTCAGTGGCAAAATTTTGGAATTCGTCAACGTATAAATAAAAATCCCGCCGCTCCTCTTCCGGCACGCTCACCCGCGACATAGCGGCCAGCTGCAATTTAGTAATCAGCATCGCGCCCAGCAGAGCCGAGGCATCTTCACCGACTAACCCTTTGGATAAATTCATAATTAAAATTTTGCCCTCATCCATCATCTCGCGCATATTAATGGTGGACTTGGTCTGGCCGACGATATTGCGAATCAAAGGGTTGGTCAAAAATTGACCGACTTTGTTCTGAATGGGATTAATGGCCTCAACTTCAAAATTGCCGCGGTATTTGGAAAATTCATCCACCCAAAAACTTTTCACCACCGGGTCGTTAACTTTCTCTATCACCCGCTGGCGATAATCTTTATCAACCAAAATTCTCATAATGCCCAGCAGCGTTGAACCGGGATATTCCAGCAGCGCCAAAACAGCGTTGCGCAAAACATATTCCAGCCGCGGCCCCCAGGTCTCGGCCCAGATTTTTTTGAAAACGCCCACCAATCCAGAAGCGACCAAATGGCGGTGTTCCGCATCAACTTTTTCCATCACGTTGAAAGCAATCGGATATTCCAAATCAGCCGGATTGAAATAAATCACGTCGTTGATGCGGCTGACCGGCACAAAATCCAGCATTTTTTCCGCAAACTCGCCGTGCGGGTCAACAATGGCCACGCCTCGGCCCGCCTGAATATCTTGAATCGCCATATTTTCCAGAAGAGTCGTTTTGCCGGTACCGGTTTTCCCGATAACATAAATATGTCGCCGCCGGTCGTCTTTTTTAATGCCAAAACGGGCTTTTTGATTGCGGAAATCGGTTTCGGCGAAAAATGTAATATCGTTTTCAGAATTATTATTCATATCTTAAAATATTTCCACGATAAAAAATAATTGCTTAATTTAGTGTAAAATTTAAATCTCAAAGTTAAAAATGACAATTTAAAATGTAAAGTGGATGAATCGCGAATTAATATTTTAAATTTTGCATTGTCATTTTACATTTTGATATTTACATTTTTAATTATTTCTCCCCTAGCGCATCCTTAAAAAAAGACAAACTTTCATGCTAATCTGCGAATCATTCCATCGGCAGATCTACCGGCGGGCCGCCTTTCTTAATCGGAATGTAAGGAGTCATGGGCGCCATCACCCCGATAGTCGGGAAATGATAAATAGTCGCCAACTCTTCAATATTTAAAATATAGCCCCTTTCCCAAAAGGAACGCGTCCGCAGCAAACGCATCAGAACCCGTTGTTTGTAGGCCTTGCGCATTTTAGCAAAAGCATAAAAAGCTCTGGTCATAGTGTGCATATCGGGTTTTAAACTGTTCATATTCAGATTGGCGAACTGATTAAAAATTCCCATAACAGCCGAAATGCACCCTGACGAATAAATATCCCGCGGGGCGATATAAGCCCACTGAATTTTTGCCTCGTAGCCCTTTTTGCTGGCTTTTTCCTCAATGCCAATAATAATATCTTTCTCGCCCGGCGACAAAAACATCATTAAACTGGGCGGTTCCTCTTTTTTGATTTCGGTCTTGGAGGTCAAACTTTTATCAACCAGAAACTCATGAGTGACATTTTGGATTGATTCTTTCCAGGTTCTGATATCGGTTTTAATTACCCCTTCCAGGTTGGCCGCTTTTTTACCCAATAATTTATCGGCCAACGCTCTGGCCTTATCGCGCCAAGCGTCAGCCACCGGTCGAAAAAGCACTTGAATCCAAAGTTGCTCGCCATATTTTAACTTTCCCATAAATTCCATCAAGCTGGCCAAGGGATCCAAAAATGGTTGGTCGCTTTTAGTCAAATCAATCAAGTGCTGATAAGTTCTGATGGGATAGACGCTGTCTCTATCAAACCGTAAGCGGCAACCCCACAAATCCCATTTTTTGTTGGGCACGTCAGGCGGAATCTTGCCAACATAATCCTCAACTTCTTTAATTTCCGCTTGCGGATATTGAGAATATACCTGTGCCTCCACCAAATTGCGGTATTTTTTTAGCAGCCGCAAATAAAAATGAATTTCGCCATTAATCCCGACAACTTCAAAACTGAAATAATCCTGGAGCATTCCCTGAACATACTTTTGATATTTGGTGCTGACATTACCAAAAGCCCCCCATAAACCAGCAAAAATTTGCTCCATGTTCTTGGGGGTCTTTTCAATTTCTCGAGGAGGTTTGACTTCCAGAATAATCCATTCCAGGCCTTGCCAATAGAACCGCTGGATATAATACATCCAGCTCTTGAAAAAAATAACGATTAAAAGAAATGGCGACCAAAGCCAGGTCGTTTCAATAAACGAATTTAAAAGTTTAAAATAAAGATTAAAAACCTCCTGCATTGAAGTATCTAATTATTAAGAAACATTATGGAGAAAGCACGAAATTACAAATCCCAAATTCCAAATAATATCCAATGACCGAAATTCCAATGACCAAAACGAGTTTTGAATTTTGCATTTAGAATTTGGAATTTATTTGAGATTTGGTGCTTGGCGCTTGGAATTTTATACCTTCACCGCGTATCTCCCCTGCTCATCCCGCTCGAATAATTTCCGATTCTGCAAATTAATCAAAACGGTGTTTTCTTTGACCAGTCGTTTTTGCAAAACCTTATCAATTATATCCTCTTTGGTGAGCGGCCCGTCATTTTTCAAAATCTGGCTAATGGTTTGGGAAACCGTGCCGGGTTCATAACCCCACTGACTCAGCGCATAAAGCCCGCGGCCCACCAAAACAAACCGCTTGTCTTTAATAAGTTCGTTGTGCACGGTTTGAACATACGCCAGCCGTTTTGAGGGCAAAATTTTATTTATTTTTTCGGTTACTTGGCTAAAGTGCAGGGGCTTGCCTTCATTTTTTAGAACAATGTAGGCCTTATCTTTCACGCCCCGCGGACTGATTTCTGGCCAATAGACCAAACCAAAATGACCCAGGTGATTCTGCTCAATCTGTTTGGAAGCATCAACGTAGGAATGAATCGCCTTGGCAGACAATTCCGGAAAAATTAATTTAGCGGCCGACAAAAGCTGTTCTGGCGATAGAACTTGTTTTTGCACGTCTAAATGCCTAACTAAAGAGTCAATTGTTTTTTTGGCGGTTTTAAGAGAATTTCCATTAACGGTCCAGACCGAATAAAAATTGTCATCTTCGGGCAAACGTTCAAAGTCATCGCCCAGCGTTAAAATTAAATAAAAAGCCGAGCGGCAGCGGTCCAAATCGGAAACGTTGCCCGCTCCCTTCAGCCGTTCAATTTCTTTGGCCGGATAGCAAATATAAATAAGGTCGTCGTAAAGCCGGTCCTCTCTTTTGAGCTCGCCGTGCTCGGTCAAGTGTTCCTGAAGCGCCTGAAATATCGGCTGGATTTTTTCTTTTATCTTTGGTTGTTTTAGATGGGCCAGGCCGTTTTCCTCAATCTGGCGGACCCGTTCTCTGGTGATGCTGTGGTCCCGACCAATGGCCTCCAAGGTCTGGCGCTGACCGTCTTTCAACCCAAAACGGCGCACAAGCACTTCTTTAGTGCGTTCATTGGGAATAACCTCCAATATTTCGTTGACTAAATGATAAGGATTCTGCATTAAATTTCGCCCCCCTCTTAGGGCTAATTTAGGATATTCTTAGCATAGCACAAGGCAAATAATGTGTCAACGGATTGTCTTTCCCACCGAATTATCTTTTTCCATCACTGCCAGCATTGCCTTAATGGGGTCGGTTTTATCAAGTCGGATTTTAATGTCTAAGTTTTCTGGCAATTCTTTTTTGCCGCCAGGCCTCCCAGGAAACCAAAATAGAACTGGCCACAAAAATTGAAGAATAAGTCCCAAAAAATATGCCGAGCATCAGCAGCAGGGCAAAATATTTGGTGCTGGCGCCGCCAAAAATATAAATGGCCAACAGCGTTAAAAAGACGGTTAAGGAAGTGTTGATGGAACGGGTGATGGTTTGGTTAATGCTGATATTGACCGTTTCTTCAAAACTCTTTCCCATTCCCTTGCGCAGGTTTTCCCGAATCCGGTCAAAAACTACAATGGTGTCGTGAACCGAAAAACCCAAAATTGTTAAAAGTCCGGTGATAAAAAGCAAATCAATTTCCACGCCAAAATAATGGCCTAAAATTGAAAAAATGCCAGTGGGAATAGAAACATCATGAAAAAGCGCGATGACGGCGGCCACGCCGTATTTCCAGGAAGCCACGGGACGGGAAACTTTACGAAAAGCCAAAGCGATATAAATAATAATCAAAATCAGCACCAGACTGATGGCCAGATATGCCCGCTGTTTTAATTCCCCGCCGATGACCGGCCCAACCGAATCAAATCTTTTTTCTTCTATCGGACTCAAAGTATTTAAGGATTGTAAAACTTTTTGATAGGCTGCCTCGTCCAAATCCTTCATCCTGATAATTACTCCGTTGTCGCCCACCGGTTGAACAGCCGCCTCACCTAAATCCAGAGCCGCTATTTTGCTTTTGATGGCGCTCGCTTCCGGCCGGCCGTTCAAAAAATCAATTTCAATGAGCGAGCCGCCCCTAAAATCAATGCCAAAATGCAGCCCCCAAAAAATCATGCTGAAAATTCCCGCGCCGATTAAAGCCAGAGAAAGGGTATAGAAAATCTTACGTTTACCAACCACATTCAACATAGTGCTAAAAATTTTCCGATTAATTCAAAATGTAAATATCAAAATGCAAAATGACAGTGTAAAATTCAAAATTATTTAATTTTTCCCGCGCATTGGCGAAAAATTTGTCATAAAATCGAGATGAGCCGAGCGTATAAAATCGCGTGCTATGGTTGGGGCGCCGTTAGGCGCCGTGGATAGCGATTTTAGCGAGGCGAATCCGATTTTATCAAATTTTTACGCCCTGCGCGGCGGTTTTTTCCGCCGCTTTTTTGCCGCCAAAAAAGCGGCAAAAGCTATTTTTTAATTCCAAATAACCAAATCCTGTGTTCCATCTTTTCACTCACCGCCAACCTCAAAAAACTGCGGGTAACAAAAATAGCGGAAAACATACTAATTAAGATACCGATGGCGAGCGTCAGCGCAAAACCCTTAATAATGCTTGTGCCCAGCCAAAATAAAACGGCACAGGTGATGAGCGAGGAAACGTTGGAATCGCGAATGGAAGTCCAGGCGCGCTTAAAACCTTCTTCAATCGCACCGCCCAGGGATTTGCCCCAGCGCAACTCTTCTTTCAGACGCTCAAATATCAAAATATTGGCGTCAACCGCCATACCGACCGACAAAACAAAACCAGCAATACCGGCTAAAGTCAGCGTCACCGGAATCAATTTAAATATCATGAGCGCCACGGCCGTATAAATCAAAAGAGCAGCCACTGCCAAAAGACCGGGCAGACGATACCAACCAATCATAAACAGCGCCACCGCCAAAATCCCGATGAGGGCGGCCAGTAAGCTTTGGCGCAAAGATTTTTCACCGAGTGAAGCCCCGACGCTCTGCTGGTTAACTAATTTTATCGGCACGGGCAGCGCGCCGGCGTTCAAACGCTGAACCAGTTGTTTGGCTTCGCTGACAGAAAAAGTGCCGGTAATCTGCGCCCGACCGCCCGAAATGGCTTCCTGCACCACCGGCACGCTGATGGGCGCGTTATCTAAATAAATTGCTAATTTCTTTTTGACATTTCGCGAAGTAACTTCTTCAAAAAGTTTAGCGCCCTCGGAATTAAATTCCAGCCCCACGTGAGGTTTGCTGGTGTTGGGGTCAAATTCCAAAGTGGCGCTTTTGATATATTTTCCGGTGAGGTCGGTGGGTTTAAAATAAGGGTCCTCGCTAAAAGTTTGCTGTTGTTCCGGCGGCAAACTTTTGTATTTATCAACGATGGCTTGAGTTTCAGCCGCAGTTCGCTCTTCCCTAAAATCCAAAGACGGCGTTTCACCAATCATGGCAATGGCCTGATGAATATCTTTAACGCCGGCCAGCTCAACTATCAGACGATAATGGCTGCCCACGGTGTCAACCTGAACTAACGGCTCGGTCACACCAAACAAATTCACCCGCCGCTCAATCACGTCGCGCACGCCCTGCATTGACTCGGTGTATTTGCTTTTTTCAGTATTGGCCAAATCAGCTTCGTAGACCAGATGCGTGCCGCCCTGCAAATCCAGGCCCAACCGAAAGGGCTTGTTAAAAAATTGCGGAATATTAGGTAGATTTTTAAAAGTGACACTTTTGTTTTTTTGGGTGTTGAGCCAGTCAACGGATTTATTCCAGACCCTGGGGTAATCAACCAAACCGGCAAAAATTGCCAACAAAAAAATCGCCAACACAATCCAAGTAGTGCGCGACATTTTTTGTTTAGTAAATATGGCTGAAAAAAATCGGGAAATAAAAGACATTAAAGACTGGCGGTCATTGCGAGCTCAGCCGCACGGCTGCGGCTGAGCGAAGCAATCCCGCTATTGAACCTCGGCAGACGTACTTTAGTAACATTATTTTTTATCTTAAACAAAAATTGCCCTTTTGTCAAACAAAAAATAAAATCGGGCTGCGCTTTTCACGCAGCCCGCTCTACTTTTTATTTTGCCTTTCTCATCAGGGCTTTGATTTTCAAAATTTGGTCTCCCAGATTATCGCGTTCAGCGATTTCCAATGCCTGTACTAAAAAATATATTGCCACTCTTTTGTAATCCAGCGGCCGGCTTCGTTTTTTGCGAAGCATATGCCGGCCCAGTGCTTTCAAAACTCTGACGCGAGTGGTATTTTTAACCTCGGTCAGTAGCTTTGCGTCACCAAACTCCATACCCCCATCCTCTCCTCTTATCCTGTTCGGAATTTTTTTGTCCAGAACTTCTCCTAATTTACACAAAACGAGGGCTCGGCTGTCATTGGTAAGATCTTTTTCCCCCAGCGCCTTTCTCAAACATATTTCCGCTTTCCGATAGATATGCCACGATGCCAGAATACTGCCCCTGACATCAAGCTGCCCGTGAGTCATTTTCTCCAAGCCGATTTTTCTTTCGGCAAAATTGGACCAACTCAATGCCCAAAACGCGCACCAGATACCTCTGACAAGCCAAAACGGCTTTAACTTAATCGGCGCCTGCCAAATCTGAGAAAACGCATTTCCCCGGCCGGTGTAATACGTGCTTGAAAGAGCGCTGGCGCCGTCGCCCGCTCTGCCTAAAAGTTTAAAATACCGATAATGTGCCCGGCTCCAGGCAATCGCCCCTTCTTGACCCCAGAGCTTCCCTTGCCAGGTTAAATCGTAAACCTTCCGTCCGATGCTATCACTATATTCGCTCATCTCCATCCCTCCCCTTGCTGTTATTTAAAAAAGGTACTATTTTGATTTTTAAACATATCATAAAGTCAAAAATAAGTCAAAAAAAATACCTGCCTTTTATTTCGGAATCTCAAGCGAAATTCCCCACTCGCCAAGAATTTTAGCAACTGCTTCTAATAATCGCACTTCAAGTTTTTTGTCGCGATGAATGCTGCGCTCTGCAAATTCAACTCGGCCGGCGGATGAATCACGAATTAACTCGGCAATCACGCGCGCCACGACTTCAGTTGTTTCGCGGCCAGCTCGTATCTGTCGTTTATACCAAAAAACAAGGTCAACCAGAAGCGAAATCGGCACCCAATGTTCGTAGAGTACCGGTTCCCCAACCGGTTCTCCCACTACTGCCCGAATCGCCTCTTTTTTATTAACAATCGCCCGAAGCAATCTTCGGTTTCCGTCAACAACACGAAGTTTTTTATCAGAGCTGTCTCCGTGAGTTTTGCGGACGACAAAAATTGGAAAATCATCGCGGGGCGCGGTCTCGGCTGCTTTTTCTTTAAGAATTTTTTGCGTTTGCTCAAAAAGTTCTCGGTTCTCTGGCCGGAAAAGTTGTTCTTTCACCGCGACAGCCGATTCCGGAATTCCCAGCGAGGCAATCGGCCCGAATTTTCCTCCGAACCAAAGCTCCTCAATTGGCATATCCTTTTCAGTCCACTTAATGTGAAGTGAGGTAATCCAGGGGACTAAACTTTTCAAACGAAAACCCATGGAGATGCCGTGAATCGCATTCCAAAAATTTCTAATTAAAAGCTCCGCGTACCATTTTCCTATTTGCTCATCAATTGACTGCCACAAAGACGCATCGCGCAGTTGTGGAAGAAGTTTTCTCATCTCCTGCTGAGCGTAACGGACAGCGATTTCTCGCCGAAATGGCTCGGACAAATGTGGAAGAAAAATTTTGTTGGTATCCATTTTTAGATGAAACTTGCACTGTTTATTTATAAGCTTCGCCATCCGTTACCTGTTTAATTAATTTTTCCGTTAATTCTTTGGGCAAGCCAAGCTCATTCCCCTCTCTGCCTTCATACTTTTCTATATATGGTCGGAGTAATTCGTGCTCTGCCAAAAAGCCGCCGGCCGCGTTCATAATATCTTCATCCCGGACTAACTTATCAATTATTTCTTCGGGTACTGGTTTAAAATATACTTTCGCGACATCTGCACCTGACGCGCGCTTCCCGGTTTTTGTATTTGTCGCCACCACCGCATTAATAATTTCAGCCGGGAACTGCCCATAGGAACGCAGATATCGCCGGCACTCTTTTTCACTTGCCGGCTTTTCGCGCAATTCGCCGTTACAAAGAACCACTTGGTCAGCAGTGATGAGAAGCGCCGGTTCGTTTAATCTTTGGCTGATAGCGTCGGCTTTGGCACAAGCCAACTTGACCGGCAGTTCATAAAAATCATCGCAGCGGATTGTTTTTTCATCTACATCGGCCGTCATTACTTCAAACTTATAACCCATTTTCTGAAGCATCTGCTTGCGCCATTTAGACCCGGAACCTAAAATTATTTTCAGATCGCTTCGCATAAAATCTACGATTTAAAACAGACCAATTGTCTAATATATTGAACAAAAAATGATTATAAATTTAAATTATTTTTATCCAAGCGTTAATATTTTTTTTCAATTCATCTAAATGCTCTTTCCCCCTAAATGTATGTCCTGCACCTTTTATAACATGAATTTCCTTTTCTCCGGGCAACGCATCGTATAGAACTTTCTGATGCTCAAATGGTGTGCTTGTATCATTTTCTCCCACTATCAGTAATACAGGCATTGTGAGTCTATCAACTCGGGACAACAAATCATATTTCAAACGATCTGCGACATGAGACCACTTCAGCCGTTTTATAACACCTGGCCTTGAATGACTTTCTTCTTCCAACCATCCAGTTTTCTCCCATTCTCTAAATTCTTTGGGTTTATAATGCTTATGCGCTTCTATACTTAACTTTCCTGACACAACAGTAGAAATCAGAGCGACTGCTTTTACCTTCTCGGGATAATTTTCCGCAAATAATGCCACGCTGATACCGCCTAAACTATGTCCGGCCAATACAAATGGTTCTTGATACCATTCTTGAGCGGATGCCCATTTAATTATATCCTCTAAATCCTCGTAATAATTGGTGGCCGTCGCATCCTCGTAATTGCCATCGCTTTCGCCCAAAGTATTAGTCGTGTCAAATCGAACGACAGTATATCCATTTTCTTTAAACGCATCGGCTATTGTCTGAATATGCGGCTGTTCTTTAAAACCACCCAATCCGTGCATTACAAAAGCTAAACCTTTTTGCGGTTCAGTTCTTTCTACAATCACTACAATTTTCTGACCTTTTCTATTTTTGATAGTTTCTCTCTCCATATATTACTCCTAATATTACTCCTACTTCCCATGACACTTTTTATGTTTCTCAACGGCTCAACGGGCCATTCCCGTTGAGCCGTTGAACTCCCTTATTTTTAGCCTTATTTTCCATGACACTTTTTATATTTTTTCCCCAACCCGCCCCAGTAGTAGTCCCGCTGTGGCGGGACACTACGGGGCAGGCTTGGCATAAACAAAAAATTTAACCTCTACCATGACAATGTTTGTATTTGATTGGCCGGCCATCGGGATGCTTAGCGCCGCACGGACAGGGATCGTTGCGACCCACCTTTTTACCCGCCGAAGTTTTAACGAAGGAGGGCGCTCCGCTTCGCGGAGCTTCGGCGGGCAAGCCGATTTTTCCGCGTTGTTCCGCGCTCGCCCCGTTAGATGGCGTTCCGCGCCTATCTAACGGGGTAAATTCCGCGTAGTTCCGCGGTGGCGCTGGCGGCGCCTGCGGCGCCGCCAGCGCCACTTTATAGATTGTCCCGACAAAACTTGATTGAATCGCTCCCAGCAGGCGCCCAAACAGCTGGTGACCTTCATTTTTGTATTCCACCAGCGGGTCTTTTTGGCCGTAAGCGCGCAGACGCACCGAATCGCGCAAATGGTCCATTTCGTCCAAATGGTCCATCCAAAGCATATCAATCGTACGCAGATAAACAAATTTTTCAATTTGGCGCATCTGCTCTCCGCCCACCTGCTTTTCTTTTTCTTCGTAGGCCTTATTGGCCAAGCCAATAATATAATCAATTAAATCATCGCGGTTTTTGGCGTCGGCCATGTTTTGGCGTGCCCCGTCCCGCCCAGACGGGACGGGGCACGCCTCTAACGGCAGCGGAAAAATCGTGTTTAAATTTTCATAAATTTCCTCCAAATTCCAGTCGTCGCGGAAATCACCTGGCGTATGGAATTTCACGATTTTAGCGACCTCCTGGCTGATTATTTCCAAAACCTGCTCGCGCAGATTCGTTGACTCCAAAATCTCCCGCCGTTTGCGATAAATCGTCTCGCGCTGTTTATTCATCACATCATCATATTCCAAAACATGTTTTCTGATATCAAAATTAAACCCTTCAATTTTGGCCTGGGCGCTCTCAATGGCACGGGAAATCATTTTATTTTCAATGGGCTGGTCTTCCGGCACTTTCAAAAATTCCATCATCCGCTTGATTTTATCTGGCGCAAAAATTCGCATCAAATCGTCTTCCAGAGAAACGAAAAATTGCGAAGAGCCCGGGTCGCCTTGACGGCCGGAACGGCCGCGCAGTTGGTCGTCAATGCGTCGCGCCTCGTGACGCTCGGTGCCGATGATATGGAGCCCACCTACCGTAATCACCTCGTCATGCTCTTTTTGCCAATCGTTTTTTGAGCCAAGCGGGGCGGCTTCTGGAACAATCAAATCGCAAGCGGGCACGGCTCCTCCGCCCTCGGCGGAGGAGAGCGAGCGATTTGCTTGAGCAAAAAATTCTCGCTGGGAATTTTTTGCGTTTCCAGAAGTCGCCCCGCTGGCGAATTCTAAAGGCCGCCCGCCCAAAATAATGTCCACGCCTCTGCCGGCCATGTTTGTCGCAATTGTCACTGCGCCTTTTTCACCCGCCTTGGCGATAATTTGCGCTTCGCGCTCGTGGTTTTTGGCGTTCAGCAATTCGTGCGCAATTCCTTCGCACCTCAAATACTGACTCAATGATTCGTTTTTCTCAATGGAAACCGTACCCACCAAGACCGGCTGACCAGCTTCGTGACATTTTTTGATTTCGCGAATCACGGCCATGAATTTCCCATTTTCTGTCCGATAAACACTGTCGGGCAGGTCAACGCGAATCATTGGCTTGTTGGTCGGCACCGGCACCACTTCAAGTTTGTAAACCTTGCTGAACTCCTCGGCCGAAGTGAGCGCCGTGCCGGTCATACCGGCCAGTTTTTTGTACATCCGAAAATAATTTTGGAAAGTAATGGTGGCTAGGGTCCGCGATTCTCTTTGCACCTGGACCCCCTCTTTGGCTTCCAGCGCCTGGTGCAGGCCTTCTGAATAGCGGCGACCGTGCATTAAGCGACCGGTAAACTCATCAACAATAATAATCTCACCATTTTTAACCACGTAGTCGCGGTCGCGCTTAAAAAGCGTTTGGGCCCGCAGCGCCTGTTCCAGATGATGAACGTAGCGCACGCCGCCTTCGGTATAAATATTTCCCAAACCCAGCATTTTTTCTACTTTTTCAATACCTGCCTCCGTTAAAGTGGAAGCGCGCATTTTTTCATCAATATTATAATCTTCATTCTCTTTGAGCTGCGGCGCGATTTTGGCGAAAGTTTCGTAAAGCTTGGTTGATTCCTCATCCGGCGCCGAAATAATCAAGGGCGTGCGCGCCTCGTCAATTAAAATTGAGTCTACTTCATCAACGATAGCATAATTAAGATAATTTTCTGCGTAGTTCCGCGTCTCGCCGCTTTGCGGCGAGTTATTCCGCGTAGTTCCGCGAGTTTGGACCATCTGGTCCAAACTTTCCACCATATTGTCGCGCAAATAATCAAAACCGAATTCGTTGTTGGTGCCGTAAGTAATGTCGGCTGCGTAGGCCTCGTGCCGCGACACTTGTTTTAAATTTTCCATTTCTATCGTTACTTCATTTTTATCAATCACTTTTGGTTCATAAACATATGAAACTTCGTGTTGAATACAGCCAACGGTTAAGCCCAGCGCGTGATAAATCGCGCCCATCCAGTTGGTGTCACGCTTGGACAAATAATCATTGACCGTGACTATATGCACGCCACGCCCCTCCAGCGCATTTAAATAAACCGCCAAAGTCGCCGCCAAAGTTTTGCCCTCGCCGGTTTTCATTTCCGCGATTTTTCCCTCGTGCAGCACCATGCCGCCGATTAACTGCACGTCAAAATGCCGCTGGCCGATGGTTCGTTTGGCCGCCTCGCGCACGGCCGCAAAGGCTTCGGGCAACAAATCGTCCAAAGTTTCGCCTTTGGCCAATCGTTCCTTAAATTCCTGCGTTTTGCTTTTTAATTCGTCATTAGAAAAAACCTTGAACTTGGGTTCGAGTTCATTGATTTGCTCGACAATTGGTTGGTATTTTCCGGCAATTCGTTCCCCCGAATCGCCGAAAATTTTAGATAAAAATGACATATGTTAGTATTTTTTCGATAGTATAAGTATAGCGAAATCTTAACAGAAATAATTGACAGATGCAATTAAAACCCCGTCATCGGCCGCCCAACCACAAAAATCAATTTACACACTTTTCCGCTATAGCGGGAATTTGTGTAAAAATCAGGGAAGACCAAAAATCCTTTTTAATTTTTTTCCGATATCGTGAATCTCTGCCTCCAAATAAAGAATGTCATTGCCGACCCCAAAAAAATCAGAAACCATATCAATTTCCTCTTTGCAATCAAATGGATACACAAAAACGCTTTTTTGAAGCTGAAACATGCCCAATTTTTTAAATTTGTCTCGCAAGGCGTCTCTGGCTTTCTTTTTGGGTTCCGATATATCAAAAATCACTACCCGCCATTTATGATCCCATTTTAAATTTTCTTTTAATCTAATCTTGTCTATGCCGTGTTTTAAAAATTCATTTTCCCCCTTTTTTGTCAAACCAAATATTATTTGATTATCTTTTGATTTTCTCTTGATTAACTTTCTTTTTTCTAAACGATCAATATATTGCCTGGCCAAAGATTGATTAAATTTTTTCCACGAAACATAATTTTTATCTTTCAAAAGAAAACGAAAAACCTGAATGGCATTAGGAGCGACTAGCGCAGCCGCCAAAACACCGCCCATTCCCAAGAACTTCAAAATTTCTTTGGCTGAAATACTGAAAATGACATTACTATCTTTATTTCTCATATTTTAATCTCTATCAATCTTACACAAAATCTCGCGATAGCGTCATTTTGTGTAAGAATACCTTTTTAATTTTAAGACGGAATGGCCGTTTTTGCAAGCTAAATTGCCGTCATCTGCTTGGCAAATTCCGCCGGTGATTTTTTACGGCTTAGCTTTTCCATCGGACACAAATCGCTTCCCGGCGCATTTAAAATATGCCTCACAATTTTTTTATATTCTGCTGCCGCGCCGCCGCGCTGCAGGACGACCAAGGCATTGCGGGTAATCAGCGGTGTTAAAACTTTTTTCACTCCGCCATAACAAAGCAGCAGCGCGGCGGCGCGGCCCACGACTTTGTCGTAAACCGTCGCCCCGCGCATCTGCCGCCGATAATTTTTGACGCAAAAAATCAGGGGCTTGAGACCCTGATTTTTTGAATAATACAAAATTTCACCCCCTTTAATTAATGCAAACGACCAGCCCTTTTTAATAAAATAATCTAAATTCATATTCGCCTCCCTCCTTTTAGAGCTTGCCCCGTACTTGATACGGGGGAGGGCTGGGGTGGATTTAAAAATCTCCCCTACCCCCTCTTTTTTAAAGAGGGGGAAATCTGAATTAAATTTTTTCATCCTGCAAAAATTCACCAATAATTTTAACGGCCAGTGGCACTAAAGCCAGCTGCAGCAAAATTCCCGGCCAGCCCACCTGAAGAACGCCCGTCACATAAGTGGTGGCAATTAATTTTGTCGGCAGAAGCGCAATACCCAACCACAAAAACACCCGGCCAATAATCATTGCGCCAATGAGTGCCACCCAGATATTTTTTACGTTTTCGCGCAGCAGTCCGGCGAAAAAACCATAAGTGGCAACCTCAATAACAACAAACGGCAAAACCGGCAAAAGCGGCATACCGGAAATAGAGAAGCTAATCAGCGGCGTCAAAATTCCGACCGCCAAACCTGCCCGCCAACCCAGCAGCAAACCGGCAGTCAAAACAAAAAAATGCATAGGTAAAAAGACGCGGCCGGCCGTTGGCCCGTCAAAATAGTGCGCCGCCAACGGCGTCAAAACGGACAATGCCGTAAACACGAATACAAAAAATAGATTTTTTATTTTGGTTAAAGGCAGAACTTGAAGATTATTCATATTAATGTAAAATGTAAATCTCAAAATGGAAAATGACAGTTAAAAATCTAAAATTTTTAATTAAACTACCCCGCCGACGGAGCGGCGGGGATTTCCCAACCGACTCTATCGCGCTATCCGATTATGATGGAAATTAACCAAACGATCCACTCACCAAACAATTCGGAATGCCCCCGCGCACGGAGGCGCGGGGAAAGTTAATTTCATTTTACATTATCATTTTTAATTTTGATTTTTAAAGATATACCCTATCGTTTTATAAATCAATTTCGCCACCAAAAAATCAGGCGCAAAAAAATTCTTGATGGGCGCCAGCTCCACAAAATCAGCGCCAATGATTTTTTTGTTTTTGGCCACGGCTTTTAAAATATTTGATATTTCGTACCAATCTAATCCGCCTGGTTCCGGTGTACCTGTGGCTGGCATAACCGAGGAATCAAAAGTGTCAACGTCAAAAGTCAGATAAACTTTTCTTTTTAAACTTTTTAAAATTTCCTCAATTTTCCATTGCTTTTTATCTTTTGCCCAAAAAGTTTTGACGCGACATTGGTTTTTTTGCCAAAAATTTAATTCGTCGTTTTCATTACTGATGTTGCGCACACCGATTTGCACCAAATTTATATCCTGGGAATCCAAACATCTTCTCATGGCCGCGGCATGGGAATATTTCTGCCCCAGATACCCATCGCGCAAATCCGCGTGCGCGTCAAACTGCAAAATGCTGAAATTGCCAAAATGCTTTTTGTATTCTTCTATTATAAAAGGCGTGATGCTGTGCTCCCCGCCTAAAGTTATCGGCAATTTTTTTTCTGCCAAAATTTTGGAAATTGCCGCGCTTATTTGTTTTTTTGCCGCTATGGCTAACCTGCCCGGCTTAATTTCCGAGTGGGTGAAAATATTTATTTTTTTATAAGTCTCCTGCCAAAGTTCTTCATCAAATAACTCAACTTGGGAGCTGGCTTTGATAATGGCAGCGGGACCATTTTTAGTCCCCTTACCATATGTTGTTGTCGCCTCAAAACCAAAAGATACAATGACAACTTGCGCCTTTTTAAAATCTACTGAGTCAATGTCCAAAAAATTATTTTTCGCTAGTTTCATTTTAATTTAATGGCTCTCGTTCTTACCTTTATTATAATAAGCCTTCAGGCTGTGTTTTCTTAGAGCTTTATCCAAAAAAGCTATTGCTTCGTCGCGAAAGTCAAGCAGATGACGCGGTTCACGCTCTATTTCTTCTTGCAATAGCGCATGGACAATAAAAGGGAAAACCGCCGTGACGTCGGCAAAAACATACTGGGAATTCCTAACGCAGTCCTCGGAAGTTTTTCCCCAAGTGTGGCCCTCGCCGGCCGTGGCAGAAGATAAGCCGCCATCTTGCACGTGCGCGTCGCAGATTTGCACGTCCGTATCGTAGCCGCCGACATTAATGTTGCAAATCTGGGTCAAATAAGGTTCCGGCTGCAGCGAATAGTTTTTGGGCACACCGCCGCCCAAAATAATAATTGATAATTTTTTGCTCCATTTATTTTTGGCAAAATAATGATAAGCGCCAAACTCATGAATATCCTCCTCCATGTCAATGCTGAATTTATAACGGTGGCCCAGTTTTCTTTTCAAAAACGCCAGATTCAAAAAAATTGAACCATCTTGCGGCGCCCCGCAAAAAATCGGAATGCGGTGACGGTAGGCCTGAACTAAAATACTACGGTTCAAATCAGCGAGCTTGAAACGGCGACGGCCGAAACGAGCCAAATGTCGGCCAAGTAAATAATGAAATTCCGTTGTGGTCATTGAACGGCTAAAATCCGGACGACGCACTAAATCAAGAATTAAATTATCGGTCGTTCCCAAATCGTCCTCCGGAAAAGCGGTGTCATAAATTCTGGTCCAGCCGGCTTTGCGTAATTTGATGTCTCCCTGATGAGGATGGACTTCAAACCAATCGTCGCTTTCCTGCCGCTGCAAATCGTGATAGAGATTAGCGCCGGTGGTGGTAATAATATCAATATAACCGGCCTTAATCATCGGAATAATACAAGAAACAACAAAATCCGCCGGCGTCATTGCCCCCGAAAACGCCAAAACAATCGTATGGTCTTTTTCGATCATCCGCCTGATTATTTCGTACGCCCTTTTTATTTCCCGACCGACAAAAGCGCCAAAGGCCTTTTCAAAAAGTTCGGCCGTCGTTTCACTGCCGGTAATCGGCTCGCCAATCACGCGCCGGCCGACCAATCTTTTAGTTAGATGTTTCATATACGGATTTAATCACTATAAAATCACCAACCAAACATTTTTCCAATCTCTTCCGGACTCTCGTGGCGCCGTGCGATGGTAAGCACGCCGTTTTGCGCGATAATCTTGGCCGGTGATGATAAAAGGCAATGATGAGAGGCCAGGGCGTCCTGATAGGCCCCTGAATCAAAAAGCGCTATGTATTGGTAATCACCGTTTGTTTCTTCAATAGGCGGCAACAAAATGTAGCTGCCGCCGGCGGTATAGCGATCATCCGAATCGCACGAGGAGCCGGCCAGCCAAACCTTGGTTAATTTTTCGGCCCGCATGTTATTGACCGGCGTGATATGCCACTTTTGATGAATCGCCCAAGTATCAATCAAATCGTTCATAAAACTGCCGTCAACGATATACCACTTTTTGGCCGAAACATTATTGATGGGTTTTTCACAAAGCACTTTAAAAACCGTGATTTGCGCGGGAGCCATGATATATCTTCCCCATTCGGCAATAATATTGGGATGAGGAATCTCACGTTCAGCACAAATTTTGCTTATAGTTGAAATAATTTTCCTGACAACGTTGGCGGCGCCGTAAAACTTTTTCTTTTCATAAGGGATGGCCATGCCGCCGCCAATATCAAGCGTATCAAGAGTGGGATTATTCTTTTTGATTTTGGCGTATATTTCAGTCGCGGTATTCGCGGCTTCAATCAGACCTTCCTGATTCATTGTTTGAGAGCCAAGGTGATAATGAAGTATCTTCAGATTACGAATTCTCCCCAGCTCATATATCTCTTCGGGAGCAAAACCGTAACGATCATTCTTTTTTATCCAGCGAGATTTTGCCTTGATTTCCATTTTAGTTCTGATGCCGACGTCTCCCGTATATTTCTTCAGAGATTTATACTCGCTTAAATCCTCTATAATGGGGATAATGGACAATCCTTTTCCTTTCAGCTCCTGAATTAATCCTAAATATTTTTCTGTTTTGGGTCCGTTGCAGATTACCCGAATACGAGAATGAAATTGATCTTGTTCCCATAATTTATGTACGAGCCACAATTCGTTGTAAGAACCGGTTTCCAAATTTGCTCCTTCGGAAATTAGCGGCAAAACAAATTCCTTGTTTTGGTTAACCTTCATCGGGTAATGATAAAAAAATCGTCCCTTGTAATTAAAAGTTTTTATATAAAAATTGAAGGTCTGAACTAAATCTAAATAACGCTTCTCCACAATAAATGGAAAAGCGATTTCAAGAGGCGACCCGAATTTGCTGACGAGATCGTAGATATTATATTGGTAGTTGCCCTCTCTAACTACCAATTCACCGTCTTTGGAAATTCCGAAAAACTGGGTGTTGAATTCCTCTTTCCCTAATTTCCAGAATTTCTCATAATTTTTTTTCTTTTTCACTTTTCTTTCTTGGCCCCCATCAAGACCTAATTCTTATTGCCGAGGATAGCGAGAGAAATGCGAGTTGCCACTCGCATTTCCGAGCGTCGCAGGCAACAAAGGGTTTAATACCCTTTATTTCTTAAAACGCGCCAAGGGCGAAATTTTAAATTGTTTGGCGATACTGCGCGCCCCACGAATAAAGACAGTTTCCTTTTTCGTTTTGAATTTTTGGATTTCTCTTTCCAGGTCGTCGCGCACCTCGTCAATGGCGACAAAAATGTCATCGCGCTCCGATTCGGCCCGGAATAATTGGCCGCCGATGCTCAAATTAATTTCGGCACGGAAAACATCGCCGGTTTTGTGGTGCCGCGTGCTCCGCCCCACCTCAATTTCCGCTTTAATTAATTCTTCGTTGAAATCCCCGAAAAACTTTTTCAAACTATCAATTTTTTTCTGGAGATAATTTTCAACGCTGCTAGTTATTTCAAAATTCTTGCTTTTTATAACCGACTTCATATTTTTTTATCCGTTTCTTTATTATACGGTTAAATTTTTAAATTGTAAATTGTGGACAACTAAATTTCGCTATAGATTACAGATTTATTACAGATAGACCAATGGGCTACAGAATACAGATAAGTACAGATATACAGATACCGACTGACTTTTAGCTGAAATTCAAACCATCAACCACAGCCGAGCGCGGTTGTATCTGTATATCTGTAAAAAATCTGTATTCTGTAGCTTATAAAATCCTGATTTCTTTTTCCAGTTCAATCCCAAATTTTTCCTTAACTGATTCCTGACAAAGATTAATTAATTCCAAAACATCAGCCGCTTTAGCGCTAATAACATTAACAATAAAATTGGCATGTTGCGTCGAAATTTGCGCCCCGCCCGCTTGCCTGCCCTTCAGACCGCACTGCTCAATTAAATAACCAACCGCCACCATGCCGCCTTTTATTTGCTCGGCTGGAATTAATTTTTTAAAATTTTCCGACTGCCAGCCAAATTCAATATTTTTGAAAATACTACCGGCTGAGGGAAACGATGGAATTTTATTCTTTCTGGTTGCCAAACATTCCTGAACAAAATTTTGAGCTCGGGCGGTGTCGCCTTTTCCCAATTTTAATTTGGCAGTAAGAATTATCAAATTCTGATTTTTTTTAAAAATACTTTCTCGGTAGCCAAATTCACACTGCTTATGGGAATATGATTGAATTTCTTGGTCTTTGGCATTAAAAACTTCTACGCTTTCTACTGCCTCGGAAATGCTGTGACGATAAGCGCCGGCGTTGCCGCAAATGGCGCCGCCCAGGGTTCCGGGAATTCCCGCCGCCCATTCTAAACCAATCAATCCATTTTCCAAGGATTGAACAACCAACAATGCCAAAGGTGCGCCTGCCTCCGCCAGAATAATTTTAAATTTTACATTGTAATTTTTAATTTTTAATTTTCCATTTTTAATTTTTATTACCAGCCCGTCAAATCCGCTTTCGGAAACTAACAGATTACTGCCGCCACCCAGCATAAAATAAGGCAAGTTATTTTCTTTAGCCCAATTCAGTGCTTCGAGAAATTCTTCTTTACTTTTAGCAACAAAAAAATACCTGGCCGGCCCGCCGATGCGAAAAGTCGTGTGGTTGGCGAGTGGAATATTTTCTTGTAAGTTTGGAGGTTTTGACTTGATAAACATTTCTTAAAAATTCTTAAATTTTCCACCCTCCGGGTGGTCGCCCGAAGGGCGACAATTTTAAATCAATGCCTAAATTTTAAAATTTTAAAACATTTAAAATTCATTTAAAATTGAGAATTTAAAATTTAAAATTATCTTATCACATCAGCTCCTGTTTTATACAAATCCCTCTCGGTTCTGTTCACCACAAAAACCGTCTCCCAACTTCTGCCGGAATTGACAAACTGCTGAACGCTCATATTCAGCCAATGTTTGCTCATATCGCCGTTGATCTCATAGATCTTATAGTCGCCCTCCGCCCGAATCAACCAAACATTCTGATACCAATCACGCTGGGCGGCAGTCACTTCAATAATGTTCTGCCAACTAAAATGCGGATAGGCCGCCAAAATTTCCGGCGACTGAATCCAGCGTTTATATTTTCCCTTGATGACATAAACTCGATAATCGTTCTTGGCGCGAATCAAAGAGCCGTCCGGGTAATCGGGGCTGGCGACCGGCGGAGTAATGACTGACGACGTAGATGTGGAAGAAGCGACCGGGTTGACCGCCGGAGAAACAACCGGCACGACCGGCAATTGAGAAAATGAAGTTAATTTAACGGTGTAAGAAAAAGGGTAAAAAATTTCATTAGCCGAAAAACCGGAAGTTTTTGTCTGGTTGGAAAGAATTAAAACGATTTCCGACACTTGAGCGCCGAAACCCAAAATCAAATCGGAGCCGGTTTGGCGTCCGTCAAGCTTTAAATAACGTATTGATTTGGTTCCGCTACCGGAAAAAATCAAAACTGGAATTTGAAAATTAGAAACGTTGTCGCCGGCGAAATTCAAAACAAGATTTAAGATTGAAGATCCGACCGGTGAAATTTTATACCATTGACCGGCCCAGTCTTTAATATCGTCGGCGAAAGAAAAGGCCGCCTCTTCCTTTGCCGCCAAAAAGTTGCTCAAAGTGGACATTACATGTAATCGCTCATAAGTCAAATCCTGATTCAAATAACAGTATTTCTGGCCTTGCCCCAACTGGCAATCGTTGATGTAGTTAGCCACGGTCCAATTGGTGAAAACATCGGCAAATGAGTCGGTAAAACCCAGCTCTTTGAGGGCTCTATTAATACTTTCAATGCCGACCGCCTCGGCTTTGACCATCTTGATTAAAACTTGCTGGCCGTAGCGACTCACCAAATACTGCATAAAAATATCGGCCGGGCCATAATCGGCGGTCTGGCCCTGCCATTCGGTGAGCGAATCGGAGGGATTGCGCAAAAATTCTTTGACGCGCCTTTGCAGGTTGCTACCTTCATAAATGTCGTCGTAGCCGCAAAGAGTGGAAGCATATTCGGAACGGGCCTCGTTGAGCCAGATATCTTCGGTCAGGCCGCGCAGCTTTTCTTTTTGATAGAAACTGATCATATGCTGGAATTCGTGCGCCAAAAAAACTTTCTCCAGCGGCGAATTCAGATAGGCGGTATTTAAATAGATGATTTCCCGTTCATTGGAAGCCGGTATCTGAAATCTGGAAAATTCGTCAAGCGTGTTAAAATAACCGCCGGTATTTTTTTTAAGCGGCGTAATTAAGATAAAAACGCGCAGCTCATTATCAATGCCCGGCGACCATTCCGAACCATAAATCTGCGTTAAGCGCGGATGAATGGTCTTGTCAAATTCGTCCAACAGATTCAAAGCGACCAAGTTGTTGACGGCGGCATCGGTCGCGTTCAAACTATTCCACCATTCGTTTTCAATATAATACAATCCCCAATCGCCCACCTGGCGCAAAGTGGCGCTGACTGATGAGCGGCCGGCATAATCATAAGACGGGTCAATATTAAAAGTTCTCGTCTCGCCTAAAGTGAAAGCCGAAACACTGTCCGCTTTTAAAAACAGAGTTAAAAAAAATATCGGCCAAAAAATTTTCTTAAGAATTGGCATATATACTCTTATCTTTTAATACTATAAGAATTTTCATTTTATTTCAAATATAATTGACTTGAGCGCGGTTACCTGTAACACTTATCCACGATCGTGAACAAATGTTACGGAGCGAAATTTGACCAAACTTAGCGGAAGGATAAAAACATTGCCAAAATCATAAAAAAGCGGTAGAATTTAAAAAATGAACATGATTATCGGCAAAATCAAAAAAATCCTGCTTTGGGGCGGCGATATCGCCGTGCTCTATTTAGCGCTATTTTTGACGCTCTTAATCCGCTACGAAAATACGTGGCCCAAGCAATGGCATATCCACCTAATTCCTTTCACCATTATTTATTTTTCCGCCCTGCTGGTCTTTTATATCATCGGGCTTTACGACATCACTTTGGCGCGCAATAACCTTTATTTTTTCCTCACCCTGGTCAAGGCGCTGGTCATTAACGCGGCCATGGCTATCAGTTTTTTCTATTTCATCCCTTATTTCGGCATTACGCCCAAGACCAACTTATTTATCAATCTGATTATTTTCGCCGCTCTTTTTATCGGCTGGAGACAGCTTTACAATCATTTAATCAAAACACCGACCCTACTCAATAACGTTTTGGTTCTGGGACAAAATCAAGAATCTAAAGAATTGATTCAATATATTAAAAACAATCCGCAACTTGGTTATCATATTAAAAAAATTGCTGAAATTGACGAAGTTAAAATACTTTATGATTTAATTGAAGTCTTAATTCAGGAAAAGATTCAGGTGGTGGTCACCACTATTAACCCATATAAAGATACAAATCTGGTCCGTAATCTTTACCAGTGCATTCCTTTAAAAATTACCGTGGTTGACCTGCCGACATTTTACGAAAAAATCACCGGCAAAATACCCGTCTCGGCCATTGAAGAAATCTGGTTTCTGGAAAATCTGATGACCGAACAAAAAGCTTTTTTTGAGGGAACAAAGAGAATATTTGATATTATTTTTTCCTTGACGCTGGGACTGATCACCCTCGTTTTAATTCCGTTTTTCTATCTAATAATAAAATTAGACAGTTCCGGCTCCCTGCTGATACGCCAAAAAAGAGTCGGCCGGGACAACCGAATTTTTGAACTGATCAAACTCCGCTCCATGTTCGCGCTGGCGCCCGACGGCAGCGCCGAAAAAAACGGGGCGCAGTGGACCAAAGAGAAAGACAAACGGGTCACGCGCGTGGGCAAATGGCTGCGCAAAACTCGGCTGGACGAACTACCGCAGCTTTGGAACGTGCTCAAAGGCGAAATCTCTTTTGTCGGTCCGCGGCCAGAACGGCCGGAATTCGCTTTTTCCAACGACCTTTTATCAAAAATTCCTTTCTACCAAATCCGCCACACGATAAAACCGGGGCTGACCGGTTGGGCACAAATAAAATATCCCTATGGTTCCTCGGTTGAGGACACCTTGCAGAAACTCCAATACGACCTTTATTACATCAAAAACCGCTCGTTAATTCTGGATTTAGCCGTAATCTTAAAAACTATCAAAATCGTTTTGAGCGGAGGGGGAAGATAAAAAATATCTCATCTAAAAAATAAAAAACCGTAAATCATTCGTTCTTTGGGGATATTCGCTTGTTTGGACATATTCGTGCGAATATGTCCAAACACAAAAATAAAATAATACAAAAATAATAAAAGTAACTAAAGCCTAAAAATGAGAAAGAATCTGCTCAAGCACTTTCGGAGCGGATGAAGAAAGCGAATAAAGAATCGTCAAGCTCACCTGCTCTGTTTCAACTAAATCTGTATTTCGCAAAATCGCTAAGTGCCTAGAAGTGGATTTAAAAGAAAGCTTAATATGCCCGGCCAATTCGCTTACCGACACCCTCTTGTGATCTTTCAAATATCGTAATATTTTAAGCCGGCGGCGATTAGCCGCGGCTTTTAAAATTTTTTCTATTTGAATTATATCCATGGTTTTTGTTTATATTTATGTTTATATTTAATTATCGCTATCCTCTCCTTATAATCATACCACAAAATCTTATGGACATATTCGTGCGAATATGCCTATACACGAACACAAACAAACATGATGCAAAAAGCTCGTGTGAAAATCTACAATCTCCTGCGCCGGAGCGAAGGGGAAGATAAAAATCTGGCGTCATCTGGCGACATCGCAAATCGCTATTATTAAAAAACGTTCTGTTTGCATGGACATATTCGTGCGAATAAGGGGTATACAGCGCTGTACTGTTAAAAAATAAATACTCTAATCAAAAAAGAACACCGGCATATTCGTGCGAATTAGACCAAACACAAATAGACAAATAAGGTGACCTAACACGCGCTCAGGCGTTTCTCCAAATTGCATTACGTTAAGATTGAAAAAAATCGTTTTTATGCTTAAATAGAAACAATACAAATAATACTTCAACGAGAAAATAGGAAAATATCCCTGATCATATTCGTGCGAATATGTCCAATACGTATAAGCTGCTGCGAGCAAAACGCAAATCAAATATCCTTACGACGTCCCCATTAAAAACACCTTGCAGAAACTCCAATACGACCTTTATTACATCAAAAACCGCTCGTT
>Ga0315284_10001367_pt1 | contig 34760 bp, 29 predicted proteins | sample YL17G09_16_MG_FD_203696 | JGI IMG/M metagenome (GOLD analysis project Ga0315284, IMG submission 203696) | Sediment microbial communities from Yellowstone Lake, YNP, Wyoming, USA - YL17G09_16 | ecosystem: Environmental > Aquatic > Freshwater > Lake > Sediment | place: USA: Wyoming | collected... | reverse complement strand
AGAGCCACGGAGGGCAGCGGCCATGATCAACCGCATCATCGAGCTGAGCGCGCACAACAAATTCATCGTGTTCCTGTTCATCGCCGCCGCCGTACTGGCCGGCTGGTGGTCGCTCAATAACGTGCCGCTGGACGCCATCCCGGACCTGTCGGACACCCAGGTGATCGTCTATTCGCGCTGGGACCGCAGCCCCGACATCATGGAAGACCAGGTCACCTACCCGATCGTGACGGCCATGCTGGGGGCGCCGCGGGTGAAGGACATCCGCGGCTTCTCGGACTTCGGCTACTCCTACGTCTACATCATTTTCGACGAAGGCACCGACATTTACTGGGCCCGTTCGCGGACGCTCGAATACCTGAGCAAGATTTTGCCGCGGCTGCCTTCCGAGGTGAAAGTCGAGCTGGGGCCGGACGCCACCGGAGTCGGCTGGGTGTTCCAGTACGCGCTGGTCGATACCAGCGGAAAGAACGATCTGGCCGAGCTTCGCTCCTTCCAGGACTGGTACCTGCGCTATTACCTGCAAAGCGTGCCGGGGGTGGCCGAGGTGGCGCCGCTGGGCGGCTTCGTCCGCCAGTACCAGGTGAACGTCGATCCTAACAAGCTGGCCGCCTACAACCTGCCGATCGAGAAAGTGACGGCGGCCATCCGCAGCGGCAACAACGACGTGGGCGGGCGGCTGGTGGAGTTCAGCGGGCGCGAGTACATGGTGCGTGGCCGCGGCTACGCCAAGACCACCGGCGACATCGGCAAAATCGTGGTCGCGGTTAATGACAAGACCGGCACTCCCATCACTCTGCGCGACCTCGGCGACGTGGTGCTGGGACCCGACATCCGCCGTGGCGTCGCCGACCTGGACGGCCAGGGCGAGACGGTGGCCGGCATCGTCGTGATGCGCCAGGGCGAAAACGCTTTGCACGTGATCGATCGCGTCAAGGCCAAGCTGAAAGACATTGAGCCCAGCCTTCCGCCGGGCGTCAAGATCGTCACCACCTACGACCGCTCGGAATTGATCCTGCGCTCGATCGAAAACCTCAAGCATACGTTGATCGAAGAACTGGTGATTGTCAGCCTGGTGATCCTGATCTTCCTGTGGCACATCCCCAGTGCCATCATCCCGATCATCACCATCCCGGTGGCCATAATCATCGCCTTTATCCCGATGAAAGCGATGGGCATCACCTCCAACATCATGTCGCTGGGCGGCATTGCCATCGCCATCGGCGCCATGGTGGACGCGGCTATCGTGGTAGTGGAGCAGACCCACAAGAAGCTGGAACACTGGGACGCGGAGGGGCGCAAGCGCGATTACAAGGAAGTGGTGATCGAGGCGATCAAGGAAGTGGGCGGGCCCAGTTTCTTCTCGCTGTTGGTGATCGCCGTCTCCTTCATGCCCATCTTCACGCTGGAGGCGCAGGAAGGGCGGCTGTTCAAGCCCCTGGCCTTCACCAAGAACTTCTCGATGGCCATCGCCGCGGTGCTGGCCATCACGCTCGATCCGGCCATGCGGATCCTGTTCACCCACGCCCGCAACTTCAGCTTCCGTCCGCGGTGGCTGTGCCGGGCGGCAAACGCGGTGCTGGTGGGCAGGATCAAGCCCGAAGAGAAGCACCCGCTCAGCCGCTTCCTTATGCGGGTCTACCAGCCGGTGGTGGAGTTCGTGCTGGGGCACACGTGGGCGGTGGTCGTATCTGCCGTGTTGGTGGTGGCCCTTACTATCCCGATTTATTTCCAGCTCGGATCGGAGTTCATGCCGCCGCTCAACGAAGGCGTGATCCTGTTCATGCCCTCGACGCTGCCCGGCATTTCGGTGGCCGAGGCGCAGCAACTGCTGCAGGTCCAGGACCGGCTGCTGCGGCAGTTCCCCGAAGTCGAGCGGGTGCTGGGCAAAGCCGGGCGTGCCGAAACCTCCACCGATCCGGCTCCCTTCTCGATGATGGAAACCACCGTGGTGCTGAAGCCGGAGAGCGAATGGCGGCATAAGGACACCTGGTACACGGCGTGGGCGCCGGCCTGGGCCCTCCCCGTTCTGCGGCGCATCACGCCCGATCACATTTCCTGGGAAGAACTGGTGGGACAGATGGACCAGGCGCTGAAGCTGCCCGGCGTCAGCAATGCCTGGACCATGCCCATCAAGGCCCGCATCGACATGCTGACCACTGGGATCCGGACCCCGGTCGGCATCAAGATCTACGGCTCCGACCTGAAGAAAATCGAGGAGATCGGCGGCCAGATCGAATCGGTCATCGCCAAGGTCCCCGGCACGCGCAGCCAGTTTTCCGAGCGCACCGCCGGCGGTTATTTCCTGGACTTCGATTTCAAGCGCGACCAGTTGGCGCGCTACGGCCTCTCGGTCAACGACGCCCAGATGTACGTGATGACCGCGGTGGGCGGCGACAATATCACCACCACCGTCGAAGGACGCGAGCGCTACCCGGTCAATGTCCGTTACTTGCGCGACTTTCGCTCCAGCGTGGACAAGCTGGAGCGGGTGCTGGTTTCCACGCCGTCGGGCGCGCAGGTGCCCATGGCGCAGCTTGCGGATGTGAAGCTGGTAACCGGACCGGCCATGATCCGTGACGAAAACGGCATGCTCAACGGCTACGTGTACGTGGACATGGCCGGGCGCGACATGGGCAGCTACGTGGCCGACGCCAGGAAAGCCGTGCGCGAGCACGTCCAGTTGCCGCCCGGCTACTCGCTGGTCTGGAGCGGGCAGTTCGAGTACATGCAGCGGGTCGAACAGCGCCTGCTGATCGTCGTCCCCATCACGCTGTTCCTGATCTTCATGCTGCTGTACATGAATACCCGCTCGGTAGCCAAGACCTTCATCATTTTCCTGGCGGTGCCGTTTTCGGCGGTCGGAGCCGTCTGGCTTTTGTACCTGCTGGGTTACAACATGAGCATCGGGGTATGGGTCGGCTTGATCGCGCTGATGGGTGTGGATGCGGAAACCGGCGTCTTCATGCTGCTCTATCTTGACCTTGCCTACCACGATATGCAGAACCAGGGACGCATGAAGACATGGGCCGATTTGAAGGAAGCGATCATCCACGGCGCGGTCAAGCGCGTCCGGCCCAAAGTGATGACGGTCGCCTGCATGTTCATGGCCCTGTTCCCCATCATGTGGTCGGTGGGCGCGGGCGCCGACGTCATGAAACGCATCGCGGCGCCCATGGTCGGCGGCATCTTCACCAGCTTCATCATGGAGCTGGCGGTTTATCCTGCCATTTACGCCATCTGGAAGTGGCACTTTGAAATGAAACGAGGGCAACCGGCATGAAAAACAGGATCAGATTCACCACCAAGACACAAAGGACACAAAGAACCACGAGGGTTTTCCTGGTGTTCTTGGTGTCTTTGTGTCTTGGTGATTCAAGCTCGCTGCTGGCCGCGCCATTCTCGTTCGCGGCGCGCCACGATCACCTGCGGGGCGGCTGCGACGGCAAGCTGACCATCGGCGACACGGAAGTGGGGTTCGAAAGCGCGAAACACACTTTCCACTGGCCTTACCTTGAAGTGCAGCAACTGCGCCTGCTCGATGACGGTCGAGTGGATCTGCTCACTTACGAGGACGGGCCGAAGTGGAAGCTGGGCGCGGACCGCGAATTCCATTTCAAGCTGAGCGGAGATCAACGAGAAGCTCTTCGGTTCCTGCAAGCAAAGCTGGGCCAGCGGCTGATTGGCGGCTCGGCGGATCCTCCCGGCAGCGTGCTCGCTCAGTTCGCCGTCAAGCATCAGCGAACGCTAGGCGGCGACAACGGAACGCTCACCTTCGGCGAGGATGCGGTGGTGTTCCAGTCGGTGGACAAGGCCCAGTCGCGCCGGTGGCGTTGGGAGGATATTGAAACCATCAGCAGCAGCGGCCGCTATCAACTGACCATCACCACGTTCGAGCGCGACCGGCTCCATTACGCCAACGCCCGCGCGTTCAATTTCCAACTGAAGCAGGCGATTTCGGAGGAAACGTTCAACGTGCTGTGGCGGAAGGTGAACAAGGCGCAGGGCCTGGAGATATTCGAGAAACTCCGCTCCGAAGTTTCCAGGCAAGCCGATGCCGCGTTGGCCGCCAAGGAGAGCTTCAACGCAGAGGCGCCGAGGTCGCAGAGTGTCGCAGAGAGTCTCGGCGTCATCTCCGCGTCCTCTGCGTCTTTGCGTTTCGACACGCCCTGGCCGACGCCCATGCAGGCGAGGATCGCGCAAATCCTCGCGCAGGAAGGGCTGCCGGCGGACTTGCTGGGAGTCGCGAAGGTGGAGAGCAATTTCAATCCGCTGGCCCTGTCTCCCAGGAGCGCGCGCGGCGTCTGGCAACTGATTCCCGAGACGGCGCGGCGGTTCGGCTTGCGCGTGGACGGCGGCGTGGACGAGCGCGTCGATGTGGAGAGGTCCACCCGCGCCGCCGCCCGTTACCTGAAGGAGCTTTACACCATGTTCGGGGATTGGAAGCTGGCCCTGGCCGGCTACAACGCCGGCGAGAAGCGGGTCCAGTCGGCGCAGGCGCGCACCGGCAGCCGGGACTTCGCGCGCCTGGCGTCGCTGCTGCCGCGCGAGACGCGATACTATGTCCCCAGTGTGCTTGCGGCGTCCGGCGCTGCTTCCGGTGCCTGGCAACCGGCTCCTGGGCGCGGGTACCGGCTGTTTGCCCCGGCAAGATTGATGTAATTCTTTACCGAGTTTCGGATGGCCCGACGGCCGTCCCTTCTGCGGAGGAAGCATGCGAAAAGTGATCATTACGGTCGTTCTCACCCTGGCTGCTGTGGCCGCCTTCTTCTATTTCGCAATCGTCCGGCAGGGTTTCAGCGTGCGCACCAAACCTTCGGAAATCGAGGAATTCCTCATCGAGCAGGCGCGCAACCTGGCTACGCCGCCGGCGGATAAGAACATGAAGAACCCCCACGCGGAGACGCCACAGGGAATGGCCCAAGCGCGCGAGCACTGGGTGGATCACTGTGCGGTCTGCCATGGCCTGGATGGCAAGGGCCAGACCGATATCGGCCGCAACCAGTATCCTCCGGTGCCCGATATGACGAAAGAAGACACGCAGGAAATGACCGACGGGCAGATTTACAGCACGATCGTCAACGGCGTGCGTTTCAGCGGTATGCCCGCCTGGGGAAACGAGCACACGGCGGAGCAGAGCTGGCGCCTGGTCAGCTTCATCCGTCACCTGCCGAAACTCACCCCAGACGAGTTGAAGCAGATGCAGCCAATGGCGGCCGGCAAGCAGGGCGAACACCAGCATCAGGCGGGCGAGCAGGTGCCTCATACTCACACGCATCCGCCCGGCACGCCACCGCGCAAACACTGAGTTTTTGTGAGGATGTAGGGACCGGCTTCAGCCGGTTATCAAGAGCCAAAGGAGAAGAGGAAATGTTCCGGAAATCGATATTGGTTGCAGTTGTTCTTTTGGGCGCGGTGTGGCTTGCCGGCCAGACCCAGCAGGGCCCCTTCGTGGGCGTCGTTACCTGCAACATGTGCGGCGCCAGGCACACCATGGGCATCAAACCGGATTCCAGGTGCGTGATCGAGTGCGTGAAATCCGACCCCAAAAAGTGGAAGTATGTCTTGCTGATGGGTGACGACCTCTACCTGCTTTCCGACCAGCAGACGCCCGAGAAATTCGCCGCCCAGAAGGTGAAGGTGACGGGCACGCTGTACGAAAAGACCAAGGTCATCGAGGTGAAGAAAATCGAACCGGCCCGGTGAAGAGGAATTAAGCACAGAGACCCGAAGGACACAAAGACCAACAAAGAACCCCTGGGTGAATCTTCGTGCTCTCTGTGCCTTTGTGGTTCACCGCTACAGGCGTTCCAGGCGGACCAGGTCGTCGTAGGATTCGCGCTCGCGGATGATGCGGAACCTGTCGCCCTCCACCAGCACTTCGGGAGGACGCAGGCGGGAGTTGTAGTTGGACCCCAGCGCCGCGCCGTAAGCGCCGGTGGTGAACACGGCGAGCAACTCGCCCGGGCGCACCTCCGGCAGGCGCCGGTCCTGGGCCAGGAAATCCCCGCTTTCACAGATGGGTCCAACGACGTCGGCCTCCACCTGGCGCCGGCGGAGATTGGCCGCCGGCCGCACCTCGTGGTAGGAGCCGTACAGAGCGGGCCGCAGCAGGTCGTTCATGGCCGCGTCCACGATAATGAAGCGCTTGGTGGCGCCGCGCTTGGTGTACAGGACGCGGGCCAGCAGGATGCCGGCCTCCCCGACGATGGAGCGGCCCGGCTCCAGCAGCAGGTGATAGCGCTCGCCACTGGCGGAGTCGAGGATGCGCCGGAGGCGGCGGCCGTATTCTCCGATGTCCGGCCCGGCCTCGCCGCTGTGGTGGGAAACGCCCAGGCCCCCGCCCAGATCGAGGTAGCGGATGGCCAGGCCGTGGCGGCGCAACCGCTCCGCCAGATCCAGCAACTTCTCCAGCGCCTCCAGAAACGGCTCCAGCGCCAGAATCTGCGACCCGATGTGGCAGCTTACGCCCGCGATCTGAAGCCAGCGCGCCCGTGCCGCCTTCAGGTAGAGGGCTTCGGCGCGGCTGATGTCGATCCCGAACTTGTGCCGGCGCAGGCCGGTAGAGATGTACGGGTGGGCGCCGGCGCTGACGTCGGGATTGACTCGCAGGGCTGCGGGCGCCTTGCGACCGGCCTTGCGGGCCAGCCTTGCCAGCAGGCTCAACTCCCCACTGGATTCGGCGTTGAACAGCAGAATGCCGGCGCGCAGCGCCGCTTCCATTTCGGCCGCCGTTTTCCCGACACCGGAAAACACCAGCCGCCCGGGGTCGCCGCCGGCGGCCAGCGCGCGGTGCAGCTCGCCGCCGGAGACGATGTCGAAGCCGGCGCCCAGGCCTGCCAGTACGCTCAGCAGGGCCAGGCTGGAATTGGCTTTGACCGAATAGCAGATGGTGTGCGGGCAGCCGCGAAACGCGCGGTCGTATCGCCGGAAGTTCCGCTCCATGACCGCCCGGCTGTAAACATAGACGGGCGTGCCCACCGAGGCGGCGATCTGTTCGACCGCCACGCCTTCACAGTACAGCCTGCCCCGTCGGTAGAGAAAATCAGACATGTCTGAATCCACCACAAAGACCAAAGTACACCAGGGAACACGAAGACGTTTCTTTGTAAACTTTGTGTCCTTAGTGGCTTTGTGGTTCTTCCAGCCGGCGTAGAACAACCGCGGTGCGATCGTCGGAGGCCGGGCGTCCGGCCGACCAGCGGCTGGCTTCGTCGAATATGCGCTGCAACAGTTCCGCGGCGCCGAACCGGCAATTGGCGGCAATCAGTTCGCGCAGACGATGCCGGCCGAACTCTTCGCCCGCCGCGTTGAAATTCTCGGAGATGCCGTCGGTGTAAAACACGGCCGTGTCCCCGGGCCTCATTTCGATGACGGTGGCCTGGTACTCGACGCCGTCCAGCAGTCCCAGCGGCACGCCTTCCACGCGCAGCGGAAGGATTTCCCCGCCGCGGCAGAAGATGGGATGCGGCAAACCGGCGTTGGCGATTTCCAGGCTGTAGGTCCGCATATCGAGCAGCGCCAGGCAGAGGGCCAGCGAACGGGCTTCGACGCGGCGCTCGCAGAGCACCTTGTTCAGCCGCGCCAGCACCTGCCCGGGCGGCTGGCGCCGCTGGGCCAGGGTGCGGATCAGGCCGTGGGACAGCGCGGCGTACAGCGCCGCCGGAGCGCCCTTGCCGCTGACGTCGCCGGTAAAAATGCCCACCGCGGCCGGCGCGCCCGGTGTGTCGAGCGGGAGCGGGCCGGCGGCCGCCTCGTATTCGATGAAGTCGTACAGGTCGCCGCCCAGCTCGCGGGCCGGCTCATAGCGGGCCTCCATCTCGAGGCCCGGAAGCTGCGGGCAGCAGGCCGGCAGCAGGCTCTCCTGCAGCTCGCGGGCCGCCGCCAGGTCGCGCTCCATGCGCGCCTCGTCCCGCGCCAGTTGTTCGTAGAGCCGCGCGTTCTCGATGGCGATGGCTATCTGCGGCGCCAGCGTCTCCATGGTCTGCAGGTGCCGGCTGGTGAAGAAGGCGCGGCGCGCGCTTTCCATGTCGAGCACGCCGATCACGCGGTCCTTCACCACCAGGGGCACGGCCAGCTCCGAGCGCACCGCCGGGTTACAGCTCACGTAGCGCGGATCGCGGGTCACGTCCGGAACCAGCAGGCTGCGCGCCTGGGCCGCCGCTGTGCCCACGATTCCCTTGCCGAGCGGGAAGTCCTTCTTGTCCTGCACCTGCTTCATGAAGTGACTGCTGAGGTAATGCTTGAGCAGGCCGTCGCGCTCGTCCAGCAGCAGGATGCTGAAGACGTCGTAGCCGATCAGCTTCCGCACCAGCTCGGCGATTTTCCGCAGCAGCGCATCCAGCTTGAGGATGGAGGAGAACTCGTGGCTGATTGCCGTCAGCGTGGCCAGGGTGCGCGCCTGGCGCAGCGTGGAGCGATAGAGGCGCGCGTTCTCGATCGCCGCGGCCACCCGGCTGGCCACCAGCGACAGCAGGCCGCGCTGCCGCTCGCTGAATCCGCCGGCCTGCCGGCTCTGCAGATCGATGACCCCCACCACCCGGCCCTTGGCGATCATGGGCACGGCCAGCTCCGAGCGCACTTCGTCGAGCACGTTGATGTAGCGGCCGTCGGCGCGCACGTCCGGGACCATCACCGCCCGGCCTTCGGCCGCCGCCGCCCCCGTGATGCCGGCGCCCACCGGGACGCGGACATTGCGCACCACTTCGTCCTTGTGGCCGATGGCGTACCGGATGCGCAGCTCCTGCGTGCTCTCGTTCAGCAGCAGGATGGCGAGGATCTCGTAATCGATGGCCTGGCGAATGGTGGCCGCGATGCGCGCCAGCAGTTCGTCCAGGTCCGGTGAACTGTTGGCCACTTCGGCCACTTCCAACAGGAAGCGGAGGGTCTCCGGTTCGGGCAGAACGGCGGGGCTGGATTCGGTCGGCATGTGGTTGGGAATTGTCAATTATGAGTTATGAATTCATAGCTCTGAACGGAGATCGAAAATTCATAACTCATAATTCATAACTCATGATTCAGTGCGCGCGAGCGGAAGCAACTGAGGCGGGTTGCTGTCCTCCGGCTTCTTCCATGATCTTCACGCTGGCGGAGGCGCCGATGCGTGTGGCCCCGGCCGACACCATTTTCTTCAGGTCGTCGAGCGTGCGCACGCCGCCGGCGGCCTTGACGCCCATGCGCGCACCGACCGCGAAGCGCATCAGCTCGACATCGTGGACCGTGGCGCCGCCGGGGCCGAAGCCCGTGGAGGTCTTCACGAAATCGGCGCCCGCCGATTGCGCCAGCAGGCACCCGGCCACCTTCTGTTCGTCATCCAGCAGCGCCGTCTCCAGAATGACTTTCAGGATGGCGCCGCCGGCATGGGTGGCTTGGGCCACGCCGCGGATGTCTTCGCCGACCAGGCCGTAATCTTCGCTGCGCAGCGCGCCCACGTTGATCACCATGTCGATTTCCTGCGCGCCCGTCTGGACGGCTTCCGCGGCCTCGAAGCGCTTCACCGCCGGCGTGGCCGCGCCCAGCGGGAAGCCGGCCACGGTACACACCATCACCCGGCTGCCGCGCAGTTCCCGGGCGGCCAGGGGCACCCAGCAGGGGTTGATGCAGACGCTGGCGAAGCCGTAGCGCCGCGCCTCGTCGCACAACTGAATGATGTCCTCGCGCCTGGCCTCCGGCTTCAGCAGGGTATGGTCGATCATGGCGGCCAGCGCCGGGTCGCCGGCCATGCGCGCCGGCACCGGCGCGGTCACCGATACGCGCGAGGCGCCCGCGTTCACGATGCGCTGTGTCTTGCCCGCGCAGGTCGCCGGACAGCGCCCGGTGCAGCCCGGACAGATGAGGTGGTCGATTTCCAAGCCCTCGGACGCCATGGCCGGCCGGGGGCGCGCGTCGCCGCTGCTCAGACGCGCGTAAATCTCCTCGGTGATGGTCTCGATCAGGCGTTCGACGTCGTAGGACATAGACCCAAGGCTGGTGGCTGGAGACTGGAGACTGGAGGCTGGAGTCACCCTTTCTCCAGCCTCCGGTCTCCAGCCTACTTATCGAGCGCGTCGATTTTCTCAACGCGCTTCTGGTGCCGCCCGCCCGCGAAGGAAGTGTTCAGCCAAACGGCGGCGATTTCGGCGGCCAATTCGAAGGGGATCAGTTGCCCGCCCAGCGTCAAAACATTGGCATTGTTGTGCTCGCGGCTGTTGCGTGCGGTGGCCTTATCGTAGCACAGGGCCGCGCGCACCCCCGGTATCTTGTTGGCCACCATGCAGGAGCCGATACCGGCGCCATCGATGATGATGCCGAAGCCCGCCTCGCCGCCGGCCACCGCGCGGGCCACCGCGGCCGCCTGGTCGGGATAGTCGGCTGTTTTCTCTTCATAGACGCCGAAGTCCTTCACGGCAAAACCCATGCGCTCCAGCAGCGGCTTGAGGTACTGCTTCATGGCGAAGCCGCCGTGGTCGGCGCCCAGGGCGATGGTGCGGGCCGGGTTGGGGGGCGGCGCCGCTTCACCCTCGGGAACCTCGCGCACGCGCCAGCCCCGCCGGGCCGCCTCATCCCGGGCCAGCGGCGTGAGCACCGCGTCGTACGGAACGCGGAACTCGCCGCCCTCGGCGCACTCTGGCAGATCGGCAAGCGTGATGATCCGGCGCTTCACGGCCATGGCTACTTCAGCACCCCCTCGCTGGTTTCCAGCACGCAAACCTCGGGAAGCTGCCGGTACTGCTCGCCATAGTCCAGGCCGTAGCCGACCACGAAGGCGTCCGGGATTTCGAAGCCGACGTAGTCCACGCTGACGGGCTGAACGCGGCGCGACGGCTTATCCAGCAGCGTCACGATTTTCAGCGAGCGCGGGCTGCGCGAAAGCAGCAGGTGGTAGAGGTAGTTCAGCGTTAAGCCGGTGTCCAGGATGTCCTCCACGATCAGCACGTCGCGCCCGTCCAGCGGAAAATCCAGGTCTTTGGTCAGTTGTACTTCCCCGGTGGTGGTGCTGCCCTTCTTGTATGAAGAGAGGGCGATGAAGTCGATCGAGACATCCAGTTCCAGGTACCGCAGCAGGTCGGCCAGGAACATCGAGGCGCCCTTCAGAATGCAGATCAAATGAAGCTGCTTGCCGGCGTAATCGCGGCTGATTTGCGCTCCCATCTCCCGGATGCGCGCCTGGATCCGATCCTCGGAAATCAGCGTCCTCAGGCAATCGCCACGCGGAATGGCTGCTCGTTGTGTCACCGCACCTCCGTTGCTGCAAGCTATCAGCTACTTCTGGAAGCCGAAGCCCTGCACGACGACGCCCAGCTCGCGCCGGTCGGCGTCGCTGGGACCGACGCCTCGGTCCAGCCGGATGGTCACGCTGGTGGCCGGCTTCGACAGGGAGCCGGCCGGGACCGGCTTCAGAATGGTGCGAGGGCCCGGCGCCGGGTAGGTCTCCTGCACGAACGGCTTGCCGTCGAGCAGGATGGCAACCGTCACCGGCCCGCCCACCCGCTGCATGTGTTGGTCCGGGAAATACAGGCGCATCTCGAAGTTGACCGGCAGGTCGCGCGGGGTGGCCAGAACGGCCTGAGCTTCCTTGGCGGTCCAGCGCCAGGCGCCGTCTTCGATACCGTGCCAGCCGGAGATCAACTGCGGCTTGGCACGGACGTCACCCGTGTTGATGTAAGAGAACTCGGGTTTGACCGCGGGCGCGCCGCCGGGCGCGCCGGCCGTGGGGCCGCCTTCCGCGCTGGGAATCGAGCTGCGGCTGCACGCTCCGGCCAGCAGCAGCAGCACGGACAACACCGGGATCATCCACTGTCTCTTCATTCGCTCGGCTCTCCTTCTCATCAGCAGGAAGGGCCAATTGTACACCACCAATTCGCCGGAGAGGCACCGTTGGAATGGTTTCGGTGTACCGCCGGAATCCCGCTGGCCCTCAGCCGCCCGACCAAGTCGGGCGTATTCCCGCGAATATGCCGCCTCCGGCGGCATCTCTTGGCTGGCGAGACGCCGGCGGTACAACGTGGCCCGGCGACCATGAGGCGCTGTTTTGCGATACAATCCGCGAGAATCCGCGTAATCCGCGGATCATTCAACCGATATGAACACGACAAGACGCGAATTTCTGGCAACCGGGGCGATGGCGGCGGGGGCGGCGGTGCTGGGCCGCGCCGCAACCAGGCCGCCCAACATCGTGCTGGTGCTCCTGGACGACCTTGGCTATGGAGACTTCGGCTGCTATGGCCAGGAGCTGATCCGCACGCCCAACATCGACGGTGTGGCGGCGGAGGGGACGCGCTTCACCGATTGTTACGCCGGAGGCGTCGTCTGCGCGCCGTCGCGCAGCGTGCTGATGAGCGGCCTCGATGGCGGCCATGCTGCGGTGCGGGCCAATGCCGGCACCATTCCGATCTCCGCCGGTGACATCACTGTGGCGCAAGTTCTGAAACAGGCCGGCTACGCCACCGGCGGTTTTGGAAAATGGGGCCTGGGCGATGCCGGTTCGGCCGGCGCCCCCACCCGCCACGGATTCGATCAGTTCTTCGGCTACCTGCACCAGGTCCACGCCCACTCCTACTACACCGACTTCCTTTGGGACAACGAGAAGAAGTTCCCGCTGCCCGGCAACGCCAATGGCGGGCGCGAGCAATACAGCGCGGACGTTATTGCCGAACGCTCGTTTCAATTCATTGCCGACAACAAGAACCGGCCCTTTTTCCTGTACGCCTGCTACACGCTTCCCCATGCGAAGTTCGAAGTGCCCAGCCTGGCGCCGTACGAAGGCAAGCCCTGGACGGTGGGACAGAAAACGTACGCTGCCATGGTCACGCGCGCCGACGGCTATGTCGGGCGGATCATGGAACTGCTGAAGAAACACGGGCTCGACCGCGATACGGCGGTGTTCATCAGCAGCGACAACGGCGCCCACTTTGGCGAAGAGAAGGGCTTCGACTTGTTCAGGAGCAACGGGAGGCTGCGCGGCCAGAAGGGCCAGCTCTACGAAGGCGGCATTCGCGTGCCGATGATGGCCCGCTGGCCGGGCCGGATCAAGGCGGGCGCGGTCAGCGCCTATCCCTGGGCGTTCTGTGATTTCATGCCGACCGTCGCCGGGTTGGCCGGCGCCAGGCCGCCGGCGGGGATCGACGGCGTCTCGATGGTTCCGTTGCTCACCGCCGGCCGCGAACCCCAGCGTGAATTCCTCTATTGGGAGTCGAACGTCTACGACGCTAAGACGAAGAGCTTGCGCCAGGAGCGGCTGGCACAGGCGGTGCGCAGGGGCCCATGGAAGGCCATCCGCCAGAAGCTGGGAGCGTCGCTGGAGCTTTACAGCCTGGAAAAGGATGTTTCGGAAACCGCCGACGTGGCCGCGCAGAATCCGCAGGTTGTGGCGCGCATGGAAGCAATCATGAAATCGGCGCACGCCGAACCGCGTCCCCACGACACCGGCAGCATGGATTGGGTCAAGTAGAACCACAAAGACGCGAAGAACACAAAGAAACACGAAGACAATTGAATGTTTTTTGTGAATCTTTGTGCCCTTTGTGCCTTTGTGGTTCCGTCGTTTCGAAATTGACGCGCTTCCGCGCGATTGAATATACTAGCCCTCTTTGGGTGAGTGTGAAGTTCTGACCTGGCAGCAGTCCTTCCGTGTCTCATGGCTGAAGAGAAAAAACCGGATCCGACCGTACCGCCCAGCGCCCCGCCGAAACCGGCAGCCGCAGCGCCGCCGAAGCCGGCCGCGCAGCCCTGGGACGACGAACTGGCCAGGCGCGTGCGCGAACGCTTCCGCTCGGCCATCAAGGACAGCCTCACCTATCTGGGACAGAACTACTTTGTCGTGGATGCCGCGTCGATCACGAGCATCTGCGGCTACCTGAAGCACGAAGAGGAATTCAACTACCTGGTGGATGTCACCGCGGTCGATTATCCGAAGCGCGAGAAGCGTTTCGAGCTGGTTTACATCCTGTACTCCTTCCCGCGGAACACGCGGGTGCGCGTGAAAGCCTCCATCGCCGAGAACGAGCCGATCGACAGCGTGACCCCGGTGTGGCAGACGGCCAACTGGCTGGAGCGCGAAGTGTACGACATGTTCGGGATCCGCTTTGCCGGCCATCCCGATTTGAAGAGAATCCTGCTTCCCGACGGCTGGCAGGGACACCCGCTGCGGAAAGACTATTCGATCCTCAAACAGGACGAGCAGTGGGTGCAGGAGAATTTGCACATAGAAAGCGGGCAGTAGCGATTTCGGATTTCGGATTTCGGATTGCGGATTTCAGGCCACGTCAGTTTGAAATCCGCAGTGCGTAATTGCAGGCACCATGGCCGACGACCTGAAACACACCACCGGCGAAGCGACCTTCCTCGACGCCAATGAGATCGTACTGAACATGGGGCCGCAGCATCCCGCCACACACGGCGTGCTGCGTGTCATCCTCAAACTTGACGGCGAGAAGATCATCGGGACCGAATGCGTCATCGGCTACCTGCACCGCGGAGTGGAGAAAATCGGGGAGAACCGCACCTACGTCCAGTTCAACCCCTATGTGGATCGGCTGGATTACGTGGCCTCGGTCTCCAACGGCCTGGGGTACTGCGAGGCGGTCGAGAAGCTGCTGAGCGTGACGGCGCCGCCGCGCGCGCAGACGGTCCGCGTCATCCTGACGGAGCTGAACCGCATCGCCAGCCACCTGATCTGGCTGGGCACGCACGCGCTGGACATCGGCGCCATGACCCCGCTGTTCTACACCTTCAACCAGCGGGAAGACATCCTTAAGATCTACGAGAATTACTGCGGCGCGCGGCTGACCACGCACGCCTTCCGCATCGGCGGCCTGCAATACGATCTGTACCAGGGCTTCGAGCAGCAGGTGAAGAAGTTCTGCGACGAGATGCCGGCTAAGGTGGACGAGTACGAGCAGCTTCTGACCACCAACCGCATCTGGGTGGCCCGCACCCAGGGTGTGGGCGTGCTGACGGCCGAGGACGCCATCGAGTTTGGCGTCACGGGGCCCATGCTGCGCGCTGCCGGCGTGAAATGGGATATCCGCAAGGCGATACCCTACGAAAACTACGCTGACTTCGAGTTCGACATACCGACGGGGAAGAACGGCGATACCTACGACCGGTACCTGGTGCGGATGGAAGAGATGCGGCAGGCGCGCAGGATTATTCAGCAGGCGGTGGATCGCATCCCGGATGGTCCGATCATGGCCAAGGTGCCGAAGGTGGTGAAACCACCGGCGGGCGAGGTCTACCACTCCATTGAAGCGCCCAAAGGTGAGCTGGGGTATTTCATCGTGAGTGACGGCGGCCTGCAACCCTACCGCCTGCGCATCCGCCCGCCTTCCTTCGTGAACCTGCAGGCCCTGGACCGCATGGTCCGCGGCTCGCTGGTCGCCGACGTCGTCGCCGTCATCGGCACCATCGATATTGTTCTGGGAGAAGTGGACCGGTAAAGAGGATGCCGCCCATTACACTCGCCGCGCTCAAGCCGTACATCATGATGGTGCTGATCGTGGGCATCGGCCCGCTGGGGGTCGGCTACCTGGTGCTGCTGGAACGCAAGCTGATGGCCGACATGCAGGCGCGGCTGGGGCCCATGCGCGTCGGCCCGCAGGGCCTGCTGCAGCCCATCGCCGACGCCGTCAAGCTGCTGCTCAAGGAAGACGTCATCCCCGGGATGGTGGATAAGTGGGTGTTCTGGCTGGCGCCTTGCGTCACGGTGACCACCGCGCTGGCCGCTTTTTCGCTGGTGCCCTTCAGCTCCGATTTTGTCATCACCGACGTCAACATCGGCGTGCTGGCCATCCTGGCGCTTTCCTCGGTCGGCGTGCTGGGCATCATCCTCGGCGGCTGGGCGGCCAACAGCCACTACCCGCTGCTGGGCTCGCTGCGCGCCACCGCGCAGATGGTCAGCTATGAAGTGGTGATGGGGTTCGCCGTGGTCGCCGTGCTACTGATGGCCGGCAGCCTCAGCATGGTGGAGATCGTCAAGGCCCAGGCCGAGAGCCACCGCTGGTTTCTGTTCGGCGCCTTCCCCTTCGGCCTGATTGCCTTTTTCATGTACTACGTGGCGGCCATGGCCGAGACCAACCGCTCGCCGTTTGACCTGCCCGAGGCCGAGTCGGAGCTGGTGGCCGGGTTCATGACCGAGTACAGCGGGTTCCGCTGGGCGCTGTACTTCCTGGCCGAGTACTGCAACATCATCGTCGTCTGCTCGCTCGCCGTCACGCTGTTCCTGGGCGGCTGGCTGCGGCCCTTTCCGAGCGTGACGTGGCTGGGCTGGCTGGATTACGCGGCGCCGGTTGGGTCGTTCTTGCTGGCCGGGGGCCTGAGCCTGTACCTGGTGAAGCGCCAGCCGCGGGCCTTCGACCAGATCGTGCTGGCCGCCGTCGGCCTGGCGCTTCTGGCCGTTGCCGGCCTGTTTGCCTGGCCGGCTTTCAACGCGCTGTTCCGCGGCGTCTTCTGGTTCATGGCGAAAATCATGGTTTTGGTGTACTCCTTCATGTGGGTTCGCTTCACGTTCCCGCGCTATCGCTACGACCAGTTGATGCGGCTGGGCTGGCGGGTGATGATCCCGCTGGGCATCGTGAACGTGATCGCCATTGGGATCGTGCTGGTTTTGAAGGGCTGAAAGGACCGAGCCGCAGATTTCGCAGATGGCACGGATTTCCGCCTTCAATCTGTGCAATCTGCGGAATCTGCGGCTAAGACGGGGTTATGTTGGACCAGGCGTTTTTCTATCTTTTCGCGAGCGTCATCTTGCTGGGCGGCCTGCTCACCATCACCCGCCGCAGCGCGGTGCACAGCGCCATTTTCCTGATCGCCACGCTGCTGGGCATCGCCGGACTGTTCCTGCACCTGCAGGCCGAGTTTCTGGCCGGGGTGCAGGTGATTCTGTACGTGGGCGGGATCATGGTGCTGTTCCTGTTCGTCATCATGCTGGTGAACCTGGACCAGGCGGCGCGCCAGCGGCAGTTCAACCGGCAATGGTGGCTGGCCCTGCTGGCCGCCGCGGCCGTCTGCGGCGAGGCGCTCTATGGGTTGTACCGGGGCCGTGGCGCCTTCACCTTCCCGGGGGCTGTGCCCGGAAACATGCCGCCCAATACGCAGGCGGTCGGCAACGCGCTGTACCAGAATTACATGCTGCCGTTCGAGGTTGCTTCCATCATGCTGCTGGTGGCCATGGTGGGGGCGGTGGTCATGGCCAAGAAGAGGCTCTGAGATGCCCGGAAACGTGCCCATTACTCATTACCTGTTCCTCTCGACCGCGCTGTTTACGCTGGGCGTGATCGGGGTGCTGGCGCGCCGCAACATCGTGATCATCCTGATGTCCATCGAGCTGATTCTGAACGCGGTCAACATCAACCTGGTGGCCTTTTCCCGGCACCTGGCCTCGGTTTCCGGCCAGGCCTTTGCCGTTTTCATCATCGCCGACGCGGCCGCCGAGGCCGCCGTGGGGCTGGGCATCATCATCGCCATGTTCCGCAACCGGGGGACCATTCAGGCCGACGAGCTGGATCTGCTGAAGTGGTGATATGGACTTTCTGGAATATAGCTGGCTGATTCCGCTGTTCCCGCTGCTGGGCACCGTGCTGATGCTGTTCTTCGGGCGGGCGCTGGAACGGGCCCATGGACGCGGGCTGATCAGCGTGCTGTGCCCGGGCCTGGTCGGCGTCTCTTTCGTCTTCTCGCTGGGGGCGGCGCTGCAGTTGGCGCAGCAGCCGGCGCGGCTGTTCGAGAAGACGGTGTTCACCTGGGTGCCCGGCCTTCCCTTCCACCTGGCCAATGGCCAACTGGCACGGTTCGAGGCCGCCTGGGGCATCCTGGTCGATCCGCTCTCCGCGGTGATGATCCTGGTGGTCAGCTTCGTCGGCTTCCTGATCCACGTCTACTCGGTCGGGTACATGGCCCACGAAGGCGGCTACTACCGCTACTTCGGCTATTTGAACCTGTTCATGTTCAACATGCTCACGCTGGTGCTGGCCAACAACTACCTGCTGATGTTCGTGGGCTGGGAAGGCGTGGGCCTGTGCTCCTACCTGCTGATCGGGTTTTGGTTCCAGCGCAAGTCGGCATCGGACGCGGGCAAGAAGGCCTTCGTGGTCAACCGCGTTGGCGACGCCGGGTTCCTGCTGGGGATCCTGCTGACGTTCGCCACGTTCGGCACCGTGGCCTTTACGCGCGTCAATGAAGCCGCGCGCAGCGGGCTGTTCCATTCGGGCGACGCGGCACTGACGGCCATCACCCTGTTGTTCTTCATCGGCGCCACCGGGAAATCGGCGCAGATTCCGCTGTACGTCTGGCTGCCCGACGCCATGGAAGGGCCGACGCCGGTCAGCGCCCTGATCCACGCGGCCACCATGGTGACGGCGGGCGTGTACATGGTGGCGCGCTCCAACGTCCTGTTTTCGATGGCGCCGGCCAGCATGAAGGTGGTGGCGATTATCGGCGCCCTCACCGCCATTTTCGCCGCCTCCATCGGGCTGGTCCACAACGACATCAAGCGGGTGCTGGCCTATTCCACCGTCAGCCAGCTCGGCTACATGTTCCTGGCCTGCGGCGTGGGCGCGTTCGGCGCCGGCATCTTCCACCTCTCGACGCACGCCTACTTCAAGGCGCTGTTGTTCCTCGGGGCCGGCAGCGTGATCCACGCGCTGGGTGGCGAGCAGGACCTGCGGAAGATGGGTGCGCTGCGCCACAAGATCCCCTGGACGTATCGCTTCTTCCTGATCGCGGCCCTGGCCATCATCGGCGCCCCTCCGCTGGCCGGCTTCTTCAGCAAGGACGAGATTCTGTGGCAGGCCTGGTCGAATCCCGAGCACGGCTGGTGGCTGCTGTGGCTGGTCGCTTTCCTCACCGCCGGCATGACCGCCTTCTACATGTGGCGCCTGGTGTTCCTGACGTTTTTCGGCAAATCGCGCGTGGACCACGAAGTCGAGCACCACATCCACGAGTCTCCGAAGGTCATGCTGGTTCCGCTGGGCGTGCTGGCCGCCCTGTCGGTGGTGGGCGGCTGGCTGGGCTGGCCGAAGAGCCTGGGGGGCTCGAACCGCTTCGAGCAGTGGCTGGCGCCGGTGTTCGACGGCCACCCGCATGCCGTCCAGGCGGCAGCCGTCGAGCCGCACTTCGAGGCCGCCGAGTACACGCTGATGGTCCTGGCTATTGCGCTGGCGGCCGCCGGCGTCTACCTGGCCTATCACCTGTACGTGCGGCGGCCGGAGAAATCCGACCAACTGCAGGCCCAGCTTCAGCCCGTGCATACGCTGCTGCTGAACAAATACTACGTGGACGAGCTGTACAGCGCCGTGTTTGTCGAAGGCCCGGTCATGGGCAAGCAACTGGGCAGCGCGCTGTCGCAGTTCGATGCCCGGATCGTGGATGGCGGCGTCAACGGCGCCGGCTGGCTCACGCGCATGACCAGCCGCCTGTCCATCTTCTGGGACACCTGGGCGGTGGACGGCGCCGTGCGCCTGCTGGGCTTCACCACCAAGGTTGCTTCGTTCCCGGTGCGCATGATCCAGACCGGGTTCGTGCAGAGTTACGCCCTGCTGATCGTGCTGGGTGTACTGTCATTTTTGGGCTATTACCTGTTTAGGTGACCCGGGATTTCGGATTGCGGATTTCGGATTTCAGACTTGGTGGCGTGGGGTCTGAAATCCGCAATCTGCAATCCGCAATGGTGTGAAGACATGGAATTCGTTCGCAACCATATTCTGACGATCACGCTGTTCACTCCGCTGGCCGGCGCCGTGGTGGTGATGCTGCTGAACAAGGAGCGCATCGACGCCATCCGCTGGGTGGCCAACATCTTCGCCTTCGCCGGCTTCCTGGTCTCGCTGCCGCTGGTTTTCTGGTTCCAGAGCGCGCAGCCGGGCTTCCAGTTCACGGAAGAGGCGATGTGGATTCCGTCGATCGGCGCCCGCTACTCGCTGGGCATCGACGGCATCAGCCTGCTGCTGGTCATGCTCACCACGGTACTGGGCTCCATCTCCATCCTGTCGTCGTGGACGGCGATCCAGGACCGGGTCAAGGAGTACTACGTTTTCTTCCTGGTGCTGCAGACGGGAATGCTGGGCGTCTTCATGTCGCTCGATTTCTTCCTGTTCTACGTGTTCTGGGAAGTCATGCTGGTGCCCATGTACTTCCTGATCGGCATCTGGGGTGGGCCGAACAAGCTTTACGCCGCCATCAAGTTCTTCCTCTTCACGTTGTTCGGCTCGGTGCTGATGCTGCTCGGCATCCTGGTCCTGTATTTCAGCTACCACACGCAGTTCGGCGCGTACACCTTCGACATCCGGCAACTGATAAGCCTGAACCTGCCTTTGAACACCCAGATCTGGGTGTTCCTGGCGTTCTTTGTGGGCTTCGCCATCAAGGTGCCGATGTTCCCCTTCCACACCTGGCTGCCGGACGCGCACGTGGAAGCGCCCACGGCCGGTTCCGTGATCCTGGCGGGCGTGCTGCTGAAAATGGGGACATACGGGTTTGTGCGTTTCTCGCTGCCCCTGCTGCCGGGCGCCTCCGCCGACTCCCGCATCGTGAAGTTCATGGTGGCGCTCTCGCTCATCGCCATCATCTACGGTGCGCTGGTTTCGCTGATGCAGAAGGACTGGAAGAAGCTGGTGGCCTACAGTTCGGTCAGCCACCTGGGCTTCTGCACCCTGGGCCTGTTCGCGCTGACCCCCAACGGCATCGCGGGCAGCGTCATCCAGCAGATCAATCACGGTATTTCGACGGGCGCGCTGTTTTTGATCGTGGGCATCGTTTACGAGCGGCGGCACACGCGCGAGATTTCGGAATACGGCGGGCTGTCTAACGTGATGCCGGTATTCGCCACCATCTTCATGATCATCACCATGTCGTCGATCGGCGTACCGGCGTTGAACGGTTTCATCGGCGAGTTCACGATCCTGCAGGGGACGTTCGAGGTGAACAAGGTATGGGCCGGGCTGGCCACGATCGGCATCGTGCTGGGCGCCGCCTACATGCTCTGGCTGTACCAGCGCACCATGTTCGGGCCCATCACCAACCCCAAAAACGAGAAATTGGCGGACTTGAACTGGCGGGAACTGGCCACGCTGGTGCCGTTGGTGATCTGGGCCTTCTGGATCGGCTTGTACCCCAAGCCCTACTTCCGGGTGCTGGAGCAGCCGGTGGCGCAGATCGTGCAGCGCGTTCGCCCCGGCTACTATGCGAAGCGCGCAGTTCCTGTGCCGGCGCAGCCGGTGGTGGTGCCGGCACAAGCGCAAGTGACAACAGAGAAGTGACAAGTGACAAGTGACGAGTGACGAGCGGCCCGTCGCTCCGCCGCCGGTTGGCTCGTCACTTGTCACTCATCACTGGTTTAGATATGTTTAACGAGTTTTTCTCACGCCAGGACCTGCTGCTGATCAAGCCGGCGGTGCTGCTGGCGCTGTTCGGCTGCGGGATCCTGCTGACCGACCTGCTGCACGAGCGCCGCCACAAGTACCTCAACGCGGTGACCGCGCTGCTGGGGCTGGGCTTTACCGGCGTGCAATTGGCGCTGATCCAGCGGGCCATGTCGGCGGCCGGCTACTCCGAGGTTTCCGGGTTCAGCGGGGGACTGGTGGTGGACGGCTTCGCGCTCTACTTCACCTGGATCTTCCTGATCGCCACCGCCATCGCCATCCTGTTCTCGGTGCGCTACCTGGAAGTCGAGAACGAGCACCACGGCGAGTATTACGCGCTGATGCTGTTCAGCCTGGTCGGGATGTACTTCCTGGCCACGGCCATGGACCTGATCACGCTGTTCATCGGGCTGGAGACCATGGCGCTGTCCGTCTACGTGCTGGCCGGGTTCCTGCGGGGCGACCGGCGGTCCAACGAGGCGGCCATGAAGTATTTCCTGCTGGGAGCGTTCTCCAGCGGCATCCTGGCCTACGGTTTTTCGCTGCTGTACGGCCTGACGGGCAGCACCAACTTGCGGGCGGTGGCCGACGCGCTGGTGGCCCGGCCCTCCGGCGACCCGGTGGTTTACCTGGCGCTGATCACTACGGCCACCGGCCTGCTGTTCAAGGTTGCGGCGGTCCCCTTCCATCAGTGGGCGCCGGACGCCTATGAAGGTGCGCCTACCTCCATCACCGGCTTCATGTCCACGGCGCCCAAGGCCGCCGCCTTCGCCTTTCTGTTGCGCGTGTTTCTGGTTCCGCTGGCTCCCCTGCGGCCGGCCTGGGAAGGGTTGCTGGTGGTGGTGTGCGTGCTGACCATGGTGGTGGGGAACCTGGCGGCCATCAGCCAGAACAACACCAAGCGCCTGTTCGCGTATTCCTCCATTTCGCACGTGGGCTACATGTTGCTGGGCCTGGTGGCCGGCAACGAGACCGGGCTGAAGGGGATCGCCGTTTACCTGCTGGTGTATGTTTTCATGAACCTGGGGATATTCACGGTGCTGGTGGCCCTGCGCCGCAAGGACATCATCGGGGATGAGATCGAGGACCTGTCGGGGCTGTTCTTCAAGAACCCGGTGTCGGCCGTGTTCATGCTCATCTTCCTGCTGTCGCTGGCGGGAATTCCGCCGACCGCCGGCTTCCTGGGCAAGTACTTCATCTTCCTGTCGCTGATCGAAACCCGCCACTACGTGCTGGCGGTCATTGCCGTGGTGTTCGTGGTTGTCGCCTTGTATTACTACTTCCGGCTGGTGGTCATGATGTTCATGCGCGAGGCCACCGATCCGGAGCGGCTCAATATTTCCCCGGGCGTCGCCGTGGCCCTGGCCATCACGCTGGCCATGACGCTGGTGATCGGCATTTATCCCGAGCCGTTCATCCGCCTGGCCGCGGGCTCGGTTTTGGTCCCCTTCAGGTAGAATCGTCATTGGGGAATTGCGGATTGCGGATTTCGGATTGTGGATTTCAAACACGCAATCCGCAATCCGAAATTTGGCATGGTCCAGCAACAGCCTCAAGATCGCTCGACCTGGCGGCAGATCAACCGCTACCTCGAAATCGGGCTGATGTTTCCGGCCTCGACGGTCGCCGGCTTGCTGGCCGGCTATGGGCTTGACCGATTATTCGGCACCCATTTCCTTTACTGGGTGTTTATGCTGGTGGGCATCGCCGGCGGTTTCGTGCAATTGATCCGGCTTACCTCCGGGGAGAAGGATTCGAATCGCGGTTGAGGAGGCTACAGGCTGCAGGCTACAGACTACAGATTCCTGAAACCTGCAGCCTGTAGCCTGTAGCCTGTGGCCTCTGATGAGCAGTTCGTCGATCGGGCGCTGCGGCGCATGTATGGCTGGATGGCGGCCTGCGCCGTTCTTGTCGCCTTGGTGCTGCTCATCTGGAAAGGCGCGTGGCACGCCGGCGGGTTTGCCATCGGCGCGGCCCTGTCCATCCTGAATTTCCACTGGCTGAAATCCGCGGTGGACGGGCTGGCCGCTCACATCGGCCGGCAGAAGCCGGTGCGCGCGGGGCGGCTGGTCGCCAAATGGTTGCTGCGCTATGCATTGATCGTCGCTACCGGCTATGCTATTTTGAAAAGTTCGGTGGTTAGCCTGTCTGCCTTTCTGGGTGGCCTGCTCGTCTTCGTGGCCGGTGTGCTGGCCGAGATGATTTACGAACTGGCTACCGGAACCGGAAACTGACGAACGATGCACGCTGAAGAAATTTTGTGGTTCACGCGGCTCCTGAACCACTTGTTTGCCGGGCCGGTCAACAAGTTCCTGGCCGCGCTGTACATCCACGTCGAGAACGCGGCCGAGCCGATTCCGAACTACATCGCCATGCAGGTGCTGGTGGCGCTCATCATCGTGGCCGTGTTCGTGTTCCTGCGGACGCGCCTCTCCATGGACCGGCCGGGCCAATTGCAGCACATCTTCGAAGTCGCCACGGAATTCGTCCGCGACCAGTCCCACGAGATCATCGGCCATCACGGCCCTGAATTCGTGCCCATGGTGCTGACCCTCGGCATCTTCATCCTGTTTTCGAATCTGATCGGGCTGGTTCCCAGCCTGCTTTCGCCGACCGCCAACATTCAGGTGACGCTCGGTTGCGCGATGGTCGCCTTTACTTACTACCATTTTCAGGGTGCGCGGCGGCAGGGGCCAATCCAGTACCTCAAGCACTTCGGCGGGCCGGTATGGTGGCTGGCGCCGCTGATGTTCCCCATTGAAATCGTCAGCCACCTCGGCCGGCCGATGTCCCTGTCCGTTCGTCTTTTCGCGAACATTTTCGCGGGCGACCTGATTTTCCTGATTTTCTTCGGACTCGTCCCGCTGGGCGTGCCCATGGTTTTTCTCGGGCTTCATACCTTCGTTTCATTTTTGCAGGCCTATATTTTCATGCTCCTGACCATGGTCTACCTGGCGGGAGCGGTTGCGGAAGAACATTAGGTGTCTCGGCGTGAGTCCGGCTGCACGAGGGATGTCCGGAAACCACCTCCCGAGGATATTTCATGTGAAAAGGAGAAGCACGTGAATCGCAGACTCGCTTTTTTGTTGTTAACTCTGGTTGTGTTCTGTTTGGCCGGTCCGGTGTTTGCCCAGGCGCCCGTGGCGGCGCCCGCCTCGAACACCCAGCAATGGGTGGTGATCACATCCGGGTTCGCCATGGCCATCGCCTCCGGCATCTGCGGCCTGGCGCAAGGCCGGGCCACGGCGGCCGCCGCCGAGGGCATGGCGCGCAACCCGGCGGCCACCGCCGCCATCCGCTTTGCGCTCATTCTCGGCTTGGCCCTGATCGAGTCGCTGGCGCTTTACACCTTTGTGATCATCTTCATCAAGGTGTCGGCCACGTAGGGAAACCTCTTCACCACAAAGGCAATGTAACAGAGCCGCGAGCGTCAGCGAGCGGGTGCTTGCGCAGCGCCGCGGAGGCATTAAGACCATTGTGCCGCTGCGCCAGCACCCGCTCGCTGATCCCGCAGGGCGGGACGGCTCTGTTGCCGTGGTGAATCAGAATTTCGTGACTTCGGTGAAGTTGAAGTCGCGGACCTTCATGGCGGGCAGCACCATCTCGAAGGCTTCCTCGCCGGCGGCGCGCTCGGCCGGCCCCAGCATCTCCACCTTGCTCAGCATCTCAATCATGCTCTGGTTGAAGCGGAAATTCAGGATGCCGCGGCGCGCCTGGCCATCCTCGATCAGGAAGGTGCCGTCGCGGGTCATGCCCGTCAGCACCTTTTCGTAAGGATCCACTTCGCGGATGTACCACAGGCGCGTCACCAGGATCCCGCGCTCGGTGCCGGCGATCATGTTATCGACCGAGGCGTCGCCACCGGCGATGACGATGTTCATCGGCGCCTCGCCGAACTCGTTGGGCAGCGGGAAGCCGTGCCCGGTCGGTTCGGCCTGCATCAGCTTGGCGGTCTGGCGGGAGTAAACCACGTTGCGGACCACGCCGCGCTCCACCAGCGGCACTGTTTTCCGGTACATGCCCTCGCCGTCAAACGGTGCCCCCGACTGCAGCGGATGATACACGTCGTCGGCGATGCTGATGTTTTCCCCGAACAATTGCATGCCCAGGCGGCCGGTCAAAAAGCTGCGCTGATCGTGAATGGCGAGCCCGCTGAAGTCGTAGAACAGGAATCCGACAAGGTCGAGAACAGCGGCCGGCTCCAGGATGACCGTGTAGCGTTCCGGCTTCAGCTCGACCGGCTCGGCGCTCAACGCCGCTTTGGCCGAAGCCCGCAGCGCCAGTTCTTCGACATTGATGTTCCGGACGTCCGGGGAGTTGGCCTTGGCCCAGCCGGAGCTGTTCCCGCCCAGCATGGTGACCGAGAATTCCGAACGGGTGTCCTGGTGGTAGACGAACAGGCCGGCGGAATTCAGGATGGCCTGCATGGCGGCGCCGCTGGAGAAAATGCCCGCGGCGGTCTGGCCGCGCCGGCGGGCGATTTCGACCGCCTCCCGAACCCCATGGGCGCGGGCCTCCGGCGTCAGTTCCGCCGTGGCGGGGTAGAAGCGCTCCACCGGCGCGCACTCCTGCGGGCCGGGCATCGGCAGCAGGTCTGGATTGGGCTGCTGTTGCCGGGCCACCGAGGCCGAGTCTTCCACCACACGCCGAATGGAGGCATCGTCAAACTTGTTGGTCGTGGCCCGCGCCGTTCGCCCGCCGTACACCGTCCGGATCGACAGCACGCAGCCTTCCTCGGCCACGTTCTGGTGAATGGTGTTGTTGGCAAAGCGGGTGAGCTGGTGCGCGCCGCCGGCGATGAGCGCCTCGGTTTCGTCGGCGTCGCTGAACTTCAGCACCCTATCGAAAATCCCTTTGCAGCGTTCAGGACTGATCAAAACGAACTCTTTCATCACAAAGACACAAAGGCACAAAGACACAAAGGAAGAGTTTCTTCTTCGTGGCTTTGTGCCTTTGTGTCTTTGTGGTTCATGTTTGGTACGCGACGCCGACTTTGACGCGGCGGAAACGTGCGGGCGCGGCGCCGTGCCCGGTGCCCATGGTCTGTTGCGGCTGGCCCTTGCCGCAGTTCGGCGTGCCCCACAGGACCCAATGGTCCGCGTTGCAGATGCCGTCGCAGGAATTCCAGAATTCGGTGGTGATGCCACCGTAGCTGGGATTCTTCAGCATTCGGGTCTTGCGGCCGTTCTTGATTTCCCACCCGATCTCGCAGCCGAACTGGAAGTTATAGCGCTTGTCATCGATCGACCAGCTCCGGTTGGTTTCCATCCAGATGCCGTCCTCGGTCGATCCGACCAGTTGCTCGAGGGTCCGGTCGCCGGGCAGGAGGCTGACGTTGGTCATGCGGATCAGCGGGATGCGGTTCCAGCCCTCGGCGCGCATGGAGCCGTTGGAGCGCGCCTGGCCGACCGCCGCGGCCGTCTCGCGCGAGGTCAGGTAGCCGGTGAACAGCCCGTTGCGAATAATATCGGTGCGCTGGGCGGGCACCCCCTCGTCGTCGAAGGCAAAGGTGCCCAGCCCCGGCCCGTGTGCCGGCCGCGCATCGGCCACCACGTTCACGATTTCCGAGGCGTACTTCAAACTGTTCAGCTTGTCCGGGGTAAGAAAGCTCATGCCCGCGAAATTGGCCTCGGTGCCCAGCACGCGGTCCAATTCGATTGGATGGCCGATCGATTCGTGGATCTGAAGCCCGAGCTGTGAGCTGTCCAGAATGAGGTCGCGAACGCCCTCCGGGCATTGCTCGGCGCCGTGCAGCGCCACCGCTTCCTCGGCGACGCGCGGCGCGTTCTCCACCAGCCGCAACTCCTCAACCAGCTCATAGCCGCGAAGCTGGTGCTGGCCCCCGAAGGAATTCGGGTAGGAGCGCTTTTGAATCTCGTTGCCCGAAAAGGCGAGGGCGGTGTAGCCGGCGCCGGTGTAGTAGCGGGTCTGGCGGATCACGGAGCCGATGGTGCTGGCGAAGAGCTGCTCCTGGCGGCGGAAGTGCAGCGCCGCTTCGGCCAAAGTCACGCCCTTCACCCGGCGGAGCTCGGCATCCACACGGAGCAGCAGGGTAATGTTGTCCTCGACGCGGGTGGTGAAGGGGTCGGTGCGGATGGGTGAAGTCCACTCCGCCTCGACTGGCTCCTCGGGGACCAGGGCCAGCTCCCGCTCCTGGACCAGGGCCGAGGCGCGGGCGATGGCGACCGCGCGGGAAGCGGCCTGCTCGACCGCCTGGCGGGTGAGGGTATCGGTGGAGGCAAAGCCCCAGGCGCCGCCGGCGATCACGCGCACGCCGATGCCCATGGTGTCGCTGACCGACGCCTGGCCCACCTTTCCGTTCTTGCTGGAGATGTAGCGCTCGCGGCTGTCCACCACGCGCGCATCCGCATATGTGGCGCCCAGGATTTGCGCGCGGTTTAGCGCCCAGTCTGCAAAAGTGCGCATGGCAGTGACGAGTGACAAGTGACAAGTGACGAGCGACGAGCGGCCCAGATGTCTGACGGCCACTTGTCACTCGTCACTCATCACTTGTCACTTCTTTACGTTCCTTCCGACCAGGTAGCGAGATATGCCTCCTGCTCGGGGGTCAGCCGGTCGATCTTCAGGCCCATCGCCTCCAGTTTCATGCGCGCGACGTTCCTGTCGATGTCCGGCGGCACGGGGTAGACCTTCTTCTCCAGTTCCGCTCCGTGCTTGACCAGGTACTCGACCGAAAGGGCCTGGTTGGCGAAGCTCATGTCCATGACCGAGGCCGGATGGCCTTCGGCGGCGGCCAGGTTGATCAGGCGGCCTTCGCCGAGCAGGTGGAGCTTGCGGCCGTCGGGCATCGCGTATTCGTCCACAAACTCGCGCGTGCGCCGCTTGCTGGAAGCCAGCTTCTCCAGCGCCGGGATATCTATTTCGACGTTGAAGTGGCCCGAATTGCACATGACCGCGCCGTCTTTCATCAACTGGAACTGGTCGCGGCCCAGCACGCTCTTGTTGCCGGTAACGGTAATGAAGATGTCGCCGATGCGCGCCGCCTCATTCATGGACATGACGCGGTAGCTGTCCATGACCGCTTCGATGGCCTTGGTGGGGTTCACCTCCGTGACGATGACGTCGGCGCCCAGTCCGCGGGCGCGCATGGCGCAGCCGCGCCCGCACCAGCCGTAACCCGCGATCACCACCTTGAGGCCGGCCAGCAGCAGGTTGGTGGAGCGCAGAATGCCGTCGATGGTCGATTGGCCGGTGCCGTAGCGGTTATCGAACAGGTGCTTGGTATCGGCATCGTTCACCGAGATCACCGGGTAGCGCAGCACGCCGTCCCTGGCCATGGCCCGCAGGCGGATCACGCCGGTGGTGGTTTCCTCCGTCCCGCCCAGCGTTTCGGTGATGGCCTCGGTTCGCTTGGTCAGGCCGGTGGTGACCAGGTCAGCCCCGTCGTCCATGGTGATGTGCGGGCGGTGGTCCAGGGCGGCGTTGATGTGCGAGTAGTAGCTCTCGCTATCCTCGCCCTTGATGGCGAACACCGGGATGCCGTAGTCGGCTACCAGCGACGCCGCCACGTCGTCCTGGGTGCTGAGCGGGTTCGAGGCGCAGACCACCACGTCGCCGCCGCCGTCGCGCAGCGTGACGGCCAGGTTCGCGGTCTCGGTGGTCACGTGCAGGCAGGCGGAAATCCGGATGCCTTCCAGCGGACGCCCCTTGATGAATTGCTTGCGGATGGCCTGCAGGACCGGCATCGACTGGTTGGCCCAGTCGATCCGCTTCTTTCCCAACTCCGCCAGGCGCGGGTCGCGAATATCGAACAAAAACTTCGGCGCAGTAGACATAGTAGTTTTTCGTTTTGTAGGGACGGCCTTCAGGCCGTCGGCGCGCACGAACCGGCGGAAGCCGGTCCCTACGCGCTTCTATCAATTATAAGGGTCTGCCGGCCAGAACCCGCCGCCCCCTTTACCGGCAGACGGCGGACATGCCGGCGGCATTGCGCAACTCCGCCGTCCTGTCGGGTTGCTCCCACGAGAACCCCGGCTCCGAGCGGCCGAAGTGCCCGTAGGCCGCGGTTTGCTTATAAATCGGACGGCGCAACTGCAGATGGTTGATGATGCCCAGCGGGGTCAGGGGGAAGATGTTCCGCACGATGGCCACCAGCCGTTCTTCCTCGATCAGCCCGGTTCCGAAGGTGTTCACCATGACCGAAACCGGAAGGGCCACGCCGATGGCGTACGCCAGTTGCACCTCGACGCGCCGCGCCAGGCCGGCGGCCACGATGTTCTTGGCGATGTAGCGCGCCATGTAGGATGCGGAGCGGTCCACCTTGGAAGGATCTTTCCCGGAGAAGCAGCCGCCACCATGATGGCCCACGCCGCCGTAGGTATCGACGATAATCTTGCGGCCGGTCACGCCGGTGTCGCCGTGCGGTCCGCCGGTTACAAACCGGCCCGTGGGGTTGACGTGGAAGGTGATGTTGTCATGGTTCAACTGGGCGGGGATCACCGGCAGGATCACCTGGTCGATAATGGCGCGCTCCAGTTCTTCCTTGGCGATATCAGGGGAATGCTGGGCCGAGACGACCACGGTGTCCACGCGCATGGGCCGGTCGCCTTCGTACTCCACCGTTACCTGCGATTTGCCGTCCGGCCGCAGGAAATTCAGGATGTGCTCGTGGCGGCACTGGGCCAGGCGGCGGGTCAGCTTATGGGCCAGCATGATGGGCAGCGGCATCAGTTCCGGCGTCTCGTCGCAGGCGTAACCGAACATCAGCCCCTGGTCGCCGGCCCCGCCCGTATCGACGCCCATCTTGATATCGCCGGACTGCTGGTGCACGGCTTCCAGCACCGCGCAACTGTCGGCATCGAAGCCATAGCTGGCGTCGGTGTAGCCGATTTCCCGAACCGTTTTCCGGACGATGGCCTGGAAATCCAGGTGGACCTCGGTCGTGATCTCGCCCGCCACCATGGCCAGACCGGTGGTCAGCAGGCATTCGCACGCCACCCGGCCGCTCGGATCCCCCGCGAGCACGGCATCGAGCACGGCATCGGAGATCTGGTCCGCGATCTTGTCCGGATGTCCCTCAGTAACCGATTCAGAAGTAAAGAGATAGCGCCCCGTGGCCAAGCGAATCCTCCTCGTCGTCTCTTTAATTGTAGCTCTTTTGGGACTCGGGCGGTCATATTGCCGACTGCCGCCGAAACCGAATCCCTGAAAGTATCAAAGTGTCCGGCCCACCGTCAAAGGTTTTCGCCGAAAGGGCCAGGAAGGGCGTTGAACAGCAGTTTTCGGCACTAAAGGAAACGCGTTGTGCCGCCCGCGCCCCGCTGGCGTCGCCGCCCGGCAACGGCTGCTGTGTGCTGGGGCGAGGGCGGCGGGGCGGTCTTGTTTACCAGGAAGTAACGCATACGTCGCCCAGCAGCGTTGTTTACTTGATTTCCGACCAGCGGAGTCCTTAAATTATCCAACTTGGCAGATGACGTGCAGGAAGTATTGAAACTTTGGCTATGGGCTCCACGTCTAATCGGGCGTAGAAGGAGAGAACGTTAATGACGCCAGCAGCAAAGACGTCAGGATCGAAAGTCCGCCAGATGCCGCTCCGGAAAGTCCTAAAGTCCGGGGCGACGGATGTCGTCGCGCGAGTCAGGTCTTTTGTCACCCAGGTGTATTGCACGCTGTGCACGCGCGCGGTCGAAGCGGTGGCGGAATTTTCCGGCAATGGGGTTGGCAAGAAGCGAATGGTGGCGCAGCCGCGGCAGCGGTGCCCGCATTGCGGCGCTTCCCTGGACGCCGCGTTCGTGCTCGACAACCTTTCCCAGGTCGCCTGATTCCGTTCACCACAAAGACACCAAGAACACAAAAGCCACAAAGAACGGATCTTTGTGGCCTTCGTGTCCCTTGGGTCTCTACGGTCCCCCAGAATCAGAAGATGAACCGCAGGCCAAGCTGCATGCGGCGGGCGTTGGTGCCATCGGGGAAGCCCTGCGACTGGCTGCCGGCGCCGACATTGGCGTAGGGCTTCAGCGCCCCAGCGGTTGCCTGGTACGCGTTCGTCTGGATGGCCGTATTGCTGATTGTGTTGAAGGCGTTGAAAGCTTCAAAACTGAGATTGGCTTTCAAGCGCTCGCGGATCGGAATGGCACGAGTCAGGCGAGCGTCCACCCGATAGACCCGGTCGACGTCCAGGCTCCCGATGGGCAGGAACGGCACGCGCGTCCAGCCGCCGGAACCGTTCAGCGTCGTCCACGCGTACGAGACGCCTGAGACGCCGCTGCTGAAGTTGATGGTGGGCGTCCAGGGGTGCGCCGAGGCCAAGGATGTGACGGCGGAAAGCTGCCAGCCATTGGCCAGGACGCTGGCCGCCTTCACCTTGGTGCTCACCTTGGGCTGGTACACCCAGTTGATGACCAGCCGATGCCGCTGGTCCAGCGTGGAACTGCCCTTGTCAAAGCGATAGTCGCCGGGGATGGTCACGTTGTTGTAGTTCCACCCCACATTCCAACTGGCGCCCTGCTGGTTGGCGTCGTCAATGGCGTGGGACCAGGTGTAAGCGATGCTGGCGCTCAGCCCGTGCGACATGCGCTTGCGGAGCTGAATGGCCAGGCCGTTGTACCACGTCTGGCCGCCGTTTTCCACCATGAGGATCCTGCTGTAACGCGGATCGACGCGGTTCTGCGTAATGTAGATCGGAGTAGTGAACGTCCCCACCTGGTTGCTGCTGGCATCCTGAATGATATAGGTCTTCGTCGTTCCCGGCGGTCCGAGGTTGATGTCACGGTTGGTCCACAGCCCGATGCCACGCGCCCAGATATAGCTCACACTCAAACCCAGATCCCTCGCCAACTGGCGCTCGATCGTGAAATTGCCCTGTTGCGCATACGGGTTGTGGAACTGGGGCCCGGCGAACGCGAGTTGAATTGAGGCGCTCGGCAGACCCGAGGGGCTGGCAAAAACGTTCGGGAACACCGGGGCCCCGGCGCCAGTGGCGTTGATGGAAATGTTGGTCTGGTACTTGCCGTTACCCAGATATAGCGTATCGATTCCGTTCCCGTGGAAGCGCGCCCAGAAGATGCCGTAGCCGGCGCGAATCACGGTCTTCTGACCGAGCGCATAGGCCAGGCTCAAGCGCGGCGCGAAGTTCTTGTTCGGCGAGGGGATGAGGCCCGTTTGCGGCCAGTCCGGATTGGTGATGGTGGGCTGCGGAATGAACGTTTTCTCGTACCGCAGTCCGTAATTCAGCGTCAATCTCTTGCTGACTTTCCAGACATCCTGCGCGTAGAGATTGATGTCCGTGGTTCGCAGATCCTGAATCGGGTTCCCGAACGCCTGCGTGAACGTGGAGTAGCTCTTAGCGCCGGTGGTATTGCCCGTGAAGTCCCTGGCGAAATTCGTGATGTTCGAAAAACTGTAGGAGCCCTTGCCATTGTAGAGCTGGTTAATCCAGTCCTGGGTGGTGGCGAAATCGACGCCGAACTTGGCCGCGTGGGCGCCGTGCGTCCAGCTATAGTTGTCCACGAGCTGGTGGCGCTGCTCACTCGGCAAGGTCCGCGGGTAGCCTTGGGCCGCACCGACCGTCGAACCGGCGACCGTAATATATAGCCCGCCGGTTTCCGGAGGCCACAGGTCCCCTGCCGCCGGGTCGGACAAGCGATCCTTGAACCACCCGTAGCGGAACTCGTTCACCGCCGCATTCGTCACCAGGCTGGTCCATGATGCTTTCCCGTAACGGGTTTCCACGGTGGAGTTTCCGTTGTTGGCGATGGCGTTGCCGTTGGTCAGCACCGCCTGCGTCTGGATTCCGTGCGGCGACTTCCAGTGCATCACGTTGGCGCTGAAGCTGAACGTGTTCCTGTCGGTGGGGCGCCAGTCGAGCTTCGAGAATCCCATATCGGAATCGACGGTGCGCGGCACCAGCACATTCATCTGCCGCTGGATGAAATTGATGGCGGCGGTACACTGCGCGACGGTCGCCGTGCAGCTCGAGGGCGGGATGAAGTTGCCCGTCGGATCGGTCAGCGAATTGTTGAGGATGCGGTTCAGCGCGGGGAAGTTCCGCCGGACCAGCTCGAAATTCGCGAAATAGAAGAGCTTGTCCTTCTTGATCGGGCCGCCGAGGCTGCCACCGGCCTGGTGGCGCCACTCCGGCGCGTTGATGCCGTTGGCGTAACGGTCGGTGGCGTTCAGCGTGCGATTCCGGAAGAACCAGTACGCGGTGCCGTGAAGATCGTTGCCCCCGCTCTTCGTGACTGTATTGATGACGCCGCCGAGGGCCCGGCCGAACTCGGCCGAGAAGCCGTTGGCCAGCACCTGGAATTCCTGCACCGCGTCCTGCGAGATCTGCGTGGAGATCCGGGTGCGGCCGGCGTTCTCGTTGTAGAAGCTCTGGGTAGTGTCGTTGCCGTCGGTGAGGAAGGAATTGCCGGCGGCGATGCCGCGGAAGGCGACCAGGCCGAAGGTGCCGTCATCGGTCACCGCCGGGGTCAGCAGCACGAAGGTATCGGCGCGGCGGCCGTTGATCGGCAGGTTATCGATCTGGAGGCTTTCCACCACCTGCGACACGCCCACGTTGGTCTCCGAGATCAGCGGCAGGGTGGCCGTCACCTCCACCGTGGTCGCGGTGGCCGCCACCGCCAGCGCCACGTTGAAATTCTGAGTTTGTCCGACCAGAAGCTCGAAGTCCTTGATCTCCCAGTTGGCAAAGCCCTCCTTGGTCACCGTGAGAACATAGCCCCCCGAAGGCGGCAGAGACGGAGCGTTGAAGACGCCCGCTTCGTTGCTTTCCAGCGATCGCCGGATGCCCTTTGCCGGATTCGCAACCATCACCTTGGCGCCGGGGACGGCGGCGCCCGTGGCGTCGCGCACCACGCCGGTGATGGCCCCCAAGCCGGCTACAGTTTGCCCAAATGTTGTGCCGGCGAACAGCACCGTGCAGGCCAAAAGCACGCATGCACACTTCAAAGCACCATGAGAATTCATGCACTCACCCCCGAATTGAATGGGTTGCCTAACCAAGCTACAAGGGGATCATATCCCGCCCGCCACTCGATTGCAACCGGGTGGCTCAGGTCAATTTGTGGCGCAGGAAGGGCGCAGCGAAAAATGTGCACTCCTTCGCCCGAAACCTGATAGGTTGAGCGGGAACCACGCGGCTTCCCGGCGAGAGGAAGCCGGGGCCACTGAACAGCGCGGAGCGCTGCGCGATGGCTGCCGAGGGGCAGCGCGAGCGGGCGCCAATGTTGCGAAAGACGAGGTCAACCGAATGCGAACACTGATTCGACTGGCGATTATTGTGTCCTGCCTCGTTCCGGCCGCATTTGCCCAGTTTGGGGCGGGCACAGGCTCGATTGAAGGTGTCGTTCAAGACCAGGGGGGCGCCGTGATGCCCGGCGCTGCCGTGGCGGTGCGCAACGTTGGCACCTCCCAGGCACGCCAGGTCCACACCGACGGATCGGGCCACTACATTGTTTCCGCCCT
>Ga0315284_10001365_pt1 | contig 34775 bp, 51 predicted proteins | sample YL17G09_16_MG_FD_203696 | JGI IMG/M metagenome (GOLD analysis project Ga0315284, IMG submission 203696) | Sediment microbial communities from Yellowstone Lake, YNP, Wyoming, USA - YL17G09_16 | ecosystem: Environmental > Aquatic > Freshwater > Lake > Sediment | place: USA: Wyoming | collected... | reverse complement strand
TGGGCGCGATCAATCCGCGATCAATGCCAAGCAGCGGGCGTGCCTTTCTTTATGAAACAAATGGCAAAGAAAGAACCGATACCAAAGGACTTGTTAATAAGGGAGTTCCCAAAATGATCTTTGATTCCCGCAGTCGGGGCGGTATGGCACATCCGCCGTGTACCGGAGCTACCGCCCACTGTTGGGATATTAGGAGGGAATGGTGGATGAGATTGCCCGCAAACGAGCTGAGGTTAAAGGCGATAGTCGTGAGTGGACTTGCGTTGATGCTCTTGAGGATATGATTATCCGTATAAAATCGGGTGAAATTGTGCCCTCTGGAATGGCAATCCATTTTTGGGAAAAGTCAGAGGACGGCAGGACACACCATTATCAAGTGGCGGGGCTTACGTTCCCTGAACACATTGCTTTGCTGACAATCGGGAAGAAGCGAATTGTTGACGAGTGGTGTTGGTGAAAAAAAATGACAGATTAGGGAGGGAATGATGTCAAAACCCATTAGGGAGGAAACCATGAGCGAGGACGGAGGTATTTTCAACGATGAAGAAGATCAAGACGAAGAAGAAGCCGAAGGGGAAAACACTGTTGCTGGGGAGGGTGAGATTGAAGATGACGACGAGGACGAAGAAGAACCGGGCGACGTCCACGCACCTTGTCCGCCGCCGAGTCCGACAATCGGCAGGGAGATAGTTGACGAGGAGCCGTTCCCAGAGGGGGTTGAAGATCCCGAAGCAGAAACAGAAGGGGAAAGTGAATGACCTTCGATAACGTCCACAGGATACTCCGGTGGTTCGTTAATGAAAAGTTCTTGCGACCGCCTAGATTGCCCGGCAATCACGATCTAGTATCAATGGGGAGCAGGAAGGCAGAGCCATGTTTTATGGACGTGTGGATAACGTTTTTTAGAATCGCTCATGTTCTCTCCGAATTGTCGGATAATGAATTGCATGTGATTATCAAGGCATATTCGGAAGAGCCAACCATTCGGATTAACCGTTCACGCTATACGATTTGGCGTATCAAGCGGCGGGTGATGAGTAGGCTAGAGCAGAGATTTGAGGAAGTGGGACTTATCAGCCACCGATACGAGCCGCCGATGTATGTAACGGAGTTGGGAAAATGAGGCGAATTATCAGACCGAAAATAGAGAAACCGCCGGTAAACATCTTAGGTAAAATAGATAAAGAAAAACATGGGCCTATCAGGACTTTTGTAGATATGACTTTAGAAGAACAAGAAACAATGCGAAAGAATTATGAAAATAATTGCTTGCCCTTGCAACATCGGTATGCTAAAACTACCCATAGTTAGATTTGCAACCAAAAGCCGTGCATTTACTTGCGTGGCTTTTCTTTTGTCCGAAACAAACTGAAAATCAATCGTAAGAAATCAGTTATGGGGAAAAACGGTGGAAAAAGGCCGGGTGCTGGACGTCCGAAGGGGATGGTTTCAAAAGATCGGCAGGAGTTTGTCGAGGCCATGAAGTTAGAAGGCCCGCTGTGCAGAGAGAAACTTCGTGAGTTGATAAAGGGTGTTGTAGTCCAGAAGGAGACGAAGGACGGGCCTGCCGTTTACGAGAAGCCGCCCGACATTTATGCAATAACCTATGCGCTCGATCAAGCATACGGGAAAGCGCGTCAGCACGTTGAAGTCGAGGGCAATGCAATGGGGCTTTATGAGCGATTGTTTATGGACGAAGAAGCTGAAACCAAAAGCGAAGAAATTACAACGTGATGCAAAATACCATAATCAAAAGCTTTTGCAGATTGTTTATAAGGGGAAATTAATTCCTTGGCGATACAACGAACCACAGCAAATTGTTTGGGAAGCGCGGCGTAAGCAGGAGGCAGCAGGTAAGCCGATCAGAATTGTAACGCTGAAAGCTCGCCGCGAGGGAATCAGCACCTTAATTGAAGGGTGGATTTACCACAAGGTTACGACGCGGTTCAATCGCGTTGGCATGGTAATCAGCCACGAGAAGGACAGTGCAAACGAAATCTTTGAGATAACGAGACGGTTTTGGAATTATCAAGACCCTGAATTTCGGCCAGCGTTGCCGACGCAAAGTGCGCCACGCGGTCGAGAGATGTTCTTTCACAATTTGGGCTCGAAATTGCTGGTCGAGACAGCGCTTGATGTAACTGCTGGTCGGTCCATGACAATTGACTATCTGCATCCGTCCGAGGTTGCCTTCTGGCGTGACCCCGCAACCGTCATGCTTGGCCTGCTTCAATGCGTGAACGACGACGATCCTGACACGATGGTCATTATCGAGAGCACGGCCAACGGAGAGGGCGGATGGTTTTACGATCTCGTGATCGGAGCGCAGAACGGCGATAATGATTACGCACTGGTTTTCCTGCCGTGGTTTATTGATTCCCGCTATCATATGGCGGTTCCGGCAGGCATGACGTTCACGGCTGATGAAGAAGAAATCCGGCGCAAGTATATCTGGCAGGGGCGTAAGGTCAACTTGACCGACGAGCAACTCTATTGGCGACGGTGGAGAATACGGAACAAGTGCGGTGGCGACGCGCTGCTTTTTCAACAAGAGTATCCGGGGAGCATTGAGGAAGCGTTTATTGCGACTGGCCGCAAGCGATTCGTGCGTGCAGATGTTGACCGCATGGCAAGCAAGGCAAAGAAGTCGATCTTTCGCGGGTTCCTTCGCATGACGCAGGCAGACGGCAAACGCACATTTAAGAAAGAAGCAAACGAAAACGGGCAGTTGCGTATTTACGAAATGCCAATACCGAAAGAAACGTATGTGATATTTGCAGACGTTGCCGAAGGTAAGATTCAGACAGGCAATCGAGAGCCGGACTTCTCAACAATCGGGGTCATGCGATGCAGTACGATGGAAGAAATCGCAGTCTGGCACGGCAGGACCGTGCCGGAGAAACTGGCTGAGGTCTTTGAGACGATGGGCTATTACTACAACACGGCCTACGGATCGCCGGAGAAGAACAGCATCGGCTATGCGACGGTCGCCAAGCTGAAGGAACGCAATTATCCGATGCTTTATATTCGCATGGTGGAGGATAAGACGAATAAAATCATGTTGAAAGAATACGGTTGGGAGACTAACAGCAAGACCAAGCCGCTTATGATTAACGATCTAGCCGAAGCGTTAAGCAACGGCGACGTGCTATCAAGTCATTCACGCACGCACATGGAATTGCGGACGTTTGCAGTTCTGGACGATGGCAGTCTGGGAGCGCCCGCCGGAATGTTTGACGATTGCGTGATTCGACTAGCAGGTGAAATCCAAATGAGAAAGGCGTTTTATAGTGAGCCCGAACCTGAAAGTACACGAAAGCACGATGTGTTGCAGGATGATGATGATTTTGATGAGGAAGATGATGAATAACAACAAAGGGAGGATATATGGGGTTGAAGAATGTGCTGGTGCCGTTGAAAGCGATTGAGTTATTGTTGAAAGGGTTTGGCGTAGTACCGCCAGATGCAGAGGTTGTTGGTGTGAAGGAAGAAACGGAATACGCAGCACTATCTGTGCGTGTAAAGCACGAGAGCTTTCCAGTCATGGAGTTCTACAGCAAGATACCGGCGGAGACAATGGAGGTGAACGCAATTCCTCCGGCCATAGTCGAGACGATTCGGAAGGACATGCGAAGGAAAGCAGGCGGCGCTAAAACAATAGGGGAGGCCGCAGTTGGATAGAGACGAACGAAAAAGTATCGTAAAGATAATACTAGGGCTCTTCGGAGCCCTTTTCTTTTGCGCGTTTGGCTTCATGTTTCGGCGCAAGAAGCTGGTAGCGATTGCGTGTGCTTTTGGCGTTACGTGCTCGCTAATCTACACTTACACCGGTTACAGGGATTATAAGAGCGTGCATATATACAACCAGCGTTACGGTGACCAAGCGATTGATGTGAGTTGCAAAACATTTATTATCGGTAGCTTATGGCAGATTCAGCCGCGAAATTGTAAGATAAATCCGCGATCCGCGACAAATACAATTAGCGGTACGCGGTAAAGGAGGGGAGGGCTATGGCCAGCTCTTCCCTGCCGGTTTAAGGAGAGAAACGTGCCTCCAACCAAAATAAAGAGCGTGCAGGACTATTCAGGCGCATCACCAAGCCCTGAGAACCCGATGGACGTGAAGGCTGAGGATCAACCTATTTCTGCGCAGGTTATTTCGGACGAGATGAAGTTGACGGAAGATGAGAAACGACTTTGGCGCGTCAGGCACGAATCAAGCCGCAAGTATTTCAAGGATTCGGAGCATAAAGGGCGCATGGATCGTATTCGCAACGTGCTGGACGGCAAAATCTATGATGACGTTGCAGATGCGCGAGATATTCAAATCCCGTTTCCACAGCACAAGATAGCCCTCAAATCGCGTATCCCGTCGCTTATCTATCAAGACCCGGAGGCCGTGGTTGAGCCAGACAATGATGTTGTGTTTGAATATGACGAGGCAGGCCAGCGAAAGATCGACCCGCAGACCGGTATGCCGATCAAGCATGACATGACCAAGGTTGCTAAAACGCTCACCGCGTTGCTCAAAAAGAAAACGACGGGCATGATGTTCGAGTTGCGCAGCGCACTCAAATACGCGCTTGCTTATAACCGCTGTATTTTTCTCATCGGTCACACAATCAACACAAATTACGAGGTGAGTTTTAGTAACGACGAGCTATTTCATCCATTTCTGAAATCCGTCTCGCCGTATCGCATCAGGCGTCAGCCGGGCACTGCCCGCATATCAGACGGACTGTATTTCTTTTACGATTATCAGCTCCCTATGAGTCATTTGACTAGACTCGGCAATATCAATCAGACCCTATTGCGGGATAAATGCAAGCCGGGAATTGTAGAGGGTATCAGTATCGATGCTGAGGTCGAGAAGTTGCAGGCGAACGCCTACGACGATGTGAAATGGTTATGGTTACGCAATGCTTACGACCTAGAGACTGGCCGCGTGCTTGTGTTCGGAGCCGGTTGCGACGATCCGTTATGGATTGCCGAGCCGGAGTATGATTTCAAAAACCCGTCGGTCGAATGGATTCCCAACGAGCAATACACGGTTGACACGCTCGAACCGCAGTCAGACCTGATGGACGCGGACGTGCAAATACAATACTCGCTCAAGTTGAAAAATAAACTCGCTTCCGACGTGATGAATTACAATCACGGGCTGGACATTGAAGCAGGTGCGGTCGACAAGAAGATGCGCAAGACGCTCGAACGAGCTCGCAATCGTGCGCTTAGGGTGTTTAAGGATCAAGCGCTTGTCGCTGGCAAGGTAAGAGAACGGCAGAGCGCGGACATACCGCAAGGTGCGCTCGCGGTCCTTACCATGATGGATGACATGATCGACAAGACGTTGCAGTCATTTGATTTTATGAGCGCTGGCAGCGGGAAAGAAGAAAAGGCGACCAAGACCGCGCTTAAAGGCCAATACGCAAGTGCAGGCGCAAGTGACACAGCCAGTACGTTTGGCGCAGCTTGCAATAGCGCTTACGAGAAATTCCTGCATGTTTGCCTCAAGACAACGACCGAGAATGAAGTTGTCAAGATCGTGGGTGATAAAGGCGAGGTCGAGTATCCTGAGGTCGGACCGGAAGTAGCGGATGGTATTGCGTATCATGTAAGTGTCAATCTTGAAAGCGCACGCAAGATCGATAGCGCAGTACGAGTACAGCAAGGCACACAACTATACGAGATTGTAAGTAAAGACCCAGACCCGAAAATACAAAAACTATTTCAGAAAGAAAAGTTACTTCGCAAGATTGCAGAAGCACTTAGCTACGGTGACGTGATTAAACCGTCGCCAGATACGGAAGGACGCAGCGAAGAAGAATACGGTGCGTATCTCGTACAGCAACACGAGAAAGCGAGCATGGAGAACCAACAAGCGATTGCTGGAGCGCCGGTCATGCCACCCGCAGAGGATGATGATGACGATGTGCATTTAGCCGATCACATGCCAGTGGTTGCGCAAGCGCCAAATCTAGGGGCACACATCAAGTTGCATATCGACCGAAAGAAGATGCAGGAAGAGAGGGCGACTGGCGAGATTGCACCACCTGCCATGCCGCAGGTCAGCCCGAACCCGCCGACCGCCGGGCAGATACAAGGGCAAGCGAATAAGGTGGCAGGCGCACCGCCCGGCTTACCGCAAGGGGCGGCAGGTGGAGAACCGACAGGGGGGATGTGATGCCAAGAAATGATCACAAATGCCTCAAGTGTGGCACGATAGACGAACGCTTCGAGAAAGTCGCGGACATAGACGCAGGCACTCCGCAGATTTGCAAGTGCGGCGAGAAAATGAAACGACTCCCGCCGTTAGTCAACGGCTGGGGTGAAGAGTTCAATTCGTTTGATAGCCAGACATTCGAGTGCCATGTGGCAACGCGCTCGCAGTTGCAGGATTTACGCAAGCAATATAACTTGAAGCCAGTTGATAGAGAAAAGAAGTTCATCCCGACGGCAGGCAAGATTTATTCATACGCCGGACAGGGAACGAAAACAAGCAGGGCGAATTCAACATATAAGCGCCCGCACTGATAGTTAGCAAGTTAAGAAACTGAACCTCGCAAGGAATAAGCCTTGCGGGGTTTTTTATTACCGTAAGGAGGACACATGTTTTCAGCAGGCGAAGGACTCGACCCGACCACGCAGGAACCACCGGTAGAAGATGCCGGACTCCCGCCGGAGGGCGAACCACCGGTAGCCGGTGAAGAAACACCGTCGGAACCACCGCAGGGCGACGAACCCGCAGACGAAGTGTCTGTTGAGGGCGCGGACTCAGACGAGGCAATTTTCACAGCCCTAGAGAAAGACGTACCGGAGGAACTCAAGCCGAAAGCACTTGAGGTGAGAAAGCGGTTGCAAGGTTATCTCACAAAGAAAACGCAGGAGATGTCGAGAAATCAGATTACGCCGGAACTCGCAAAGGAAGTGAATGCGTATCGCGGTCTTGAACAGATGCTTAGGACAGACCCGAAGAAGGGATTGCGTGAGATCACGCGGAGGTTGCAAGTTTTGGGGTATATTCAGTCACCCGATGGGTTGCTGGCACCCGATGCGGTGCCGGAAGCACCCATCGACCCGTCGACCATATCGAATTGGGAAGAGGGACAGAAATACTTCAATCAAGAACTGCAACGACGAGACGTGCTGATCAATAAGCTGCAAGCCCGACTAGATGGATTTGATAATTCGGGTGTCCGGGCTGAAAACCGCAGCCGGGGAATCGAAGCGGTGACTATCGCTTCGAAGAAATACCCTGAATTTGCGGTGAGAGACAAGACCGGTAACGTCACAGTGAACGAGCGCGGAGAGCCACAGCTCACCCCGCTTGGTCAGCGAGCCATTAATTTAATCATAGATGGCAAGATCAGCGGGTCTGAGTGCCTTGACATCGCTTGGCAGTATGTCTCGACGCCTGCCTTACGAGACAGGCTAGAGAAGCTAGAGAAAACCAACAAGACCATCACCACAGGTTTACGCGGCGCACAGCTACCTCCGGGTGGAAAACCACCAATCAGAACCGACGGCCAACTGCTCGCTAAGGGCAACGTGTTTGACATTGCCCGGCAAGATGTGGAGCAGAACGGCCTCGGTGTCTAGTGAAAGGAGATCAAGATGAGAAGCGGAGGCGAAACACCAGAAATTAGTAAAATTACGATGCGATTGAACGCAACTCGCACGAAGTTGCAGAACGCGGGCGGGTTTGCAGATCAGGTGTATGGACAGTCCTACTTCTATAATTACCTATCGGAAGTAGGAGCAATCCACGTAGGCGCTTACGGTCGCGGTGTGGAATTCACACTGAAAACCGCAGGACAAGGCGGCGCGAAGTGGATGGGTCGGTTTGAGAAGTACAACACAAGTGGACATCCTGAGATGAAAGCGGCGTCATTCATGCCGCGCAAGCTCGGAACAGCCGCACGTGTGGACATTGATTCAATTGAGGAAAACGATTCGGATAGCAGAGTGTTTGATCTAGCCGCAGCGGCATATCAGGATGCACTTGCTGAGGTCGAGGATAAATTCGAGGACGGCCTGCATAACCTCGGTACTGATCCAAAAGCTATGCTTGGTATTCGTGCTTTGATTGCCGACGATCCGACAACCAATCCAGTGGCTTACAACGCAGGCGGATTGAGCAGAATCGCGGGCGCTGATGTGTTCTGGCGCAATCAGTTCAAAGACGTATCGGTTCTCGACGCAGGTGCAATTGCCACCCGGCTGAAACCCGAAGTGCGGGCTATGTTCAGTCTTTGCGTGCGCAACACGCCGAAAGGCAAGAGCAAGGAAAACCCCACGAAGCGCACGAAACGCTGGCCGGATTTGGTCGTCGCGCAGTGGGACCTTTGGGACGGTTGGGAAGGTATGCTTGATTCCAACGACCGTCACAAACGCAGTGACGAGACGGCGAGCACGATGTTCCCGAACTTTGTCATTAAGGGCGTCGTGCCGGTTTTCCCGGACGATCACACGAACATGGGAACGGCAGCCGCGGGGCGTGTCTATTTCATCAACACGTCGCATTTCGGACTGTATGTCGAAAAGAAAGCCAACTTCGCAATGGGCAAGTGGATTGAGACGGCCGATCAGGACGTCAATATCAGCAAGGTCAAGACCCGCGCGGTGCTGGCGTACGATGTGGCGAAGTGTCACGGCGTATGTTTCGGATTTAAAACAGCGTAAGAAAGGAGCAGTAATATGAAACCAGGTGGATATTCATCAGGGGCACCGTTCAGGCCCACGCAGTTTTGCAAAAGCGAAGATCAACCGGAACGGATGGCACTGCTAGGCGAGAAGTTCGAAATCGAGCAATTCACGTATCGGTTCGTCAAGGTGCATACGCTTTGCATCGGCGGTGTGATTCCGTCGAACGCAGTCTTGTATTACACCGCGCCGAACGTCGTGACAAACGATTCAAGTGAATCGCTCACTGCACTCCCATCTTCGTTTGCGGGCATTGCATGGACGCTTGACGTACCGGTGCCGCAATCGCTGGCAGGCAGCACATACTACATGCTGATGCAGGAGCCGATAAGAGGTGACATGACGCTGATCAACACAAACGGGGACGACGATATTGTCGTTGGCGATCTTGTGATCGCAGATGCCGATGGTGTGTGTGATAGTTACTTAGTTGATCCAGCCGCAGCGGGCGCTCCGACAGATGGCGAGTTGCAGACAATGCAATTGAACTGCACGCTGGATGCTATCGGCGTTGCGATTGTGGACGACGACAATACGGCAGACACAGTAATGGTGAAGTTTTTATAGAAAATACACCATGAGAAAGGAGTTAGCATGAAATCAGGCGGATATTCCGCAGCAACGCCGTTTAAACCTTCACAATTTGCGTTGATAGAGAATCAGCCGGAGCGAATGGCGTTGCTGGGCTCGAAGTATGAAGTCGAAGGGTTGCTGTATCGACTGGTGCAAGTGCATACGGCCTGTCTTGCCAACGTTATCGCATCGTATGCTGTGTTGTATTTCTCAGCGGAAAATGTTGTGACAAATCTTCTGGCAGAGTCGCTAACTGGTGGTGCGTGCTCATTTGCGGGCATTGCACCTGAACTAGACGTTCCTGTCCCAGAGTCAATCGTAGGCAGTACGTACTGGATGCTCATACAGGAGCCAGTGCGGGGCGACTTTGCAACGGTCAGGACGAACGGCGACGATGATATTGTCGCCGGTAATCTTGTGGTCTGTGATCCTGTAACGGACGGTGTGTGTGATAGTTACTTAGTTGATCCAGCAATTGCGACCGCACCATCCGATGCAGAGTTGCAGGAGATGGAACTGGACACAACGACACACGCGATTGGTGTCGCAGCAGCAGCAGATGATAACGCGGCGGATACAGTGCTTGTGAAGTTTTTATAGGTTTTCAACCCTCAACTACCCTCTTGAGGAACAGGCTAGGGCGGGGAGCAATCCCCGCCTAACGCTTGCTTAAACTTATGATCTGGAACCTCACGAATATCTTGTCTTTCTTGCAACGCGAATGCGATGATGGCTCGCTTATTGCCTCGCAAGTCATTCAATACACTTACAATCGCATACGCGAAGTTTACAATAAATCACATGAATTTGCGAAAGACGAAGGATCGTTTGCGCTTGTTTCCGGCACACGAGATTATTATCTCCGCAGTGACGTGAACCTTCTACTGCCGATCAAGTTTATCAACGCGACAAACGGCGCACCGAAGATTCACATGCGTTCGCGTGAATGGGTGCTGCAACACGATCCAGACGAAACACAGACGGGCCAGCCAAGAGCAGCTTATTTCTGGGGGCTCTCGGAGGTACAGGGGCAACCAGCGGCAGCGTCGGTTGTATCAATCAAGACAAACGTAGATCACGTTGACGATCGCAGCAAGAAGGTGCTGTTTCGCGGTAAAGTCGGCGGGTACGAAGATTACGAAGAGCTTACGCTAAACCCCACCAATTCCAGTACGCTCGTTCCCGGCAGCAAGTTATTTACTGAGATTTACAATTGCAGATGCGAAACGGCGTTGAGTAGCTTTCTCACGGCCACCGCAGGTGCAGTTACACTTGCAGTCATTCCACGCGGCAAAGCACGCTGCCAATATCCAAAAGTCGGATTCTGGCCGAAGGCCGCTTGCACCGATACAATTCGCTATCCCTTCTATCGTGCACCGTTCGATATGGAGCTTGCCGAGGACATCCCGGACCTACCGGAATTCACAATTCCTTACTTTCTCGAAGCACTCAAAGCCGACGGCTACCGCAAGAACTACGATCTTGCGCAAGCCAGCATATCAGAAGAGAAATACAACAGAGGGCTCGATCAACTCGAACTGATTGAAACTTGGGTAGGTGACGATATAATTTATCCGGGGCGTGCGGCTACAGATCACATGAGCGAGACGGATAATCTTGACGATGTTTCGGAGCTATCAACTGAATAATGAGTTACGAACAAGACACGAAAGGGCCGTATCCGTGGATGGACCCGCCGTTTGAACTGAAGGATTTTTCCGGCGGTTATGTGAACACGGATTCAGGCATGAACTTGGAACAGAATCAATCACCTCTCTGCCTAGACGTGTTTTGTAAAGGGCCGAATCAGCCGTTGCAAAAGATGTTTGGCAATCTGGTAATGAACGCAGCTCCGGTTGGTGCGACAAGTATCTTTCGCGGGCTGTTTGATTATCAAGTGGAAGGCGGCAGCAATACTTATCTGCTGGCTGTGATTGACGATACGATTTGCAAATGGAACAGCGGCGCGACAACTTGGGACCCTGTGACAGGTACAGCTACGGTTACAGGTGGCGCACAAGTTTACGGCTGGACGTTTGGCGGACTATTCATCGGTGTATCGGATATGCGCGATCCGCCGTTTAAAAAAGACGATGCGAATGTTTGCGCGAACCTTGCTAGTGCGCCTGCCGGTAAGTGCGGTTGCAAGTGGGGTAACTTCAATGTGATCGGGAACACCGCCGCCTATCCGAACCGCTTTTATCATAGCGATCCGGGCGCGCCAGAAGCAGGCTGGACTAACTACTGGATGGTCCGGTCGGGCGAGATAGCCGGTGGCTCGGCTTGTGGAGCACTTGATCGAGTGCTCTATCTATTCACAAAAGAGGGTGGAGATCGAGTTACGCATCAGGGCGGCACGAGCTTTCAGCACGATCAGGACTTTCTGTCCGTCGGTTGCGTTGCGCAAGCCACTCTGCAAGTTTGCGATGTGAAGATCGAAGGCAAGTTGGTCAAAGCACTGATCGGCCTTGGTCAATCCGGCGTGTATGGCTTTGATGGTTCTGCTAATCCATACTTGCTAAGCGAGAATATCAAGAATCTATGGGACCCGGCCAAGAGCGACTCGATCAATCGAGTGTGGCAGCATCGAGCGTGTGCAGCTTATGACTCGATCAACCGATGGTACTTATTGCAAATCCCCACCGGTGGAAGCACGTCGAATAATCAGTTATGGGTGCTTGATCTCGATACTGGCGCTTGGTGGCCGATGCAACCGCAAGCGGCGGGTTCGATTCTCGTAAGAACTGAATCAAGTGTGCCGACAATCATATCCGGCGGGTACGTTGGCAATGCGTTTCGATGGTCACGCACAGCTTTGAATTATAACACCGCCGCAATTAACGCATACTGGAACAGCAAGGTTGTTGACTTCACAAAAACAATCAGATGCAAGCCGCCGGTGCCTTACGCCTTATCAGTCGGCAACTATAATCTCGATTTCTACCTGAAATGGGGATTTCAAACGAGTGGCGGTATAGCAGATCAACTTCTTATGAACGCAGCTGCTTCGATTTACGGGACTGGCATATATGGCTCATCAACTTACGGCTCGGCTAGAAGCGTTGTATATGCCGCACTGGATAAACTGAACTACACAGGTCAGCATTTGCAAATACAACTTGGCAATAACCGTCTCGGCGAGACGTTTCAGTTATACAAGATGGAAATGCCAGCAAGGATTTTGGGAAAGAGGCCATGTCTTTACCGATAGTTATAGACGAACCGCCGTCGAATATAGACCCTGAATTACGCTCTTATTTGCAGCGGCTTGCCATGAGTCTACGCATGGCAGGCGGGCTGGATAGTAAAAGTTTCAGCGCGACACCCGAATTCGATGCCGAAATCTGCTCCATGTTTAAAATGACGCTCACCGCGAACGTCACCAGCTCCACGATCAAGAACGGGCGGGAAGGGCAGGAGCTTACGCTTGTGCTCGCGCAGGACGGCGCGGGCGGGCGCACGTTTGTTTGGCCGACGAACGTAGTGCTGGCCGACGATACGCTCATCAAAACAACCGCCACAGCAGTTACAAAAATTTCTCTTAAATATGACGGCACGAACTGGTACGAGACCCGATTCTCACCCAAGACGCGCAACAACTATGATCTTGATACCCCCGACATAGACGGCGGCACCGCCGATGGTATGAGCCTTGGGGCGAGCGTCGAGAACACGATTAGCCCGGACCAAGGGCATATACCGTCAATCGCCATGACCAAATGGTCAACGTTGCAGGACACGTTATTTCGCGATCCGGACGTGCAGACCTATTTCAAGTCAGACATGGGCGGCGTCAGCGCGGATGTGTTTCAGGGATATTGCAGAGGCATTATTTTCCAAGACAAGATATATCGCGGAACCTACAACGCGACCGCGGCGACCGATAGCACCGGGGCAAAGCTCATCGTTTACGACATCGCCGCGGGAACGTGGTCAACGATCACGAAGGCGACCATCGGATTCGTAAATGCAGACTCCTACGTCACGCCACTTGCCGTCACGAGCGACGGAAAGTTATGGGTTGGCACCTACAACGTGACCGCGGCGACCGATGGCACCGCAGCGACCGTGGCGTACACGACAAACGGAACGTCATGGACTCGCGTGCTAAAATCAACGATGGGCGGAGTAAATGCGGATTTGGGCCTAGCGGTTGTCGGAAATGCCGTAGAGCGCAGCGGGATTCTCTATATCTCGACTTACAACACGACGGCTGCGACCGACGCGACGGCGATGAAGCTGCTCGTCTGCACGCTCTCAACAATGGCATGGACGACGATCACAAAAGCCACGATGGGAGCGCACGCAAACGATCAAGCTCTCGTTATGTGTATTTACCCGTATTACTCATCGACAGCGAAGGCCATGGTCAACTGGATTGCGGCAGGCACCTACAACACAACCGCAGCGACCGACGCGACGGGGAGCAAGCTTGTATGGTATTCGGGGGCGGCATGGTCAGTAACGAATAAAGCGAGTATCTCTCCATGTGCGAACGCGGATAATCTAGGGTATTACCACGGCCTGTTATCGCATTACGGGGTGTTGTTTGTCAGTACATACAACACGACAGCCGCTACTGACAGCACAGCAGCAAAGATCCTTCCCTATTGCGGCGTATGGGGGGGATACCGAAGTAAGGCATTATGGGGCGGCAGTACTTCATCAAGTCTTCTGGCAAGCATGACGGTTTACGCGGGTCGCCTGATCTGGGGTTTATTAGATACTACCGCGGCGACAGATTATAGCGGATCATTTTTTTCATATAAGTCCGGATGGAGCTCCGCGGCAATGGACGGGTATTATCCGAAACCATATTTCGGTGGAGTAAATGCGGATACGAATTTTGTGGAACCTGTAACAAGTGGGGGCCGCATGTGGTTCGGTATCTACAACGTAACGGCTGCGACCGATAATACCGCGAGCAAGATGCTGCGCATCAATATGCCTATCATACCGTATAGTAACGAGTGCAGGCCAACAGGTTGCTAGGAGGAGAACATGGCACGGTTTCTGAAAGCGAAACACGGCAGTTCGAAGGACGCGAAGGGCGAGAATCACAAGATCATCATGGACCTCGACGAGATTTCGCACTCTTACGAAGAGACGATTGCGGGCGAGGTGCATTACATGGTGCAGATGAAACAGGGCACGATCCTGCCGGTGAGCAAAGAAGCATACGATGAGATAGAAAAAAAGTTGACGGAATAGGAGATTTTATTTTGCAACTTGAAGGGCGGCGTTTGCTGCCTTTTTTATTGGGCAACCAAGAAAGGAGCAGTTATGCGATCAGGAGGAGATTTTCCGCACGTTAATCGCGGAGACGTAGCAGAGTGGGTGAGGGTGTTTTTGCCGTGCGTACCGTCGATAGCAGTCGGGCCTGCGGGCGCAGAGGCACAGGTGCAGATCACACTTGGCGCAGGCACGCCAGTAGTGACTGATGTAAATGCACTTGGATTCGGAGGGGTTCAGCCGGGTGCGGACGGCGAGGATTATCACTGGCTGACCGACATTCCGTTTAATCTATCAACGGAAGCACCGGTGAAGATCAGCGCGGTCTGGTCAACGGATTCCGTCGATGTCGCAGAAAGCGCACTCTGGAAGATTCTATACGCTCAGTTTGCGTTCGGTGAAGCACTTGCCGCAGCAGCAACCGCACTTGATACGGCGATTGCCGATGATCCGTGCGAAGGTGTGGCTTATGCCATCCAGAAAACAGAAGCGGGTTTGATTGATTCCGCCACGCTTGACCCGGCCAAGATGTTGCATATTCTATGTGAGTTGGATACATCGTCCGGCGGTCTTGCCCCCGGAGCAGACGTGGTTATCCTGCACGGCATCATGATTGAGTATCTGAGAGCGAAACTGTAATTAGCTTTTGTGCAGAATATAGAGGGGCTCCGAGCGAGCCCCTTTTTGTTATGCACAACCAAGGAGGAACATCATGGATAGACAGTTTTCGGGTTATAGCGAATGTCAGACGGCGATTCCATTCGACACGGATAATGTGACAAATTTGTCGGAAGAATTCTACTTGCGCGATTATGTGAACGTCTCTTTTCAACTTGTATTTGCCGATCTCGTAGGTGTGCAGCCAGCAGTGAAGTTACAGCAGACGAATGACGGTACAAATTGGGACGATACGGGCATTACGCACACGACTACCGCAGCCAACGAAAGCACAACGAAGTTGATCGTTGGCACTATTGCATCGGCGTATCGCTGGAAAGTCACAACTGCGTCCACAAGCGGAACTTGTGTCGTTACGGCAGTTGGAAATGGGAGGGACTAATGGGCAACGTTACGAGAATTATGGGGTCAGTTTGGCGGAAAGAAATTATCAATCAGACGGTGAACGTGATTGCCAACGCCACGTATGTCGGTACTGGCGTTGCGCTCTCTCCTATTCCTGCAAATTGCATCTTGCACGGGTTTTTCATTAAGAACGCAGCGCCGGCAGGAACGGCAGGTGGCGCTAAGACAATCGCGTATGCCGTCGGTACGGCAGTTAATGCGGACGCTGATCTCGCAGATGCCACTGATATAGATGTGATGATTTCAACCGGAGCTATCGTAGCGGCGGCAGACGTGCACGGCAATGCGGCGATGGATCATGTCGCAGTTTATTTTCCGACCGATCAACACGGGCGATACGTAGCAGCGGCATTGCAGTTGTATCTGAATTTCATCGGTCAATCGGCAACGGCAACGGCAAATCCGGGCACAGTTACGTGCTTGTTTGAAATCTGGACACGATATACGGAATTGTAGAGGTTATAAAATATGATAATAACAGCTGAATTGCATAGTCTAGTTGTGCCTACTGAGTCAGATAAAGACACAATATGGCCGGAGGGGTTGATTGTCTTTGTAACAGAAACAGGCAAGACTTACGTAAAAAAAGGCGCTGAGTTTATAGCGATGGGAGGTGAGGGTGGTGGTTCTGGCGATATGACCAAAGCTGTGTATGATCCGAATGAAGATGGGGTCATAGCATTAGCACAACTTGATGCAGGGACATCGACTTTCAAACAATCAGATCACGACAATTTGCCCAATCCTCATCATAGCAACGCTCTTGACCATAGCAATTCTTTAGACCACTCCGATTCCCTTGACCATTCACATAGTAATAAATCCACACTTGATACCTATGCGCAGACAGAAATAAATTTAGCAGATGCAGTCAGCAAAAAGCACAGTAATAGTTTAGACCACAGTAATTCATTAGATCATTCAAATTCTTTGGATCATACTCAAAACACCGATACAGGAACATCATCTGCAAATTTTTCGATCAATGGTAGTAACGCCATAAAAGAAGGAGATTCCCGATTAACTGATGCACGGACACCGACGGCACATAATCTTGCCGGGGCGCAACACAACGCCGACACACTTGCGAATCTGAATACGAAAATTTCAGATGCCGATGTTGTTGCTTTTGCGGGCCAAATCGGAGGGTCAGCGGCTTCTCCAGACATCAGGGGACTGAGAGAAAGCGGCGCAGCACTTTTAACGATGGGCGCGGTGAATGACGGTCAATATCTACAGCGATCCGGCGGCAATATAATCGGCGCGACTCCTGCTGGTTCAAACCCTACTTGGTGGGGAAAGATCGCGGGAAATATGGGCGATGGAAATCCCGGCTTGGCATTAAGACAAATGCTGCATAATCCGCTAAACGCAACTCCGACCAATATTTCCACATCTATTGCTCGATGCGCTTATCTGAAATTGAACGCTGATTTGGTTGTGAATAAGATCAGGTTTTTCGGGGTTGGCGTGACCACGAATGTTTATAGGGTCGCAATCTATCGAGATTCGGATAGCGCCCGCCTGACGGCGGAACTGGCCTTTACAACTGCGGCGCAAGCGTGGGGAGCTGCTGGCACAGCGTTAAATATTACGTTATCAGCAAATACCCTTTATTTTATTGCCGTCGCAGTGAACGCCACCGGCACGACTGCGGGTTGCCAATGTTTGTCAGCTACCGCTGGACGGATCGGAATATTGCCTACGAGCTGGCCGGGCAATCTGGACATTGACACTAGTCCAGTTATCGAGCCAGTGGGATTTGCCGATTTTGCGGTCACAACGGGGGCATTACCTGCTACCGCTCCTGCGCGGGCATTACAGAGCGCGTGGACTGGCGGTATGCCTGCGTTTTTTTTGGATAATAACAACGCGTGAAAAGGACTTCGATATGGCAGACGGCCTGATTCTAGAAGCGGCAATCGCGGGCGTGGTGGTGATTAGCAACATCACGTTTGGCATTATCGTCGGTTCAATGAAGGACGAAATCAAAGGATTGCGTGGGGAATTTGTCAATTTCTCCGGCGATTGCCGAGAGCGGCACGATAAAGTTGCGACCAAAGACGAAGTGCGGCGCGAAGTGGATCGAGTGCAGGAGCAAGTGGACGGTATATTCAGGCGAATTGGAAAAGTATAGGAGAAATACATGAGCAGATTCAAAAGATTCTTGGCAGGCACACTGGCAATTGCAGTCGTAGCGGGCTTCGGGCTGATTGCAGGCGCGACCCTCTCGCGCATCTACGACCGTGTGACTGGCGGAGTGATTAGCGCGGACAACGACGATACGGAATTTGACAATATCTACACTGAGCTATCAGCTCACGTCGCCGCGCTGAACCCGCATACAAACGCACTCGACGTGACCGGCGACACTATGACCGGCAACCTGATCATGGACGGGGCGGACGTTCACATTTGGGACGGTAATGATTTGAAGATGTACAGCGACGGAGGGATAACAGAGAAGTTTAGCGTGGATGGAGCAACGGGCACGGTCACGGCGGCTATAGGCAACATTGCAGATGGTCATATGTATGGGCAGCCGCTCATGTTTTCTAAAACAATTATCCTGCCTGAATATGTGAAAGCACAGATCGCCCATATCCCGATTCTACCAGTGGAAGCAGGGTGGGCGCCGTTCGGAATCACCGTGACAAATTGCGGCATTAAACTAGATGCCAATCGAGCTTACTCAGTTAATTTTGAAGAGTTTACCGATCCGATTACAGCAGATGCAGCGATTGCTACAGTAGCTACGGGAGCAGGGGAGAAAGAAAAGGAATCAGGAGCTATAACGAAGGACATAGAGGCTGGCAATATCGTGGTGGTAGAACTTCCAGCAACTACAGGAGCGTTGTTTCTTCAGGTATGGGTCATTTATGAACTTAACGCGAGTTAATTCAAGGAATTTAAATATGAAAAGCCTGAAACTATTATTGTTATCGGTCATTGCTTTATTCAGCACATTCATATCTGCGCCAGCGTGTGGAACTACAACCACGACGGTTACGTATTATACAAATCATGTTGAATCGACGCACGGTGTCATCACGAACGCCGCGAATTACTACGATGGGAATGATACGACGTATGCCTCTATCACAGCCGCCCCCACAGAGACATGGACGATGTGGGAACTTGGCGACCAGACAAACAGTGCCGGAACGTATCTCGGTGCGATTACAAAAGTGGAAATTCGAGTTAAATACGACGCATTATTCACAGGCGGCGGAACGGGTTGGATTGAATCGTGGCTAGCTCCATACTGGAAATCGAATCTTGGGGGAACACTAGTATCACTCGGGACCATAACGAACGGAACCACAGGGGTTATATGGAGTGGATGGCAGGATGTTACAAATGATACGGATCATCCGGCATGGGGATTAAATTGGTCGGAAATACAGTACATGGGAGTTCTTATCATGACTCAGATCGATTGCGATGCAGGAAATGCCTATAACTACTGGTATCAGGGAGAGGTACGAGTGACCTACGTTCCTTTTTTACCAGCACAGGTGTTTTAATGATTAAATTGACACCATACGAACCTGATCAGCACGCGAAGATTATGTACGACTGGTTTTACGACCCTTGCTATCGAAACGCTTTCAGGACGTTCAATTCACTGCCCAAGCTGCATGACTTTCAGAACATCGAGCAGATTTGCGGCTGTAATGTTGGCATGATTCTGGACGATCAGGAAGTCATCGGATTCGTGCGGTTTACAATGCGCACGAGCACGACCGCAGTTGTCGGCGTGATGGTGACGGAAGAACATCAGAAGCAAGGCAAGGCGCTTACTGCGATGCAAGAAGGCATCAGGTTTCTGAAAGAACGGGGCGTGCATAAGATCGTTGCACGAGTGAGAGAGACAGATACTCGGCTGATCGAAATTCTCAAAAAGTTTGGGTTCGTTCTTGGGCATATTGATCCGCACGAGTTTATGGAAAACGATGAATGGATTAACGAAGCGGTACTTCATTATTTATAGGAGGTGGCTATGCTATCAGCGGGAACGGGACTTGAGAAACAACTGGATAAGGTGGGCTTGACGACTAAAGATGTGCTTGGCGGGGTGCTTCAAGCGGCAGGTGCAGGGCTTACAGCGGCAATGACGGCAGACCAAGCGAACGCAGCAAATGAAGCGAAATATCAGAAGGGGCCGAATCGGAGCGCAGCGCAGAAGGCTATGGCGCAGGATGTATACTCGAATATCGGCAGTGCAGTTGCCCGTCCGCCAATCGTGAATCGCCCGCTACCGCAATATACTGCACCAATCGCAGGCACGCTAGCAATGCCTTACAATACGGGGGCAATGCCGGATTTATCAAAACGACGGGCGTACTAGGAGGGAACTATGATTTCAGCAGGCACAGGAATTGAAGCGTTAGTTCCGGCTATAATTGCGGGCGTTACTTCAATCGGCAGCATGGCGATAAACGCATCGGCAGGGTCGGATAGTGGCGGATTTGATAAAAAATCGAAAATGGGCAGTATGACGAAAGACCCGTGGGCCGATATTGGCACGGCAGTTAATAAACAACCACAACCGCGCATCAACGCGAATCTACCTGAATTTAACGCGCCGGACGTGTCCACCGGCGATCTCGGCATGCCGTATAAGTTGACAGGCATGCCAATAAAAACCAGTCCGAAATTGAACTGGCGGTAAGGAGCGACAATGAGCATAACATCATCTTTCAGAAGCTTGGCAAGCGCAAAGCCTTGGCAGAATTTCAATGCAGTACAAGGAGCTCAACCCCCCACACCGACAGCTAAAGCAGGCACCGTTGATATTAACGAGAAGCTAGGCGAAGCTCTCAACGCAGCGCCAATATCCTATACAGCTAAAGGGCTGAACGACTATCTGCCGGGCAACGTGAAGGGCGCGACGGATACCACGCTTAACAAACTCACGAACTGGACGGCGAAGCCAGTCACGCTATCCGCAGATTATTGGAATACAGAATTAGCAAATACACTCAAACCGATGGAGAAAGCCTACGGGCTAGCACATGAGCAAATGCGGGGCGATCAAGCGCTTGGCGGGACGATCAACGATTCAGAAGGATATAGAGGCACGGAGCAATTAGCGACCGATTACCTTACTCAGATCGGTCAAGCGACAAGTGGAGTTCAGCAAGCGCGTGAGAAGGAATATGTTGCATCACAGCAATGGGCGCAGGAGCAAGGGCTTGCTGGCGCACAAGCAGCCGGCACGATGGGAACTAACTTAAGCCAGCTATACGGCACGACCGGCACCGAAGAAAGCAAGCTTGGAGTGACAACCGCGTTGCAGAACAAAGCAGCAGATGTAAATCTGATCGGTGCGGGTCTTGACTACTCAACTCAAAATCACGCGTCTAATGTGGATATATACAAAGCACAACTTGTCGCAAAGGCAGAGGCGGAAGGCCACGCGATTGACGAGTACACCGCACGTGCTCAAGCGGAAGATGCGGTTCGTCAACGGGAAATCGATTATCTTAACCTTGAAGGTTACGGCAACGAAGATATGTACAGTACGGTTGGAGAGCAATACGGTGGCGCAGGGCCGTCAACTGCACCCCTACAAGTAGGGGAAAGAGCAACCCCACAGGAAGGGCAAACAATGAATTGGGGTGGAACAACCTATATATGGCGAAATCACAGGTGGGTTAAGCAATAGGAGGATATATGGGCATAGGTGAAGGGTTAGGCGCGGCATTTGAAGCCATCGGCGATGCGATGCTCGAATCGTCGAAACGCAGCTACGAAACAAAACGCGAAGGAAAAAAACGTGAGGAACAGTGGGATTATGATGTAAAAAAAATGGAGAAGGCAGAGGAACTTCGACAGGCTAACCCCTATAATATAGCACGCACCGAGAAGTTAGGCAGGGTAGGCACCCCTAATGGGCCCGGCGCAGCAAATATATTCAAAACACCACAGCGGAAAAATGCGGCCATGACAACGATGGCGAATGTAGATGAAGAAACTCGCATAAAATATCGAGCGAATCCCGAATTGATAGTTGCAGACCCGATTTTTAAAGATACTTTGAAAAGTTATGTGGGCACGCCGGGCAATAAAGGCGGCGACAAAATGGCGCAACTTGGCGTCGCACTTGGCGTAAAACCGGCAGGTGCGCCAGCGCCAGCGCCAGCCCCCGCAGCGTCAGCGCCTTCTAAAAACAGCCAAGCGGTCGCATGGGCGAAGGCGAATCCGAACGATCCTCGTGCAGCAAGAATTATGAAATTACAGGGGTTATAATATAATGGGTTTCAATCCCGATGAATACCTTAAAGAGAAAGAGACGGGTTTCAATCCCGACGCTTACCTTGCGGAATTCGACCCAGACGCTTACCTTGCAGAAACCGAACCGCCACCCAAGCCCGGCTTGATACGTCGCGCTGCAACCGATCTCGGCACAGGACTATCCGATACAGGCGAGGCGCTTGGCAAGGGTGTCTTATCGAGCTTCGCCGATCTATGGCATACTGGCGCGAATGTCAGCGGGCTACTTGGCAAAGTGGCGGGCGTGAACGCACGCATAAACCCAGCCACACAGGGCGCCGAAGATATTTATTCCCAAATTGGGAACTACATGAGCGGTCAAGCAGAGGCAGTCGCGCCGAAGGAACCGCCGCGCATGGCTGCTTATAGCCCGACAATGGCAAAGATTTACGAAGGTGTGGGTGCCGCGCCGGGCGCGATTGCAAAATACACGCTTGGCGGTGCCGCTGGGCCGGTTGGCATGGGCGCTATGGACGCGCTCTCGGCGGCAGATCAAGGACCAGCAGCGGCAGGCGAAGCATTTCTTAAAGGCGTCATGTTTGGCAAAGCCCTGCACGGTGTAAGCGGCTACAATATGCCGACCCGCGTTGCAAGCACCGGCGCTTATGGCTCCGCACAAGCGGCTGCAGAAGGCGGCGACGTTTCAGACATAGTAAGCTCCGGCGTGACTCTGGGCGGGCTGGGCGCTATGGGGCCAAGCGAAGGCGCACAACATCCATTCATCGAGAAGATAGGGCAGACGATAGCAGAAAGCAGGGCGGGTGCGCCAGCGGCAATCGAAGCACGTGCGGCCGCCAAAGAGCAGGCGATTCGCGAAGGGGTCCTAGATCAGAAAGCCCAGATTGAGCGTGAGTATCTTTTCGGGCGGGAAGCAGAAGGCACGCCACCGCAAGCAGCCACAATGGCAGCCGAACCTTACGTCGAGCCGGTGCGGCGATACGTCAGACCCGCGCCTGCTCCGGCAATCAGATTGCCCGCTGATTTAAGTGGAGGCCCTTCCGGGCCTACAATCGCACCGGCAGCCCCTACCGACCCATTCTTTGCCCAGCCTTGGAAAAGGGCATTGCCAGCGCAGACTGAAACAAGCTATAATATGGGTAAAGAAGCCGAATTGGCAAAAGTAGTTGAGGGGGTCGGTAATGTACTACGTGAAGTCGGTCGAGCATCAAGAGTACAGACAGGTGAGCCAGAAGGAATCGGAGGCGTTCGAGTACCTCTGGAACCAGAACGGTTGGTGCCGCCTGCAACGCCGGAAGGCCGAGTTGGCGCGGAAGCCGGGTTTTTTGGAGGCGTTCGACAAGAACCCGCTGGGAATTTGGCGGAAAATGGTCGCGTTCCTGTAAAAGAAATTCCACACACACCCAAATTCCTTGAGACGCAATTCGGTCTTGTCGCGGACGCGCAGAAACTTGGCGGTTTCGCCGAGGCAGATATTGCCAAATTCTTAGACAATACGAAATATGACGGTCAGAAGTATGCCGAAATAACCAACGCCTACATGAACGGCGACCTTACACGCGAAGTTGCAACACGCCAGATGCGTGACGCCGTAGTGGACTATCGGAAGGGCACACAGATAACCGAATTCAAACAAGGTGATAAAGTCTTTTTCCAGAGTGCGAAGGGAAAGACGAAGGCCGGAACTATCGACCGCGTGCTTGGCAGTTTTTTCAAAACGCTGAAATCCGAAAAGGGCGCGACTGCTATCGAGATGTTTCCCGGCGCGAAAACACTTTTAGAACGCGAGCGATTCAAGCCGCAAGGTAGGCCCTTACCGAAAGAGCAAGCGGCGCTTGATAAAGCCGAGAGGGTTTTCAGCCCTGCAGAGAAAGCGGGGTTTTTTACAAAGGAGCGGACACGCGACTTTTTCCGCAAGGCGCAGACGGAGCTAACTTCCGAATACGCACCGCTCACGCATCTTGAACGCGACGTGTATGCGCAGGCGGGCATAAAGAAGCCAGCGCTTGAGCTAGGCCGAAAATTCGAGCAGATTGCAGGCGCGGCAGGCAAGACGCAAGCAGACGTGATTGAATTTCAGAAGTCAGTCATAGACCCGATCAGCAGGATTGCAGACGATTTCCAAAAGTATCTTTTCTTGAAACGCACGGAGAGCCGGTTGCGCACCGACCCAGAGGCGAAGAAGGTGGCGAACTGGACGCTTGACGAAACCCGTGCGGGCTTGGACGGCTTACGCCGGAAACTCGGAGCCGAAAACTACAAGCTCGTAGAGAAGCAAGCGAAGGCATATCAATCGCAGATGGACAAAGCCCTGCGATTGCAGGTCGATTCCGGCCGCATGAGCGAGGAACTCTACAAGGCGATAAAAGAGAGCAACGACTTTTACGCGCCGTTCAAGGTGATGAAATACATGGAGGACTTCGAGGGGATAGCAGGCACCGGCAAGAAAATCGCCACAACACAAGACCTGACGAAGAAGATCACCGGCATATCATCCGAGGATTTCAAACTTGGCAATATGCTGCAGGCCAGCGCGGAAAACATCGTGAAGTCGCGCATACTCGCCGAGAAGAACCTGAAAATGCAGGAACTTGGCAAGGTCGCCGCAGTCGATAAGAACGGTGAGGCAATCAAGGTGCTCGAAGAAGGCGAAGCGCCAGCGCAGGGATTCGAGAAAGTCGCTTACCTTGAGAACGGCGAGAAGAAATACATGGCCGTCAACAAGGAAGTTGCGAAGGCCATTGAGGGATTGAACAAGACGCAAGCAGGTATTATGAGCAAAGCCGCCGCATTGGCAGCGCAGCCGTTCAGGTGGGGTGCGACCGGAGCAAACGCAGGATTTCAGGTCGTCAACCTATGGTTTGCCGATCTACCGCGCCAAGCTCTGATCTCGAAGTATGGCATTAAGAAACCGTCCGACTTGATTCGATTCCCGTCCGACTGGATATATTCGCTTTATAGCTCCATGACCGGAAACTTCGGCAAGCCGAATAAACTCTACATGGATTTCCTGAAAAGCGGCGCGGCGAACTCCACAATTCAGCGCGAGCTAACACCGAGCGCGTTCAAAGAAACGCTGAATATCAAGGGCAAGAAAACTTGGGGCGAACGCGGGGCCAGATTCCTTAAAACACCGAAAACCGTGATACTCGATAACGTCGCTAAATTCTCAAATGCCGTCGAGGAAACGACAAAGCTACTTGGCTTCAAACGCGGTATGCGCATCGAGGGACTGGACAAAATGACGCCGGAACAGGCGCGAGAGAAACTCGCAGAGATCGTGACGGAAGTGCGCAACTTTTCCGGCAGTCCTGATTTCGCACGCCACGGCAATCTCACCAAGCAGGGCAACTTGTTATTCATGTTTTTAAACGCTCGCGTGCAAGGTGCCGCTTCGGACTTCGCACGATTAGCAGGACGGACAGGACGCAAGGAAGCAACGACGGCGTGGGCCCGCCTTGCCACAGTAGTCGGACTTCCGACGCTTGCTTTAGCCATGCAGAATTTTTCAGATGAGAACATGAAGGACTACTACGAAGTGCCGGACGAAGAACGCAAACGCTATTGGATGATTCCGCGCTACGAAGAAAACGGTCAGCCGAAATACTTTGAGGACGACGAAGGGCGGAAGATACGCGATTACTACCGCATACCGAAAAGAGAGACAGCGCAGTTATTTGCAAATTTAATCGAGGCGTCAGTTGAATTTGCACACAAGAAAGATGCTGCAGCGCTTGGCAAATACGCGGTCGATTTCTTTGAAAACATATCGCCTATCAACATCAGCGGCGAGAATATGCAGGAGCGCACGGAAAGCGTGATCGGCTCTATGAACCCGATACTCAAAGCACCGGTAGAATACGCGACAAATCGCAATATGTTTTTCCATCAGAACGTCGTGCCGGAACGTCTCAAAAACGCTTCGCCTTATCTGCAATCAAAAGGAACAACGCCGGAGATATTCAAAAAGGTCGGCGATCTATTCACGACCACAGACGAGGCAGGTAAAAAGAAGGGTGGATTATCCCCGCTTAAACTTGAGCAACTGGTCGGCTCACTTACTGGCGGCGGGCTTACTCAATTTACAGTAGGCAAGCCGGAGAAGGGCAGGCCCGCTTATGTGAAATATCCGGCGGCAAAGAGATTTTTCAGGTCCGGCGTTGTCAATCAGCAGGCCGACGAGAAGGAAATACAAGCCGCAGTCACAGAACAGGCCGACGAGCGGACTATCGTATTTCAGAAGGCCAAGGATTTCATCGAAGGGATTGACACGCTCAAGCCGGAAGAAAAGTCAGCGCGTTTCGAGAAACTACTGCAGGCCGACGAGCCGGTTTTCGATAAAGCGCTTGAAATGCTTGAGGACAAACAGAAAGGCGTGAGCTGGATTGAAACACAGATTAAGCAGCTTGGCGTAGAGAACGGCGCACGCACGCAATTCATCTTGAAGAAGATCGCGCCCATGACGCCGGAGCAGAAATTTGAATACATCAGCGATCTCTATAAAAAGAAGATCGTCTCGGAGAAAGTCCTTGATCAGATCATAGAGGCAGGAGGCCAAGCATGAATGACATATCACAACCAATAAGAGGGAGTATGGATGACAAAGTATCAGTTTCAATCAGGCAGACCGACGATGGGAAATACATATTCAATCGGTCGTGGAATGAAGGCGAAGGGAAAGAGAGCAAATACAAGAGCGAAGAAGTGGTGATGAACGCGGACGAACTTCCGCCGGACTTGAAAAAGATGTTTCAAAAAGGGGCCTACGCAACGGCCAAGAAAAGCGTCTTTGAGAAGGCCAGCGAGGATATGGACAGAAACGGATTCAAAAAGGAAATGATGGGCAAATGACACTCAAACCTTCTGATGCTAATTGGAATCCACCTCGCAATGAGGATGAAATCGAAGAGAGGCGACTGGTTGAAGTGGCCGAAACCTGTTTAGATTGCACGACTAAAGAAAAATATATGAAAGGTGAAATTGCGCTCGGGGAATTGATCGGTTTTTATCACGGGTTAATTGCGCGACGCGACGCATTATTAAGGGCGGTGACATGATTGAAGTGATCGAACAATTTGAGCCACTTTGGCTTGCGATGGCAAAAACGGAACTCGGGCAGGCAGAGATTCCGGGGTCAAACAACAATCCACGCATCTTGGAATACCATAAGACCACGACATTGAAAGCGGCTGACGACGAGATCGCTTGGTGCTCGTCTTACGTGAATTGGTGCATGATGAAGGCCGGTCAAATAGGAACCGGATCGGCGCAAGCGAGATCATGGTTATCGTGGGGCAAGGAAATCAAGGTTCCGGCCTATGGGTGTGTCGTTATTATGTCCCGTGGCGATCTGCATCAGGGACATGTTGGTTTTTATATGGGTCGGAAGCCCGACGATGTCATTGCCATTCTTGGCGGCAATCAAGGGAACACTGTCAGTGTGGCATGGTTCTCCATTCAGAAAGTTTTAGGTTACAGGTGGCCTGCATGAGCGAACCCAAAATAAAATGTAGATGGCAGAAAGTGTACGGGGATTATGACTATCAATGCCATGAAGTCAAAGAACCGGAATTCAAAGGCTCAATCTTCGGCTACGTCGCATGCAGTATCAAATCCCTCATCAAAGGACATATCTATATCTACGATTGGAAAGTCGGAGAGTGTCGAGACCCCCGACCCGCCTTATGGCGAAAATAAGAAAGGAGGCATCCTTGAAGAAGAAATCAAAAAAGAAGAAGAAATAAGACAGTGGTGCTGGTGGCTTCCAGAAGGAGAATAATATGCCCGGAGCATGTTGTAAGAAGTCAGGAAAGAAAGCACGTAGGCACACTCCTATCGTAAGCAAGCGTCAAGCTGGTTTATTCGGCGCAGCGTATGCCGCAAAAAAGTCTGGCAAGTCCGCGCCTGCCTACGTGCCGAAGAGTTTAAGCAACGAATCACTTGAAATCCTTGGCTCACACTTGAAGGAATGGGGCGGTAAGAAACGATGAAAGGAGAATACATGCAAAGTTTAATTGCTCAGATATTTGATTTTCTGGCCGGTGCTTTCGATGCGATTCCTCTAATCAATAAGCTAAAAGGTGCACGGTCAATCTTAGGATTTATCGGCATGGCCGTCATTTCAGCGCTCAAGGCTTATGGGATCGGTGATCCAGTGATCGAGGGATATATCTTTGACGGCCTGCTGATTTTCTGTGGGTTGAGCCTCAATGCAAAAAGCAGGGCATGATTCAAATTATCCTAGCGGCCTTGTCGTTTCTCGGAGCTGTGGCGGTTGCAGTCACTTGGTACTTTAAAGGTCGGGGAACTGATGAGGCTCTAAAACAAGAAAAGGCTTTAAATGCAGAAGTCTTACAACACCAATCAAAAGTACGCCTATCTATTGTCGAAGCTGAAAAGGCAGAACAGGAGGGCCATCATGTTACTGATGCCATCCTTAATGACAAGCTATCTCGTGATGAACTTAATCGCCTGCGCTCCGGTCATCTCCCCAGCAACAGCAAATAATTTCAAATGCGTGATGCCCGCTTGTGCAGACGATATTCTCACGAACGGATTAAGAGAAGTGAACTGTGCACCGAATAAATGCGAGGGGGAAGAGTTAAGGAAATACGACGCTAATATGTCAGATATTCTTACATGCCTACAACAGGTAAAGACTCAGATGGAGCCGTGTAGATAATCAAATACCCCTCAATATTCGCTATTAAATAGGTCAATCATTTCAGGACAAATAATTTGTCCAACAGGTAGATTGAAAACACACTCTGAATTATCAACATGATCATTTTCATCAAATCCAAGACAATGGAATAATTCATGTTCAATCAGATGGCTCACTTGTGAAAAGGCGCAATCTATCCTAATATCACAAGAATTAATTGTATCAAATCCTTCGTATTCAGCATGACCGTGTTCATTATCAGAATCAGAAAGACCGCCACATTCAATCATAATTTGTTTTCCTCCGATGTAGAATACATCACCAAGGGCTTCATTTAATTCTTTGACCGCAAGTTTTGTTGAATCAACAAGCATTTCATCCTCAATTTTAATGCCAATTGGCAGGGTTTCCCATCGTGTACCACCACAACCAGTTAGAAACACCATAATGATTAAACTTATATAAAGCATAAATTCGCTTTTTACTTGCCTTCTTATTATCAATCTAAAATAATGTTGACATATCCTGCGCAAGATGTCAATATATTAGAATGAAATCTAAAAATAAAAAAAATCCACACGCACAAGCAATGGCCAGATTGAGAGCCTCAAAACTCTCACCAGAGCGTAGATCAGAAATTGCCAAACTGGCAGTCGAAACCAGAGAACTCAAAAAACGTTTAAAAACCAAGGATATATCTGCAACACCTAAAGACGATAAAAAAAGTGAAAATCATATAAAATAATTATTGACATATCTTGCGCAAGATATATAATGATGATAGAAATTGAAAATTAAATAGCAGGGCGCATGACGCGCAACGAGTCACGGACTCGAAAAACCGTGAGGAGAGGGAAAATGAAAAAAATAGACATTACAACAATTGATCTTGCAACAGTCCTACCCGCAGACCGAAAAGGCGTAGCAGAATTGCGGGACGTACTAAGTGGCGACTATAACATCGGACATATAGATTATATGGCAAGTGAGGCCAGCGGATACCTGCGGATTGAGGCCTGGATCACCAAAAATGGTCATACATTATCATTACCCCTTGATGGGGTTGCCCCCGACATGCGGTGGAACTGGGAAAAAATAAAAGAGAACGCGAAAAAAAGTGCTTAAGAAAGGGAATATGAAATATACAATGAAAAAAACAATGATGACAATCAGGGCAGAGCAAGATGAGCGTGGGTGGTATCTGATTGACTCCGGCGGCAATTACCCGCAAGAGGGTATGCGGTACGACGACAAGGCCAGCGCACTACACGATTGTGAGGAGCTGTGGCCATCCGATAGCACGTGGGAGGGTAATTGGCTAGATGATGATACGTATAAGATTATTATTGATTGATAATTTGAGGGGCCTCGCAAGGGGCGGGGGAGGGCAACCTCCCCTTACCCTCTCATAAAAAAGTAGGGCGTATGAAATATTATTTGCTTGCATTATTTGACAACAAGATTTAGGAGGTGAGTATATGACATCCGGCAATATCCAAACATGGCTCGGCAGTAAGTCGCAGGCGGAAATTCCTTTGCCGGATGTCACCGTTTGCGCGTCCGGGCCGTGTTTGGATGTTAATAGGGCTTTTCTGGCATATAATCAAGGTCGTATAAGATATATCGCGTCTGATTGTCTACCACAGAAACCATTTAAAAATCAATCTATCAAAAAAACCGATTTGCTTTTGAAGGGGCGGGATTTGCATTTAAAAGGGGCGTGGGAGGTGAACCATGCTTCAATTAATCCAAGCCCTAAGAGTAGGTCAAGAGCTAACAGCCCTGCGTTTCGGGCCGATAGAACGGCGAATAAAGCGGAAGCGGCACGCCCTCTTTCAAATCTACGACATCAACTGGCAGACCCATCAGTGCTGGCACATCTCCCACGAACTAAGTCCGGCGATTTCAAACAGGGTGATCGAAAACACTGCAAGTGTATTTCAGGGCAGATGGAAATTTCACTTGGCACCGAGAGCACATGGTTATCAAAGCAAACAGAATCGCTTGCTCAAGCAAAAAATATTCTACACACCACGCCAGAGACATCACCCGAAGTTAATAATTGTTCAGGGTGGAAGGCTAACAATTTAGCAAAACGAAGGGAAAAACATCGAGTAAGAGAGGGGGATTTATGATCCTTTTAGGCAACAGAGTCATTGGGGAGCAAGAAACAATGTCACCGCGAGAAAGGGACACCGAACCCGACACAGCCGAATGTGACGATTGCTGCGAGGATTTTCCGAAAGATGAATTGATAGCTACGTACCGCGCAGAGGTAGGAATAGTCTTGCTTTGTGCGGAGTGTAAGAAACTGCGAGACGAAGCGAAAAACAATTAATCGCAACTAGCGGCGGGGGGAAACGTGACATTAGATGAAAAAGAAATATTAAACTCGATTGCAAAAGAATTGATTGATGCTGTTGGAACAGCACTAAACAATAAATTTAGTGAAGTAGCGATTATAACTTTATCAGCAAAAATTCAATTTATTGCCGAAAATTTAATGAAATTTATTAACGAAGAATTTGAAGCAAAGGAGGTGAAACCATGAAACGTCTAGTTGCAGTAGGCATTTTGCAAGGCCCGAAGCCTCACCTTGAGATCGCGGCAGATTATCTCAAGGCGTTTGCGGAGGGATTGAGGGTGATTCTGGAGGGAATAAAAAGGGCGCAAGAATCAGGTCAGGATTCTCACGCCCGGCCTCGGATGTACCGAGGCAAATCAAATCTTGATAATCAGTCTATCAATTAAGGGCTGAATGTCAAGGGCAGGGGGTTTTATGAATACTTTTTTACAAGAGGTTTTCAAAGATTTGGAAAGTCGATTTACGAGTAAGGAAACTCACGCTTGCTGGAATTTAGCCAAAATTCGCAAAGCAACACCTGAACTACACTGGGAAAAGACGCAATTCACAACAGATTCAATTATTAGTGAGATCACCGATCCCGCCGATGGGCAGAAGTACACAGTGGAGATCAAGCCTATTAGAAAGCAAATCCCGAAAGACCCAGATGAAGGTCATGAATACACAGTCTCGCAGGACGGTGAAGGCTACGTTCACAACGACGATCGCCGTGAATGTGCCAGAAAGCGAGACGGCAAATGAATAATCAACCAGTATCATGGACATTCTACAAAATTTGGAATGAAAGTTTAGAAAGCCGGGTTGAAAAAGAAATGAAGGCCCGAAATAGAATGTGGGCCTCAGAGCTTGGCGGGGCTTATGTTGACCGCTATCTCAAAATGAAAGGAACGCCGCCAACTAACCCGCCTAACGCTAGATCGCTCCGCAAGTTTGAGGCCGGGAACATGATGGAATGGATTGTGAAGATGGTCTTGAGACGAGCGGGAATCCTATTAGCAGAGCAAACCTGGTTGTCTTTTCAATATTCGGGGCTTTTGGAAGTTACGGGGAAGCTGGACTTTCTCGCGGGGGGCAAGCCAGACTGGGAAAAGGCTAAAAGAGAAATTGAATTGCTTGAACTGCCTGAGTTCTTTGGCCGAGCGACCCGAAAAATCATTGAGTATCTTTCAACCACTTATCCAGAGGGGCTAAAAACCATCGTGTTGGAAATCAAGAGTTGTTCAGGGTTCATGTTTGAGAAGTATGAATCAAGCGGCGCGAATAAACAACACACCTTGCAAGCCTATCACTATCTCAAATGCAAGAATCTGCATGAAGCCCATATTGTCTATATCTCCAAGGACGATTTACGAATGTTGGAACTGCCGGTATTCAATCCATCACTCGTGGAAGAAGAGTACAAAAAAGACATAGTGACAATGACCAACTTTTTAAAGTCGGATGAACTCCCGCCTATCGAAAAGGAAGTCGTTTTCAGCGACAACCGATTTTCGGCCAACTGGAAAATCGCTTACTCCAATTATCTAACAAAACTTTACGGGTACAAAGATCAAAAAGAATTTGACGATAAGATCAAGGGGAAAGTTGCGCAATGGAACCGGACTTTAGGCCGGTGTGTCACGGGAAAGAAAATGACCGAGCTTAACTTGAAGGTGATCGAAGAAATCAAGGTAGAATTTCCGAATTTTGACGAGATCGTAAACAGATTAAAAGAAAAGGTGGATTTTTTAAAGTTTTGGCAGGGTGTGGACACAGAAGAATTCGAAGAAAAGGAGGTCGTATGAGTGGATGGAATGACATGGAGAAAGCAAAAAAAGAAGGTGGTGGGGGTCTTTTTATCAAGATCAAAGATGGTAAATCAGTTGAGGGCGTGTTTAGGGGACAGCCCCGGACGTTCTATCAGCGATATGGAGATCGAAACGAATACCCCGCATGGATGAAAGGATTGAGTTTTAGGTTTAGGATTAACTTCATCACAAAAGACGAAACCGGAAAGATGGTTGCCAAGATATTTCAAGGCGGGGCGCCAATGCGGGACATGATTCTGGACGCCAAGGAAGAATACGGGCTTGATTGTGTTTACAAGATCAAGCGCACAGGCTCAACCAAAGACGATACACGATATGCAGTCCTTTTCAAGGCGGTACTAACAACTGCGCAACTTGAGATGGTAAACGCTGTTCAACTCAAAGATTTAAAATCATCCAACAAAGAGCAACTCGTTCCGAATGATGAGGGCGCTCCACCAGAACATGAATTTATAGATGATATACCTTTCTAAGGAGCAATATGGATTTTTCCCCGCAAGATTTGGAAGATCGCCTTGTTAAATACGACGTTGAGGCCGCGAAATTCGGGCCTGAATGGGCGGCAAAGCAAGGCTTATCTGATTCAACTGAAGATCGGAAAAATGACTATCTCGCTTATCTGACTGATAAAGCAGAGGGAAGCACGAACGCAGAGAAAGAGAGAAAGGCTCGCACTTCTAAAGAGTGGGAAGATTTCAGAATTGATTTAGCGCGAATGAAGCAAGAGGCTTTAGACGCAAAAATTCGTTATCAGATCGCCATGAGACATTGGGACACGGCACGCAGTTTATTGGCGTCAAAAAATGCCGAGCGAAGAACCGGAACTTGATGGGAGTTGAGGCTCAGGCCTCTTGGGGAGGTAGGGTTAGCTTCCGCCTCCCCGGCTCCCTGCCTCTTTATGAAAAAGATCAAGAACCTAAAATATTTAAAGTGGCTGAGAGAGCAACCATGCGCCCTATGTGGATTTCCGGGTTCAGACCCTCACCACTTACATGACAACGTTCACACTCGGCGGGGAAATGACGAAAACGCCGTTCCTTTATGCCGCATCTGTCATACGGCAGTTCATAATTATCCAGAACTTTACACAGAGAAGTTAAGACAATTGGCCAAAGAATACTTGAGGATTTTTAAATATGGCTCACGACATCTTTGCTTACTCAACAAGTAGTTACTTACTCAAGAGCCGCCTTCCAAGACCGAGGACTGTTAAGTGGAGAAGGTGTAGAGTTTGCAAGAAGCCGAAACTGATAAAGGAATTTCAGCAGCAGTTCCGAGACGGCACAGGGGGGCATAATAATATCTGTTTGAAATGTTTGAAAGGGAAGAAATGTACGCAGACAATGTAATTGCTAAAATTCAAAGTGCTTCTGCAAACGTCGCGGAGGAGTGGGAACGGAATGTCTGCAACGATTTTGAGACTTATGGAATAACCTCCCCTATTGAGCAATTATTCTATGTCGAATGGCAGCTTCTATGTTCTAATTCCCCACTTAAAATCCCACTTTTTCCACAAAGGAAAGTCGGCAATTACTATATTGATTTTGAAGTCGATTTATACATGCACTTTATGGAGACAAGTCTAAACGCGAAGGATGGAAAGAATTTGTACAAAATTGGTGACGAAGTCCCCAAGGTTGCAATCGAACTAGACGGCCACGATTGGCACGAAAAAACCAAACAACAAGTGGCGAGAGACAAGAGGAGAGAGCGCGAATTAGTGAAGAGAGGTTATAAGATTCTGCGATTTTCGGGAAGCGAGGTTGTTAAGAATCCCGCTGAGTGCGCCATAGAAGCATGGAACGTAGCAATCCCGATCATCCATGAGCTTAGATCAAAGTATTCAAACAAGGGGGGATGGTAATGTGGCAAATCCGCAATTAGAAAATGGCTATACTAGGATTGCAAACGAACTAATGGAAGCAATTGCCAAATTCCCGTTTAGTGGATCACAGTTGCGAATGATTATATTTCTTCTTCGCAAAACGTATGGATTTCAAAAGAAAATGGACGCCATCAGTTTGTCACAATGGAAAAAAGGAACGGGATTAAATAAACGAACAATCCAACGCGAATTGAAAATTTTAGAGGCAATGAATGTTATTACAAG
>Ga0315284_10001364_pt1 | contig 34783 bp, 30 predicted proteins | sample YL17G09_16_MG_FD_203696 | JGI IMG/M metagenome (GOLD analysis project Ga0315284, IMG submission 203696) | Sediment microbial communities from Yellowstone Lake, YNP, Wyoming, USA - YL17G09_16 | ecosystem: Environmental > Aquatic > Freshwater > Lake > Sediment | place: USA: Wyoming | collected... | reverse complement strand
CGCAGTGGGCATCTTCGCCGATTGGTTATCGGTAACATTGCTTTGGATTTCTTTCCCACTTCTGCCTTTCTTGGGCTTCTGTTCTTGCAGAAACTGGTTCAGTCGTTCTACCTGATGCTGCAGCCGCCTTACCTGCTTCTGGCGCCTTTCAGACTCGGGTCGTGCCAGTTCATCCGCTCGGATGTGCTCAGCCATCACCTGGCGAAGTTTGCCCTGCAGCCTGTCCTGTTTTCTCTCCAGTTCCTTGAATGTCCCGCTCCATTCCTTGGAGGCATTCGAAGGCAGTTTCACCCCGTCCAGGCTGAAATGGGTGCCTCCCAGCAGATCGAGTTCTGCGCACACCAGCAGAATATTGCTGAAGAGGACCTCCACCTCCTTTTGCATCGAAGACACAAAATGGGCGATCGTGCTGTGATCCGGACGATAGCCGCAGCTGAGCGCCATGAAGAGGATGTTCTCGCCACAGGCTCGCTCGATATGTCGTGAACTTATCATTCCTCGGGAATAAGCGAACAAGATCACTTTGAGTAGGATCTTGGGGTTGATGGCAGTCGCACCGGTGTCATCGTTTTGATATCGTCCCTCGAACACAGACAAATCAAGCTCATTTTCCACCAATTCGTTGATGGTGTATTCCAGCGTCCCGGGTTCGAGCTGATTTTCAAGCGAAATGGGGATCATGACCAGTTGGTCATAGTCATAGGCTTTGTACCGCGGCATAGGCTCCTCTACTCTCTGTGCTTACCTGGAGTATACCGAACCTGCTCGTTTTTCGCGAATCGCTGATTACTTTTTCGACAGTTTCAACGGGTGAAGTTTTCGGCGAGTTCCACTCGTCCAATTGCGGGATTGTTCCACAAGAATCCGTACCCTCGACTTGATAGAACAAATGGGATGGCGATCTCGGTATTGGTCTGCTGCAGGCGAATAACACAGCCTTTCTGATTCAAAAGACCATGCTGATGCTGGCCCAAGCCGTAGAAACGCTCTCCGGGTTTTGCGGCGAAGGTGGTCTCCAAATGATATAGCTCACCGCTGAATGCCTCAAAATTGCGGGAGGGATATGACCAAAAGTTTTTTTCGGTTCTTCCAATAGCACCTCCCCTTTTGCTGCATTGAAGAACTGCAATTGGCCTTGGTCCGAAACTTCAACCCGTAGCTTTCCATTAGTTAGAATAGCGAGCCTATTTTTGACTTCGATGCGAGGGGGTGTGATCGCTAATGGTTGATCCAGCAATGCTCCGGCCACCGCTGGAAATTCAGCTAGCCGGGTGGCGCTAATTCGAACCCCGTCCGGTCCCCAAGATTAAACCGTAAGAATTTCATGGTTCTGTTTACAGTATAAAATGTCTTCCTCGACAAAGAAATGGGACATATCGCACCATTAACTAATGATCAGAGATAAGAAGCGGAGTCCCCTCTTACGAATCTAAAAAGGATAAACCTTTTCATCGTTAAGTATTTTGGTAACCAACTCGCATTATACTTCCTACACCTTCATCTAAAAAATAGGGATGGCTTGGATCGATCGTTGATCTGGGGCCAAGAAAAGAATGAAGAGATGAAAACAAGCTAGATGGGCAACCAATGATCCATGTAATGCTGGCAGCGCTGCCCGAGATAGTCCTGGTAAAAAAGGTAGTTGTCAAACGAGATGTCCGGCGGCACGCTATGATCCACTGCGGGCAGGTATCCTCCCTGAGAAACCAGGGGCAGGCGCCGCTCCAGTTCCTCCTGGATCGCTTCTGGTCCGCGGGCTAAAGCCCGCTTGTCGATCCCGCCGATCAGGTGCAGATCACGCCCGAATTTCCTGCGCAGATCGACCACGTCGCTTCCGGCTGCCACCTCATTGGGGAAGATACAGTTAATCCCCACTTCCAGCCAGGGAGCGATAAGCTTTTCACAATTGCCATCGGAATCGACCCCAATTAACCGAGTGCCCCGCCGGTGCAAATCCTCGTTCACCCGGAGGTAATTCGGCACCATCAAACGTCGGACCCAAACCGGCGAGATCAAAGGGCCGTGGTTGTAAGCCATGTCCTCCCACCAGGAAGCTATGTCAATAGGAACTGACAGAGGATCCAGAACCTTTTTAAAGACCGTTAGAATGAGAGTAGCGATGTGAGACATCATCTCGGCAATCAGATCCGGGTCGTCATAGAGGGCATACGAGATGCCGGTCACGTCCATCCAGTTGCGCGGCCAACCAAACTCTGAGCCGACAAACAGCTCAACCGGCAGGTCACTTTCAAGGAGCAGCTTGCGAGCTTCCTGGAAATTGCCGGCGCCGGGAGCGCATTCGATCAAGACCTTTCCATCCAGCTTGATCACGAAGCTGTCCCGACCCGCCGAATCCGGATTCAAGCGTTCCCGTTTCACCTGATCCCAATCGGCGCGCGAGGTGATTAAGCGGCGCAAATACTCCGGCATGGAACCTTCGAGGGCTGCTCCCTTGAATTGCCTGATGACATCGCCATCTTCATTGATCGAGACAACGAACTTGTCCGTCTCTTCGAGGATTTCCTTCTTGAAAGCGGGCCAGATGCCGGTCCTCAGTTCCAGGCCCAACCGGCGGTCAACCGCGAAGAAATCATTGATCTGCTTCTGAGTGTCCATCTCCCGGGGCAACCCTTCCGCGTGCCAGCGGTCAATGGTCTGCTGCCAGAATTGGGTACCTCGATCGTCGTTTCCTCCGTAGAGGCCGAACGTCCAGTTCCAATTGAACACCCGCTCCGGGCGCTCATAGTTCATGATTTGGTTGAAGAGCTGACGGGGAGTATGCATCGCTTAAAATCCAAAAAGGTGGTAAATCTCTTCCAGGTCAACCACAGGCCATCCCTCCGGGATCACTCCGTTGGTGATATCGCAATTGATGAATAACCCCCGGTTGGTTCTCCTGGCTTGCAAAACCTGGCGAACAAAATCGATCAGTGATGGAAAAACGATATCCTGATTCAGTCCAATACGGACCGAAAGGACAATCTTGCCGTTAAAGAAATCCATTACGGGCTTAAAAGGCGCCTCGCTGGCCCCAAATTCCAGCCCTCTCAGCTTGTAAACCTTCGCAAAGTTGGGAAGCTGGTGGACGAACCGCCCGCAGGAGTGGATGAAGATGCCGTTGAACGCTTCCGAAATCTGGTTTAAATATGGAAGAGCGAACTCATCGTGCATCTCGGCGGAGATCATCACATTTTCGTCATGGGCGATGTTCACCCCAAAACCGTCCGGAAGCCAGGGAACCGCATAGGATGGGACAAACTCAGCGCCATATTCCCTGACGACCTGGCGTTGAGCAAGCAGGAATTCGATCTGGAGGTCGGTCAGGAACTGCAGCAGGTATTTGATCTCTTTGGGATGGGTGTAAAGGGCCATCAAATAGTTGTTGTGCCCCAGCACCAGCGCGGCCAGGTCCAGCGGGCTCTGGCACTCGACCGGGCCAATGGGAAAATGACCCTGCGTCCTTTCCAACCAGTGGCGCGTGTACTGGAGCGCCATCCCCATCACACCATCGCTGAGGGAGGGTTTTGTCAGCGTATACACTTCGGCAGGGTCGCTTATCAATGGTCTGGCGGCAGGAAGGTCATTCTCCCACCACTGTATCTGGCATCCCAGCGCTGAAGGGATTGCCACGATGCCGATCATCGGCGAGATCACGGGCACAAAATCCCCCTTGTTCGCCAGCATATCCAGGCAGACCTTTACCTGGGTCTGCAGATATTTTTCCGGGTCCAACAGGCGGTCTTTGAAGGTCCCTTCTCCCTCCCGGACGAAAAGAATGTTCTCGCTGGATTTTCCCCCCACAACATCAGGCCCAACATAGCCAATCATGAATCCCGGGCGCTCGTTGTTGTCCAGGTTCCATACACGAGTGAGGAATGTTCGATTGTCAGCGATCCGTTCCCCATATTCAGATAAACAATTTGCCAAATTCGTTCCTTCTTGCATTCTGTATGATCCTTTCATCCCTGACGGGAAAACTGGAAGCTGTCCTTACCGCATGGAAAAGGTGGACCCTGTTGCCGACCACGTGGCCACCTTGCGGAGTAAATCATCTGCCTCTTCCTCAGAATCTACATGCGTGCTCAGGAACAACCCCTTCGGCGATAGGACCTGCAGGAGCGGTTCAATTTCATGCGGCTCAACGAGAAGAAACAGCCTTTTTCCGGCAACCTGGATTTTCTGGTATGCCGGGATATATTGGGTCGAAAACGTTGGAGCCAGGTTCTCTCCGGGTGTCCATTCGATCGTGTCGATTTGCTCGATGGTCAGGAGCGTATCCAGGGTGTTGCGCATGGCTGCCGGTCCGTCGAGGTGATAGGTTCCGTACTCACACCAGCCGCCCTCCTGTTCAATTTCCGGGATAAAGAAGGTGCGAAACATGTGGGGCGAGATAATCGAGGAAAAATCACAGGCAACCTGATCGTGCCGGCCGGGTGACCACAGCAGCATCTAGGCCAGCACCCCACCGGGCATCTTTGGAAATTCTGCAAGCCGGGTGGACCTAACGCGTACACTGTCGGGCCCCCAAGACTGAACAGTCAGGACTTCATGGTTCCGCTTCCAATACAGGATATTTCCTTCAATGTAGAAATGGGACATTTCGGTCCTCCATGTGAGAATTGAAGAAAGGGCTGCTTGATCCGACCTCAGAAAGATCGAGAAGGACTTTACCTTTTTCGAAGATACACATTACAACCTGCAATCATTATACTTCCACTACCCGTGCGGTCCGTAGGACATGTGCCTGTCTGTCATTCCCACTTCTTGATCTCTTCGCTCCAGGATGCACCTCCTGGCGGGCAAGCTGCCTGAAGCCCTATCTCCAAGATCGGGCGGATCCTCTCGTCTGACAAAATGGTACATTTTCCATGATTTTCTATTACCTTGACATTAAATGGGTTTAGTCCTATAATAATGAGGAAAACGTTTTCCTAAAAAAAGCGCAAAAAAATATAAATGTTTCCCGAGGATGTGAAAGAATGTATATACTGGCATTAATTCGCAGGAAGGTCTGAGCGCCTCGCGAATTGTGTTGCGTGCCTATTCACCTTCTGATATTCAGGAGGCTTTTACTTTCGATAGGAGAGAAGATTATGTCAAAGAAAAGTGGAACCCTAAACCGGCGAGAATTCCTGAAACTTGCCGGCGCAGCGTCTGCTGCGGGAATCCTGGCGGCCTGCGCTCCAAAGGCCACCCCAACCCCTGCTCCTGTGGCAACCCTGCCGCCTGCACCAGGAGCGACCAGTGCGCCAGCAGCAACGGCCACAACTGCACCGACCGCTGCACCCATCACGCTCACCTATGGCCGCCATGATACGGGCGCGGGTGTCAAGGACACGATCAAATCGTTCCAGGCGGACCATCCGAACATCACGATCAAAATGAACGTGATCGACAACTTCCATGACCATATTTACGCCCTCGCCGCAGCCGGCTCGCTCCCGGATGTCGTCCGCAGTTGGGAAGCCATGGTGCTTGAACTTGGTCGTCACTCGATCTTCATTGACGTCCAACCGCTTGTGGACGCAACGAGCGACTTTCACCCCGAAGACTTCTATGACAACTGGTGGAAGTACCCGGTGTCGAATGGCAAACGGTTTGGTGTCCCCGATGCCACCGCACCGCACGTATGCTTCTACAATATGGACCTCTTCGACAAGGCCGGTTTGCCATACCCGGATCCCAACTGGACCTGGGACGATTTTATCACCACGGCCGAAAAATTGACTGACCTCAAGACAGGCGTCTGGGGCTCGCAGCCGGTCCCGGTCGGATGGCAGTATTACATCCTCAAGTTCTGCTGGCAGAACGGGGGGGATTTCTTCAGCCCGGACTACGCCCAGTGCGTGATCGACCAACCGGCCGCGATCGAAGCCCATCAAGTCTGGGCCGACTTCCAATTGAATGGCAAAGCCTGTCCAGCCCCCTCCCAGATTGCCAGCATCGGCGGCGAAAACGTCGCCGCAAACCTGATGCAGGCTGGCAAAGCTGTCATGTTCCGCATGGGCACCTGGATCACCCAGCAACTGGTTACAGGGAAGATCAAGTTCGGCATCGTGCCGGAGCCCAAGAAGGTCAGGCAAGACACCATCACCCACGGCGCTTTCAACGCCATTCCTGCCACCACGAAGAACAAGGACCAGGCCTGGATGTGGCTGGACGCCAACTGCAGCACTCAGGGGATCTACAACTACTGCGCCAGTGCGGATGCGCGCTTCCCCGGAACCCGCAAGAGCACCAACGAGATCACGCCGCAACCATGGGTTGAACCGACGGTGACCTGGGATGTCAACTGGGACGTGATCAAAGATTGCCAGAACTACGGACACGTGCTGCCAGGACCCAACCATGAAGGCGAAGCTCTGAAGATCATTGGTGACGCGCAGCAGGCGATTTTCACCGGTAGCGCCAAGGCAAAGGATATCCTGCCGCAGATTATCCCGCAGGTCAATGCTGTATTATCCGAGCTATAGCCAGCTGCGGGGGAACCGCTGTTTCGCCACGGGCACAGGTCTGAAAAGCGACTGTGCAGTGGATAGCTAGGACCGTCATGATTCTTCACCGCCAGTTCTCCTTCTGGCGGTGAAGAATCCCCAGAGAACATGCAGAGGAGATTCTTAGAGCCCCTCGCGGCCCGCTTCCGAGAGAATCCATCTTCGGAAATAATAGATCCTGTCCGTTCATTGATCTGCCTCCTTGAGGTTGGACCTCATGGGCTTGCCAGTCAACCCTATTTATAAAACCTTGCAAGATAACCTGTAAAATATAAGGTAACATAATAATCAATCAAGATCATCGATGAGACGCGATTATGTAAGGTTTCTGTCACTATCCCTTATGTGGTCCCAACAGGTGTAACCATGGCTGCCATTTCAGGCAATAAAATAAAGAATTTTCTTAAGTCCGCCCGGACCCGTAACGCAATGACGGCTTATCTGTTTCTTTCCCCTTGGATCATTGGTTTCATCTTATTCATGGGGGGGCCGATCATAGCATCCCTCGTTTTGAGCTTCTTCAAATGGGACCTTCTCTCCCCGGCCAAATTCGTCGGACTCGCGAACTTTAGTGAATTGTTCGGGAAGAATGATCTTTTCCTGCCTTCCATGCTTGTGACGTTTAAATATGTGATTATCGCGGTACCAGTGTCCCAAGTTCTGGCGTTAGGGCTGGCCGTGTTGGTCACCCAAAAGGTGCGCTTCCAGGGTTTTTGGCGAACGGTCTTCTACTTGCCCGCCGTCGTGAGCGGTGTGGCCGCCTCCGTCATTTGGATGTGGTTGTACGACGCCCAGTATGGCGTCATTGATAACCTGCTGAAGCTCGTCGGGATCACCGGCCCCAACTGGCTGTTTACAGCGAAGCTGGCTTTGTGGTCCCTGATGATCATGAGCCTGTGGAATGTGGGCGTGCCAATGGTCGTTTACATTGCTGCTATGCAAGGTTTACCACAAGAGGTATATGAAGCTGCAGAATTGGATGGTGCCAATGGATGGGACACATTCTGGCACCTTACGATGCCCTTGATATCCCCGGCAATTCTCTTCAACCTGGTCATCGGTACCATCTTTGGCATTCAGACCTTTGCACAGCCTTACTTGATGACGAACGGCGGGCCTGTCAACTCGACCTTGTTTGTGGGCCTGTATCTCTATGAGGTTGCCTTCCACTACTTGTCTATGGGCAAGGCTTCAGCAATCGCTTGGGTTCTGTTCTTGATCATTCTCGTATTGACCATCGCGCAGCTCAGATTGGCCAATCGTTGGGTCTATTATGAAGGCGGATAAGGTTTGGCTCAAAACACAGGAGCATAAAATGGCTACACAAGATCTTACGACAAAAGATATTACAAATACTCGCGACCGTTTCCGGGCTCTTCTGTATGGCAATCGCTTCCGACCCGGCTTAATAAAGCAAATCATAGTCTACTTGCTGCTGATCATTCTGGCGGCACTTTTCCTCCTTCCGTTCTACTGGATGGTGAACACGAGCTTGAAAACGCCCGATCAGCTGTTTGCCATTCCTCCTGTCTGGTTTCCGCACCCGTTTGCATGGGGCAATTTCTATAAAGTAATGACCTATAGCTTGGGGCCAAATTACCCTTCCATTCTGCGCAGTGCCGCGAATACGCTTCTGATCACCGTGAATGGCGTGATTGCCACACTGATCTCTAGCTCTCTGGTGGCCTACGCTTTCGCCCGCATGGAGTTCCCGGGCAAGAAAATCCTCTTTATGGGAATCTTGGGCACCCTGATGATTCCATTTGCGGTGATCATGGTCCCACAGTTTATACTCTGGGCGAAATTGAACTGGCTGGACACCTACTGGCCCCTGCTCCTCCCACATTGGTTCGCGGGGGCATGGAACGTTTTCCTGATGCGCCAGTTTTTCATGACCATTCCCAAGGAGTATGATGAGGCTGCTCTGCTGGAGGGCGCTTCGCGGTGGGATATCTATTGGCGAATTATCCTGCCGCTTTCCAAGCCGGTACTTGCTGCAGTGGGTGTCTTTGCCTTCGTATTCTTCTGGAACGACTTCTTAAATCCATTGATCATATTGGTCACCCCGCTCAAATTCACCCTGACCCAATTCCTGGCCAATTTCTCAATGATGTACCAATACGTTCAGTGGCAGCTATGGATGGCAGGCTCTGTCATCATTATCTTGCCCTGCCTCATTATCTTCTTCTTCTCCCAAAATCTCTTCTTTAGCGGCATCAATGTCACGGGCATAAGGAAGTGATCAATCCGCGAGGAGAATGGCTGGACCCAAACTCATCGGACCTATCAAACAGGTGGAGGAAATGCCGGGGCGGCGGTTGCTTTTTCACACTGGCTGATGACCAGCTTTTACCTGATTATTATCCGCGATGATGACTGCCCTGGCCCGAGATCTCTAAAAGTGGAAAGCTATCTGATGGAATGACATCATTATTCAAAGCAACCTTTCTCCCTGTTTCTTTAGTGAATGTTTAATTATTACTCCTCTCCGTAACCGCGCTCACTTTCAATGCCGCACACTCAAGCACGTGACCCCGGAACTGAAGGGAAGATGTAATGCCAACAGTCAAGCGTCAACTCGAACCTGTCCCATTCACCAATACCAGCTTTGAGGATGTTTTCTGGGCGCCTCGCATCGAGGTGAACCGGACGATCACTATACCGCATATTTACCGGGAATGTGAAGCCACCGGCCGTATCAACGCCTTCGATTTGAACTTCCAACGACCCGTACCATCGCCGATTGTCTTGATCTTTGGCGATGCCGAGCCGGCCAAGTGGATCGAAGCAGCAAGTTATTCGCTTGCCACTCACCCGGATCCTGCCCTGGAAGCGCTGGTTGACCAATTGGCTGATCGGATCATCCACGCCCAACAACCAGACGGCTATCTGAACACGCATTTCATTGTCACACAACCGGACATGCGCTGGCGGAATCTGCGCGATTGGCACGAATTGTATTGCGCCGGTCACTTGATCGAGGGCGCTGTCGCCCACTACCAGGCCACTGGCAAACGTAAGCTTTTGGATGCCATGTGCCGCTACGCCGATCATATTGATGCAACCTTTGGGCGCGAACCGGGTAAGAAGCGCGGCTATTGCGGGCACCCGGAAATTGAGTTGGCGCTAATTAAGCTGTATCATGCCACGAATAATCCACGCTATTTAAAGATGGCCACATACTTCATTGAGGAGCGTGGGACCCAACCATACTATTTTGATATTGAAGCACGGGAGCGCCGTGAAGATCCAGCCCAGTTCTGGGCGAGAACCTACGAGTACTGTCAGGCCCAAGCACCCATCCGCGCGCAGACAAAGGTGGTCGGGCATGCGGTTCGAGCGATGTACCTGCTCAGCGCGGTGGCGGATCTGGCGCACGAGAATGACGATCCGACCTTGCTGGAAACTTGCGAACGGCTATGGGATAACTTGATTACCAAACGCATGTACCTGACGGGAGCGATCGGTTCATCGCGCCAGAACGAAGGGTTCACGCTGGACTATGATTTACCGGATGAATCTGCCTATGCCGAAACGTGCGCAACGATCGGGCTAATCCTTTGGAATCACCGCCTGCTGCAATTCACGGGTGAAAGCAAATATGCGGATGTCATCGAGCGTGGACTGTATAACGGTTTCCTGAACGGAGTATCCCTGGATGGGGCGCGCTTTTTCTACGAGAACCCGTTAGCCAGCTCCGGGGGACACCATCGCCAAAGCTGGTTCGAATGTCCCTGCTGCCCTCCGAATATAGCTCGAACTCTGGCATCCCTGGGCGGCTACTTTTACTCCACGGGGGCGAACGATGTGTGGGTGCATCTCTATGCACAGGGGAGCGTCAAATTGAAAGTTAATGGGTCCGATGTGAGCCTCTGTCAGGTAACCAAGTATCCCTGGGATGGCAACGTGAAGTTTGAGATTGGCGTTGCCAATCCGCAGACTTTTACTTTGCACCTCCGCGTGCCCGGTTGGTGCGAGCAATGGTTCCTTCGCGTCAACGGCGCTCCAGTTCCCAACCTGAAACCCCAGGCAAACGGGTATCTGGCGATCGACCGTGAGTGGCATCCGGGGGATGTTGTTGAGTACCAAATGGAAATGCCCATCCAGTCGGTCTGGGCCCATCCGGCTGTGCGCTATATACAGGGACGTATGGCGATCCAGCGCGGTCCTATCGTCTATTGCCTGGAAAGTGTCGATCACCGGGGATTTGTTTTAGATCAAATCGCCGTGAATCCAAAGGATGTCTCCTCGGAATTTGGAACAGAGCATCAGGACAATTTGCTCGGTGGTGTCAGCATAGTGCGGGGCAAAGGGGCTGTCGTTGATGAAAGAGACTGGGAGGGCATGCTGTACCGGTACAGAGGACCATCATTGAAATTCATGGAAATTAAGGCAATCCCCTATTATGCCTGGGATAACCGCACTCCAGGCGAGATGCGTGTTTGGCTACGATCAACATCTTAACCGGTCCCCTTGTTCCTTTCGCGGAGATGTCAGCCCGGAGGACAACAGCCAGGCCACCCTGGATCATATCGCCCTCAGCCCCACCCGGCCACCCCAGGACTGTAGCGTATAAAGCGTTGCCCTTCACCGTGAAGCGCACATCCCTGCCCGTAAATTCAGGCACGTCCTTTTCATTAGAAGCCCCGGGTTTCTGGATTTGGTTGGGGGCTCTCGCCGCAGGCGATCCAATTCGTAGTGCCATAGATGGCTTCGCCGTTCACTTCCAACCACTTGCCCATTCCCCTCAGGATGTTTTTGGCCTGTTCGGGAAGGGATCCGTCTGGCTTTGGGCCAATATTCAGGAGCAAATGGCCATTCTTGCTCACGTTGTCCACCAGGTAATGAACCAGAGTGGTGGTGGACTTTTATCCGGTGTCCTTGAGATACCCCCAACCCTCCCCATCATTTACGGTGGTATCGGTGATCCATTCGAAATACGTAAGCTTGTCCATCCGACCCAACTCCAGATCCACCACCCCTGCACCGGGAACCAAGCCATTGTCCTTGTAGGTAACAAGTACTTCCTGCCCGCGCTCGGCAGCTTGATAAATCGTGACCTTATCCATATGTGATATCATACCAACAGCACTTTCAACATCGATAGCATAACATGAAATCAGGATATGATTCAATGGTCAGGACTGCAAAATTCACGCTCCATCCTGAATTTCAGATTGGCACGGTTGACCCGCGCCTGTTTGGATCGTTCATTGAACATCTCGGGCGGGCAGTGTATGGTGGCATTTATGAGCCGGGCCATCCCTCGGCCGATAGGGATGGCTTCCGGCAGGATGTCATTAAACTAGTCAAAGAGATGAACGTCCCCCTTGTCCGCTACCCGGGAGGTAACTTTGTGTCGGGTTACAATTGGGAAGATGGGATCGGTCCCAGAGACCAGCGCCCCCGCAGACTCGACCTGGCCTGGAAATCCATTGAAACCAATCAGGTAGGGACCAACGAGTTCCTCACCTGGTGTCGAAAAGTGGAGGCGGAGGCCATGATCGCGGTCAACCTCGGCACGCGTGGGGCGGACGCAGCCCGCAATCTGGTCGAGTATTGCAATCACCCCAGCGGCACCTACTGGAGCGACCTGCGCGTTGCCCATGGTTTTAAAGAACCGCACCATATCCGCACCTGGTGCCTGGGCAATGAGATGGATGGAAGCTGGCAGATCGGCCATAAAACAGCGGAAGAATACAGCCGCCTGGCTTGTGAGACAGCCAAAGTCATGAAATGGATTGACCCCACCATTGAGCTGGTGGCTTCCGGCAGCTCATTCGTCGGGATGCCGACCTTTCCCGATTGGGAAGAGACCGTGCTCTCCGAGACGTACGAGCAAGTGGACTATATCTCTCTGCATACCTATTTGGGAAACCTGGAGAACAACACCGCCCATTACCTGGCCAAGCCACTGGAGATGGACCGTTACATCTCCACGGTTGTGAATACGTGCGATGTCATCAAGGCCAAGAAGCACAGCAAAAAAAACATCCAGCTGTCATTCGATGAATGGAACGTCTACCACGAATGGGAGCAGCCCGAGGCGATGAAAGCGAGGCCATGGCTGGTTGCCCCTCCCCTCCTGGAAGAAAGCTACACCGTAGAAGATGCGCTGGTCGTTGGAGGAATGCTGATCACCCTTTTGAAACATTCCGACCGGGTTAAAATCGCTTGCATGGCGCAATTGGTCAATGTGTTTGCACCGGTTATGACCGTCAATGGAGGGATTTGCTGGAAGCAATCGACCTATTATCCCTTTGTGCAGGCCTCACGCTTTGGACGCGGGCAGGCGCTGGATCTCAATATCCACTCGCCGACTTACGAGGATCGCGAGTATGGGCCAGTCCCCTATCTCGAAGCGGTGGGAATATGGAACCAGGAAAATGAATATTTAACCATTTTCGCAGTCAACCGGGATACGCAATCCAGCCTATCGATCGAGGCTGATGTTCGGGCATTTGCTGGATATAAAGTGGTCGAACACATCACACTCACCCAGCGCGATTTAAAAGCAGGCAACACCCTCGACCATCCCGATCGGGTCGTCCCCCGGAAGAACGGGGATGCCCGGTTGGAAAAAGGGACTTTGCGCGCTACTCTTCCCGGAGTCTCCTGGAATATGATCCGCTTGGCTGCCGGCAGTCATTAAAGGCACAACTACATCAAAACCTGCCCAAATCGGTTGAACGTCCGGAGGAGCAGTCTCCCCATGGACCGTCCATCACGGATCACAAACTTCCGTGGGCTGCATTCTTTATGCCCCATCTGAGATGATCGCAAACAGATTTACCGATCCAGCACATAATGATTGATACAGATCAATTGCCTGCCCGATGTGGATCTCATACATGAAACTACCAGACAAGGATCGCGATGGTAAATTCTGACAAGAAATGGCAAACTCCAGGGGTTGTTTTTCAGCCCAAAGTCTACGAAGGGGTTCGTGGGGGAATAAATACCCTCGTCAACGCGATCCGCCCAACCCTGGGACCACTGCCGCGTTGTGTGGTCAACGATAGGACATACGGTTCTAGCCGGGCAGAGCTGCTGGACGATGGCGGGATAATCGCTCGGCGCATCATTCAACTGTCCAACCGGGAAGAGGATATGGGTGCGATGTACCTCCGCCAGGTCTTGTGGAAAATGCACGAGACCATCGGCGACGGCACAGCGACCGCGGCAGTGATGTTTCAGACCATCTACAACGAAGGTCTACGCTATATCGTCGCGGGGGGGAATGCCATGCGCTTGCGTCAGCATCTGGAAGCAGCGTCCCAAGTCATCCTGGTGGAATTGGAGGGCATGGTCACCCATCTGCATGGTCGGGAACAGTATGCAAGGTTGGCTGAAACCATCTGCTATGATCCCCCTTTGGCAAAAATGCTCGGAGAAATCTTTGACATCATCGGTGCATACGGCCGCCTGGATGTCCGCCCAGGACGCGGCCGGGAGTTAGAACGCGAATACGTCGAGGGGATGTACTGGGATGGTGGACTCTTTTCCCGGGAGTTCATCCAGGACCCCCTCTTAGGAAGGGCGGAGGTGGAAAATACCGCCCTCCTGATCAGCGACCTGGAAATAAAAGAGCCGCAAGACCTGCTGCCCGTTCTGGATATGGCGCTCGGTGCCAATTTCAAAACCTTGGTGGTGATCGCAAGTGCTATATCCGACCGGACATTATCGGTACTCCTGAGCAAGCCCAATCGCGAAAAAATCCAGGCAGTCGCCGTCAAAGCGCCCGCCCGGGATACAGTCAATCGATCAAAGGCACTTGAAGACCTGGCTTTGCTGACTGGCGGACGCACTTTCTTCCAGGCGGCCGGTGACACCCTGGGCACGCTCCAAATCGATGATCTCGGGCAAGCAAGGCGTGCCTGGGCCGACAGGGATGCCTTCGGCATTACCGGAGGCAGAGGCGACCCTCGCCGTTTACGCCAGCACATCGCTCAATTAAGGTCCGCCCTGAATAACACCGATGAACCCGAGGAACACAAACGCTTGCAAGAAAGGATCGGCATATTATTGGGTGGCACAGCTGTTCTCTGGGTGGGTGGGAACTCTCCCATCACGATCGAGGCTCGCAAAGCACTCACTGAACGAACCGCGGAAGCCATGCGGGGCGCTCTTCGAGAAGGAGTCTTGCCTGGCGGGGGAATTGCCCTGCTCGCCTGCCGACCGGCCCTGCTGAAAAAGAAGCGCTCGGCAAAAGATCCCGATGAACGTGCTGCCTATACCATCCTGTTGGACGCTGTCGAGACACCGATTCGCACCCTGATCGATAACGCAGGATTCAAGCCAGATAAAGTACTCAGCGAGATCGACCTGGCTGGTCCAGGCTTTGGGTTCGATGCTCGGCAAGGGCAGTTGATCGATATGGCCCAATCTGGCATTTACGATGCCGCCTCTGTGGTCAAGGCGGCCACTTTCAGTGCGATTCACGGAGCTGCATTGGCCTTGACCATCGACGTTCTCATCCATATCAAAAATCCGCCCTCCAGTTATCACACTCCTTAAAGATCATGACGAAATCCAAAAATCCTAACGACATCATGAAAAATGATTTTGTTTATCAATTCGCCGCATCCAAAGTGTTCGGCGTTAAGCAGGTGAGTTGTTATGCAGCACGATTCTCGGGCCTGTACCGCTCCACGGATGGCGGCATGACCTGACTCTGCCCGAGTTCTCGTTGGCGGGCGGTTCTTTGCAGGATTTATAGGAAGTTATCTTCTCGAAACAAGGGTTTATTTTTCTTCACGCCAAGGTCACTAAAATGCCTGATCCGAATGAAACCAAATCTGTTACCACATCTCCCCACTTGAACTTCGGTACTGCTTATTATCCAGAACATTGGCCGGAGGAGCGCTGGCCCGAAGATATCCGTTTGATGCAGGCGGCTGGCTTTACCGTTGTGCGGATGGCAGAGTTCGCCTGGTCAACGATGGAACCATCTGCCGGAGAATTTGATTTCGATTGGCTCGAGCGTGCCATCGGTCTTTTAGCTGAAAAGGGGATTTCCTCGGTTTTAGGTACGCCGACAGCCGCTCCGCCTGCCTGGCTGGTTCAAAAATACCCCGACCTGTTAGCCGTTGATGAAAACGGCCAGCGCGTCCAGTTCGGAAACCGCTGCCATTTTTGCGTGAATTCGCCAGAGTTCCACGCTGCTGCTCAGCATATCGTCGAGGCAATGGCAAAACGCTTTGGGGAGAATGCGAATATCATCGGCTGGCAAATTGATAATGAATACAACTGCGTTTGTTATTGTGGATGCTGCCAGGGGTTATTTCAACAGTACCTGAAGGAGAAATTCGGTTCACTGGATACCCTCAACGACCATTGGGCGACGCGTTATTGGAGCGAGACCTACTCTGCCTGGGAGCAGATCCCCCTCCCTATCGGCTACCATAATCCGGGCTTGATGCTGGAGTTTAAGCACTTTATCACCGGGAGTTATTGCAAATTCCAAAAGATGCAATTGGATATCCTGCGGCAGTACTTGCCGCCGGGGGTGTGGGCAACTCATAATTTCATGGGTTGGCATGGCGGTTATGACCACTACGAGATCGCCCGGGATCTTGACATTGCCTCGTGGGACTGGTACGTTGGGACAGGCCACCACGACCACCTGACCTCCGGGGCGATGCACGACCTGGTGCGTGGTTTTAAACGCCGCAACTTCTGGCTGATGGAGACTCAACCGGGTCATGTGAATTGGTCTCCAGTGAATAACGAACTTAACAAGGGTGAAGCACGTGTCATGGCCTGGCATGCTGTGGCGCACGGTGCAGAGGCTGTCCTCTACTGGCAATGGCGCTCAGCCATTGGCGGACAAGAGCAATACCATGGTACGCTGATAGACCAATCTGGCCAGCCTCGCCCACTTTATGAAGAAGTTCAGCAGCTCGGCCAAGACTTCAAGGCTGCTTCCGACTTACTGGCTGGCTCGGCGGTTAAGGCGGATGTGGCCTTGCTCCACTGCTATGATAGTCGTTGGTCCATCCAATGGCAACGCCATCACGGCGAGTTCGACTATGTGATACACTTCAATAGCTATTACCGTCCACTGGCTGTCCGAAATGTCAATGTGGACGTGATCTCTGCCGATGAGCCATTAGATGGCTACCGACTGGTGATCGCCCCTGCCTTGCTGATTTTGAACGAGAACCGTGTTGAACATCTAAAAGAATTCGTAAAACGCGGCGGATTCCTGATCCTGACCCTGCGCACCGGCATGAAAGATAGGTTCAACGCCCTGCTGCCGACCCGTCAGCCCGGGCCGTTGGCGGAACTGGCCGGCGTCGAAGTAGAAGACTATTATGCCCTGCAAAGCCCAATTCCGGTGAAGGGGAGTTTGTTCGAAGGTACATCCAAGCAATGGGCAGAAAGACTTAAAATCCTGGACCCAAAACTGACGATCCCAGCCGCGCACTACGGTAACGCCAATGGTTGGTTAGATAATCAACCTGCCATCACCGTTCATCCTTTTGGAAGAGGGATGGTCTACTATATCGGTGCCTATCTGGATGAGGGTTCGCAGCAGACACTCATGGACCACATCCTGTCCTTCACTGGGATTCACCCTATCAAAACCCCCGCCAATATTGAAGTCCGTAAACGTATCGGCAAAACGGGCGAAGATATCTACATTGTTATCAATCACGGGCACACAGAACAGGTTGTACAGTTGCCCTGGCCGGCTTATGAGTATTTGGATCAACAGGAAGTAGAAGGAGCAATCGAACTCCCTCCATACGGTGTAACCATCGTGACCAGGCAGGCCAAGAGCAATATAGGGCTCCAGGCATAAGGAACCCACATGTCTGTGCTGAATACCCCTAAAAGGTTGTGATTGTGGAAATTCTTGGTATTGGGCCTTTGGAATTACTTTTTATCCTGATCCTGGTCCTGATCATTTTTGGACCTAAGGAAGTGGAAAAAGCTGGCAAAACTATCGGTAAGAGTCTGAATAAATTTGTCCGCTCAGATACCTGGAGGACCATCAACCGGACCTCTCAAGAGATCAAGACCCTGCCTGATCGTTTGATGCGCGAAGCAGGGCTGGAAGATCTCGAGATAACGGCCAAGGAAGAACTCTCCCAGGCTGATAATATGATTCGCCAATCGATTGACGCTGATTCATCAAACAGTTCTCCCCTCGGTGCGGCTGAGAAATCATCCGGCCCTGCAGACGTCAACCCGACCAATCCACCAGGACAAGCGAGATGGGAGTAAGCGATATGCGAAAATTCTTGCGTGGTTTCTGGCGCGTCATTACCTTCCCATTCCGTTTGCTCGCTTGGGTTATTGCTCTACCAATTAAGGAATTCAAGAAACTTCGCCGCTTCCTGACATATGAACCGGAAGAACGTCCCGTCAGCGAGGCTCTGGCCGATACCATCAAGAGGCCGTCGACTCTCCTCGAACACGTGGATGCACTGCGCAAACACCTTGCCCGTATGCTGATCGGCCTGTTCATTTGTGTCGCGATAGTTTTCGCATTTACCCCTAAATTAGTAAATTTCTTCGCCCAACCGATCGGTGGCATTTCGGCCCTCAAGGCAATTGACGTGACCGAGTCCGTCGGGGTGTTTATGCGTGTGGCGCTCCTGGAGGGTTTGGCATTAGCCTCGTCTTACCTCGCCTTTGAACTATGGCTGTTTGCCGCCCCCGGACTGAAACCGCGCGCCCGCATGCTTGGCCTGCTCAGTATTCCATTGGTGATCGTCTTCTTTGTTGTCGGCATGGCCTTTGCCCACTTCATCCTGATGCCGCCCGCCCTGAAGTTTTTACTCAATTTCATGGGGTTCAGGTCATTCCACGCCCTTCTTCTTACATCGGTTTCGTGACGGGATTCTTGTTCTGGATCGGTATCACTTTTGAGTTCCCGCTGGTTATTTATGGACTGACTCTGATGGGCATCATACAGCCCGAGTCTCTATTTAAATATTGGAGAATCGCTGTCATTGTCATTGCAGTCCTGGCTTCAGCGATCACGCCCACTACAGACCCGGTCAATATGGCGCTGGTCATGGGGCCGATGATCTTGTTGTACTTCCTCAACATTGGGCTGGGCTATCTGGCCCTGGTCGGCCGCAGGCGAAAAGCTCAAGCAGTAGAAACGACCTGATACTTTCTTCCGTTATACAGTTCCCATGCCAATCGCGTTTATAATCTAAGAAGGAGAATAAAAAATGCCATTCCATCTTGGTGTTCCCGAATTGCTCATCATACTATTGATCATCATCCTGCTCTTTGGGGTTGGCAGGATCGGCAAGATTGCCGGTGAACTGGGCAAAGGCATCCGCTCATTCAAGGATGGATTGCAAGGAGATAAAAAGGAAGAACCTACTGAAGAAAATAAAACTGTAGAACCCAAGTGATGCCAACTGCTTGGGAAGAAAACGGTCGACTTGACCCGTTCCCCGATCCCTGACCCGGAAAGTGGGCCAGAATTTCTGTGCGGGAATCTCGACTATTCACGGTTACAAAACTTCCGAGGCCTTTCGGACCTCGGAAGTTTACTACTCGTTATTCGTATCGCAGCGCCTCTACCGGCTCGAGGTTGGCTGCCCGGTTAGCCGGGTAAATCCCGAAGAACAGACCGACCGCTATCGAAAAGAGCGTGGCAAGCAGGATAGCATTAAGACCGATGACCGGAGTGAAAGGCGTGCCTGAAGATGCGGCGATTTGCTTGACGATCAAGGAAAGCAACCAGCCCAGAACAATCCCAATTAAGCCGCCAAACAGACTTAGTAGCGAGGATTCAGTCAAAAACTGAATCAGGATATCCCGCTTTCGCGCTCCAAGGGCTTTGCGCAGACCGATCTCGCGCGTCCGCTCGGTTACAGAGACCAGCATAATATTCATAATGCCGATCCCGCCGACAAGCAGGGAGATTCCCGCAATGCCGCCCAAAAAGATGGTAAAAACGCCGGTAACTGTTGTGGCAATCGAGAGAACATCCTTTTGCGAGAAGATCGTAAAATCGTCAATCCCTACTGGCGTGCGATGGCGCTGGCGAAGGATTTGAGAAATTTCGTCGGATGCTTGTTGAACTGTCTCTGCACTGGTTGCCTGCACGAGAATCTGGTCAACCTGGTTAAGGGCGGAAAGGTGGATGAGGCGCGACTGCGCCGTGCTGAAGGGAACGATGATATTCGTATCCTGACTGCCAAACATGCCGCCGCCCTTAGATGCCAGCACGCCAACTACCCGAAAAGGCTGTCCATTAAGGCGAATGGTCTCACCGACCACCCCATCATGGCGGCCAAGCAATTTATCTGCAATAGTTGGGCCAATCACGGCCACGGAGGCTTGTCCTAGTACCTGGTCTTGGGTAATAAACGAACCCTCCGTTAAGGTATAGTTCTGCACCATAAAATAATCCAGCGTAACGCCGACAATGCTATTCCTTGCCTGCTTACCGTTTGATGTAGTAACATCCACGCTACCCTGTATACTGGACGCAACTGCCTCTACGTCTGGCGCTCCCAGAGGATCAGAAATCGCCTGCGCGTCTGCCAGCGTCAAGGGTTTTGGATTGCGTACGTCTTCGGTCATATTTCCAGATGAGACGAATAATAAGTTGGTCCCGATGCCGCTGATCGCGCCGGTGATGGTGGATTGTGCCCCCTGTCCAATAGACAGCATGGCGATCACTGCCCCAACCCCGATTATGATGCCCAGAATGGTCAAACCAGAGCGCAACCGGTTGGCATTCAGGCTTTCAAGCGCCTCAATGATTGATTGTCCTATGTTCATACTGCCTCTACTAGGCCATCACGCAGATGGATAATTCTCTGGGTTTGTGCAGCCACACCCTGGTCATGGGTAATGATAATCAATGTAGTTTTCTTCTTGCGATTCAGATCCAGCAGCAAGCCAATGATTTCCTTGCCTACTTTGGAATCTAGGTTGCCTGTTGGCTCGTCGGCCATGATGATAGCCGGGTTGTTGACTAAAGCACGCGCAATGGCAACGCGCTGCTGCTCGCCACCAGAAAGCTCTGTCGGCCTGTGTTGCATCCGATCGCCAAGTCCAACCGATTCAAGAGCCTCGCGGGCACGCGCCCGCCGGTCAGACATCACTCCAGCATAGCGTAACGGCAATTCTACGTTCGCCAATGCCGTTGTCCGTGAGAGCAGGTTGAAGCTCTGGAAGACAAACCCGACTTTGCGGTTGCGGATGTCAGCCAATTGGTCATCTTTCAACATTGAAACCGCCTCACCGTCGAGGGTGTACTCGCCGCCACTGGGCAGGTCGAGACAGCCCAGGATATTCATTAACGTGGTCTTTCCCGAACCAGATGGGCCCATAATCGAAACAGCTTCCCCGCGGTCGATCTTCAACGAAACACCACATAGGGCATTGACCTCGACATCGCCCATCTTATATACTTTACTCAGGTTTTCGGCAATGATAACGGCTTCGCTCATTAACCACCTCCCCCAAACATTCCACCCCCTCCGCCGCCATTCGATCGGTTGAACAATGTCGATGGGGGATTCAAGATAATTAGATCGCCTACTTTCAGATTGCTTGACACGACCTCACTCACTGTATCCGAAGAGTCGCCCAGGTTTACATTAACTTCCACCGGCTGATCATTGCGAAGAATATAAACAACACGTTGATTGTTCACCAGGCGCACCGCCCGGTTGGGCACAAGGAGCACATCGTTAAGTTGTTTTACCGTAATGGTTACGGCAGCAGTCATACCCGACTTGACCTTCGTATCCGAGTCGGTCAATTCCACTGTAACGGTAAAGTTCACCGCACCCTGGACGGAATCTCCCGCTTGCGCCACCTCTATTATCTGACCATTATAAGTTTTGCCAGAAATCGCATCGAAGGTTAATATCACCGGCTGCCCGACCTGAACATTGTTGATATCTACTTCTGAAACCTGCACGTCCACCTGCATGCGAGACAGATCATCAACTCGGAAAGCACTTGTGCCCGGAGATACCTGATCTCCAGCCATTCCACCGACCCCAGTCACCGTCCCGGCAAAAGGTGCGGAGATCTGCGCCATGTTCAGGGTCGCTTGCACAGCGTCAACTTTTGCCTGTGCCGCGGCGATATCGCTTGGGTCCGGGCCGTTTTTTTGACGATCCCATGTGCGCTGAGCATCAGCCAATTGAGCTACAGCCAAATCGAATTTGGCCTGCGCTTCTGCAACATCGCGCCCGCTGGGGACAAGCAGGAAATAGTCCAAATTATCCTGGGCTGTATTGAGCGATTGCTGTGCATTGTAAAGATTGGAATAAGCACGAGCTTTATTTGGATCCTCATCCCCCAGGTATTTTGTGTAGTCGTAATACGTCTGTGCGGCGTTTAAATTCTGCTGCGCAATAATGACCTGTGCCTGGGCATTCTGGATATCCGGCGCAGTTCCACCATGATTTTTCGCCATTAGTCCGTCCAGTGTTGCCTTAGTGTTATCATGGTTTTTCTGCGCGGTGACCAGGTCGAGTTGCGCCTGCGCACGCTGGGTGGCAGAATCGCGCAAATTGTCCAGGTTGCGTTGGGCGGTTACCAGGTCTGATCGCGCCAGGATAACATTTTGGGGTAAAGAGGTCTGAGATAACGTTGCCAGCACTTCTTCCACCTGTACCTTGTCGCCGGGTTGCACATTGATAGCGTCAATCGTGCCGGTCGTTTGCCAGGTCAGGATAGCCGATTGATTGGAACGCACCGAGCCCGTCGCGCCGATGGTGGCAGTCAAATTGCCCCGCTCAACGGCGACGGTCTGGTAAGTGCTGGCTGCCGTAGCATTATTGCGGGTGCCTAAAACGACCAGAACCAGTATAACCACTACAATAACGGCCGCAAAAATCAGCCAGGCCTTTTTTCCTTTACTCATCTTGCTGAAAAAATTCTTCATTGTCATTTCTCCAATAGAGGGGTGAGAGTCCAGGCATCACCTGAACCGAAGTGAGATAAGATGGTCGCGCCAAGTCCGAGGCTGGTGAAGGCCAGGAATAAGACACCGCCCAACACAGGGATTGGGACTAACGCCAAAAGGATTAACAAACCGAGCAACATAGAATATACCGGGGAAATATACTGCCACTGAGCGCTCCGTAACATTCCACGCCCGACGGCATAAGCCAGAGAGATAAAACCAACCAGGCCGATGATAAATGCAGCCCCCATGAGCAAGATCGTCAGCGGGAAAGTGACAATCATCAGCGCTGAACCAATGCCGACGACAACTACCAGGACCTCGATCAGGAAACCGAGTAAAGTAAGTCGTAATAGTTGACTTAGTTTTACGGAGAAGGAATCTGCCACGCGGCGCACGCGAGCCGGGATAATATAAAGAACCAGGATACCGCTGATGCCCACTGCAAACAACATTCCGAACGAAGAGACAAACGTTCCATATCTGCCTGAAAAGGGATGGCCAGATTCCAATTGTCCATTGTCAAAACCAAAAGGCAGAGAGAAGCGAGACGCCAATCGAGCAGAGAGAAAAGACGCGGCGATCAGCACACCCAATGAAACGATTGCAGACAAGATGACCATCCATTTCCGAAATTTCATGCTTTTGCTCCTTTGCTTATCAGGCTGGCGCTCCGGGGCAGCAGTTGCCCGAGTGCCAGCAACACGCTCAAGGTCAAAACCGCCACGCCCAATCCGACCGAGGCGCTGATGGGCGTGGCAATGTTACTCTGCAAACCTGTAAAACCGTTCCAGGCATAATTCACATACGACTCAATGCCGGCGAAAGCCACCCGCACCCATTCCACGAGCACGGATAGAGCCGAGTCTGAAAAACTGGCAGAGACCGGGAGTGTCGCAAAAAGAGGCGAGACCAGCCACAGGCCACTCACGACCAGCACGAGGTGCAGAACAAGGCCCAGAAATGCCTTGCGGCGGCGCTTGATCTGCACGTACCGGTAAACCCGGCCGGTTAAGTCTTCTGACGGAACCTCTGAAGGAAGATGCGACAATGCCCGATCCAGTTTATCTGCCTTACCCATAAGCCTCCTTTAGTGACTTATGCAAAGCCGACTTGGCACGGTATAGATAAGTGCGGACAGTATTCAACGGCAAATCCATTGCAGAAGCAATACCTTCGTAACTCAAACCTGCATCGTAGCGCAATGCAATGATCGCCCGGTAGAGAGGCGGCAATTCTTCCACCGCCCTGGTCAAACTATGCAAAAGTTCCGCTTCTACCACTTGCATTTCGGGCGATGGCAACTCATCGAAATGGTCAACAATGGTATCGAACTCATCCGGTAGGACCCGGTGTTCCTTGCGCCAGGCATCCCGCATCAGGTTTGCTGCGATCGTCACCAGATAAGGAAAGAACCGACGGTCTTCCTTATAACGAGGCAGCGCCTGCCAGACGCGCCAAAAAGTTTCCTGGATTATCGCTTCGGCCTCGCCCGTGTCCGCCACCATGCGCCGTACTACCCGGAATAGGTGGGGGGTGAATGCCTCTACGAGTTGCTCGAATGCACTCTCGTCACCGGACCGCGCCCGGACGATCAAGTCTTGCTCAAGAGCGAAGGATATATCCATAAAGTAGCACGTTCAAAATAAAGAAAAGTTTCAACGGGAATCATGCAATAATCACAAGCCCAGTCACCAAAACAAGGTGATTTTACCCCACCCCTCTTCACACAGCGAGCACAAAATCGAGCAGTCTGATGCTATTTTTTATACCACTCACATTGTGATAATCGTCGCGACCAATGGTGACATTTAGTCTGTGTGTGCGGCCAAAGTTTGAGTATTATACATATCAACTTAGCTTTGGTTTGTATTTATTGGCAGGAGTCCCTTATGCAAACGATCCCGAGTGAATATCTGGAAATTGACCGCAAAGAACGCGTATATTTGCCTTATCAGGATCCTTCGCTGCGTCCACCCACGGAACGCGTCTGTGACTTCGGCGAGGTAGCTATTCCTCTCGATTCTGACCGGGCCATGCTGGAGGCGTCCCGTTGCATCCACTGCCCCGACCCAGCCCCTTGCATGTTGGCCTGCCCTTGCCACAACGATATTCCCTCTGCCATGTGGCTGATCGAGCAGGGCCGTTATATAGAGGCAGCCGAACTTTATCGCCAGACTTCTTCTCTGCCCGAAATTTGTTCACGCGTCTGCCCGCATGAACAACTCTGCCAGGGCTCCTGTGTACTGAACAAGACCCACGAGCCGGTATTATGTGGCCTATTGGAAACTTTTGTGACCTGTTACGAGCGCAAGACAGCCGGCGTAGCCATCCCGGTTGGGAAGACGACCGGGAAGAAGGTCGCCATCGTCGGCGCCGGACCCGCCGGCCTGGGTTGTGCCGAACAACTTCTCCAACGAGGGCACGCCGTCACTTTCTTCGATTCCAAGCCTGCACCCGGCGGCCTGCTGGTCTATGGCATACCGAACTTCAAACTGGCCAAAGAAGTTTTCTTCTACCGGTGGGGCGACTTCGAAAAGGCTGGCGCAAAGTTTGTCGGCAACACCTACATCGGCAAAGACAAAACAATTGACGATCTGTTCAGGGACGGCTTTGAGGCAGTATTCGTCGGCGTGGGTGTCGGCATTGACGCCAAGATGGAAACCCCCGGAGAAAATCTGCCCGGCGTCTACGAAGCCACCGACTTCCTGATACGCGCCAGTGCGGACCTCCAACTGCTCCCCGAGAACAAACGCGAGCGACCGACCCTCGGCAAACGGGTGGTCGTCATCGGTGGTGGCGATACTGCCTCTGACATCCTGCGCTCCGCTCTGCGCTTGGGCGCCGAAGAAGTCACCTGCCTTTATCGCCGCACTGAAAAAGAAATGCCCGGCGGAAAGAAAGACCGCCAGATGGCTAAGGAAGAGGGCGCGAAATATCGCTTCCTGACTCAGCCAGTGAAATTCATTGCCGGGGAGGATAGCCGCCTGGCCGCCCTAGAATGTATCGAAATGAAGCTGGGAGAGCCAGACGCCAAAGGCCGCCGTAAACCGGTGCCGATAGAAGGATCCAATTTTTCCATCGCCGTCGACACGGCCATTAAAGCTCTCGGCTACTGGCCAGACCCGGTCATCGGCGGAACTACCCCCGGCCTCGAGACCCACGACTATGGCCTTGTCAGCGTGGTAGACAAGGAAACCGGCGCGACCACCCGTGCAGGGATCTTCGCCGCAGGAGATGTCGTCAGCGGGCCGGATTTGGTAGCCACCGCCATGGTCGGTGGAAGGAAAGCGGCGCGGGCAATTGACGAATATCTGAAATCAAAATAAAAAAACTGGTCGGCTAAATGGCCGACCAGTTTTTTATCAAAAAGAGACATTCAAAGATTTGTAATACCGTAATGATCTGCTACGGCATCGAGTTGGCCCAATCGGCGCCCACGGCAAGGGTAACATCCGCCGTGGCATTCGGGTCGAAGTCCACGACAAGTTGATTCTGGCTGGTGAACTGCATGAGCGCCATCAGGTATTTCATCACATATGGCTTGCCCGCATGGACAATAAGCATCGTCCGGTCCGGCAGGGGTGGCCAAGCATACTTGTCGGGATATTCATCCATGTTCCCATATCCTATCACATTCATACCCTGGGCTTTCAGGTATTCATCTGTCCTTGAGGCAATCCCGTCCACGCCCGAGCCGTTGATAATGAGCACCCGCGCCGCCTCCTGCTGCATCAACTGGGTCGGGTCGCCAGTCGCCATCGGTTTCATCGAACCGCTGCTAAAAATCTGATCCACTAAAGCACGGATCTTGTCCGGGAAAGGTTTGAGGATATCCTGGACTTCCCCATTGACCGTGACCTGTCCCGGCTGGCACATGGTATAGTCAATCACGCCTTTCTGGATCTGGTCGAGCGAAATATCTTTGGCAAAGACAGCTAATCGCAACGCATCATTCAACGATAGATTAGCATTGAACCCGCCGGAGAGCTCATTGTAGAGTGTAGGAGCCTGGGCAACCAGGTTCAGTAAGTTGCCCGGCGAAAGGAGCTTATCCCGGATCGCCATGATAACCTGCTGCTGGCGGGCGGCGCGATCCATGTCGTCGTTGGCGGTGTGGCGCATACGCGCGTAAGCCAGCGTCTCTGGTCCGTTGAAACAATCCGGGCCGGCCGGGAGGGTTTCAGTATTGTGCGGACCCAGTGGGTCAATCGTGATCTCTTCGGGGATCACGAGGCAAATACCCCCGATCGTATCTATCATCTTCTCAAATGTGGTGAAATCCACCATGGCATAATACTGAATGGGGATACCCAGGAAATTTTCGACCGTTTTGATCGCCAGTTCCGGCCCGCCTCCTGGCAGCTTATATAGGTCACCCAGGAAGTTGGCGACGTTGATTTTATTATAGTTATCGAAACCTGGTATATCGACCCACATGTCGCGTGGAATCGAGAGCATCCCCGCCGAATGGCTGAGCGGATCAAGGGTGAAAACGATCATCGTATCGGTGCGGCAGGGACACTTGCGGTCTGCAGACCAATCCCCATAATCATACCCCATGAACAGGATGTTTACCCGGCTGGCGCCATCCCACGGGGGCGGGAGTTCGACTTGTGGGGCGCTTATGGTCGGAGCAGCGGTCCCGAGAAGCGGTGTCCCTTGCGGGTTCGTCACCGGACCCGCACTCTGGCCCGCACAAGTGGACGGCGCAACGCCCGGCAATGAAGTCAACCGCCAGCAGGCCACAAAACCGCTCAAAAATATATACAACGCGACTGCCACGACCAGTCCAACCCCCGTCAAGACAAACTGGCCAGTCGTCGGACGCCTGAAGGCGCGTAATTTCTGAACCCAATCGAATTTCATCTGAGCCATCTTACTTGATGGGCGGGGGTGGCACGGGCAAGTCTTTCTCAGCCACCTTGACCCATTTCTCTCCTTCTTCGATGAGCATGACCGGGATATCTTCCACAATCGGATATTTGCGTCCGCAATCCTGACATATCAGCCAGGACTCTTGATAGACCTTCAACAAGCCATCTCTCTCCCGGACGCAGGCCGGGCAACGCAAGATTTCAAGTAATTCTTGGTTTAGCATATTATTCTCCAATTCCAGGTAGCAACAGACGGCAATTTTACCACGTCTAACGATGGCACAGGCCAAGCTGCGCTGCCAGGGCTTCCGGGTCATTCGTACCCGGGCCAAATTGGCAAACCGCCGGATGTGGCTCATAATGAGTCCGGATAGTGTCTGTAAAAAGTATTTGGCCGCCGCGGGATACTGCACGCGTTACTGCGACATCAGCTCCATCCGTGGACCACCAGTCCGCCTGTGAGATTTCGCCGGATCCGAGGCCAGGATTCTCTTCAAAGTTTGGATCCCCAGCGGGAACTATATTTGTTAGGCCAAGGGGCTGCACGTCAACGGTGCGGCCATCGTCGCCCGAATAGAACTTCCATTCTAGCTTCTGTTCATCTCGGTAAAAATATGTTTCCATCAACAACCAATATGGACGGTCGTTGGTAAATTTCAAATCCACCAGTGGGACGTAGACGGTGGCATCCAGCCCGGCCAGTCCGGTGTCGTAGCCGGTGGCGGTCTGTTCGTAATAGTAGACCCGGTAAGCATGTTCGTGGCGTTCGACAATCGGATAACCGCCGTAGTATGCGGTGCGGAACAGCGTGGTGCTCACCTGGCACACTCCGCCGCCAACCCCAGTGATCGAGCGGCCGTTATAAATAATGAGCGCTTCAGCATAGCCGTTTTCCAGACTGACATCGCCCAGCGCATCCGCCATCGAGAAAGTCGTGTTCGGCGGGACAAGCAACCCATGAAATTGCATCCTTGCCGCGTCAATGTTCTGTAGGCGCGCCGCGCTCGAACCGCGGAAATAACTGGTGTAGGATTCGACCAGCCCAGTAATACCGAGCGAGGCGGCAGTCATGTCGTCCGTGACCTCCGGCTGGGCCAGCGTCAATGCCAACGGGATAGTGTGCTCCCCTTGCAAGAGTCCTTGTGTCACCGCATCCCGCGTGGCAGCGACATCCAGTGTGCGGCCTACCTGCGCCGATTGGACAAGCACTAATTGGCGCGAGGCATCCTCAAAATAGAAACGTGCGTTCGCCGAGTTTCGGTTCACCTGCGGAGCAATTGTCCCCAGAAATGGCTCGATTGCTTGAGCATCAACCGAGATCTGATATTGCCAACCCGCATCGGTCTGTACACGCCCAACCGTCAACATGCCCGCCAGCAGGGATGGATCAATCGTCCAGGAACCAGGGTCGCTGGACTGGGCATCAGCGATAGTCAATGTCAACGGAGCGCTCAGGACCTTGCGCAGGGTCTCAGCTTGCGCCGAGGCATCCAGCACCGCCGGGCTTTGATCCGCGATGGCCAGCGGCACCTCCCCGTCCCGGAAAGCCCCCAACTGCGCCAAAAGTCTCGTAAGTGTGTCATTCACGTTGAGCAGGCGGCCGGTCCGCCCGGGTGTGTAAACCACCTCCGTGCCGTTCAGGTGAAGATCGGTCTCCACGATGGGTTGATTTATCTGGACGGCAATATTCTGAAGATAGCCATGAGCCACACGCTCGTCGAATAGGATCACCGGGGCGAGGTCCAGCCCGCCCTGCCAGGCATTGAGTTGGCCCGCCAGGCTGGTAAACAATCCGTCTTGACGGCCCAATCCATAAGCGCGTTGTATGCTGCTCCCGGCGTCGAAGACCATACCCAATTCGGCGGGTGTCGCCACCCAGACCTGGTTGCCGTCGCGAAAAACGACGCGGCCAACGGTGGGATAGGTAAGGCGCTGGCTGAGGGCCGCCGAGGCTTGTTCCAGGGTCAGGCTGGAAAGGTCAACGCCCGCCATCGAGATACCGGGGAAGATGCGCCCCGAAAAGAGCAATTGATACCCGCCGCCGATCAGTCCGACGGCCAGCAAAAACAAGCTCAAGCCGCCTACGGAGGCAGCCAGGATTTGAAGCAAGAGGGGAGAACGCTGGGGTCGAGGGACGGTGACGAACGACATTGTTGCTGATTATACACCGAGAGAAATGAGTTATAAAGTGTAGAGAAACGAGTGGGACACAATACTCATTTCTTGTTACCCATTTATTGTTTCTGGTCACATGCCGAAGGCCGGGATTTCAACCACCTGCTCGGCAGCCTTGACCTGGTAATACGGCATCCAGGCCACGCCGAATAGATTGACGTAAACGTCCGTCTTCTTCGGCAGAATGGGGAGTTCGGTGACATCGTTGACCACCTCGCCCCATTTGGAACCGGCTTCGCCCAGAGCCTGTTGTCGAGCCTGCTCGAGTTGGGCCAATTGCAGCTTATACTCTGCAATCACGTCCACCGATTCGTTCACGTCGGCTTTGGATTGCGTGGTCATGCGATGTTTGCTCATTGCAGCAGAAATCCTGCGGCTGCGGCGTCCGCCCAGCAGACTGAATACGGTCTCGGCGCCAGACACCAGTTCTTCGCGTTTTCGCTCATCGAGTTCGGTCTGGTCTTGTTGCAACTCCCGCTCTTCTCTGGCTAATTTCTCTTTCAGCGCGACAATTTGACGGTCAATCGTCGCCGTAGCTTTTGCCAGGTCGGCGTCACGGGCCTGGCGGGCCGCCTCGGCACAGGCTCCCATAAATTCAGCCTGCGAGACATCCGGCGTGGCGAAGACCCCCAGGGCGCGGTTGGCACGGATGGTAACCTTACTTGTCCGGTAAGCCCAGTCGGCAAAATCCTTCTGTAAAGCCATCATCTGGCGGGCATCGGAGATCGGTCCGTCCAGGGCAGCGAATCGCCCCTGCAGATCGGGGAGCGGGTCCATTTCTTTTTCGTCCGGCACGACCCGCACGAAATCGTCCCAACGGACGACGCCGCGTTTGTCCAGCACAGTCACCAGCGCCGACCTGACCTGCTGCATGTCCAGGCTGTAGCGCCGGTCGAGGAAACGCACCTGGGCTGAAGCCAGGATCACAGGGTGGTACAGAACGCCGGCCAGCAAGGCTTCTACCGGTATGGTCCGTCCCGAAACCGACAGCGCTTTCGTAAAACTCAGATTCATCGGCAGGAAGAACTCGGGGAAACCGGCGGGAACAGGCGGACGGGTCACTGAGGATTGCTGATTGACGATTGACGATTGACGATTGACAACCGCTGGCGGAGGCGAAGCGAATGGGATAGGCGCGACCACTTGCTGTCCATTGACGACTGGCTGTCGATCGCTGGTCGCTGTCTGCTGATCGCTGACTGCTACCAATTGCCCACTGCCAACCAACTTGTTCAGCGCCGGGATTTGCGTGCGCGTCAGCGGGCCGGCCAGGAAATTCATCGTCCAGCGCGTCTGGAAAATGACCACCCCCCCTGTCCCTCCCATCTTCTCCGAAGATGGGGGGGGAGCGGGGGGGGTGTGGACGTTCTGCATGAGGAAAACGCGCTTGCCCAGGCCCGAGATAAGCTTATCGAAGGCGGCCCGGTCCAGGCTCCCGGAGGCAGCGGATTCGAGTCCATCCAACAAGCGCTGCTTGTCCTGATCGGTCTGGAGCTTACCGATGAACCACGTCCCGGCGTTGGAGAGGGCTTTATAGTCCAGGTCCACCGGGTTCTGGGTGGCAAGGACCAGGCCCAGGCCAAAGGCGCGTGCCTGCTTGAGCATGCGCAGGAGTGGCTGTTTGGAGGGTGGAACGGCGGTCGGCGGCAGGTAACCGAAAATCTCATCCATATACAACAAAGCGCGTAGACTGGTGGCGCCGGGCTGTGTGCGCATCCAAGTCTCGACCGCCGAGAACAGGATGGTGACGAAGAACATGCGCTCGGAATCGCTCAGGTGCGCCAGGTAGAAAACGCTGTGGCGTGGACGGCCGTCCGGAGCGAACAATAAAGAGGCCACATCCAGCGTCTGCCCGGTCCGCCACAGATCGAACGTCGGGGCAGCCAGGATATTGTTGACCTGCAAGGCCAGCTCCAGGCGGTCTTTCGCGGGGAAGAAAGTATCCACCGGGAAGGCCCCCAGCTTGTCGAAAGGCGGCGTCTGGATTTGCAGGATGAGCTCGGTCAGGTCGAGGGATTTATTCTGGCTCCAGGCAGCCTGGAAAATGTTGGAAAGCAGGATGTGCTCGCGCGAACGGATCGGGTCAATATTATCGAAGCCGACCAATCCTAAAATAGCCGCCACCGTGCTGGAAATGCGTTCGGTCAGAATCTCGCGGTTGGAAGCCCAATCCAGGCCCGGCGCGGCCAGGGATGACAGCACACTGACCGGAATGCCGGCGTCCGAGCCGGGAGTGTAAATGGCAAATTCGGCGGCGTTCTTGAGCGCCAGCATGCGTTCATGGCTGATGCCCCATTCGGCCAGCCCGTTGCGCCAGGCCAGGGCAGTGTCCGTGGCGGCCTGTTCCACGGACTTTCCGGCGCGGCGGGCCAGTTCCGGATCCAGCCAGGGCTGGAAATCCTGGGGAGCCAGATCGGGGAAATGCAGCAAAAGATTGGTCAGATCGCCTTTGGGGTCAATCAGGATGGCGGGAATGCCCTGCAGGGCGGCTTCTTCCATGAGAGCGATGCACAGGCCGGTCTTGCCGGAGCCGGTCATGCCGGTCACCACGGCGTGGGTGGTCAGGTCGGCGGGATCGTATTGCAGAGGCTGGCCGGTGACTTTGTTTTGGGCAGGGTCGAAGAGTTTACCGAGGTAGAATTTTTCGGGCATAGCTGAACTCCTGGGGGCAAAGAACAATCATTTTATTGAATTTACTCCAAGTCAGTCAAAAATGCAACACAATTGGCTAATAATCCCTGCAGGAGGTCACGATGTCCCACCCTTTTCTTCTTGCCGTGCTACTCTTCCTGCTGACCGGGGTCGGTTACACCGAAAAGACGGGGCTGCAACCCGAGATTTACATCTGCCGGGCTGCGGATGGGGCGGGGGTGATGTATAATCCTTACTGGAGGTGTCTATGTTGCGCACATTTGAAGCCACAATTGATAAAGACGGGAAAGTCCGCCTGCAACAGAAAATCCAACTCCCCGAAGCGCACCGCGCCATCGTGACCATTCTGGACGAACCGGCTTACCTTGTCGCAGAAACAGCGTTGTTAAGTGAATCCGCTCTGGCCAAAGACTGGGATCGCCCGGAGGAGGATGAAGCATGGGCGCACTTGCAGCCGGCCAGGTAGTGCTGATCCCCTTCCCGTTTTCCGATCTATCACAGGCCAAAATGCGGCCCGCCATCATTCTGGCTTACGCAGGCCGTGATGACTGGATTCTTTGCCAGGCCACCAGCAACCCATACGGCGATACGCGTTCTGTCAAAATCACCGACAGGGAGTTTAAAGAAGGTTCTCTGCGCACGGCCAGTTATGCCCGACCGGGCAAACTCTTCACAGCCAACAGCGATCTGATCTCCTGAAAAGTGGGGGCGCTCAAAGAAGAAACCCTGCAAAAAATGATTGATGAGGTTGTCGCGTTGCTAAGGTCGGGGAAATAGAAGCTGACCGAAATTCTACATCTGCCGGGCTATGGACAGGGCGCGGGTGGAACCAGATAACCGTGCATCCGGCAAATAATCCAATTGGCCTGCGCCTCACCATCCCATTTATGCTATACTTTTCTAAACCATCAGCCCAGATGACAGTCACCTGCGAGGTGACTGTCATCTCCAAGCTGTTGAGCCACCAAACGGCGGCTGAGCACATAGTTAGCCAGCCCGTAAGATAAAAAGTCTCATTAGTGAAAAGGAGATTCACCATGCTGCACACAACCACACTTCGGAAAGTTTTGCTCATCGGCCTTCTGACCTTATTGATCGCGAGCCAGGCAGGTACAGTTTCGGCCGGAACTAACGTTTGGACAAGCAACGGGCCTGAAGGCGGATCAATTCGCACCCTTGCTATTGACCCGGCGACCCCGAGCACGCTCTATGCGGGGACAGATGGCGGCGTGTTCAAAGGCGCGAATGGCGGCGCTTCCTGGAGCGTCGTTAATAACGGCCTGACCAATACCGATGTTTTCGCCCTGGCGATTGACCCGGCGACCCCGGGCACGCTCTATGCGGGGACATACGGCGGCGGTGTGTTCAAGAGCACGAACGGCGGCGGGGCTTGGAGTGCGGTCAACACTGGCCTGATCAATGCCAATGTTTGGGCCCTGGCGATTGACCCGGTTACCCCCAGCACGCTCTATGCGGGGACATCGGGCGGCGTGTGCAAGAGCACGAACGGCGGCGATTCCTGGAGCGAAGCCAGGACTGGCCTGACCGGTGATACCGATGTTCGCGCCCTGGCGATCGACCCAGCGACCCCGGGCACGCTCTATGCGGGGACGAGATGGGGCGGCGGCGTGTTCAAGAGCACGAACGGCGGCGATTTCTGGAGCGCGGTCAACACCGGCCTGACCAGCACCAATGTTCTCGCCCTGGCAATTGATCCGGATACCCCCAGCACGCTCTATGCGGGGACATTCGGCGGCGTGTTCAAGAGCATGAACGGCGGCACTGCCTGGAGCGCGGTAAACACCGGCCTGACTGATCCCAATGTTCTCGCCCTGGCGATTGACCCGGCTGCCCCCAGCACGCTTTATGCGGGGACAGGCGGCGGTGTGTTCAAGAGCATGAACGGCGGCGGCGCCTGGAACGCGCTCAACACCGGCCTGACCAACACCAATGTTCTCTCCCTGGCGATTGACCCGGCGACCCCGGGCACGCTCTTTGCGGGGACACTTGGCGGCGTGTTTGATTTACAGCAGATTCCTCCTGCTCTCGCCATCAACTATTCCAGTGGAGCGCCAGGCAGTTACTTTACCATTATGGGTTCTAATTTCCCACCCGATGGTACAGCAACCATTACAGTCAATGGGATTGTGTTGGGAACAGTACCGACCGACTCGTCCGGTGGTTTCACGTTTCTATTGGAAACCAGCCAGGCAGACGAAGGTTACTACGGCGTTACGGCATCCGTTCATCCTAGCGCGAGCACCCATTTTACTCTGGACGCAGAAGATGATGTACATCCCCAAGAAGGAAGTGAAACAGTGTTTGTTGTGCCAGACGATATTGCTTATCATGTTGTGTATTTACCGTTGATAGTGAAATAAGTCTTATGGGTTCTTCGAGAGATGAAAGCGGGCTAACACCGGCTCAAGCGGACCCTTCGACAAGCTCAAGGCAGGCGGCGGCTCCGCCGCTCGGAAACCGGCGCGATTTGCTAGAAATGTGCAATAATTGAGAAGGAGTCTCGCCGGTCCCGCCGCTGCCGCTGAGCCCATCCGTTAGGTGCGTGAGTTGAAAAGTACATTACCAAGCCAGTGAAAATCTGGTCTGTGCCGCTCCGTAGCGGTGCAGTACTGTAGGCCTCAAAGTACCCAGGTGCGCCCCGCAAGGGACGTTCGCGA